>LXNJ01000321.1_pt1 | contig 34784 bp, 28 predicted proteins | sample 809081 | NCBI WGS metagenome assembly LXNJ01 (sample SAMN04870510, study PRJNA318959) | sponge metagenome | biome: sponge; feature: marine sponge reef; material: water | host: Petrosia ficiformis | place: Greece: Milos, Mediterranean Sea | collected 2013-05-29 | depth 5-7 m | reverse complement strand
GATGAACGCGAAGTTGCTGATGAAGTTCTGCACGCCCATCAGCCGCGTGCGCTCGTTGTAGTCCGGCGTCAGCTCGTAGCCCAGCGCGACCCACGGCGTGGCGAAGACCGTGTAGCCCAGGAAGAAGATCAGCGACCCGATCAGGAAGTGCCAGAAGTAGTACATGTCGCTTCTGCCCTCGGGCGTCTCGTCGGGCGTCCAGATGTCGAGGTGGACGTGCGTCATTTCCGTCGCGTCCACCGTCTGCTCGCCGAAGTCGATGCCTGCGAAGCGAAGGTTGTAGTAGCGCTTGACCGGATCTCCGCCCGCGGTGGCGTCCTCGACGTCCGAACGGTCCCAGTCGGTGGAGAAGTATTGGACCGGGACGTTGTCGTAGGCGTCGCCGAAGAAGGAAATGACGTCGTCGGCCGGCACGGCGGGAGTCGGTGCGGCGGTCGTTGGGGCTGTTGCGCCCTCGACATCGGCGGGCGCCGTGGCGGGCGGGGCCTGCGCGTCGTCGGTCGCCCGGTAGAGATAGATGTTGTCGACGTAGACGTTCTCGAGGTCGCCCGAGATGAGGATCTGGGCCAGGTGGTCGCGCGTGGTGAGCTGGTCGAAGTCCGCGAGCGGAACATCGATCCCGACCCACTGCCCCGTGACCAGCATGGGCGGGGTGATCGTCACCTCGTGCTCGACGTCGTCCATTCGCTGGGCACTGCCCATGCGTCCCGGGATGGCCTGCGCCACACCCACCGCCTCGGTCTCCTCCTGGATCGCGTGCACGCCGCTGTAGACGCCGTCCGCGCCATAGTCCACGAGCTTGAGGCGGAACTGGGCCGGGGCCGGAATCTGCCAGAGCAGAGCGAAGACGATGCCGGTGAATACGGCGCCGACGAAGATGAAGGGCCGGCGGCGGCCCCACCGCGACTTCGTGTTGTCCGAAATGAAACCCACCAGCGGGTCGGTAATCGCGTCGAAGATGCGCGGGAACAGACCCAGCAGGCCGACGAGCGCCGGACTGACGCCCAGCGCCAGCGTGAGAATGATCGCCATCCCCCCGATTGCCGAGGCGAGGAGGTTGTTGACGAAGCCGCCGATCCCGTACGCGATCTTGTGCGGGAAGGATATTCTGTCCTGCGGTGGCGTGGCGCCGTGACGGGCCATGTCAATCGCTCCGGTAGACCCGTACCCAGTCGACCAGCATGGTTTGGGGGAAGGTCGTGGACTCGTTGGGCGCGCCCACGAAGCCGCCACCAACGGCGACGTTGAGGAGGATGAAGAAAGGGTGGTCGAAGACCCACCGGCCACTGGGGTCGTCGCGGCTGACCGAGTGGTAGAGGTTGTCGTCGACGAACCAGTCGATGCCTCCCTCCGTCCACTCGATGCCGAATACGTGGAAATCCGTGTCGAAACGGCTCCCCTGAAGGGTGTAGCGCCCGGTGACGCCAGCGCTCGCCGAGTAACCGGGGCCGTGGATCGTGCCGATCACCACGCTCGGCTCCTGGCCGCGGTACTCCATGATGTCGATCTCGCCGCACTCGGGCCAACTGACTGCCTCGATGTCGTTGCCGAGCATCCAGAAGGCGGGCCAGATGCCCTGTCCGGTGGGAAGCTTGATGCGGGCTTCGAAGCGCCCGAACGTCTGCTCGAAGAGTCCCTGCGTCTTGATTCGGCCCGAGGTGTAGGCGCTCCCCTGGTAGGATTCTTCACGTGCGGTGATGGCCAGGTTGCCATTGCCGTCGAGCGAGACGTTCTCGGGCCGGTCGGTGTCGTACTCCAGTTGCGCATTCCCCCAGTCGGTCCCGATATCGAAGGCCCAGCTGGCCCGGTCGGGCGGTTGGCCAGCGGGACCGTCGAACTCGTCGCTCCAGACCAACTGCCACGAGATCTCGTCTTCGACCGTGCCGTTGTCGCAGGCGGACGTCAGGGCCGCGCCGAGAAGCGGGACAATTGCCACGCGGAGCCAGCCGCTCCAATCGCTGCGGCTGCAGCGCCTTTCCTGTTGGGTCACGATCATGCCGGTTTCACTCCGGGAAAGAGGGTGGGGTCGGCGAGGGCGGCGACAAGAACGTGCGTCGCCGCGCCCAGTGCCGTGACGCGAGGTCCCAGTTCGCTGACCGCGATTTCGGCCGCCGCCGCGGACGTGACGAGCGTGCGCCGAAGCACGGCCTCGCGAAGCGGAACCAGCAGCCGGTCGCCCGCGCGGGCCAGACTGCCCCCGACTACGACCGAGCCGGGGTTCAGCAGGTTGAGCACGCCCGCGAGAGCGATACCTAGGTGATGAGCCGCTTCGTGCACGACCCTGAGAGCCACGGGATCGTCCTTGAGCGCCGCGTCCTCGATGGCCTTGATATTCAGGTCCATGCCTGCCAGTGCGCTCGTGGGAAAGCTCGGGAACAGGTCCCTCGTCCGTTCGACCAGGGCCTCCGTGCCGACAAAGGTGGCCAGGCAGCCATGGCTCCCGCAGACGCACTCGGGGCCTCTGGGATCGACCACGATGTGGCCGATCTCTCCTGCCACCCCGGTTGAGCCCCTGTAGATCTCCCCGCCGATCATGAGGCCGGCACCCACCCCCGTGGCGACCTTCAGATACAGGAAGTCGTCGACGCCCAGTGCCTTGCCCCACCAGCGCTCGGCCACCGCCCCGAGGTTGGCGTCGTTGTCGACGAACACCGGTGCGCCGAAGGCGGCATCGAGCCGGTCCAGGATCGCGCGCCCTCGCCACGCCGGGTGAATGCGCTCGAGTACCCGGTCCGGAGATTCCGGATCGACCGGGCTGGGCACCGCCACACCGATTCCCATCAGCAATCCGGCATTGCCTTTCCACTCCGCCAGACAGTCGCGGCACAGTGCCACGACGAGCTTCCCGGCTCCACCCGGGTCGGTGCGCACCGGATAGGCTCGGTCGTGCCACGCCAGGACCGATCCACGCAGGTCGGTCAGGATGACGGAAACGTGAGTCGCGCCCAGGTCGACTCCCAGGATGACCCCTCCTTCGTCCCGGAACCCGATCAGAATCGGGCGCCGCCCGCCCCGGCTCTCACCGCTCCCCACCTCCTCGACCAGCCCGGTGTCGAGCAGCCTGGCTACGACCTCCGAAATCGTCGAACGCGAGCGTCCGGTGTGCCGGGCAATCTCGGCACGCGACACCTCACGCCGTTTCCAGACCAGGTCGAGGACCGTGGTCGTCAGATCATGGTCGGACGCGAGGACCGCGCGGGCGGCTCTCCTGTGCTTCATATCGCTGGCCCTCCTGGCTGGCTGTTCGTCCCTGAAAGCGAGGAGCCGGCCGCGGGGAGTCACTTGTGCAGGTACACGTTGTCGATGAACACCGTGTTCGGATCCCCGGAGATGATCATCTGGGCAAGGTGCCCGCGTGTCGTCAGCCCGGCAAACGCCTTGAGCGGAATGTCGTAGCTCACCCACATTCCGGTCGCCAGCGGCGGATCGGACATGGCGTTCAGGGTCAGTTCGTGTTCGGTGTCGTCCCCACCGCCGAATCCGCCATCGGCACCGAAGTCGACGAGTTTCACGCGGAAGGCTGCCGGGTCCGCGGTGGGATCGGGCGTCCAGAGGTCGATGTGGAAGTGGGTCATCTCGCCTGCGTCGATGGTCGCCGAGGTGAATTCGATCCCGGCGAAGACCAGATTGCTGTACTTCTTCGTGGTGTTGCCTCCGATGATCACGTCCTCGACGTCTGCCTGATCCCAGGAGGCCGACCACGTGTCCACTGCGGCGTCCGTGTAGGGGTCACTGAATAGCGAGAGGACGTCTTCGGCTGCGTGGGACGGCGTGGGTGCGGCCTCGGCGGGCTCGCTTGCCTTCGGGGGCTCGGTCGTAAAGAAGTAGATGTTGTCGAGGTATACGGTTGGGCTCGCCCCGGAAATGACCATCTGGGCCACGTGACCACGGTTGAGAAGACCGGCGAAGGCCGAGAGCGGTATGTCCAGGGTGTTCCACGCTCCAGCCGCGATCGGAGGCATCGACGCTTCGTCCAGGGTGATCTCGTGCTCGCTGTCGTCACCGCCACCGAAGGCTCCGTCGCTCCCGAAATCCACCAGCTTGATGCGGAAGGCGGAGGGATCGTTGGTCCAGAGGTCGACGTGGAAGCCCGTCATGGCCGATGCGTCCACCGTCTGTGACGTGAACTCGATGCCCGCGTACGCAAGGTTCGTGTACTTCTTGACCGCGTCCCCGGCAACTGCGATGTCCTCGACATCGGCCTGGTCCCAGACCGCCGACCAGGTGTCGACCGGGACATCGCTGTAGGCGTCGCTGAAGAGGGAGATCACCTCTCCCGCGGGGCGCGTCGGCGTGGGTGCTGCCCCCGTGGGTGGAGCCGAAACGTTGACCGTGACGGCCCCGGCGGCGGCGGTTGCGCCCAGCGTGGCGGTGATGGTCGCCGTGCCCGATCCGACCAGCGAGATGGTGCCATCGGGCGTTACCGAAGCCACCGCCGGGTTCGAGGACGTGAAGTCGAAGTAGGCGGGTGCGGCGAGGACCGTCTGGTCCATCCCGTTGACATCGAAGGTCACTTGAGTGCCTCCGACCGCCAGCGTGCCGCCGAGCTCAGCACTGAGCGTCCGGGTGGCGATCTCCGGCCTGGGGTTGACGATCGTGCCCAGCCGTTCGAACTGCACGTCGTCGAAGAAGATGTCGTAGCCGACCGGGTATTCGGATCCCTCCGCAATCAGGAAGAGGCCGCTCTCCTCACCCAGCCTCGAGGGCAGGGGAAACGGGACGGCGTACTTGGTCCACCGGGTGGAAAGAGGAAGCCCCTCGACGGTTGCCGGATAACGGGAGTTGCCGGTGTTGTCGTTGCCGATCCCGATCGTGTTTATCGTGGCTGCCGTGCTGGCCTTGGCCCAGAAGGTGAGGGCGTCGAAGCCGGTCAGATCGCGGGGTACCACCGAATGGAAGACGCCGCCCGCATAGCCGCCGGAGGGATCCGTGGGCGCGGGTATGGTGAACTTGAGCGCGGCGGTCCCGCGGTAGACCTCGTCGTGCTCGATGTCCAGCGCATCGACCTTCGAGCCTCCGAAGGCGGAGAACTGCACCCCGGGACCAAAGCCATCCTCGAAGACCACCGCTTCGGGAGGGAAGGGCGCCGGTTCCAGGACGGAGATATCCCTGCCGCAACCCGCGGCGCCGAGGAGGATCGCCAGCGATACCCCGACACCAGTGCGGTCGAGTCTCCCGGCGCGGCTTGCGGGGGCTGTAGCGGTCAGCCGATGTGAGGTGCTCGCTGTCATCGTTCCATCCCGAGTTGATCGGATACCTCCGGGGCCCAGCGACGTGCGGAGCACCGGAACACCCACGCCTGACTTTGTTCGGTTGCCGAACAAAGTGCGGCGGCCAGTCCCACGCTGTCAAGTTGAGGGCGACTCGGATTGTGTCGTCGACCGAAGGCCGGGAAGCGCGCCACCGCTCCCCGGGGCCCGCGCGAGGCTGTCGAGGGGCCCCTACCGGTGCACCCCTTCGGCCATCGACCTGGCCCACTCGGGAACGACCGCGGGATCGATGTCGAACACGTGCAGCCCCACCGTGAAGACGATGGTGGCGATCACCAGCACCCCGATCAGGTTGAGGAAGATGCCGGCGCGCGCCATCTCGCCCACCGTGATCCGGTCGCTGCCGAAGACGATCGCGTTGGGCGGTGTGGCCACCGGCATCATGAAGGCGCAGGACGCGGACAGGGTGGCGGGGATCATCAACACGAGGGGATGGGTGCCGGTCACGACCGCCACGGACGCGAGAATCGGCAGGACCATCTCCGTCGTGGCCGTGTTGCTGGTGAATTCCGTGAGGAAGGTCAGCGCCGCGCAGACCAGGAGGATCATCACGAACACCGGCAGACTCCCCAGCACCTCGAACTGGCTGCCGATGAGCTGCGCGAGTCCCGTCTCCTGAAAGCCCGCGGCCAGCGCGAAGCCGCCGCCGAAGAGGAGCACGATGTTCCAGGGCAGGCGCGGGATCACGTCGGGGCCCATAACGCGCGTCGCGCCTCCGGTCCGGTTCCTCACGGGTATGAAGAAGAGGATCGACGCCATTGTGATCGCCACCGTGCCGTCGTCGATGAACGCCGCGTCGGGCAGCAGGCGCGACCAGCCCGGCAGCGTGAGAAAGCCCAGCTCCAGGTCCACGCGGAAGACCCACAACAGGGCGGTCGCCGCGAAGATCCCGAGCACCGCGCGCTCCTCGAACGAGATGGTTCCCAGGCCCTGGCGCTCCCTCTCCACCACCCCGTGATCGATGGTGACGCCCTCGGGGACACGGTGCAGCACGTGCGTGATCAGGAACCACGACACGACCAGCATGATCAGGCCCACCGGGAACGCCATGATAAGCCACTGGCCAAAGGCGATCGCGGGCGCGTCGGGGAAAAGGATCTCGAAGATGCGCACGAACGACAGATTCGGCGGCGTGCCCACCAGCGTCGTAAGCCCGCCCACCGTGCACCCGTACGCGATCCCCAGCATCAGTCCCACAGAGAGGTGGCGCGCGCCGTCGCGGCCCGCCTCGCTCTCGATCTGAAGGCAGATGGCCAGGCCGATCGGCACCATCATGACGGCGGTGGCGGTGTTCGAGATCCACATCGACAGGAACGCCGCCGCGACCATGAATCCGAGCACGATGCGCGCCGGCCCGCCCCCGACCGCGTGGATGATGTTGAGCGCGATGCGCCGGTGCAGGTTCCACTTCTCCATCGTCAGGGCGATCATGAAGCCGCCCAGGAAGAGCACGATCGTGCTGTTGAAGTAGATCGGGGCGGTGTCGACCCCGGACATGATGCCCAGCAGCGGATAGAGGACGAGGGGCAGGAGCGCGGTGGCGAAGAGCGGAATGGCGTCGGTTACCCACCAGATCGCCATGAGGAGGGCCACCGCCGCCAAACGGCTGGCGGGCACGTTCGTGGCGTCCACGGGGAACGCGAGCAGGAGGACGAAGGTGCCCAGTCCCAGCCAGATGCCGAGCGCGCGGCCCTTCGAGGTCGATTGTCGTTCGACGGCCATGTGGTGTTGTCGTCAGGGGTAGCCCGCAAGAGGCCGGGACGACCGTTGCCGTCCCGGCCCCTTCGGTGGTTGGCGGTCCGCGGCCATCATGCCCGCTCGAGGTCGGGCCACGGACGCCCGGCCGTCCGGACTGACGGCCGGGCGTGGCAATCTACCGGTTCGACCCCCCCTTCGTCTCGTTGTCAGCCGCCCTGGCCTCGCGCTCGGATACCGCCTGGGCGTACTGCTCTTCGGTGAGATAGGTCACGTCGACCCAGGCGTGGGCCATTTCGTCGACGGTGCGGTCGCCCCAGCCGACCCACTGCGTGTGGTCGGGGTTGTTGGGGTTCTCGGCCGTGTTGTCGTGCCAGGCGGTGAACACGAGCGTAGTGCCCGCGGGCAGGATGGGCGCCGCGTGGTCGGCGTAGATGTAGTTGACGTGCCAGTTCCACTGGAAATCGCTGACCTGGCTCAGGATTTCCTTGCGGCCGTCCGGGTAGATGGCGGCCATCGACATGGCCTTGCCGCGCATGTGCATGTGGGGCTGGTAGTTCTCAAGCCGGGCGGGCCACCGGAGCGTGTGGAAGTCCTGCGTGACGGCGATCTTGCCCGGAGCGATGTCGAGCCCGTCGCCGGTAGCGTTGAACATCCGCAGGCGGGTGCGGTTCTCGGGAACCTCGCCCTTCGGATAGAACCAGAGTCCCAGCTCCACATGGCTGTCCCTGACCTCCCGGCCGATCGCGTGGAGATGCACCTCCCACCGAATCCTCGACCCGGGCAGCATGAGCTTGCCGGTGCCTTCGGGGAAGATCTCGCCGACCTTGCCGACGGCCCACTCCATGAACAGCCCGGGGCCGCCCATGGCCCGGCTGCTGGTGGCCAGCGCGGCGGTCTCGGGCGTCATCTCGTCGGGATCCTCGTCCTGGATCAGGTAGGCAAGGGTGTGGTGCGTGATCCTGATGCCGTCCGGAAACGAGGGCCGGATCTCGATGGCCTTCACCCAGCGCTCCTCGGTAAGTCCGGTCTCGGTCGTGGGACGGAACCACTTGTCCTGGGTCTCGGCGGCCAGCGTGTACGGCTCGGAGCGGACGATCAGGTCGGGTTCCCCGAAGCGCTCGGCGAACTGCCACACGCTCGGATCCGGGAACTCCGCCGGGGGCGGCAGGTCCGCCTCGTCGCCAAAGGGCATGTCGCTGTCGAGCCAGGCGACGAAGGTGTCCATCTCCTCGTCGGTCAGGCCCCGATCGTTCTTGAACTCCTGAATGCCGACGGAGCGGTCGATGTGCCACGGCGGCATGACCCGCGCGGCCACCTTCTCGCGGATGCGCGGCGCGTAGCGCTTGACGGCCTCGTAGGTCATGAGCGACATCGGCGCGATCGACCCCGGCTGGTGGCAGACCTGACAGTTCTCCTGGAGTATCGGCGCCACGTCGCGCGCGAATGTCGGATGCTCCTGCGCGATCGCGGGAGCGCGTCCGGCCACGAGGGCAAGGGTGAGCGCGAAGCCTGTGACTGCGACCCTGTGAATGGTCTTCCTGCGGCGCATGTGGTCCTCCTGACCGTCAGTGCGTGACCCGTACTCTCACGAATCCGTTTGTCCAGCAGCATTGGGCGTGTCCGGCACTGGACACTCCGGACGCGTCGTTGGCCCTTACCCGGAGCACGTAGTCCCCCGGCCTCTCGAACGTAACCATCGTCGTCATCCTTCCCCCCGTGATCGGCGCCTCGCCGCTGTCCTCGCTGAAGATGATCTCGCCGGGCCCCTGGTGCTTGAACCACGTCAGGTCGATGGCCGACCGGGTGGCCCGTCCGGTACGCCCGCGGCCGTCGTCACGCGCCCAGACGCTCACCGCGACGGGTTCGCCCGCCTTCGCTTCGACCGCCTGGCTCCAGATCCCTCCCGGCCCGGCGCCTTCCGGACCCCCCTCCGCGAAGGCGAGTACGGGCGGCGTGTTGCCCGCTCCGGCTTCGCCTTCGAGCGCATCGATCTCCCAGTCCCGGTGCAGGGATCCCGGAATCGAATACCGCTCGCCGCGGAAATCGATCGTCCACACCACCGCCCTGTCACCGAAGTCGGCCGGCACGGTCACCGCGAAGACCCCCCAGTGGCGGCGCGCGTGGAAGCGGGTGGGCTGGAGGCCATCGAGGTCCGCAGGCTCCAGCCGGTTGCCGGGCCCCGGCGCGATCTCGATGACTTCCTCGAAGTTCCGGTTGAAATAGCCGAACGACAGGCTGAAGGTGCCATCCGGATTGCGGTACCAGCCCTCGTAGACGGGTGTGACCGTAAGGCCGGAGGCGGTGCGGATCCCGAGGGGGACCTGGGACGCGCCGCGGTCGGCGGTAGCCAGGACCGCGCACGCTGCGACGATCGCTGTGAGGGGAATCGGGGGGAATCGTTGCATGCAGAGGCGAGGAAAGGGGGATTGTATACTGACATTAGGACGTGGGTTGGCTCGACGCAAAACGCGCCAGCCGATGCAACTCCCGGACCGGTTTCTTCTGTCAACTCGGTGAGGCTCTTCGATTCGCCGCAGCCCCATCGGCGGAGCCATGTGATGTAGATGAAGGAAGCCGGATGATGCAAAGGCACGACGTCTCAATGCCAGGCTCCCCCGCCGCGGTGCCGTCTCTGGCCCTGGCGGCAGCGACCGCGGTGATCACTCTGCCGGCTTGTGGCGTTCCGGCCGACGACCCGTCGCCCGTTGTCCGCCGCGACAGCGCCGAAGTGGAGATCGTGGAGGCCCGTCGGCCGTTGTGGAGCGATGGCGGCGGGTGGACGCTGGGCCCGACACCGCTGGTCGATCTGACTGTGAGCGGCACTGGACCCATGCACGAATTCGGATCCGTGGTCGGCATGGCGCGCTTCTCCGATGGCTCCCTGGCCGTGTCGGACAGATCGCTGAACGAGGTTCGGCTGTATTCGCCCGATGGCGACTTCCTGGTCGCTGCGGGCCGGGAGGGGGAAGGGCCGGGCGAGTTCAGCGGTGGCATCGAGTCGATGGCGAACGCCACCGGCGACACCGTGTTGGTGCTCGACTGGGAGAGCCGCGCATCCGCTTTCGGTCCCGGCCTCGCCCTCGTCAACACGTTCGGCTTCGGGACACCGGTGAGACAGGTTCATGATCTTGGCGACGGCACGCTCGCGGCCGAGTTCTTCGCCCCGATGGGGACCGGTTCCGACGTAGGGGGACTCGTTCGTACGCCGACCGTCCTGTGGAGGTTCGGTCTCGATGGGTCTCGCCTCGACAGCATCGGCGGGACGGCGGGGTATGAGGAGTACCTGGTCATGTCCGCGCGGGGAGGTGTGGCCAGCTGGGGCACGCTGTTCCCCAGGGCGGCGCACGTCGCGACGCGTGGTGGCAGGGTATACGTGGGCAGCGCGGACGAGATGGAAGTCGAGGAGCGCACGGCCACGGGACAACTCGTCCGCCTTTTGAGGATTCCGGGCTATCCGCTGGCGCTGCCGACAGAGGTCCTGCATACCGAAAGAGAGGATTTCCTCGGCGACAATCCCTCTTCGACCCGGCGGGAAGTCGCGGCGAGGACGCCGTCTTCGGGCACCCGGCCCGCCTACGACGACATCATCGTGGATCCGGCCGGGGCGTTGTGGCTCCTGCAATTCCGGGGTCGGACCGAAATGGGACAACCGCAGCGCTGGGAGATTATCGATGCGGAGGGCGTCTGGCTCGGCAGCCTGGACTTGCCGCCGAGATTCAGGGTCCTGGGCATCGAGCTCGATGCGGTTCTGGGGGTCTGGCGGGACGAACTCGATGTCGAGCATCCGCAGGTGCTTCGTCTGGACAGGGGAGGTTAGCCAGCTGCCTACCGCACCAGGTGCAGCTCCGTCTGACGCCTCAGCATCCACCGGATCTCGCCGTCCGCGGTGATCTCGGCCTCCTCTTCCTGGGCCATGCGCACGGGCTGGCCGTCCCATTCGGGCACGGGCGTGGTGACCTGCAGCTCGGTCGAGAACCACATGCTGGGGATCACGAACGGGTCGCCGCGTCCCGGCACCCCGGTCTGGTAGTCCCACAGGCCGATCAGCGGACCGGCACCGTGGCCGTGGTCGCCGATGGGATGGGTGTACATGGTGCCGTTGAGCCCCTCGGACCGCATCTTCTCCAGTACCGAGGCGAGGATCTCGTTGCCTGTGCGCCCCACCTTCGTCTCTTCGAGGAGGATGTCCTGGAGGCGGTTCGAGTTGGCAAGCGCCTGCTGCAGGCCCGCGGGTGCTTCCGTCTCGCCTTCGCGCAGCACGTACGCCATGTGCTGCGTGTCGGTCGTGAGGCCGAGGGCGACGATTCCGAAGTCGCAGTGGAGCACGTCGCCACGCTCGATTACCGGCGCTTCCACGCCGGCCATGGACACGCCCCGGCGCTGCACGGACACCGACGGCTGAAACCACGACCCCAGACCCAGGTCGTGCACCCGCTGGCGCATCCACCACACGACGTCGGCGGTCGTGGTGCGGCCGGGCTCGATCACGACATCGGAAAACGCGGTCGCGATGATTTCGTGCACGATGGCCTGCATCTTCCGGTACACGGGGGTCATGGCCGGAACACGCATGGCCAGGTAGTCGATCGCCAGCAGCGGCTCCCGCACAACGCGACCCGCCAGCTCGGGTCCCAGCGCCTCTTCCATCTGTTCCCACTCGCCGGCGCTGAGCCCGTCGGCGAAGTTGTGATCGTGGGAGATGTTCACCGCGATCCGCGCGGGGTCGCGCTCGCGCACCATCCGCGCGAAGAGGTCCCACTGGTCCTTGCCCCACAGCTCCGCGGCGCGCCCGTCGGGAGCGGTCACGGTGGCCCGCACGGCTTCGTAGACGCCGCCCTGCGACGTGCCTCCCAGCGCGAGCCGCTCCACGCCCTCATCTGCGCCGCGGTCGTGGAAGATGTAGATCGTGCGCCGCCGCGCGGCGAAGGTGGTGGGCGAGACGAGGGCCCGGAATACGGGATCCTCGTTGTATTCACGCATGGTCACGACCCACATGTCCACGCCGTGCTTGCGCATCAGCATGGGGAGGTTCTTCGCGAGCCTTTCCTGCAGCCAGGCCTGCTGGGTGCGCGCCTGCTCGCGCAGAGTGCCGAACGGGCGCTCGGGGCTGTAATCGCGTGCCTGGGCATGGAGGGATGGTGCAAATGCGGCCAGTAAGGCGCCAAGGCAGAGGAGGGCCGCGGTCAGGCGGGGACCGCGGTGCCGGTGGCTGGCTGCAGGCGATCGTGGCTGTGTGCGGGGGTTGGTAGTCACCGGGTCACTCGTCGGGTTGCGGGTTTCAGGAGGCCGGCGGGGGGCTTTTGGCGGCCGAGCGTATCAGGTCGAGCACTTCCATCAGAATCGTCTTTCCCTTGTCGCGGGCATAGAAGCGGCGAACGCGTGCGTAGCGCGGCCCCGGCTCCATCTTCATCCCCTCTTCCATCACCCACTTCTGAAGCTCGCGGGGCCGCGGACCCCACCAGCCGCGTTCCCGATAGTCCTCGTCCAGCAGGATCACGACGGGGATGGAACGGCTCGTACCGTTGGTGAGGTGCGCATCCATGATGTCGAGATTGTCGTCCCGGGTCAGCACGCGCAGTTCCATTCGGTCGAGCGCCTCGGTCAGGCGGAACAGCACGGGCAGTATGTTGATCGCGTCCCCGCACCAGTCCTCGCTGAGGGCCAGCAGGTGCCAGGTGCCGGGAATCGCGCGGGCCTCTTCGACGGTCTCGGCGGGGACCCGGACCCGGTCGTACAGTCCGTGCCAGAGTTCCTCGTTCCTGGCCACGGTCTCCAGGTAGGCGGGGAAGGGAAGGGCGGATTCGAATCGGTTGCGCATGAAACGGTCTGCGGTCGGCAATCGCCTAGCGACGGTCCTCTCGTGGGGTGATGACGCGCAGCAATCCCTCCTGCGCAGCCGAAGCGACCAGCCTGCCGTCGCGGGTGAAAAAGCTCCCCGTCGCGAAGCCCCTGGCACCGTGGGCGACGGGGCTCTCCACGACGTACAGGAGCCACTCGTCGGCCCGGAAAGGGCAGTGGAACCACATCGAGTGGTCCAGAGACGCGGCCATGAGATCCCGGTCCCGGACGTTGCGGCCGTGGGGCTGGAGGGCGGTCGACAGAATACCATAGTCTGAAGCGTAGGCGAGCGCGGCCTGGTGGTGGGCCGGGTCGTCGCCCAAAGAGCCCGAAGACCTGACCCACGTGCGGCGAAGCGGCGCCCGCGCTTCCCGGTCGAAGGGGTGGTACGGGTCGACGGGCTTGAAGTCCAGTGGCCGATCCTGAGTGAGCACCTCCCGCAGGCGCGCCGGAATCTTTTCGGGCGCCTCCCGCACGATCTCCAGTTCGGAGCGCAGGGCCTCGGGTGGCGGGACATCGGGCATGGGAGCCTGGTGGGACAGACTCTCCTCCGTGCGGTGAAAGGACGCTGACAGCGTAAAGATCGCACGGCCGTGCTGGATGGCTGTCACGTTGCGAGTGGTGAAGCTCCTGCCGTCCCTCAGGCAGTCCACCAAATAGACGACCGGGATTTCCAGGTCGCCCTCCAGAATGAAGTAACCGTGCAGGGAGTGCGCCGCCCGGTCCGCCTGCTCGATGGTGCGCCGGGCGGCGACGAGGGCCTGGGCCAGCACCTGGCCGCCGAAGATCCGGCCGGAGCCGATGTCCCGGTTCCGGCCCCGGTAGATGTTGTCTTCGATGCGCTCGAGGTCGAGCAGCTCGATCAGCGCTTGAGTCGAACGGGCCATGGTTCCTGATGGTAGTGAAATGGCTTCGGCGGCGAAACGGGTTGCGGCACGGGGTGTCGCGAGCGTCGCGATGGACGACCAAGTACCTTTGTACGCTGGCCGAACCTTCCACCGGTTTGCGGAGGACGCACTATGGCTTGCTCCCGACGGATCCGCTTGACGCTGGCCACGGCGGTCGTGGCGCATTTGGCGGCCGGATCGTCATTCGCCCAGACGACCGGCGGGTCACGCGGCGGGAGCGGTGGGCCCGGCATCGATGTCGTGGAGCTCACGGCGGTACAGGTCGGCGAGGACCTCCGGTCGGGCCGATACACGGTCGTCGAGCTGGTGGAAGCCTTCCTGGACCGGATCGAGCGCTACGAGGACCGATATAACGCGTTCATCTCGATGAATCCCGATGCGCTGGCCACGGCCGCCTCGCTTGACGAGGAACTCCGCACGGCCGGCCCCCGCGGACCCCTGCACGGCGTCCCGGTCGTCATCAAGGACAATCTGGACTACGCCGGACTGGTCACCACCGCGGGCTTCGACGGCTTCAGTTCGGCCACCGGAGGCGTGGACATGGTACCCGGCGATGACGCTGCCGCCGTGGAGCGCCTCAGGGAAGTCGGGGCGGTCGTGCTCGGCAAGACCAACATGCCCGACTTCGCCGGACACGGCACCAGGACGCGGAGTTCGGTCGCGGGGGAAACGCTCAACCCGTACGCCGTGGACCGCGTGCCCGGCGGTTCCAGCGGCGGCACGGCCACCGCGGTCAACGCCAGCTTCGCCGTGCTGGGTCTGGGGACCGAAACGGGCGGCTCGATCCAGAACCCTGCCGCCGCGCAGGCCCTTGTCGGCGTCAAGCCCACCTTCGGACTGGTTCCCGTTGAGGGCGCGCTGCCCATGGACGCAACCTACCGGGACGTCGTCGGTCCAATCGCCAGGACGGTTCGGGACGCCGCCCTCACGCTGGACGCGATTGCGGGCCCGACGCCGGAAGACCCCGCGACGTTCGCGGCCGTGGGACACATTCCCGAGGACGGGTATGTGGCGGCCCTCGACGCTGCGGCGCTCGCGGGCAAGCGGTTCGGTCTCGTCGGCCCCGGGTGGCGGGAGTCGTACCTGCCGCTGGCCCCCGAAACCGAAACGCGATATCGCGAGGCCGTTGCGGTACTCGAAGCGCAGGGCGCCAGCGTCGTGGAGGACCCCTTCGCCGGCCGGGGCTGGGTCGAGCTGTACGAGGAGCGTCCGTCCGTACCCTCGGTCGGCAGCCACGACCTGCTCGTATACCTCCAGGGCCTGGGGCCGGACGCGGCCTTCCACAGCGTCGAGGAGTGGGAGACGCTCACGGGCCGCGAATTCCGTCGTGGCCGTGGCGCGCGTCCACCCGCCGCGCCCACCGCCACCGAGGAGGGGGATGCGTTCCAGGCGTGGCGGATGGAGATCCGTGCCCTGTTCCGGGCGGTACTGCGGGAGAACGAACTGGACGGCCTCTTCTTCCCCCAGGCGGGCGAGCCCATTCGGCCGATGGTGGAGGACCCGGAGCGCCCGGACTACCGGCCCAACAACCACGCGGAGCTGCCGAGCAACATCGTCAACGACATTGGACTGCCGACCGTCACGGTGCCCTTCGCGTACTACGACGACGGTACGCCGTTCGTGCTGGCCTTCATCGGGGATCTGTGGACGGACGCCGATCTTCTGGCGTACGCGTACGACCTGGAACAGGCGACCCTGGCGCGGGTCCCCCCGGAGTTGGTGGCCGGGGAGCGCTAGCCATCCTTGCGTCCGGCCGGCGCGCTTTCCAGTCTCTTCAACCACGACCGCTCATCCACTTGACGATGGCGGCCAACCAACTCGCTCGCCGGCAAAGCTCCGGGTAAGGCAGCCCAATGTCCGCTCCATCGACCAGAACACGATCCCTCCGACACACGCTCGCGCTGGTCTTCCCGCCGCTCGTCGCGGTTGCGGCCCTCGCGTCCGCCGGCGCGGCGCCCGTGACGGCGCAGCAGACGCACCCCACGATTGCCGAGAAGACCGAGGGCACGACCGCGATGGAGGGGTTCTTCAATCTCTACTGGGACGACGATGCGGGAGTCCTGTACTGGGAACTCGATCTCGCGGGCGGCGAATTCCTGTACCAGATCTCGATGGGCTCCGGCCTCGGCTCCAACCCGGTGGGGATCGATCGGGGGCAGCTGCGCGGCACCCATGTCCTCGAAGCGAAGCGGGTGGGACCCCGCGTGCTCCTCATGGAGCCCAACTACCAGTTCCAGGCCCGGAGCGACAACCCCACCGAGGTGCAGGCCGTGCGCGACGCCTTTGCGCCGTCGGTGTATTGGGGCTTCGACATCGCGGCGCGGACCGGAGACCGCGTGCTGGTGGACGCCACGCCCTTCTTCATCCGGGACGCCCGGAACGCGATCGCCCAGATCGCACAGCGCGGCCAGGGATCCTTCCGGCTGGACGCGTCGCGCTCGGCGATTCATCTGCCGGCCACGGAGTCGTTCCCGGAGAATACCGAGGTGGAGTCCCTGCTCACCTTCACCGGCGACGACCCGGGAGGGCTGGTGCGCGGCGTGGCCGTTAACCCCCAGGCGGTCACGCTCAGGCAGCATCATTCGTTCATCCGGCTGCCGGACGACGGGTACCGCACCAGGGTCGCGGATCCGCGTATCGGCGTGAACGGTCCCACCATCTTCGACTACGCGACGCCCATCGACGAAGACCTTCGCCTGCGGCTGACGGCCCGCCACCGCCTGCAGAAGCGCAATCCCGGGCCCGCGCCCTCCGAGCCGGTGGAACCCATCGTCTACTACGTGGACCCCGGCACCCCCGAACCCATTCGCAGCGCGCTGATCGAAGGGGCGGCCTGGTGGGCGGACGCCTTCGAGGCCGCCGGCTTCATCGACGCCTACCGGGTCGAGGTCCTTCCCGACGGAGTGGATCCGCAGGACATCCGCTACAACATGATCCACTGGACGCACAGGCGGACTCGGGGATACTCCTACGGAAACACGGTCACCGATCCGCGCACCGGAGAAATCATCCGGGGCGTCGTCAACCTAGGCAGCCTCAGACTGCGGCAGGACTACCTGCACGGTCAGGGCATGGTCGCGCCGTTTGCGGGGACGGTCGGCGGCGGCGGGCAGGCCGATGGTGCCGGAGACCATCCGGGCCACAGCATGGCGTGCGGCCTCGCGGCCGTTCCCGACTTCGAATACCTGGCACAGGTGTCCGCCAATTCGGACGCCGTGGAGATGGCGCTGGCGCGCGTCCGCCAGCTGTCCGCGCACGAGGTCGGCCATACCATCGGATTCCCCCACAACTATCTCGCCAGCACCTATGGGCGGGAGAGCGTGATGGACTATCCCGCGCCGTATGTCGAGATCGACGACGACGGCAACCTGGATCTGGGGAACGCCTACGTGCAGCGGATCGGGGAGTACGACAAGCTCTCCGTCAACTGGCTCTACCGTGAGTTCCCCGAGGGCACGGACGAAGCTGCCGCGCTCGAAGAGATCGTCATGCAGGGCATCCGCGACGGCCTGATCTTCATGGCCCACACCAACAACAACTTCATCGGGGCCGGACACCCCGGGGCCGGTGTCTGGGACAACGGCGCCAACCTGGTGGACCACCTCAAACACGAAATCCGGGTGCGCAATATCGGCATGGAGAGCTTCGGGACGTCGATGATCCGCACGGGACGGCCCCTCTCCGACCTCGAGTTCGTGCTGCTGCCCCTGTACATGCACCACCGCTTCCAGCTTCGCGCGGCTGCGCAGTCGCTGGGCGGCGCGGACTATGCCTACGCGTTGAAGGGAGACGGCCAGACACCGGTTGCGATCATACCGGGCGAGGAGCAGCGGGATGCGCTGGAGACGATCCTCTCGGCGATGACGGTGGATTTCCTGGCGCTGCCGGAGGAGGTGGTCACGATGATTCCCCCGCCGGCATTCCGCCACGACGAGGGCGAGGTCTTCGCGGGCCACACGGAACTGCTCTTCGATCCGCTGGGCGCGGCCGAGGCGGCCGCCGCCTTCACCGTCGGCGAGATCCTGCACCCTGCGCGGATGGGGCGCCTGGTCGTCTATGGCAGCATGGGCGACTACCCGGACCTGGAGGAGGTGACCGACCGGCTGCTCGCGGCGACCTGGGATGCTCCCCGGGAAGGCAACGCCTACCGCCGCCAGGTGCAGGACGTCATTGAGCGCGCGGTGGTCGACCGAATGATGCAGGAGGCCGGCAGCGCAGCCACGATGACCGCGGCACGCGCCGTGCTGTCGGACCGCCTGGCGGGGCTGGCGCAACGCCTGGAGGCCATGGCGGATCCGTCGCCGCACGAGCGCCTGGTCGCGGCGGACATTCGCCGCTGGCAGGAACGGATCGAGAACACGACGCCCGGTCCGGCACTCCGGCTCCCGCCCGGCGACCCGATCGGCGGCGCCGCCGCGAGGGATCCGGGGAGACGCCAGGATCCGGCCGGGGGCTGAAAGCGCGCGACGGGGCTGGCCGATGGAATCCACGGACGGGGGTGATCGCAAGGTCGCCCGACTCGAAGCCGCCGTCAGCGCCACGCAGGGCGTCCAGCCGTGGCGCCGCCTGTTCCACAGCGGTGGTGGCGTGACGCTGGCGGTATTCGTCCACTTCGTGGGGGCCGAATCGACGGCGGCAATGGCCAGCATCGGCGCAGGACTGGGCGCAGCGTTGATCCTGGATTGGATGCGTCTTCGCTCCGTACAGGCGAACACGGCCTTCTTCCGCCTGTTCTCGCGTCTCGCGTCCCCGCGGGAAGCCGACCGGATCGCGTCGTCGACCTGGTTCCTGTTCGGGGCGCTGGGGGTGCTTCTGCTCGCACCACGGCTGTTCGTGCCCGCAATGCTGGTGCTCGCGTTCGCCGATCCCGCAGCGAGCGTAGCAGGACGCCTGTGGGGGAAGCGCTCGCTGGGAAAAGGCACGTGGGAGGGCACATGCGTGTTCTTTCTGGTCGCGGTTGCCGTGTTGACACCGATGGTGGGATTGACGGCGGCGCTTGTCGCGGCGGCGGTGGCCGCGACCCTCGAGGTGCTCCCGACGGGACTGGACGACAACCTGATCGTTCCGCTCGCGACCGCGCTGGCTCTGCGCGTGGTCGGGATGTCCGCTTGACCCCGGCGGCTTTTCCTGTCAGTTTTCGCCGTTACCAATCAGGAGCAAGTCTGCGCGGTCAGTACCTTCCAAATCCACGACGGGCCGGGAACCCTAGCAGGGGACGCCCGTCATCTTTCTTTCCGCAGCATCCCTTCCAGGCCCCGTGATGTTCGTGCGGCCGGGTCGAGGATCAGCAGACTTGCACCGCCACGAGGGAGAGCAGCAACGTGCGTATGCAGGGAACCGTCAAGTGGTTCAACGACCAAAAGGGCTTTGGCTTCATTTCCAGGGCCGACAATGGACAGGATTGCTTCGTCCATTTCTCCGCGATCCAGTCGGAGGGCTTCAGAAGCCTCGCCGAGGGTGAGAAAGTCGAATTCGATGTGGTCGACGGCGCGAAGGGGCCGGCGGCCGAAAACGTCGTCCGGGTGGAATAGACCACCGGTAGAGTTGCGGCGCCCCCTGTGGTGACACGGGGCGGCGCCGCATCCGCAAGCGCCACCTGACCAGCCAGCCGGCTGGCGCAACAACAGGGCGTATCCCGCGCGCGGTCGGGCGATCCCGGCTGCCAGGTTCTACTATTCGCGGGAATCTTCTACGCGCCCACGGCCTCCCGTTGCGCCCGCGATCGAGCCAACCAGGCTTGACCGGTTGACGACGGGTATCCGGACCCGGTAGCGGACGTCGGTCCCGAAATCCCGCGTGAGGACCTTCGCATCCAGTTTGCGAAGGACGGGGTCGATCCTGCCGGACGCCTCGTACGGAACGGTGATCAGGACCGCAACGCGGTTCACCTTCCGCTCGGTCGGGCAGGCCGCGAGGACGCCCTTGGCACCTCGCGCATAGGCGCGTGCCAGCCCGCCCGTTCCAAGCTTCACTCCGCCGTAGTATCGGGCGCAGACGACCACCACTTCGCCCACCCCGGAGTGGAGCACCGCCGTGAGGATGGGCATGCCGGCCGTGCCCCGCGGCTCGCCGGCGTCGCTGGAGCCGATCCGGGCGGTCGATCCGGGCGGCCCGGCGTTGAATGCCCAACAATGGTGGGTGGCCCCCGGGAGCCGGTCTCTTACGGACTGGACGAACCGGAGAGCGGACTCGCGCGACGCGGCACGCCCCGCGCAACTGACGAACCGGCTCCGGCGGATCACTTCCTCAAAGCGCGCCGTGCCGCCGGGTACCGGATAGGGATCTTCCAAGCGCAGGCTCCTGGAGGTCGTGGTGATACGGGACGTGGCGCGCACGCGGCGCGGGCTTTCCATTTCCGGGTTGCCACCTTACTCTAATACCGTGCGGCCGATTGAGAATCAGTTTCAATCTCAACGGATCCCACCGAAGCATGTATGAGGCCCCGAAATGGTTGGTTCGTCCGCGAACCGCCGGGAGGAAGCGTGAAACGCGTACCGGAAACGGAGCAGCAACCTGCCGATCGCATGCTGGCGGACGTTCCGCTGGAAGAGGAGGTTGTCCTGGTCCGGATCGACGTGGCCGGCGAGGACGTTGAGCCGTTGCTCGAGCGGGGGATTGTGCCCGGGTGCAGGCTTTGTCCGGTGCGGCACGCTCCTGCTGGAGGACCCACGGTCTATCGCGTGGACGGTGGGCTGGTCGCGCTACGCAAGGAAACCGCATCCTGTCTGTGTGTGCGCAGCTCGCTGGAAGCCGCGGGGGTTCTCGACTCGAATTGAACGCAGGGACCGGGTCGGCCGCGCGGAGCCGGGGTTCGGCGCAGGGGGTCGGGGTCCATAAGGGCACGCCGCTGGTTGCCGTTGTAGGTCCCCCGAACGCAGGCAAATCCACCCTCTTCAACCACCTCACCGGTCTTCGCCAGCGCGTGGCGAACTATCCGGGCGTGACCGTGGAACGCAGATGCGGCACGGTCAACCTGTCGGCTGGGCCGGTGGAGCTGATCGACCTGCCGGGCGTCCACGGCCTTTCAGCGCGCAGTCTCGACCAGATGGTCACCCGCGACGTGCTCCTCGGCGAATTCGAAGGCGACCGCCAGCCCGACGCGATCGTGCTGGTGCTGGACGCCACACGCCTCGAGTCGCACCTGATGGTCGCCGAGCCGGTTCTGGGCCTCGGCATCCCGACGCTGGTCGTGCTCACCATGGCCGACGAACTGGACCGGCGGGAAGGAGCGCTCCGTTGCTCGGGCCTGTCGAAGGAGCTCGGCGTGGAGGTGGCGCTGGTCAACGCGCGTGACGTCGCGACGCTGCAGCCGGTGCGTGTCTTCCTCGAAGCGCTCCACACGGGGGGCGAGGAGGTGCGCGCCTGTCCGATCGTCACCGTGGCCGAGCACGCAGAGGGTAGGGGCGGCGGTCGGGTCCTGCCCATGATCGACCTGTTTGCGGAACGCCGGCAGCGCGCCCGCGAACTCGGTCGCTCGGCCGGGTTCCAGGCTCCCCGCCTCTCGCGCACGACCCAGCGCCTGGATGCGCTGGTGCTGCACCGGTTCTGGGGACCCCTGGTCTTTGCGGGGGTCGTCGTGCTGGTCTTCCAATCCATCTTCGCCTGGGCGGTGCCGCTGATGGACGGCACGGAGGCTGCCATCGCCGCGTCCGGGAACTACCTCGCAGCGGCGCTTCCCGAGAGCTGGTTCCGCTCCCTCCTGCTCGACGGAGTGTGGGCGGGTGTCGGTTCCGTGATGGTGTTTCTGCCCCAGATCCTGATCCTCTTCTTCTTCATCGCGATCCTGGAGGATTCGGGCTACATGGCCCGTGCGGCCGTGATTGCCGATCGGCTCATGCACCGCGTCGGTCTCCAGGGCAAGTCGTTTCTGCCCCTGCTCTCGGCCTACGCGTGTGCGATCCCGGCCATCATGTCCGCCCGCACGGTGGAGGACGAACGGGACAGGATCGCCACGATCTTCGTCGCGCCCTTCATGACGTGCTCGGCGCGCCTGCCGGTGTACGCCCTGCTGATCGCCGCGTTCATCCCCGCCCAACCCCTGCTGGGACCGTTTTTCGGTACCCGTGCGGCGGTCCTGACAGGGCTGTACCTGATGGGAGTGATGGCGGCCATCGTGACGGCGGCGCTCCTGAAGCGCACCCTGCTGCGGGGTCGCTCTGCCCCGTTCGTGATGGAGCTGCCTCCCTACCGGCTGCCCACGGCGCGGTCGATTCTGACCCGGCTGCTGGATCGCACGAAGGTCTTTCTGCGCCGCGTGGGCAAGATCATCCTGGCTGTCACCGTGGTGCTCTGGGCCCTCACGCAATTCCCCAGGACGCCGGGAGGCGAGACCCCGCCGATCGGTGACAGCGCGCTGGGGCAGGTCGGCCAGGTCATCGAGCCCGCAATCGAGCCGCTGGGATTCGATTGGCGCATCGGTATCGGTCTGGTTACCTCGCTGGCGGCCCGGGAGGTGATCGTCGGGACGCTGGGCACGATCTACGGAGTCGAGAGCGAGGACGAAGAGGCGTTCGAACTCCAGGCGGCGCTCCAGCAGGATCTCGACCTGGGTGCGGCCGTGGGACTCCTCGTGTTCTTCGTGTTCGCGCTCCAGTGCATGTCCACCGTCGCCGTCATGCGGCGCGAGACGGGAGGCTGGCGCTGGCCGACGCTGCAGTTCTGCTACATGCTCGTTCTCGCCTACGCGGGGGCGTGGGTCGCCAACGCCATCCTGTAGCGTCGGCAGTCCCCGGCCGGCATCAGGTCACGCCGGGATCCGCACGCTCTACGACACGCGCGGCGGCCGCTTCCTCAGGACGAACAGTCCCTCCTTGATGCTGGACACGATGACCACGCCGCTCTCGAAGTACGGGTACACGCTCCACGCGCCGGCGAACCCGGGGCTGTCCTCGCCGAAGGGCACCGTGTCGAAGAAGCCGATCTCTTCGGGCGACTCCGGATCGGAGATGTCGAGAATGCGCAGTCCGCTGAGATAGTTGGCCTGATACATCAGGTCACCGATCACGTACAGGTTGTGGTCCGACGACGCAGTGGTGCCGAAGTGCTCCTTGACCAGGATCGGGTCGTTCAGGTCCTGAATGTCCCACACCAGCGTACGCGTCCGCGACACGTTGCCGCCCAGTTCATCGGTCTCGTCATTCATGTAGAAGTAGCGGTGGTCGTCCGAAATCCACCCCTGGTGCAGGTAGCCGGTGTTGGGGTAGGAGGATGCCGACAGCGGCACGGTGGCGTCCTTGTCGGTGACGTCCGCGATCGACAGCGCGTTTTCGTTCGCGCCCAGGCAGATCTCGCGCCCGACGTACTCCTCGTCGGGGCCGTTATAGCGGACGCACTGTGCGTCGTGACTGTACCCCGTTCCCGCTCCGCCCGTGTTGGCGTCGGCAAAGCATCCGGCAAAGGCGGGGTTTGCCGGGTCGCTCAGATCCATCATGTGCAATCCGCCGCCGCAGGTCTCTCCCCCGCCGGAAGCCCCGACCACGTAGGCGAAGCCGGTTTCCTCGTTGATCACGATGTTGTGGGCGGAGTTGATCCCGTCGTAGACGGTGGTGGGTTCGAAGGTGACCGGCGGATCCGTCACGTCGCGCAGCTGCGTCAGGTCGAACACCTGCACGCCGTGGGCCCCGGCGTTGTCGGCGACCACGAATGCGTGGTTTTCGTAGACCTTGATGTCCCGCCACATGTTGACGATCGCACCTTCGGTCAGGGGCATTTCGCCCAGGTACACGGGATTGCCCGGATCGCTCAGGTCCACGAAGGTCGTGCCGTCGGCCCGGCCCATGATCGCGTACTCCCGCCCGGACTCGGGGTCGGTCCAGCCCCAGATGTCGTTGGCGATCATCCCGCGCTTGCCCCCGAGATCGCTTGTCGGAAGGAACGCGACGAGATCGACTTCGCTGCACGCGAATCCCGCGGCGGAGCCGTCTTCGCACTCGTTCGCTTCTCCCAGCACGGCAGCGATGCCGGCGTCGTCGTCGACGATCGTTCCCTCCGCCTCCCAGCCGTCCGGAGTGCGTTGGAACACGAAGCCGGCACCCTCGAAGAAGTCGGCGCCCGGGGCGCCCACCACGGCGAGATCGTCGTCCACCGCGACGGCGACGCCATAGAAGGCGAACGGGCTGCCCGGTCCGAAGGTGGCAACCTGTGCCCAGTCGCCCGTCCCGTTCCGGCGGAAGGCGAATCCCCCGCCGATGCCGCCCCCGGTCAGCGGGGTCCCGGCCACGACGTCGTCGCCCGAAGCCGCCACCGCCATGCCGAAGCCGGACATGGGGGTCGGGGACTCGGGCCGAATGGCGTTGGCGAGGGTCCACTCCCCGGAACCGGCTTCCGCCGACCGCGTGAAGTGGAACACGGCGCCGGTGAACTGGGCGCTCAGGGGCGCGCCCGCGAAGACCTCGCCCCCCGACAGGGCGACGCTGGCACCCAGCGAAGCCGGTCCGGGATCGGGGGGTGCGAGGCTGCCGACCGGGGACCAGGTCCCGTCTCCACCACCGTACAGGTGGACCGAGCCCGGCTGGAAGTTGGGCGGGCCGGTACCCGGAATCAGGGCGATGCCGCCCCCGGGAGCTCCAATGGCGAGCAGGTCGCCCTCCAGGTCCATGGCCGTGCCGAAGCCGGCCCCTGGCGGGGCATCGCCGGGACGCAGGGTCGCGGCTTCCGAGTACCCGGTCTCGTCCCCCGCGAAGACGACGGCGACGCCCGTTCCCGAATCCGCCCCGGGAGCACCGACGACGATGTCGCGGCCATTGGTGGCGACCGTCGCCCCGAAGCGGTCGTCGGTGCCGGCCGTCGACCGGGTCAGGCGTTGCTGCAGACGCCACTCGCCCGACGTTCGCCGGTAGACGTAGACCGCGCCTGTTCCGTCGTTGGGGGCACCTACAACCATCACATCGCCGGCTGCGGCCAGCCCTTCCCCGTACGCGATCGCCGACTGCGCCTCATCCGGGGCCAGCGACGCCGTCTCCGTCCAGGAGTCCCCCGCGCGGCTGAACACGTGCACTCCACCCTGCCGATTGCCCGGCATGGGGAAAAGCGGCAGGACTCCGGGCCGACCGACGTAGATGTCGCCGTCCACCACCGCTACGGCGGCGGAGAAGGCGGTGAGAGCGGCCGCAATGGGGGCAGGCGAGTCCGCCTCGGCGGTGGTCTGGCCATGGGTGGGCACGGGACCGAGAAGGGTCAGGGCGGCCAGCGCGATGAGCCCGGGCGGCACATTTGTTTGCGGACGGTGTTCTCGTGTTGACATGACTCGTGGTTCCTCGGGGTCGGGGATCCTGTTCTTCCCGTCGGGTGGGCCGACGCGCATCCAATAGTGCGCCGTCGAGCGCACATTAGCCAAGTGCTGCGGTCATCTCCTATCCTACAGGCATGCAGACACTGCCGCCGAATCGTTGCCGGAGCTCCTCCGTGGCCGTCGCGCGTGCCCGTCGCGTGTTCGCGACCGCAGTCGTCTCGAGCGCCGCGTGCCTGGCGGCCGCTGCGTGCGATTCCGGCGTGCGGGAACCCGTGCACCTCGCCACGGCGCATCAGATGGGACCGGTGGCCTACCGCGATCCGGCCGGAGCCGTCTCGCCGGATGGGCGGCTGCTGGCGTATACGCAGGGCAGGGAAGTGCTTGTGACCGACCTGAACGGCGGCGACACCCGGAGCCTGGGCCTTGCGCCGAGTCAGGTGCGCTACGTGACCTGGCACCCGGACAGCCGGCGCCTACTCGTGCACGAACGCTCGTTCGACCGGCGCAGGCAGGGCTGGTTCGTGTACGACGTGGCCTCGGGCGCCAAGGAGGCGCTCTGGGCGAACGGATACAGCGCCGCGCTCCCGCCGCGGGACGCGTTGCTCGAGCTCGCCTGGGCACCCGACGGCGCGTCGGTGGTGGGCGTGGTGCGGGGATCGGACGTGTCCCGGGTGTGGAGAATCGGCGCGCCGGGCGATTCAGGGGAGATCGTTGCGGACGCCGGCAGGCTCTTCTACCCGGTCGTCTCCCCGACGGGCGAGGTGGCGTGCATCGAGCGTGAACTGGGCGTGCAGCACCTCAGATACCCGTGCCGCGAAGACCCCGTCGCCTGGCTGGACGGGCACGAGCCGTACGGCCGCGTGGCGTTCTCTCCGGATGGGTCCGACATCTACTACGCGGCCCCCGGCGGGGACGGTGTCCTGGAGCTCTGGGGCCGGCCGGTGGGTGGAGGTCCCGCCGAGCGTCTCGCCACCGACGAGCGCGACGTCTACGGTCCCGGGGTCACCACAGATGGCGGGATCGTGTATCGGAGCCAGTACTACATGGTGACGCTGTCTGCCGTCCCGGCCGGCGGCGGTGAAGTGACCCGAATCACCGCATTCCAGTCCGAGACGCCAACCTGGAGCCCTGCCGGCGACGAAATCTCGTTCACCTTCGGACGCTGGCGCGTTGCCACCGACGACGTGAACTACCCCGACATCGACCAGCACATCGGCATCGTCGACGCGTCTTCAGGATTGCCGAAGACAGCACCGGACCGCGTGGTGCGCAGCTCCTACTCCGAGGATCAGGGCATGCACTGGTCGCCCAACGGCCGCTGGATCGCGTACCACAGCCACATCGACGACACGGACGACATCTATCTCATTCCGGTGGACGACCCGTCGTCGCCGCGCCTGATATCGGAGCATGGCCACGAAACCGGCTGGCCCCGCTGGTCCCCGGACGGCAGGTGGATTTCCTTCCCGAGCTATACGCGCGACGCCGCGGGAGCGAGAAAGAGCTTTCTCCATGTCATCCCCGTGAACCAGGAAACGGGTGAGACGCGGTCGCAACAGATCGTGCACATGGGCGACTTCCCCCACGATGCGCTGCAAGCTGAGTGGACGCCCGGCTCCGGGGCGCTGGTCTTCGAAGCGGCGGAGGGCGCGGGGAACAAGGCGCTATACGTGGTCGAGCGTTCAGGCGGCACGCCCGAGCGCTTCCACGAATGGAACTCCGACCAGGTTCATTCGGGCATCTCGGTGTCCCCGGACGGCGCATGGGTGGCGTACATCGGTCCCGGACGGGACGGCTTCTTCCAGATCCATCGGGTGCCCTTCGGCGGTGGACCCTCGGAACAGTTGACGACGGATCCGACGCAGAAAACCCAGCCGGCGTACGATCCGACCGGCAGGATGCTGGCGTACACCGTGTTCAGCTACGAGTCCAGGTTCTGGCGGCTGCGGCGTTAGACAGGCCTGGTTGCTGAGGGGCAGCGCCCCGCGCTCACAACCGTTGCATCCCCCCGGTCACCTCGATGTCCACGGGCACGCCGCCAGCGGTGCGAGGCAGCCGACGGCGCAACCCCGCGTCGTCCTTCTCCAGGTAGACCTTGATACAGGGCTTGCCCTGCCGCAGTCCGATGGCCGTGCCCACCACGCCCTTCATCCCCATCACCTTCCGGGTGACCTCCCTGCGCGCGCTCTCCACGGAATCGCCCACTGTCTCAGCTGCCATCGATCGTGACGTCGAACCGCTGCAGGACCAGGTCGATGGGGTTGGCCAGCGTACTGGTCTGACTGCCCGCGAAGAGAAGGGCGACGGGACGGCGCGCCTCCTCGTCGCTCCCGGCCGAGACGATCAGTGAACCGGAGTCCCCGGGTCCCGAGAAGTTGCCGCTCGAGATCACGATCTGCCCCGTGAAGCGGGCGGTGTTGTCGCGGAATCCCACGTTCATGGTGGCGTTGATGCCGCTGATTCGGCTCAGGGTGTGCCCGGTGGTGCGTCCGTATTTCTGCACCTCCATTCCGAGCCGCGCCTTGACGGTTTCGCTGCGCGGGGTCCCGTACCCGTTGCTCGGCGTGCCGTTGCCGAGCTGTTCGATGGTGGTGGTGGCGATCGCCGCATCGATCCGGTTGGCGGGACAGGTCGGGAATGGCGCGCAGAACCTGATCGGTTCGAAGTCGTGCAAGGTGCCGATGGCGTCGGTGGGGTTGACGCCCCCGTCGACCGTGCCCGGCTGCAGGACGTGGTCGCCGAGCTTGGCGGCGTTGCGGTTGGCGTAGACGTGGTTGTTGCTGAGCGCGAAGACCTTCGAGCCCGAAACGACCCTCGCGCCGATGGTGCCGGCGGTGACGTCGATCTGTCCGGTTGAAACGCCGATGGGGACGGGCCGCGGGAACGACTGCCTCGGATCGGTCGGCTCATTCCCGTCAGCGCCGTCCACGGGATCGCCTGCCGAAGCCGGCATGTCGCCCAGGGCCTGGAAGGCACCGGTCACCTCGGTCACGTATTCGTGCCCGTCCAGACTCGCGGGGAGCCCCAGGACGCCGGCGCTTGCCAGGTACACCTTGACGACGGGGCGGCCATCGAGGCCGATCGAGACGGCGGTTCCGGCCACGCCGGGAATGTCCAGAAGGTCCGGGTTGTGCCGTTCCTGCACCGCCATTGCACCGGTCAGATCGCCGTGCGCGAACGCCAGCAGGCCGCCTCCGGCATCTGCGGGCCCCCCGGTGGGGCGGAAGAAGACCAGATCCAGCCCGATGGCCGCGACCAGCGTCGCGTACCGGGCGAACCGCTTTCCGGACATGTGCGCAACCTCCTCGCCGTCGCAACGTGCCATGTATCCGATACCGTGCGAACCTCCGGAAGGTTTCGCCGAAGGCGCGGCCGCGCCACCCCCCACCCGTCCTGGACGCGACAAACTCTCACTCTTCCGGGAACAGTTCCCCCTGGTGCTCCCCCGCATCGGGAGGGAAGCGGCGCAGGCTTGCGCGCTTGCCGTCCCAGCGCACGGGCATCGGAATGTCGACATGGTTCGCGATGGCGGGATGCGCACACGATCGCAGCATTCCGGTCGCGGCGGTCTGCGGGTCCTCCAGCGCCGACGCCACCGTGTGAATGGGCGCCGCCGGGACGCGATGGCTCCGCAGGAGCTCGAGCAGGTCGTTCACGGAGTGGCGCCGCGTCCTCGCCGCGACGATCTCCGCGAGACGCCGGCTGTTGGCCACCCGATCCGCATTCCGCGCATAGTCGGGATCTTCCGTCAGGTCCAGCTCCAACGCGCGGCAGAGGCGTCCGAAGATGTCGTCGTTGCCCGCCGCGATCATGACCGACCCGTCGGTGCACGGGAACGCTTCATACGGGGCGATCATGGCGATCGACGTGCCCATGGGGCCGGGAAGCCTGGCCGTTGCGAGGTAGCTGGTCAGGTGGTAGGACATCCAGGCGAGCGACGTGTCCAGCAGCGAGGCCGTGACATGGCAGCCTTGTCCCGTTCGCTCCCGTTCCATGAGGGCTCCCAGTACGGCGATCGCGGTCCACGTGCCCGTGCCGAGATCGACGATGGACGTGCCGACCCGGACCGGTTCGCCGTCCCGCTCCCCCGTCACGGACATCAGCCCGGATCGCGCCTGCATCAGCGGATCGTAACCGGGGTCGTCCCGGAGCGGCCCCTCCGGTCCATGGGAGGTCACCGACACGTAGATGACCTCGGGATTGCCGTCCCGGACCCGGTCGTACCCGATCCCGAGCCTGTCCGCCACCCCGAATCGCAGGGCCTGGATCACAACGTCGGCCCCCATCGCAAGGTCGCGGGCGCGCTCTCGGCCGTCCGCGGTCTTGAGATCGAGGATCACACTTCGCTTGTTGCGGTTGACCGCCTGAAAGAGGTGGCTGTTCCCGCCGATGAACGGTGGTCCCCAACGCCGCGCGGGGTCCCCGCCGGGCGGCTCCACCTTGACGACGTCCGCGCCGAGGTCGCCCAGGATCTGGGCCGCGTAGGGGCCGGCGAGGTTCTGCGAGAAATCCACGACGCGCACCCCCGACAGCGGCGATATCCCGGGTTCATCCGACGGGTGGTCCGCCCTCTTCCGGCCGGAACTCCCGGCACCGCAGGTTGCGCCGCCTGAGGGTCGTCCGGATGCGTCGATTTCGCTCACTGTGGAATCCGCTCCCCTTGCTGGCGCAGGGCCGGCGAAGCTTTCTTGCAGGGACACCCGTCATGAGTGCAGGATGGAATGCCCTTCGAACGACGGCAAGATAGAGGAATATGGAGACGATTCGAATCCCCAACAGCGCGACGTATTCCCCGGTCTCCCTGACCGACCTGATGTTCGCGGCGCCCCTTGCCTCAAGACTCCTGATGGGGGCCACCCTGCCGGGCCGGCTCGTCCAGGCCGCGGCGGCCGGCGCCTACGCGGGCAGCGTGCTCAGTGACTGGGCGTCGCGCCGCGGTGTCCGCAAGATCGATTTCCTCGCGACATTCGGGTCCGATATCAAGCACATGGACGAGATGTCCGAGGCCCGGCGCTTCGAGGACGTCGAGCGTTTTTCAGCCGAACTGATGGCGATTCACGAGCCCGTCGGGCGCGAACGAGACATCCTGGCCGGCGACGTGAACGAGCGCCTTACCTCGTATATCGCCTCGGTCACGGGACAGCGCGTCGAGACCAGCAGTTCGGTGCGCGAGATGACCCTGGCACGCCTCATGATGCCCTTCGCGATCGGGAGCTGCGACATCCTGTCGGGGGACATCGCCGTTTTCCGGAGCACGGGTGTCTTCGAGCCCCATATCCTGGCGCACGAATTCTGTCACCGGAAGGGCTATCTGAAGGAGCTCGAAGCGCAGGCCCTGGCCTATCTCGCGCTGGAGGGTTCGCGGGACCCGCAGCTTCGCCAGGCCGCGCTGGCGGAACGGGTCTACCGCAACCTCAGGGTCCTGGACGGCGACGATCCCGAGCGCTATGGGGAGCTTCTTGACGCGACGCCCATCTCGGGCACCGTGCTGGAGGACTTCCGCCGCCTTCGTCCCTCCGACAAGCGCCCCAACGCGTTCACCACCGCAATGCGGGAGCTGTACGATTCCCGCATGAAGCTCACGGGTCAGAACGGACTCTCCGACTACGACCGGGGCTTCACCAACTTCCTGTATACGTACGAATGCGGTGCTGCGAACGGTCGGGCACCGTAGCGATCCCACTGGGCCCGGCGCCCACTGTGCCCGGGTGCTGCAGGCGCCCTCCGACCGCCCAGCGGCCCGTGGCTAGGGACGCCCTCCGACCGCCCAACGCATCGTCAGGCCGGATGCGCCGGGTCGGAAGGTGCTCGGCATGGCCTCGAATTGAATCTGGTCCAGGGTCAGCGGCACCCAGCCCTGACGCTTGACGAAGCGGCTCAGCACCACCCCCGCCACCACGCCGACACCGGCGCCCAGCGCCAGTCCACGCATCACGGCCTGACCCTCGGAGCTGTCATCCGGACAGGTTGTGATTTGCAGCCCCACCTGCAGTGCCTCCTGGTTGACCCGGCACTGATCGTGCCACCCCCAGGCAAACGTGGCTCCGGCCGCGGCCGAGACCAGGGTCATCACGGCCACCGAGCGTCTTGTGTCGCGTACGGCGGCGCGGCGCTCGACCAGCGGCTGCTCGCTGAGAGGGATCCAGTACACCGGTTCAATGCCGGTCTCGAAGAGCAGGGTGTCGCCGCGCATCCCGACGACGTTGCCCTCGATCACCACGGGGAGCAGTCGCGGCGGGGACGCCGGCCCTCCCCGAAGCACGGTCGCGCCGGTGATCCGGACCACCGAGCCCATTTGGAGTTCGTGCACGTCCCCGTCCTGGCCTGCTACAGCGCCTCCGGGGAGCATGATCGAGACCGCCAGCAGAAACGCCGGCCGTGTCGGGATCAAGGGTCTTCTGTCGGTCGGTGGACGCATCGCCGTTCCAGCTTCGCCGGGCCTGCGGCTTCGGGCCGTCAAAGGTAGGGCCGGAGCCTCGGGTCGATCGAAAGGATGACCTCGAAGCTACCGCGTGGCAGCCCCCATGCGCCATCGATTCGCAGAATGTCGTATAGCGTGCTCAGGCCGACACCGGCATAGGCGCGCAGCCCCTCCGTGGGCTTGACGCTCCAGTCCTCCCGGAGCGCGTCCGGGGTGGCGCCCACCGCCCCGGCGCCCGCGAGAAGCCTTGCCGTCAGCCATCCAGGGCGCAGGGCGAACGCCGCTTCTCCTGTCGCCAGAACGAAGCGGCGCCCCCCGAATGCGCGGAACCCGTGGCCCGGCAAGGTGCCGCGGCCACCGACGAAGAAGAGCATTTGCTGGGGCAGGGCGCCCCAAGCCGCGCCGGCTTCCACCTTCAGGTTCACGCGCCGCGAAAGGTCCCGGGCGGCCAGCCTGGTGTCCAGGCGTGCCAGAACAGTCAGATTGCCGCCGCCATCCCACCTGCCCATCCCGGCGTGCACCGCTGCTTCGGCTCCCCATGTCGGGACTCCCGCCCATCGGTACCGCAGCTCGCCGTCGGCTCCGGCAAAGACGCCCTCGCCGACGGGCCGCAGGGGACGCTGGTCTGCCCCCGAGCCCAGTCCCCGCGCCCAGAGCGCCGTGGCGCCGCTCAGTTCCTCAACCCGGCCGCCTATGGTGATGGAGGCGCCGTCGCCGACGCCGCGCTCGACGGCCAGACGGAGCCCGGAGGCGAAGTAGGGGTCGGTGTAGTCGACGCCGCGCAGCAGCGTGGAGAGCGTGTTAACGGCTCCGGAGGCCGCCGTGCGGGGACCCGCGTCCTGCAACCGTCTTGCGTAGAGCTCGAACGTGGTCGTGGTCAGGCCGTGTTCGGTGCCGAGACGGCCGCTCAGTGTTCCGGAGAGTGTGCCGGGGGCCGACTGGTATCCGGCGAGCGTCTGCAGCCTGAACCGGTCACGCGGCGTGAAGGACATCCCCAGCCCGAAATGCACCCCTTCCGCGCGGTTGGCCCGGAGCACCGAGGAGAAGGCGTCCGCGTGGACGCGCACGCGGGGCAGTCCGCTGACCAGGCGAGCGCGGGCCTGGCGCCGCACCTCTGCCTCGATCCGGGCCATGCTCACGGGCGAAAGGCCTTCCTCCGCCATCCGGTCCATGAGTCCCGTACGGAATTCGGTGGAGTCGGCTGCGCCGTAGGGCACCATGGTCACCCTGGGGCCCTGGAAGAACCCCGGCTCCATCAGGGGGTCGAACTCGTAGCCGGTCACCTGCAGGGTCGCGCGAATCACCGAACCCACCGGGAGGTCGAGTTGAGGAATCTCGCGGCGGACCTCGACGACCTGTCGGTACGGGAGCCACAGCGTCTCCTCCCAGAGCGCGTGTTCCAGCCGTACCGTGATCCGGTCGCTGCGAGGGTCCACGTAGGAGGCCGGCGTGAAGGTGAACACCATCCTCACGAGCGCTCCGGTATCCGCCTCGACGAACACGCTCCCGACAAGGGCCGGAACCGCCTCGTCGCGCGGGTGCACCTCGATTTCGTACACCCTGATCGGCCTCGGCAGCGTCGGGGCGCTTACCGTCAGCGAGTCGACGATGCGATAGCGATACGTGTCCTCGCCCTCGCTCCCGAGAGGATGGGGCACGTCGCGCACGTCGCGGCCCTCGCCGATCGCGATGCGGTCCCCAAAGCCGTTCTGGACCGCGGTCAGCCGATCGATGTAGTAGCGGAAGTCCTGTACCGGCAGCAGCTCCTGGCGCCGGAGCGCGCGGATGACCTGGCGTGTCCGCCCGTCGGCACTGCGGAAGAGATCCACCGCCACCTGGTCGACCCGCATGGGGACGGGCTCGCCGCCGTCGTCGCGGTCCAGGTAGAAATAGACGTGTCCCTCGGCGCGCGCCTTGTAGGATACCGACGCCGAAGGCGGGGGTGGGGATTCGCGCAGCTCGCGCGCCTGACGCACGAGCGAGAGGACGACGGGGGCATCGAATTCGGGTTGCTGTGCGAGTGCTGGTGGGCCGACCACGGAGGCGCACAGGAAGGGTGCGATGCAGGCAAGCCGCGCTGCCTGACCGCGCACACGGAGGTGGCAGCGCGAATCGCTGCCGCGGGCTGTCAGGTGACGTCGCTGAGCGAGAGCCCGTTCTTCCGTAGGAATGCCGCCAACCCCATCTTGTCGATCGACCGAAGCGCGGAAGTGGAGACCTTGATCCGTACCGACTTGTTCAGTTCGGGAACGAAGATTCGTTTCGTCTGCAGGTTCGGCAGCTGCCGCTTCCTGGTCTTGTTGTGAGCGTGGGAGACGTTGTTCCCGGTCAGGGGCCGTTTCCCGGTGATGTCGCACTTGCGGGACATCGTGATCCTCCGTTTGTACCCCGAACGCCTATTTTTCTTCCCGGAACAGCACATGGCGCCGCAGCACCGGGTCGTAGCGCCTGAGTTCCAGACGCTGGGGGTTGTTTCGCTTGTTTTTCGTGGTGGTGAACCGATAGGGGCTTTCCGTGCTGGACATCTTGACCATCACTCGAGGTCCCTTGCCCGACTTCTTCGCCATGATCTCTCCCTGGCTGTTGCCAGCCGGTTCGGGTGGCCGGCCAGCGACTTCAAACGGTCGCCCAATAAGATAGCCCGTTGACCGAAATCGTCCAGACTGGGTAATATTAAGATCTGTACACGAACGCGGTCGTCCCTTGACGCCCGGACCGACGCACCAGCCCGGAACAGGCAAGTCGTGAAGAAAGACATTCATCCCAACTATAGGCCCGTCGTCTTCCAGGATGTCTCGACGGGCTACTCCTTCCTGACCCGCTCCACCGTTGCCACCAAGCGGACCATCGAGTGGGAGGACGGCAAGGAATACCCGCTAGTCACCCTCGAGGTGTCGTCGTCGTCGCACCCGTTCTACACGGGTACGCAGCGGCTCCTCGACAGCGCCGGGCGGGTGGAGCGTTTCCAGCGCCGGTACCAGAGCGGGAAAAGCTAGCCCCGCTTGCGTCGGCCAGCGCCCCCGGGGACCGATCATCTCGTCTACGCGGTTCCCGACCTCGCAGCCGGGGTCCGCGATGTCGAGGCTCGCCTCGGCGTACGCCTGACACCCGGCGGCAGCCACCCGGGACTGGGGACGCGCAACTCCCTGTTGCGTATCGACGACCGCGTCTACCTGGAGGTTGTGGGTCCGGATCCGGAACAGCCCGCGCCGCCCGACGGTCTGTGGCTCGCCCGCGGCCGGGCCACGCTGCCGGCGCTGGTCACCTGGGCGGCCCGTTCCGGCGACCTCGACGCCCTGGCCGCCGGTCCGGGCGGCCACCTTCTTGGCCCGGTGCGGTCCATGTCCCGAGCCAGGCCCGGCGGCGACCGCATCGCCTGGACGCTCACGATGCCCGGCGACCCGCCTCCCCGCCACGGC
>LXNJ01000320.1_pt1 | contig 34907 bp, 30 predicted proteins | sample 809081 | NCBI WGS metagenome assembly LXNJ01 (sample SAMN04870510, study PRJNA318959) | sponge metagenome | biome: sponge; feature: marine sponge reef; material: water | host: Petrosia ficiformis | place: Greece: Milos, Mediterranean Sea | collected 2013-05-29 | depth 5-7 m | reverse complement strand
AAATACACATGCAAGAGGCTCTGGCGAGCTTGGAACTCATTGCAGGGAAAGCACTTATGAGCGAGAAGATATGTCTAATCTACGTGAAGTTCAGGCTAGAGACCAACTCCTTAGCGACAATTTTCATCCATATCGGAGAGGCCATAGGTCACGGCCAGCAATACTTGGGCGAGGGGGCTCACTTGCTGCCCCAACTCGACAAATTCCTTTTCCATCTCTTCTTTCCTCAAGGCAAGGTCTTCCCCGCAGAGCAGAGGTGGGCGAGGAGGGTCCGCCCTCTGGCGGCAAGGCGCCAATTCAACTCGCAGCTCATCGCACTTGTCCGAACGCTCTACTCCATGCAGAGAGAACCGCTTAAGTCCCCATATAGAGTGCGATGTGGATTCAAGGGCGCGGGGTACTCAAGCGTATGGTCCTCTCTCGAACGGGGTTGGTAGCCTGAGAACGTGCCCATCGCCGCGCCCGATTACATTCCCTTCGCCACCGAGCTCGCACGGGAGGCGGGTGGCATCCTGATGCAGCACTACAGCAACGTCCAGGTGGAATACAAGGGCAGCTTCGATACCGTCACGGCCGCCGACAGGGCATCCGAGCGCAGGGTGGTTGAACGCATCCGCTCGCGGTTTCCGGCACACTCCATCGTCGCCGAGGAGGGTGGCAACTTCGAGGGAGCCGGCGAATTCGTCTGGCACGTAGATCCGCTGGACGGGACGACCAACTTTTCACACGGGCTGCCGCGCTTCTGCGTGAGCATCGGCCTGTGGTCCCGCACGGAGGGCTTGGTGGGAGTCGTCTTCGATCCTGTGCGCCGTGACATGTACGTAGCAGAGCGGGGTTCGGGCGCGTACTTGAACAGCCGGCGCATTCGCGTCTCAGATGAGGCCGATCTCAAGCACGGCTTGTTCGCGACCGGATTCCCCAGTGCGATCCGCGCCACCAATCCGAACATGCATTACTTTCACCAAGTGGCCATGGCCACTCACGGAGTCCGGCGAACGGGCTCTGCGGCGCTGGATCTGTGTTCGGTGGCGGAAGGGCACTTCGAGGGGTTTTGGGAGATCGGGCTAAAGCCTTGGGATGTGGCCGCAGGGCTGGTTCTACTCTCCGAGGCGGGCGGGGAGTACTGCGACTTCGAGCGCAAGCGCTATCGTCCGGGTGACCAGCGCATGGTGGCGACCAATGGCAAGGTGACCGGTGACCTGCTGGAGCTCTTCGCCGAGGTATCTCGCGGCCACCATCGACATGCCCTACCGCCGCTCGAGCATGGCCGCTGAAGAGTTGGCGGTCTAGGTCGCTACCGGCACCAAGCTGACAAGAGGCCGCTCTTGCTTGTTGGTCGGGCCGGGACCTCAGGCGCTGATACGTGCTCGACCAGTTGAGCGCCGGCGACGACAATCGGCGGGCTCGCAGATTCTATCTGTCGCTGATGGGCCGGATGGGCGTACAACTCGACCACTTCGTCGACAGCGATCAGTTCCTCGAAAAGATCTGGGACGCCCGCTCGCCCTTGCGAGTGTGGAGAACTCCAGCGCCGCCGACCGGCACTCCCTTGCTCCCGGATGCGACGCCGCTCGCCAGTCTGCGGCCGCGCCATTGGCGGTGAGCCGTAGCCTGCTGCCCCGAGCCCGCGGCACTAGGCGTCTTGGTTTGCCCCCAATCGCGCACACAAACGCTCGCCGGATCCACCTCACACGAGTCAGAGCCGCCATCCCGGGCAGCACCGTTAAGCGCAAGTTTTTGTGGCATTTAGCAAATCCGCTGTGGTAAATTAAGGATTCTGTGTCCCAGCATATGCCGCTTGTCCGGCCCGGCCAGCATCGCTCGCTAGGCTGGCAGGGGTTTGTGTATTCACACGGTAAGTCAATATGGATCGCATCGTAGACCTGATTCAAAGCAAGCGGCGCGGGGATGAGCTCGGGCTGGCTGAATTCGAACGGCTGATCAACGGCTATACGTTGAATGAGATTTCAGACGCCCAGATGGGCGCTCTGCTGATGGCCGGGTCGTGCATGGGATTCTCTGATGCCGAAGCGACGGCGCTCACGACTGCGATGCTGCGGTGTGGCGAGAGGCTGGAGCTGCCCAATGGCCAACGGCCCACAGTCGACTGCTGCTCCACCGGCGGCGTTGGCGACAAGACATCGCTGATTGTGGCACCGATCGCCGCGGCGGCTGGTGTGGCTGTGCCAATGATCGTTGAGCGCGGTTCTGACCACATCATCGGCTCGCTGGAAAAATTGAATTCGATACCGGGCTTTCGCACGGACATAGAGGTTTCTGACTTCGCCGATCTCGTGAGCGAGTACGGCCTGGCATTTGCCCAGCAGAGCAACGCTCTGGCTCCTGCCGAGAAGCGCCTGTACGAGCTCCGCGATGAGACGGCGACCGTTGATTCTCTGGCCCTAATCGCTGCCTCGGTCATGTCGAAGAAACTGGCCGAGGAGATCCGAGGGCTCGTGGTGGACATTAAGGTGAGCAAGGGCTCGCTGTTGTCTGGCCGTAATGAAGCCCGGCGACTGGCCCAGCTGATGATCGGAATCGGCAGGAAGCATGATTGCAAGGTGCAGGCACTGCTGACCGACATGGAACAGCCCTTGGGGTACACGGTAGGCAATGCCTTGGAGATCATGGAGGTCGCGCAGACGTTGCAGGGGCAAGGTCCAGAAGATGTGTGGGGGCTGTCGGTGGAATTGGCCGCCCGTATGATCTATCTCTCCGATACGACTATCTCGATCGAAGACGCGCGTGAGCGTGCCAATGCTGTGATCCAGGACGGTTCTGCGCTGCAGGTGTTGGGCAATGTGATCAAGGCGCAAGGCGGCAACCCAGAGGTGCTGACGGACTTTGCCCAGCTTCCCAACCCCGCTGGCGCCGAACCGATCACCTCTCCGCGCGATGGCTACGTGAGCCGGATCAATGCCGATGACATAGGGCGGGCTGCGGTGATGCTGGGTGCCGGACGCGTCAACCCCGACGACACCATCGATCCGGCGGTCGGCGTGGTCTTGGAGACCAAGGTCGGCCAGCAGGTCGTCAACGGCACGCGCTTGTGTGCGCTGTACTACAACGACGACACCAACCTCGAAGAGGCCAGGCAATTGGTCGAAGATGCCTTCCGCATCTCCTCGCAGCCGCCTGCGGACAGGGAATTGGTCCTCGACCTGATCCAAGGCTGACGCGGCTACGGCTGCGATAGCCGCCCGACTGGCGAGGTCATTCCGAAGACTGACTTATCGCGAGCAGTGCAACTGCGATTCATTCATATTCCTCCGGGCGCTGTTGAGGGGCGAACCACGATAGGAACATCGGAAGCCCCTTGACCAACTGGTGGCAAGAATCGCTCTCGGCAGCGTCTCGCAGATTCGTCCTATTCGATGTGACTTTGGGCTCTATCACGTGGAACACCTCGTTGCGCAGCTCGTGAAGAGCCGAAAACTGTGCTTCGTCGCCCACGACCTCGTCGAGAATGGGAATCGATTCCTCAGGGTTCTCCCGCTGGACATCGAGGTATGCGGCGAGCACGAGCACCATGATGGCATTCGTCACCATGCCGAGGGCGGCGACACGGATGCGCTCCCACGGGGCGCTTCTGAACGTTGCTAAGGCAGCGCGAACACGAACAACCCGCCGCCGGACGCAACCGCAACCAGCTGGCGGCCGTTGACCTCGTACGTCATCGGGCTGGCAAGGATTGACGCTCCGAGGTTGATTCGCCACAGTTCCTCGCCCGATTCGGAGTCAAGCGCCTTGAAGAATCCACCGGTGCCTCCGGCGAACACCAAACCGCCGGCTGTGGAGAGCAATCCTGCCCACACTGGGCGAAATAGCTTGTGCTCCCAGACCTTCTCGGCAGTCACAGGATGGAAGGCCCGCACAGCGCCGTACCACTTGTCCACGGTCGCCTCGTTGACGAACAAACTGCCCCAGTAGCGAGTGCCGGGCCGGTATTCCGTCTCGCCTTTGAAGTACATGCTGCTGCCTTCCCGGCACGAGACGTACAGCAGGCCCGTGTCTGGGCTATAGGCGGGAGACATCCAATTCGTGCCACCGGCCACCGCCGGGTACACCTCGATACCCTCGGCGCTCGGCTCCATGCCCGGCCGCCGAATCGGACGGCCTTCTTCGGAAATCCCGACCGCCCAGGTCTGCTTGACGAATTGCGTCGCCTTTAGAAACTCGCCGGTTTCGCGATCTAGCATGTAGATGAAGCCGTTGCGGTTGGCGGTGACCAACAGCTTGCGCTGCACTCCCCTGTACTCTCGGTCGATCAGCACCATCACTTGAGTCGCGTCCCAGTCGTGGACGTCGTGCGGAGTGAACTGGAAGTGCCATTTGCGCTTGCCTGTGTCCGCGTCCAGGGCAACCACGGAATCCGAGAATAGGTTGTCCCCTAGGCGCACATCGCCGTTCCAATCCGGCCCCGGATTGCCCACACCCCAGTACACGAGATTCAGTTCGGGATCGTAGCTCGGCGTGATCCAGATCGAGGCCCCGCCGGTCTTCCACGAGTCGCCGGACCAAGTGTCGTTGCCGAACTCTCCCGGGCCCGGAACCGTGTAGAAGCGCCAGAGGCGCTCTCCGGTCTCGACGTCAAAGGCGTCGATGAATCCACGGATGCCGTATTCGCCTCCGGCCGTGCCGACCATGATCTTGTCCTTGACCACCACGGGCGCGAGTGTGCCCGAATAGCCGAGCGAGTAATCGATCAGTTCCGTCTCCCACAGCAGGCGCCCAGTCTTGCGATCCAACGCGATCGTGTAGGCATCCAAGGTCGCCATGAACAGCCGATCGCCTAGGATTGCCAGACCGCGGTTGACGAGCCCGCAGCATGCGATCAGCTTTGCAGGCAGACGTCTGGAATACCGCCATAGCCGGGCTCCGGTTTCCGCGTCTAGTGCATAAACATCACCTGGCGGGACAGTGATGTACATGATTCCGTCATGGACGAGGGGCGTGACTTCGAACTTCTCCGATATCCTTTCTTGGAAGGCCCACTGGAGTCGCAGGGACTCGACGTTCGAGCGATTCACCTCGTCCAGCAGGCTGTGCCGGTGCCCGGCGTAGCCCCCGTGATAGTTCAGCCAGTCAGATGCTACTTTCGGATCGTCCAGCAGGTCCTGATAGGTCACCTCTCCCGCTGCACCCGCAGCGCAGAGCAGCGCCGCTACGAGCATCCGTCCCAAATACAGACCCTTCACCGTGCGTCCTCCTCAGCCTGTCCTTGCAGCGTGCACAGATAGGCGATCAGGTTGTCGAGATCTGCTTCGCTCAGCAGGTCTCCGTAGGCGGGCATCAGCGATTCCTCCGGCAGATCGAGCGATTGGAGCTTCGCTTTGCGGAAGGACCGAATATTCTCGGAACGATCCATGATGAAGATGTTGTAGGTGTTCTCGTTCATCACGACTCCCTCGACGCGTTCGCCTTCCGCTGTGACAAGTCTCACAGTCTCGTAGCGGCCCGTCACTTCGCGCGAGGGCTCCAGCAGCGCATCGCGCAGCTGCTGGTCTGTGTACTGCACGCCCGCAAACGACATGTCCGGGCCAAGCCGGCCGCCGCGACTTCCGACGGTGTGGCAGGCTAGGCACGAACCCTGCGAGTCGAAGACGCGCTTTCCGGCGGCCACGTCGCCGCTTGCGTTACAGACCTCGCTGGCTTTTTCCGCGAACGTGCGGACGAACAGGAGGATTCTCCAGATGTCGTCCTCGTCAAGCCACAGTCCGGGCATGTCCGTGCCAGGGACTCCGCCTTCGATTAGGTCGAAGAGAGCGGCATCGGAATTGCCATGCCGGTAGCTGCGACGTGCCAAGCGGGCGCCGCGTCCAGTCTTGCCCTCCATACCGTGGCAAACCCCGCAGTTGATCCGATACAGGCGCCGACCCTCCTCAAAGTCCTCTGGCGAACTCAACGGGTTTGTTTCGTGAGTTCGCGCGGCGGTGAGAAGGGCCGGGATCACCGAGAACAGGATGAGGTACCGCAGTAGCCGCATAGCGAATGACTATCAAGGCTAGCAGACTGGTTGAGGCCGAGTCCAAGCGGCGCCGAGCCCGCCACGGCACTGGGCAGTTCCGACTATCCGAAGGCCTCGCGCAGGACTTGGTAGCTCTCGGCAACCGCCTGCTCGGCAGGAGCCTCGCCCTCCATTTCAAGCGAAACGTAGCCCTTGAAGCCGGCATTGCGGAGAATTTCGGCGATGCGGCCGTAATCAAGGTCGAGGGTGTACCAGACGCCGCCACCCGGATAGGTCTTCGCTTGAACGATGTTGGCATGCGGTGCCAGTTGTTCCATCTGCGGATACGGATCACCGACATAGTTGCCCGTGTCCATGTTGATGCCGAGCCAAGGATCACTTACCTCTTGGTGGATGCGCAGCAAGACGTCAACCTTCGTGGAGAGCCCCCAGTGGTTCTCCAGACCCATCACAACTCCGGCCTGTGCGGCATGGGGTAGGCACTCGCGGATCGAGTCCACGCACCAAGCGATCGCATCCTCGTCCGTGTAGCCCTCGAGCGCCGGCTCGTTGCCATCGGCCGCCATCAGATCGTCGAACGACCGGATTGTGCCCCAGCGGCCGGTGTTGAGCCGGATCGCCGGGATACCCATCTGGTGCGCCAGATCGATGCAGTGCTTGGTGTGGGAGATGGCCTCCTGCCGTTTGTCCTCGCTCGGGTCGACGAAGTCCTGGTGGATCGAGAGCATGATCAGATCCAAGCCCTCGTCCCACGCCCGGCGCTTGAGCGCGTTCATGTACTCAGGAGTCTCGTTCTCCATCTGACGATGCAAGATCTCGACACCCTCAAACCCCAGCGCGGCCGCATGGTCGATCACGTTCTCGATGGGGTACTTCTCGTCCGAGAAGTGCCAGTACGAGTATGTGGAAACGCCCAACCGGATCCGGCTGCCCGGCGCGGCTCGCCGCGGCTCTGTCTGTGAGGCGGGCGGAGCACATGCGGCCCCCAAAGCGGCAGCCCCAGATGCGGTCAGCAGCTGACGGCGCGAGGTCTTGTTTCGCATGCCTCTTATGCTACATCGACTCCCGCCGGGCCGTCGGCTCCGGCGGGAGTCTGCTAGCCGACTAGGCAGCGATCTGTGCGTGCGGGTCGATCACGTACTTGCGCGCTGCGCCCTTATCGAAGTCCTTGTAGCCCTGCGGGGCCTCGTCCAGCGAGATGTAAGTGACGTTGCACGCGTCGGCCGGAGTCGCCTTGCCGTACAGGATTGCCTGCATGAGCTGGCGGTGGTACTTCATCACTGGGCACTGGCCGGTCATGAAGTGGTGTGACTTGGCCCAGCCCAGCCCGATACGGATGCCTAAGTTGCCAATCTTGGCGTTCTCGTCGACACCGCCCGGATCGCCCGTCACATACAGGCCGGGAATCCCGATGCCGCCGCCGGCCCGGGTCACTGTCATCAGCGCGTTAAGGACGGTGGCTGGCCGCTCGACGACTGCCTCCTTGCCGTGTCCACGAGCCTCAAATCCCACGCAGTCCACGCCGCAATCGACTTCGGGCTCGCCCACGATTTGCTCGATCTGCTCCCCCAACGAAGCGTCTTGGCTCAGATCCACAGTCTCGCAGCCGAAGCTGGCCGCCTGGGCAAGCCGCTCAGGGATCATGTCGCCAACGATGACGCAAGCCGCTCCGAGCAGCTGGCAGCCGTGCGCACTCGCCAGACCGACCGGCCCCGCGCCGGCCACGTACACGATCGACCCCGGCCCGACGCCCGCGGTCACGGCGCCGTGGTAACCGGTCGGGAAGATGTCCGACAGCAAGGTCAAGTCTCCGATCTTCTCCATGGCTTGGTCGCGATCCGGGAACTTGAGCAGGTTGAAGTCGGCGTAGGGAACCATGATGTATTCTGCTTGGCCCCCCACCCAGCCGCCCATGTCCACGTAGCCGTACGCGGCACCCGGCCGAGCTGGATTGACGTTGAGGCAGATGCCGGTCAGGCCACCCTTGCAATTGCGGCAACGTCCGCAGGCGATGTTGAAAGGTACCGAGACGATGTCGCCGACGGCGATGAACTCGACATCCCGACCGGCCTCGATCACCTCGCCGGTGATCTCGTGACCTAGCACGAGGCCCTCCGGTGCGGTGGTCCGACCGCGGACCATGTGTTGGTCGCTACCGCAGATGTTGGTGGAGACGATCCTTAGGATCACCCCGTGATCGCACTTGCGATCCCCGAGCGCTAGTTTGGGAAAGTCTATCGATTGAATTTCGACGACCCCGGGGCGAATGTATGCAACGCCTCGATTTGTTGCCATGTGATTCCTCCTCTGCCCGCTCTGACGCCAGCGCTGGACAGGGCGCGGTGGCTGGGGCTGAAATGCGCCCAATAGGATACACGCCTCGGTATTGGGCCCGCAACTGGTACGCTCTCGGCCGTGACCGGCACGGAGCGGTCCGCAGAAGGCAACCGGCTGGCGATCGGCGAATAGACGCTCGAGCGCCTCAGGGACGGAATGCCTCGGACTGCTAGAAGAAACGCATGGGCACTATGTCGGATTGTCACGTTGCGATTGACAGCGCGTCCTCGCAAGAGGCGCAACGCAGCAGCGAGCACAGCCCGAGTACATCAAGCTGCCCTGAGCTGCGGGGGCTGGCATCTCTCGCTGCCGCAAAGGTAAACCCGAGCCAGCCCCTCGCGCGCATCGAGCGATCACTCGCAACCTGACTCGCAGCGATCCTCGACCAGTGCCTGTTAGACAGCTTGGTTCGATGTGAGCGATCACATGGCGAGTCGAGCTCTAATCGGGTTGTCCCGGGACCGGGGAAGGCCACTGCCCGACCCTTGCTCACCCGGCCACGTCGAAAAGCCTGTTGGCGCACGAAGGCTGGGAGCTCGTCAAGCAGTTCACTCTCACAGATCTGGAGCCCGCGCCTCAGGCGGAGCTATGGGGCCCGCACACGCAATCTCGATAACGTCGGTCTCCGGGCACCCCGGGTCGGCGGACTAGAAAAATCGCACCGTATAGGTGAATCGCACGCCTCGGCCAATCTCGGGTGCTAGGTCCTTGATGAAGGACGAATGGTTCCGGTAGAGTTGGTCGCCGATATTGAACACTTCCGCCGCAAACTGGTGTGCCAAGTGCTGACGGGCGAGGGTGTAGGCGGCTTTCAGGTTCACGACCGAATACCCAGCTGTCGTGGTTTCGTTCGTGAACGTCCGGCTCTGTTCGCTTGCCATCACAAATTCCGGGGACAGGCGGAATCCGCCCTTGCGAAGGTCGAAGCCTATGCGCCCGCGCAAGGGCGGGATCCGAGGCAGGTACGTGTTTGTATCGGTGTCCTTCGCATCGACATAGTCCATGCCGAGGTTCAGGCGAAGAACCTCATGGAGCGCGATCCCGATGCTTGCTTCTGCGCCCACGAACCGGGCGTTGCGCTGCTCGTACTCGATCTCTAGGAACTCGTCAACCAACTCACCGGTCGAGGCCGGGAAGATGAAGTTGGCGAAGTTGTAGTAGAAGAGGTTGAATTCGCCGCGGACACGGCCCTGCTCGTGGCGCAACGAAACATCGATTCCGTTTCCGATCTCGGCCGCCAAGCCGGGATTGCCGATCTCGAATGCCCTGTTCCCTGGGTGTGGCCCGAAGTTGTATAGCTCTTCGAGCGACGGTGCGCGGAAGCTTCTGGAGAAATTGGCTACGAACGCTCCTCCCCGCCATGTATCAGCGTGGATTCCGATCGCTGCCGAGCCTCCGGTGAAGGCGCGATCGACGGCATCGGGAGGCTCGTGCTCTTCGTGTTCATGTTCCTCCTCGTCCTCGTCGTGGTGCTCGTCCTCGTCCTCGTCGTGGTGTTCTTCCTCTTCGTCATGGCCTTCGCGTTCAGCGTAGGCGGGATTGTAGCGTTGTGTCTCGATGCGTGCCCCGAACTGGATCTTAAATCGTTCGAAATCAAGTTCTTCCAGTGCGAAGAATGCGAGCCCGTTCTGGTCGACTGGCGGGGAGAGCGCCTCTTCGCCCGTGACCTCGTATGCGCGGTCAACACCCCACACGCCAAACCGGCCTGAAAGAGGTCCTGTCTTGGTTTGCTCGAACACGCCCCGGTACGTGAATCGATCGTTGCGGAAAGTAGTTCCAATGACCGAGTCGCCATCGTGGAAGTGCTCGATCTCGTCATGTTGCCAGTCGGTGAAGCTCAGCTTGAGGTTGAAGCTCTCGACAGGTCCCGCGAGATTCGGCAGGCCCCACGTCACGCGGTAGCTCGTGCGCTGGCTCTGGAGGGAGACTCGTTCGAGCTCCTCCTCGTCCTCGTGATCTTCGTCCTCGTGATCTTCGTCTTCGTCCTCGTCTTCACCCTCTTCGTGGTCGTCATCGTGGTCGTCGTCGTGTTCTTCCTCATGCCCGTGTGCGTGGAACTCTTGGGCAAAGGGAACTCCGAATTCGCCGCTGTCGACTCGCGCCTCCGCAGTCAAGTACATCGAATTTCCGTACCAGCCCAGCCCCCCGCCTCCGTTCATCATCTCCGTACGCGAATTGAAGATCTGGCCTTCCTCCGGAGCTGCGTAGTCTCCCGTGCGAACCCCTCCGCCGTGGCCCCAGAGCATCACCCTTCCGACCCCAAGCTCGAAGCCCGCATTCCCGCCCGCTAGTGCATTCGCGGTCCCGCCTGAACCCGACAGGAATCCGCGAAAACCTTCGTGTGGATGGGGGTGATGCTCGTGGTGGCGGCTGATCGCGTTGACCGTTCCTCCCATTGCGTTGCCGCTGTACAGCAGCGTCGCAGGCCCCTTGACAATCTCAAGTCTTGCCAGCTGCCCGACGTTCACGACTTCCCCGTGGTCGCCGGACTGTGACGACAGAGTTCCAGTGTTGATGCCGTCCTCCATGATCAGAACCCGGTCGCCATCGAATCCCCGGATGATCGGCCGCGAGTTGCCGGGGCCGAAGCTGCGCTTTGCGATTCCGGTCCCGACCCGGTGGTCCAGCGCCTCGCCGAGCGATATAGCCGTTCCTTGGGCTAGGTCATAGGCGTCCAGCGATTCGACATCCTGGAAGGACTCGAACGTTGTCTCATGCCGCTCCGACGCGGTGACTGTGATTTCGTATCGGTCGGTGGTCAGCGATAGGAGGAAATCGACCGATGCCGCGCTACCGGACTCTACCTCCACGGTCTTTGCTGCTTCTGTGAAGAGATGGTCCAGATGAGCAACCACATGGTATGTCCCGGGCGGAACGCGGTCGAATGCGAATCCGCCATCGTCGTCGGATAGAACGCTCCGGCCCAACTCGACAATGAGCACGTTTGCGCCGTGCATCGGGCTGCCCGTCTCCTTCATCGAAACGGTTCCGGCAAGAGTGCCTGTGGACTGGGCCAACCCGGGGATTGCAAAAATGGCTAGAGCCGAAGCGGCTAGAAGGCGGAGGCGCAGGGATGACATCAGAATCATCCCTCAGCGTACGCGCGCCAATTTGGAAATCATACGAGTTTGTTGCAAGTGGGCCAGAATCCTTGATGAGCGGGACGAATTCTAGCTCGATCGGCGAGAACCGCTGGGCCACTTGCATGCCAGCCCACTTACCTGACGTTGAAGCTTAAGCTTCAAGGTGCTGCGGGGCTGCCAGGCAGCCTTGTCGGAACGTAAGGGGTTTACCTATTCGGGAGTGGTGAGCGCGCAGGGACTCGAACCCCGAACCTAGTGATTAAGAGTCACTTGCTCTACCAATTGAGCTACGCGCCCACAATCGGGCTATTCAGCGGAGACATCTGGGCGATTCGGAAGGCCCGCTGCCAATCCCAAGCATACCACTTCCCGCCAGCTGCTATTGTGCCGGCGTCCAGCAGGCCCCTATGCGCTTCGCTCTAGGGGTCGTAGATGCCCATCACGTGCTGGTCGAAGTCTACCAAGGCCCCAGTCATCATGCGGGCCTCGTCGCTGAGCAGGTATGCGACCATGCCTGCCACGTCTCTTGGGCGCAGGATCCTCCCGAACGGCGCTCCCTTGTCGGCGGCTTGTAGCCAGTCCTCGGGCTGGCCCTCAAGCCGCTGGACGCCATGCTCGGCGGGAGTGGCCATCCAGCCGATGTTGAGGGCATTTACCCGGATCCTGTGCGGCCGCTGCGAGTGCGCGGCGTTCCGCGTCAAGACGCCGAGCCCGCCCTTGGACACGCTGTAGGGTGTGAGGTTGGGTGTCCCGCCATGGGCTGACATGCTCTGGATGTTGACGATGCTCCCGGCATTGCCTTCGCGCTGCATGATGCGCACCGCACCTTGGATCAGCAGGAATGGTGCCCGCAGGTTGATCGCCATGATCTTGTCCCAGTGCTCGACCGACGTGTCTTCGAGCGTGCCGCGCTCCGTGCAAGCGGCGGCGTTGACCAAGCCGTCGATGCGGCCGAACTCGGCGTCGGCCCGCTTGATGATTTCTCGGCAGGCGGCGGCGCTGCCGAGCTCGGCCCGTACGAAGATCGCCCTGCATTGCGCGGTGCGCAAGGTAGCAGCCAGCGCCTCGCCGCGCTCGGCCGACCGGCCGCTCACAACGATTCCCGCAGCTCCGCGTTCTACCGAGAGACGGGCGATCTCCTCGCCCAAGCCTTGGGTCGAGCCCGTGATTACGATGACCTTGCCTTGCAGCGGATTGGACATAGTAGCGTTTTCCTCACCCCCGTGCGGGCCGAGTCGCTAGGTGCCGGACGCCCACTTCGTGCCCCGCTCGATTCACTCCCGACTCTCGCCAGCAGATCCCGGGTCCGAAAACAGATCAGGTGCGGGGCGAGTCGACGGTGTTTCGTCGGACTCGGCCTGCGCCATCTCGGGCGGGGGCGTCGACTCAGGATGCAACGCTGGCGGACCTGCCGGTTGACCGTGCCTGCCGGCAGGGGGTGCAATCGGTGCAGGCTCGGCCCCTGCAGGGCTATGCTGCGGTGGACTGCTGGCCTGCGCTGGGTCTGCTGACGTTTGCGGAGTGTCCGTCTTAGATCCCTGCTGCAGGAACGCCTCCTTCTTGAGCACAATTGCATCCAATCCGCGATGGAATTGGCTCCATACCTGCTCGCCGACGATTTCGCCTGTGACTGCTCGCATCATCTCGAGGCGCGAATCAAGGTCGTCGATATAGTGCAACGCGAGTGCCTCGGGGAACAAGGGCTGCTTGGGGGAGCCGAATTCCAATTTGCCGTGATGGCTCAGCACCAGATGCAGCAGCAATGTCTTCAGGCGCGGTGGGAAGCCTTCGATTTCGTCGCAGCGGCGCTCGAGCCACGCGCTGCCCATCGCGATGTGTCCTAGCAGGCGGCCCTCGTCGGTGTATTCAATCGCGTGGTCCACGCTCAACTCGAAGATCTTGCCCAAATCGTGCAGCAGCACTCCCGAGGCGAGCAGATCGGCATCGAGTTCGGAGTAGTGGGAGGCTAGCAGCTTGCTGACTCGGAGGCAGCTCAATACGTGCTCCAGCAGCCCGCCAACCCAAGCATGGTGCATGCCGCTGGCCGCCGGGGCTTGCTTGAAACGCCGGGCTGTCTCCTTGTCGCGGAAGATGCCGCTCATTAGGCGCTTTAGGTGTGGGTTCGAGAAGCCGTCGATGGTGGTCAGCAGCTCTCCGAACATCTTGTCGATGTTGCGGCTTGTTCGCGGCAGGAATTCGCCGGGGTCGATTTGAGCGCGCGGCACGACCTTGAGCCTGCCTATGACGATCTGCACCTGGCTGTTGTAGTCTTGAACCCTTCCGCGGATCTCGACGAAGTCGCTGATCTCGAAGACTTCGGCAACGGCGGCGACGTTATCCCACATGCGGGCATCCATCACGCCCGTGCGGTCCGCTAGGCGTAGCACCAGATACGGCTCGCCGCTTTTTTTCTTCGAACGAATCTCTTTGGATTGAACTAGAAAGGTGCTCTCGAACCTTGTGGCGCGGTTGATCGTTTTCAGGTCGGCGATGTAGTGTTCTTTGATCACGACGCCGCGGCCCCGTCTGTCTCGTTGGCCGGCTCGACGCTGTCGTCGGAGTCTTGCTCGTCCACCTCTCCCTTCGGAAGCGGGATCATCCACAGCAGGCGTTTGCGACGGCGCGTGCGGATTACCTCTTCGCGCGTCGTTGTGAGCGGAGCTAGCCGAGACGGATCGCTCCACGCGGTGTTCATGCCCTCGACCGCGCCTTCGTCGGCATAGCCTGGGCGGATCTCGATATAGGATTCCATGCGAAGTTCGCCGAGGTACTTGCGGATTTCCGGCTGGAAGCGCGGCCCGCTGATGATGGCGCGAATCTCCTCTTGGATCTCTTCCAACTCCGCCAGGCCCTCGCTGTAGTTCTGATCGACGCGCAGGATCAGTAGTCCGTTGGGGACTTCGATGATGTCCGTGATGTGGCCTTGCCTTTGCTCAAACACGGCGGATTCGATCTCTTCGCGGAGCATCCCGCGCCGGTAGATGCCAATATCCCCGCCCAGCTCCTTGGTGGCCTCGTCGTCAGAGAATCGCCGCGCCATCTCGGCAAAAGGCTCGCCGCGCTCGACGCGCTCGTGGACTTCCTCGGCCTGCTTGCGCTTGGCATCCTCGTCGTCTGTGAGCGAGATCAGGATCTGGCTTAGGCGGACGCCCTCCGAGCGCATGAACTCGTCCTTGTGCTCCGAGTAGTACTCCTCGATTTCGTCGCGCGTGACGATCACCCGCCGGGACACCTCTTGGCCCAGCACCGCCTGCGACAGGAAGTTCTCGCGCATGCGATCCATCAGATCCTCGGCCGGCTCGCCTGTGCGCTCCAGCACCCAAGCCTCGAAGTCGTCTGTCGACTCGATGTTGTTGCGCGTCATGATCTCGTCGCGTTGGCGCAGCACCTGCGCCTCGACTTCGATGCCCAGTTCCTCGCCTTTCTGGACCAGCAGGCGCTGGTCGATCATGTCACGCAGAACGGACTGCTCGCGCAAGCTCAGCTGCTCTTCGCGCTCGGCATCGGTCAGGGCCGGGTCGGCGAGCAATTCGCGCCGGTCTTGATCCAGCGTGCGCTCGTACTCCGAGCGCAGAATGATCCCATCGTTCACCTTGACGACGATCTCTTCAAGGATCACCACGTCGGCTGATAGCGCTGCGGCGATAGTGAGCCCGACCAAAGGCAGGTAGTAAGGCAACCTCATGGCTTCTTACAACCTATTTTCGCATGGTTGCTAGGTAGGTGTTTCTCCTCTTCAGCGACAAGCCCCCGGAATCGGCGTCCCGTTCGCGGTTTTGGCTGAAGCTGCTAGGCCGCGTCCGCCGGGACGGTGAAGCCGACGCGGGACCCGGATACATCGGATTCGGTGTGAAACTGGACTGCTCCTGCGTAACACAGCTGCAACCGTCGCTCGACGCTGCGCAACCCGTGGCCCAGCCCGGGCTGGGCTTGCGTGTCGAAGCCGGGGCCGTTGTCGGTCACCTGGACACGGAGGCCGCCGGATTCCTCACGGGCCGTGATGCGCACTTCGCCGCCTTTGGCCATGCGGCTGGCGCCGTGCTTGACTGCGTTTTCTACCAGCGGTTGGATCGACAGCGCGGGAACCCGCTTGAAGCGGACTCGCTCGTCGATCTCGATGCGGGTGGTCAAGCGGTCCGCCAAGCGGAGCCTCTCGATCTGCAGGTAGGCCTCCACGATGTCGATCTCGTCCGCGAGCGGGACAAGCTGCTGCTTGCTGTTCAACGAGTAGCGGAAGATGTCTGCCAGGTTCAGCAGCGTCTTGCGGGCATCGGCAGCCGCGGCGGGAATGATCGCGTTGAGGGCGTTGAGGGCGTTAAACAGGAAGTGCGGGTTGATCTGGGCCCGGAGCGTCGCGATCTCGGCGTCCCGCAGCAGGCTATCCTGCTCCTCGCGGCGCATCGCCTCGACCCGCGTTGCAACCGCTGCAGCGAGCAGGTCTAGGTCCGCCAGATCGACGCTCAGGTAGCGGCGCCCGCCCTCGCGGGCGCCCAGCAGCAACAAACGCTGTGCGCCCACTCCATCTCGCAGTGGCACCACCGCCTCGCTCCAGCCGTGGCCGGCCGCGTGGAGCGCATCTAGGCAAGGGGCAGGGACCGTTTCTGATTTCGTGGCGCGCACGTCGCTGCTCGCGTCTAGCAACTTCCAATGCTCGGCGGACGCGAATTCGGCAATGGCGCCGGCCGCTCCCGTCAGGAGGGCGTTCTCGCCATCGGCTTTCATCGTGCCAATTGCGCCGGTGGCGGACCGCACGTCCTTGCGTCCAAAGATTCCATTCTCGGCCCAAGCGCTCAGGCGTTGGACGATCGCAGGATAGGCCAAGATCGACAAGCCAGAAATCACCAAGAACGCTGCCAAGTCCAATGCTGTCTCGGAGGCGGCTTGCACCAAGCCCAACAGATCTGCCGCCCATAAGATCGTCCCGGCGAACGCCGCCGCCAACAGCACCGAGCCGGCGAGCCGAACGAACACGTCCATCAGCAGGAAACGGTAGTCCTGAAGCAGTACGAACAGGGCCAACGGAATTCCGGCGTGGTGGAAGACCAGTTCGTGCATCCACGCTCCGGGCTCGTGGGCACGGCCGAAATGGACAAACGAAAGGGCCAACAGAAACAGCGCCATCGCTGCTAGCGTGCGCATGCCTGAATGTGTCCGCCGAGACCCTCCGCGAGCGAGCAGCACAGCGCCGATGATGGACAGAGAGCCGAAGCCGTAGTTGATCGACGCGATACCGGTGCCTGCGCTCGCGACGGGCACTCCCGCGGCAATCGTGATGTGGATCGCTGCCGCCACTGCCCCGACGGCATACCCGGCCGCAGCTAACCAGCGATGTTCGGTGCCAAGCGCCAAGTGCAGCAACGTACAGGGCAGCAGACTCAGCAAGGCGAGACTGAGTGCCGAGACGGCAGCCTGGAACTGTGCGGCCGGTTCGGCAAGGAGTGCCGTGAACGAGCCGAGATTCCAGCACAGCGCCAGCGCAGCGGCGGCGGCCGGCACGCCGATATCCCGGCGCGGGCTCCGCGCGAGCAGGACCAGGAAGGCCCCGAAAGCGGTGATTCCGGCCGCGTGTCCCAACAGGTTGAGCAGGATCGGAAAGTGATTAGCGAATTCCACCTAGCGTCCAGCTCCTGTGTCAAGTACTCCAAAATGCGAGCCTGTTCTCGTCAAACTTCCGGCGTCGCCGCCACGCTCGCTACCCACAAAGTTGCAGGTGGCGTGTGGGGTCGGCCGACGGACCGTACGAACGTATCGCCGACGTTAAGCCAATCGGCCCCGAGACGATGATTCAGTTGTAGGCGAATTCTCTTGGTCGTCTCCGCAGCCAAAGGTCGACCCCGGCGCGAAAATCCAACTCTTTGTGTCTGGACAACCTCCCAACTCTGCGATGGCGTGGCCCCCGCCTACGGCAGCTTGACCGACCAGTTGGCGATGCCCTCCCAGATCATCCCACCTACCCCAGCCAGCAAGGCTGGCGCAACAGGAATTACGAGCAACAACAGCAGCCTCCTGTAGCCTGTGCGATGGTAGTCGCCCTGAGATTGGATGCCTCCGAAGAATCGGTGCATTTGCTCAAAGTGCCGCTCCATGCTGTCGAGCCGCTGGTTGGCGAAGTCAAACCGCTGCTCGATTGCGTCAAAGCGCAGGACGGCCGTGTCAAAGCGCTGGTCGATCGTCTTGAACCTCGCCGTGACTTCAGACCTGAGGCCCTCCAATGCGCCTTGAAGCGCGTCAATGCGCGACAGAACTTGCATTTTCACGGCTTCCGCCATCTCGGTGGCAACCAGCCTGGTTAGGTTCGCCACTTCCTCCGCTACATTATACGCCTCGCCGGGGCTTGCTCCGGGCCGCGTCAGGAGCGCGACCAAGGAACCGTGGCTAGGCGTTGTGGATGTGGCAGTATTCTGATTCACTGCTGTCCTCCATTGACTGAACGTGGATTCTGACTTAGCAGAATATTCGTAAAATGTTTCCTATATTTCAGGTGCAAGTCGATTGATATGCCAATAAGAAGTATGATTGTAAGTACGAAAACTAAGCTAAAAATGCAAAAATAGTAGAAGATTCTGGTGGCGTTCGATTGTCGGAGCCGTCTCTGCAAGGCACGGCCGTGCGTTCACTTGGGACTGGGCCGGTTGCGCGGTTTCCGTCGGATCTGAATCTCACGCTCAATTGCATCGAAAGCACTGTCCGCTCGCGATCTGTGTGTCCGTTCGGTGCGCTGAGATGCCCGCTCAATAACTGCTGTGCCCCGTTCGTATCCGTACATGCGCTGCTTCTGCCGGTGCCGTGATACAACATCGAACAGAATGCCTGACCCGTCGGTCCAAGCCCTCCGGACGTTAATCGTAGACGACGAGCGGGCCGCTCGGGATGTGCTGCGCCGCGACTTGGCCGAGATCAACGGTGTGGAACTCGTAGGAGAGGCCGAAAACGGATCCGCTGCTCTGCACCAGATCGAGGAGTTGCGCCCCGACTTGGTGCTACTCGACATCCAGATGCCCGTCCGCGACGGGTTTGAAGTCGTGCGCGGCATTCACGGCCGACTTCCGTTGATCGTCTTCGTGACCGCCTACAGCGAGCACGCTCTGAAGGCATTTGAAATCGGCGCGGTCGACTACTTGTTGAAGCCGTTCAGCGTCGAGCGACTGGAGCGCTCGATCCAGCGGGCGCTCCGAGCCAAGAGGAATCCTCGCGACAATGCCGAGCGGGTCGCGCAGACGGTGAACGCCGCAGCTCGGCGAAGCCAGGCGATTGCCAAGATCGTCGCCTGCCACGGGCGCGACTTCGTGCTCATAGATCTCGACCAGGTCTATGCCTTCCAAGCTTCCGGCGAAATCGTCTGGATCTACACACAAGACAGGCGCTACCGCGCCACGCAGACTCTGACAGCCATTGCGGCCAAGCTAGCCGGCTCGGAGTTTCTCAGGGTGCATCGAGGTGTCTTGGTCAACAGCAGCAAGATCAGTCGCATCAGCTCATTGAGCAGTCGCCGCTGGCTGTTGACGCTGGTCAATGGCTTGCAATACACCGTCAGCAAGCGCAACGCGGCGATTGTGCGCACGTTGCTGCAATGACCGCCGCAGGCGGCGGTCCTCCCGCGCCGCGCGGTCAACCGTCCAAGGCGGCGCGCAGCAGTTGGTTGACCAGTTTGGGGTTAGCTTGGCCCCGGGTGGCTTTCATCACTTGTCCCACGAAATAGCCGATCACGCCCGTCTTGCCACCCCGGTACTGTCGCACTTGGCGTTCGGACCGCGCCAGGACCTCGCCAATGATCTGCTCCAACTCGCCGGTGTCGCTGATCTGCCGCAGGCCTTCGGCTTCGATGATTGCGGGGGCGGTCTTGCCGCTCTCGAACATCTTGGCAAACACCTCTTTGCCGAGTTTTCCGGACAGCGTCCCCTTGTCCACTAGGGCAACCAACTCGCCAAGCTCCGCCGCTCCCACGGGCGAGTCCTCGATACTCTTGCCCGAGGCGTTCAGAGCCCCCATCAATTCGCCTTGCACCCAGTTTGATGCGGCCTTGGGGTTGCCGGCAGCACGAGCTGCTTCCTCGAAGTATGCGGCGGTCGCGGCGGTCAGCGTGAGAACCTTGGCGTCGTAGTCGGACAGTCCGTAGTCTTCGACAAACCGCTTGCGCATGGCTGGGGGCAATTCCGGCATCTCATCACGAATCGCGCTCAACCACTCGTCTGTGACGATCAGGGGTGGCAGGTCTGGCTCCGGAAAGTACCGATAGTCGTGGGAATCTTCTTTGCCGCGCATGCCGGCCGTGGTACCGGTAGCGGTGTTGAACAGACGCGTCTCTTGCACAACCGTGCCGCCGTTCTCGACCAGCGCCGCTTGGCGCGCGATCTCGTATTGGATGGCCTGCTTAACGAAGCGGAACGAGTTGAGATTCTTGATTTCGCAGCGAGTGCCAAACGCTTCGCTGCCTCGCGGGCGCACTGACACGTTGGCGTCGCAACGGAGTTGCCCTTTCTCCATGTCGCAGTCGGACGCGCCGGCAAACTGAATCACCAGTTTGAGTTCGTTGAGGTAGGCGACTGCCTCGTCTGCGCTGCGCAGGTCCGGCTCGCTCACGATCTCGCACAGCGGCGCACCGGCACGGTTCAGGTCCACGTAACTGTAGCGATGCGAATCCGGGAATCCATCGTGAATAGTCTTGCCGGCATCCTCTTCCATGTGCAGCCGGGTGATGCCGATGCGCTTGGAGATTTCGTCGGTCTGGATGTCCATCCAGCCGTGTTCGGCCAGCGGGTGGTCGTACTGCGAGATCTGATAGCCCTTCGGCAAGTCAGGGTAGAAGTAGTTCTTGCGCGCGAACTGCGAGTAGCGGTTGACCTGGCAGTTGATCGCCAGCGAGGCTCGCACAGCCAGAGAGACGGACTCTCGGTTGAGTACGGGCAGGGCGCCCGGCAAGCCTAGTACGACGGGATCGGTCTGGGTATTTGGCGCATTGCCGAAGGCGTGGCTCGAATGGGAGAAGATCTTGGTCTTCGTCTTGAGCTGGACATGCACTTCTAGGCCAATGACCGGCTCGTACTTCGCGATCGTAGCTTGGTCCGCTAGACCTGCATCCAAGGGGCGCATTGGCGGGGGAATCTCCGGACGGAGCCCGAATCGGATTATATCAATGGCGTTTTCCACGCCCCAGGAGGCTAGAACCGCTTTGCGTCCGAGCTCGGTCGCGGCGTGGCCCCGGGCAGATCTTACTGCACAATAGGAGAGGCATGTTCACTTGGGTCTGTCCAAAATGCGGCGGCAGCGTCGACGTAGCAGAAGACACCTGCCCGCACTGCGCAGGGCGCGGCAGTGCGGCTCCTGAGGTCGTTGCCAAGGCTAGCCCCGAGCCATTGGGGACGGATCCACAGCCGGTTCCCGTGCAGCCGGTCCAGCCGCCAGATCGCCCTGACCCACAGCCGGCCTCCACTCCAGCTGTGCCTGAGGCTGCCGCGCCAACGCCAACGCCCGCTGACCGGACTGTGCGCCGGCCACGCGGGCAGTTCGAAATCCAGACGAAGCACATGCTGATGTTCTGCGGTGCCGTGGTGCTGGCCATTTGCGTCGCGATAGGGGTGTCCGCCGGACCTGGCGGCTTGTTCTCCGCGCTGCGCTTTGAAGACCCCGAGGAGATGGTCGAGTCTCCGGTCGAGACATTCGCGATTGGGGTGCGCGGACCGATCGAAGTTTCCGGCATCCGGCCTTACTACGACGACGACTTCCAGACGCACGTGCGGGCCTTCGTAGCGAACCATTCCAACGAGCCCCAGTCAATCGCTGTCCAAGTGCTGCTGCGTGTGCGGCAGGCCAGTTCCCAAGCCCTGCCGATCGCCACGTTCGAAGTGATCATTAGCGACCCCCTGCCGCCACAAGGCGGTCAGGAGATCGACGTGCGGCTGGCCGCCATGGGCAGCCTGCAGAGTCTGCCGCCGTGGGACGAGATTCGCGTGGACATCGAAGTGCTCGGTGTGCCAGGCGGCTAGGCACCATCAAGGCTGGGCCGATTGTGCCATCGATCAGTTTAGCTACTCTATAGGACTTGACGGGCTCGCACCGTTCCCGCGCCGAGCCCTAGGAGGTATGCATGGCGAACTTGGTCCGCTTGAGCGTCGAGCGCGGCGTCGGCGTAATCACGGTCGAAAACCCCCCTGTAAACGCGCTCAGTCCCGGCGTCCCGCAAGGCATTTTGGATGGTGTTGAGCAGTTCGGCGATGACGCCAGCGTTCAGGCCATCGTGCTGATCGGTGGCGGACGAACCTTCATAGCCGGGGCGGACATCAAGGAGTTCGGCAAGATCACTTCCGGCCAAAAGCGGAGCGGGCCCGGCCTGACCACCGTAATCGAGAGCCTCGAGAACTCCGCCAAGCCGACCGTGGCGGCAATCCATGGCACCGCTTTTGGCGGCGGCTTGGAGACGGCCCAGGGCTGCCAGTACCGAGTGGCGCTGGCTTCCGCCCAAGTCGGTCAACCGGAAGTCAAGCTGGGAATCATCCCTGGCGCCCACGGCACGCAGCGTCTGCCGCGCTTGGCAGGGGTGCAGAAGGCCGTGGAGATGTGCGCGATCGGCGATCCGGTCTCGGCCGCGGACGCTCACGCTCACGGCATCGTCGATCGGGTAATCGAAGGCAGCGGCTACGAGGCATTGCTGGCCGGTGCGGTCGAGTTTGCCGCCGAGGTCGGTGCGGGCGGCGGCCCGCACCCCAAGGCAAGCGAGCGCGACGAGCGCTTGGGCACGCCGGAACAGGCGGCGGCGATCTGTGACGCCGCAAGGGCCAAGGTGCGCAAGATCCGAAGAGGGCAGATGGCCCCCCTGAAAGCAATTGATGCGGTCCAGTGCGCCGTGACGCTGCCATTCGCCGAGGGCATCAAGCGCGAGGGCGAGATTTTTCAACAGTGCCTGTTCTCCACGCAATCCAAGGCCCTCATCCATGCTTTTTTCTCTGAGCGTCAGGTGCGCAAGATCCCTGATGTGCCCAAGGACACGCCGACGCGACCGATCCGCTCCGCAGCGGTGCTCGGAGCGGGGACCATGGGCGGCGGCATCGCGATGTGCTATGCCAACGCCGGCATTCCCGTGCGCCTCAAGGAAGTCACTCAAGAGGCGCTCGACAGGGGCGTGGCGACGATCCGGAAGAACTACGAGCGCTCGGTCAAGCGCGGACGTTTCACGCCCGAGTTCGTCGAGCAGCGCTTGGCGCTGATCACGCCGCAGACAGGCTGGGAAGGATTCGAAGATGCCGACATCGTGGTGGAGGCTGTCTTCGAGAACATGGCTCTGAAGAAGGAGGTTTTCCGGCAGATCGATAGCGTCGCCCGGCAGGGCGCCGTGCTCGCCACAAACACGTCCACGCTGAGCGTGGACGAGATCGCCTCGGTCACGTCGCGTCCGCAGGACGTGATAGGGCACCACTTCTTCAGCCCGGCCAATGTCATGCGGTTGCTGGAGATCGTGCGCGGCCGGGAGACTGCCAAGGATGTGGTGGCCACGTCGATGGGCTTGGCCCGGACCTTGAAGAAGGTCGGGGTGCTGGTCGGCAACTGCCACGGCTTCGTCGGCAACCGAATGTTCCATCCGTACCGGCGCGAAGCTCAGTTCTTGGCCGAGGAGGGCGCCAAGCCGTCTCGCATCGACCGCGTCTTGTACGAGTTCGGGGCCGCGATGGGCCCGATGGCGGTGGGAGACCTTGCCGGCTTGGATGTCGGAATGCGAGTGCGCAAGGAAGCGCCCCACATCTATCCGCCCGGCACCCGGCGGCCGCTAGCTGAGGACGCTCTGTGCGAACTCGGACGCTACGGCCAAAAGACCGGAGCGGGCTGGTACCGTTACGGCGAGGATCGCAGCCGTAACGAGGATCCCGAAGTTGACGCAGTGCTGAATCGCATCGCCGCCGAGGCGGGCATCGAGCAGCGCGACATCGACGACGACGAGATCCGGGACCGTGCGGTCTACGCTTTGGTCAACGAAGGTGCCCGCATCCTCGAGCAGGGCTATGCGCTGCGTTCGTCTGACATCGACATCATCTACCTATACGGCTACGGCTTCCCGCCATACCGGGGCGGTCCGATGTTCTACGCCGACACCGTCGGTTTGGCCGGCGTCTTGGAGAGGGTGAAGGAATTTCACGCGGCCCACGGTCACTGGTGGCGTCCAGCGCCGCTGCTGGAAGAGCTGGCGGGACAGGGCACCACGTTTGCCGCGTGGGATCGGGCGCGTAGCTAGGCATCGAGCCCGCCTGCAAGATCTGCCCCGGCTGGAGGATCGCCCGCTTGAGGCGTACCCTGAAGGGGTGGCCTACATCGAGACGATTCCCCCGGATGCTGCCGAAGGCGCACTGCGCGCCGAATACGACAAAGCGCTGAGCCGAGCGGGCAGGGTCTGGAACATAGTCCGCATCATGAGCCCTAACCCGAGCGTGCTCAAGGCCTCGATGGCGCTCTACATGGAGGCCATGCACGGCCCGTCGCCTCTATCCCGGGCCCAGCGCGAGATGCTCGCGATCGTGGTGTCGAAGGCGAACCACTGCCACTATTGAGTGCTGGCGCACTGGCACGACCTCCGGGCAGAGGTTGGCGATGATCTGGCGGACCGGGTGCGCTCGGACTGGCGGACGGCAGGCCTGGATGGCAAGACCGAGGCACTGCTGGAATACTGCGAGCAGTTGACCCAGTCGCCGTCGGGGATGACAGGCGCGGACGTGCAGCGCTTGCGCGCCGCAGGCTGGGATGATCGCGCGGTGCATGACGCGGCGCAGGTGATCGCTTACTTCAACTACATCAATCGCGTCGCCGATGGCCTTGGCGTTGACCCTGAGGCATAGGCTCGACCGGCAGCCCTCCAGAGGAGGAGTCTGGGGCCCTTGGTGGATCGTCGTTCAGGCGCTGACGACCAGATTGTTAACCACCTTCTTGACGCCCTTGATGGAAGCGACCTTGGTGGCGCGGCGCTTGATCGAATCAGACCGGACCACGCCGTCGATGGTGACGACTCCATCGGTGACATCCACGGACAAGTCGCGGATCCTGAGTGCAGGGTGATTGTTCAGCTTCCGATGCACTCGGTCATAGAGCAGGTCGTCATCGACCGTTTGTGCAGCTAGCGCGCTCGCTGCCAGAGGCGCGGTCCAGAACAGATTCCGTCGCGTAAGCTTCATGACACTGGGCTTCCCTAACCTTGGCCGAGGATGCGGCGGAAATCAAGATCTTGCACGAAGCCATCGCTGTTGCGCCAATTCTTGCGCACCTTGACGAACACTTCCAAGCGGATGCTGCGGTTGAAGCGGGCCTCGAGCGACTGCCGCGCCTTGCTGGCGAGTTCCTTCATTTTCTCACCGTTCCTGCCGAGCAGGATAGCCTTCTGTCCGTTGCGCTCCACGACTACCGTCGCGAAGATGCGCAACTTGCGCGGAGCCTCCTCCCAGCGCTCGATCTGGACCGCGACCGAATGGGGCAGTTCATCGTGTGTTTCGCGCAAGATCCGCTCGCGAATCATTTCCGCCGCAAGGAACTTTTCCGGCTGGTCAGTGAGGTAGCCCTCCGGGTAGAACTGGGGCGACTCGGGCAGCGCCTTGAAAAGCGCGGTCAGCACGTGGTCCAAGTTGATGCGCTTGGTGGCTGAGATGGGTATGAATTCCTCGAAGTCGTGCAGCCGCCGGCAGCGGTCGAGGAACGGCAGCAGTTCCTGCATCCTTTCCAGCTTGTCCACTTTGTTGGCCAACAGCAGCAGGGGCGCGTCGAGGGCTTGCGCGACGGCCAGCGCCCGTTCGTCGGATGGATTGATGCCCATGCTCGCGTCCACCATCAGCAGGGCCGCGTGACAGCCCTGGGTGGCGCGATCGACCTCGCGCATCATGCGCTTGCCGAGTTGCTTGGATGGCTCATGGACACCGGGGCTATCCACGAACACGATTTGCCCGCGAGGCTCGCTGAGCACTCCTTGGATGGCGTCGCGGGTGGTCTGGGCGCGTCGGCTGGTGATCGAGACCTTGGAGCCCACCAGGGCGTTCAGCAAGGTCGACTTGCCGACGTTGGGCTTGCCGAGAATCGTGACAAACCCTGACTTGGTCTTGCTTGGCTCACTCGGCTGGGACATGCGGAATTGGGAGGTTGCGGCCGCGCGGGATTCCATGTATTCCCGTCGAGTTCGAGGGGTGCCACCGGATCATTGGCTAGTTCGCTCGGTCAAGCCCGCCGGCAGCCCGTACTTGCGCCGGAGGACGGTTTCGAATTCAAGCATCTCGCCGCTATCTTTCTCGTGGTCGAATCCGATCAGGTGCAGCAGGCCGTGAAGGGCCAGGACCTGGATCTCATCCGTCACAGAATGCTCGTGTTGCTCTGCCTGCTCGGCCGCCCTAGCTGCAGAAATGAGCAGATCCCCGATGTAGCCGCCCGAGCGCGTGTAGGGTCTGCCCTCTCCAGAGGGGAACGACAGCACGTCAGTGGCGTGGTCCACCTTGCGGTACTTCCGATTCGCCTCCCGTACCGCGCTGTCGTTGGAGATGACCACGCTGAACTCCCACTCGCTTGCCAAGTCCTTCCGGGCAAGCGAGATGAAGGCTTGCACGCGGTCCTCGTCAAACTGGACCTGGCACTGGCGGTTGTCGTAGGTCCAGCCCGCGATTTCCAGTAGCTCGTCAGTCTTGATCATGGCTAGGCGCGTAGTCGACGGGGGCGCGGTCTGGCGTTGCGGCCACCGAGCGCCAGCGGTTGGAGTCATAGCGGTCGTAGGCGCGGATGATGCGCTGAACCAAGCCGTGGCGCACGACGTCCTGCTCGTCGAAGTGGACGAACCTCACGCCTTTCACGTCAGCCAGCACGTCGATTGCCTCGATGAGTCCGCTGCGCTTCCCGGAGGGCAGGTCGATCTGTGTGATGTCGCCCGTGATGACCGCCTTGGAGCCGAATCCCAGGCGGGTAATGAACATCTTCATCTGCTCGGCCGTGGCGTTCTGGGCCTCGTCTAGGATGATGAAGCTCTCGTTCAGCGAGCGCCCACGCATGAAGGCCAAAGGCGCCACCTCGATGGTGCCGCTGGCGAGGTTGCGCTCGACCCGCTCGGCGTCCAGCAAATCGTGCAGGGCATCATACAGCGGGCGCAGGTAGGGGTCCACCTTTTGCTGTAGCGTGCCGGGCAAGAAGCCCAGCCGCTCGCCGGCCTCCACCGCCGGGCGGGCGAGGACGATGCGGCGCACGTCCTTGGAAAGTAGCGCAGAGATCGCGTAGGCCACGGCCAAATAGGTCTTTCCGGTGCCGGCCGGGCCGATGCCGAAGACCATGTCGGAGCGATCCATCGCCTCAAAGTAGCGCAGCTGGTTGAGGCTGCGCGGCGTGACGGACTTGTGCCCGCACAGCCGCCGCCGGCTGTTCGTCACTAGCCCCTTGAAGCTGATGTCGGGATCTGCGGTCGCCACGCGCAGGAATGAGCGCATGTCACCGTTGCTAAAGCGGTGGCCCTCGCCCAGCAGCGTCAGGTAGTCCGCGATGATGTCGTCCGCTCGGCGGACTTGCTGCTCGTCACCTTCAATCTCGAGGCTCCCCGCAGAGATGTGGGCCGAGACTCCCAGCGAACTTTCGAGGAGACGGAGATTCTCGTCCCGCGTGCCACAGAGGGTCTGGATGCCTTGGCTGACGACGATCGATGCCTTGCTCAATGGGCTGCTGACAGGACTCCGCAGAAATTTCGCAGTTCCGCTGGCATTGCGGGATGGCGAGCGCGTGCCTGAATCGGATTATATAACGGCCAAACCCGCGGCCGAGGACAAGATCTGTGAAATTCTCGAGACAACGGCCAAATGCCTGACTGCGGCCCGGCGGCTTCGTCGTTCGGCTAGGACCGGGCGACACCACCGGTCCGATCCCGCCCGCACGGGCGTGTGCCTCACGCGGAGCCCCGCTCGGCTCGACGCTCGCTGGGCTCGATCGCAACACGAACACCGTAGAGCGCTATGCTCTCTAAGGCCGCGTCCCGGAGTTGTCGGTCATTGCGCGGCCGCTGACCAATATCGAAGGAGGTAGAAAGCAGCTATGACCATCCATGACTCTCGGTCCTTCAAGGGGTGTCGAAGCGCTGCCCGGGCCGTGACTAGGCTCGGGATCGCCGCGATGATCCTGGTCAGCGCATTCTCGCCCGCGCCCGCGCGAGCCGCCGTCGAGGGAGAGGCCCAGTTCGTCTTCAACACATTTGCATTCCTTGTTTGGGGGGCGCTCGTAATGTGGATGGCTGCGGGCTTCACAATGCTTGAGGCAGGCTCGGTGCGGACGAAGAACGCGTCGATGATCTGCCTGAAGAACATCGGCCTGTACGCCATTGCCGGATTGGGGTACTACGCGATCGGCTTCAACATCATGTATGTCGGCGTCGAGCCGGGCGGCTGGTTTGGTTCGCTCGGATTCCTGTACGGCACGACCGCCGATGAAGTGGCCCTGGTGGGTGGTGAGGCAACAGCCGCCGCGGCCGTCGTTGAGAGCGGCTACTCGGCGATGTCGTACTGGTTCTTCCAGATGGTGTTCGTGGCGACCACAGCCTCGATTGTCTCAGGCGCTCTGGCAGAGCGTGTGAAGATGTGGTCTTTCTTCCTCTTCATCGCAGTATTGACCTCTGTGATCTACCCTGTCGTCGGCGCTTGGACCTGGGCCGGGGGCTGGCTCGCCGAATTGGGGTTCAAGGATTTCGCCGGCTCGACGGTGGTCCATTCCACGGGCGGTTGGGCGGCACTCGCGGGGGCCATCATGGTGGGGCCGCGCTCGGGCAAGTTCCGGGCAGATGGCAGTGTCAAGGCGACCCCTCCATCCAACGTCCCCGTCGTCACGCTGGGCGTCTTCATCCTGTGGCTGGGCTGGTTCGGATTCAACGGCGGCTCGCAGTTGGCCCTCGCCGGAGCGCTCGACGCCGTGGCGGTGAGCAACATCTTTTCCAACACCAACCTCGGCGCAGCGGCCGGGGTTATGACGGCCCTGAGCCTATCCCGGCCCGTACTGGGCCGGGTCGATCTGTTCGCCGGGCTCAATGGAACGCTGGCAGGCCTCGTCGCGATAACTGCGGCGCCGGATATCGTCCAGCATCACTGGGCAGTTGTGATCGGAGCGATCGGCGGCTTGGTTTGCCTGCTCTCTATAAAGCTCTTGGAAATGATCAAGGTCGACGACGTTGTGGGTGCTGTCCCCGTTCATCTCTGCACAGGCATATGGGGGACGTTGGCAGTCTGCATCGCCGGCGGCGGGAGCCTCTTTGCTCAGATTATCGGCATATTGGCCATTGGTGTGTTCGTCTTTGGACTTTCTATGCTGCTGTGGTTTGTCATCGACCGGACCTTGGGGCTGCGGGTCTCGCCCGAGGTCGAGATGCTCGGCCAAGACGCGGGCGAGCTGGGCATCGAGGCTTACCCAGAATTCTTGGTGGTGCCCGACGATGACTGACCGGGGCGGCGGGGAGTGAGCACGCCAAGAGGCCGGACTGTGACTGGAGATTGCGCTCGATCGGGCTGACTCTGCCCGCGGATTCGGGGGTGCAGCCGGAACCGGCTGCGGTGAATGTGCCTTTAGAACGGGAAGCTACGGCTGTGGCCTGCTCAGGACAGGATCTCGTGGATCACGTGCCCATGCACGTCGGTCAGCCGGAAGTCGCGCCCGCCAAACCGATAGGACAACTTGGTGTGGTCGATGCCGAGCAGGTGCAGCACGGTGGCGTGCAAGTCATGCACGGTGCGGATGCCCTCGATGGCGTGGTAGCCGTACTCGTCGGTGGCGCCGTAGGTGGTCCCCGCCTTGATGCCCCCGCCGGCCAGCCAGAGGCTGAAGCCGAACGGGTTGTGATCCCGCCCGTTTGTGCCCTGCACGAACGGAGTCCGCCCGAACTCTCCGGAGAAGATCACCAGCGTTTCCTCGAGCAGGCCGCGTGCCTTGAGGTCTTGGAGCAACGCGGCGACCGGCTGGTCGACGGCGAACGCGTTGCGGCCGTGCCCTAGGATCAGGTCCGTGTGCTGATCCCACGGGTTGGAAGAATTGCCCGTGCCGCGATTGCGCCCGTCCACCATGGTCAACTCGACGAAGCGCACGCCGCGCTCGACCAAGCGCCGGGCGGTCAGGCACTGCAGGGCATAGTCGCGCTTCGGCGGGAAGCTCGAATCCAGCCCGTAAAGCCTGCGGGTTGCCTCGGTCTCGCCGCTGAGATCGACCAATTCAGGCACCGCCGACTGCATGTGATAGGCGGTCTCGTAGTTCTTGATGGCGGCCTCGACATGCGAGTTGCCGGCAGTCCGCTCGAGGTACATCGAGTCCAGCGAGCGGATAAAGTCCAGCCGGCGGCGCTGCTTGGAGTCCGCCTCGGATGGCTTGATGTTGGCCAGCGGCTCTTCGGCACCCGGGTAGAGCATCGAACCTTGGTGCTCGGCGGGCAGGAAGCCGCTGCTGAACATGTTGATGCCGCCCAGCGGAATGCCGCCGGTTCCGATCACCACGAAGCCCGGCAAATTCTTCGACTCGCTGCCCAGCCCGTAGTTCACCCAGGCTCCCATCGAGGGGAACCCCGTGAATGGCTGCCCGCAGTGAAAGTAGAAATTGCCCTGCGCGTGCTCCATGAACTTCGCCGTCATGCCGTGGACGATGGCGAGATCGTCGACACAGGTGGCGATGTGCGGGAACAGGTCGCTGACCGGTGCACCGGACTCGCCGTAGCGGTGAAAGTCCCAGGGAGACGGCATGATGTTGCCGTCTTGATTGAACATGGTGCGCGCCGTCTCGAACGGCATCGGATGGCCGGCTTCCTTGGCCAGCCGCGGCTTGGGGTCGAACGAGTCGATGTGCGACAACCCGCCGGACATGTAGCAGAAGATGACGCTCTTGACTTTCGGCTCGAAGTGGGGTGCCTGCCGGACGGCTTCCGGCGAGGGGCCGGCGTAGGTCGGATCTGCCAGCAAGCCGGCCAAGGCGAGCATGCCGAAACCTGTGGATGTGGTCCGTAACATTTCCCTGCGCGAGACAGGTCGACGAGGGCGCGGGTGCAGGCGCGGATCAATCGTCATGGCAGGCCCACAATCACTATAGCCAATGGCGTTCTGCAGTTGGGGCAATTCCTGCTGCGAGGCAACAACAGGCTAGGCGCATCCTAGTCGCTCCGCCTCACGTCCAACCCGCCGAGCGCTGCGGACTGAGCCGGAAGCGGTCGATGTCCCATGCTGGCGGGCAATCTAGGCAAAGGTCGGCCATGAGCTTGCCGATGACGCTACAGAACTTGTAGCCGTGTCCCGAGAACCCCGCTGCGACGAACACATCCCCGTCGTCCGGCAGACGGTCCAAGATGAAGTGGCCGTCCGGGGTGTTGGTGAAGATGCAGGCAGCCATCCTGCGGGTCGGGCCGTCGGCTTCGGGAAAGTAGCTTGTGATGCCTTCGCGCAAGAGGGCCTCGTCTTCCGGATGGCAAGTGCGGTCCATGGCACTGGGATCTTGCACGCGTTGCCTGAGGTGATTGCACTTGCCGATCTTGAACCCTTGGTCGCGGTGGTCGGGGAATCCGTAGAAGCGTCCCAGTGGCGATTCCATGCTGAACACGGGAAAGCCTGCGGGCCTGAAGCGCTCCGGCGCTGACGGCGCTGTCCACAGCATGACTTGCCGCTCCGGTTGGCAACGAGGACCTAGCGACGAACAGAGCTTGCCGATCCAAGGTCCGGCGGTGACCACTAGGCGCTTGGTTTCGAATGCGGCCTCGCTCGTCTCCACCCGCAAGCCAGATCGATGTCGACCCCAGCTGACCACCTCCAGCCCGGAGCGGACGCAGGCGCCGGCATCGGTGGCACCTTCGATGTGGGCGTGGATCGCCGCTTCGGACATGACGTAGCCGCCGTCGGGCTGGTAGATTGCCACCATCGAGGCGGGCAGTCTGTACCCGCCAAACCTCCGATTGACCTCTGCGGCATCCAACTCTTCGAAGTCCAGTCCGTGCTCCAAGCACGACCGTTTCGAACCTTCCACGGTCCAACTGCCCGCCGGTCCGATGTCGAGGCCACCGGTTACATGCAGCAGCGGCCCGTCCAAGTCAGCCGAGTGTTCCAGTTCCCGCCAGTAGCGATATGCAGCTTGCAGCAACGGGACGTATTCCGGGCCTTCCGAGTAGGCCAGTCGGATAATTCGGGTCGAACCGTGCGACGATCCCAGCGCATGGCCGATCTGAAACTGCTCCAAGCCCAGCACCCGATGGCCGCTGCGGGCTAGGTGATAGAGCGTCGCGCTGCCCATCCCGCCCAGGCCGACGACGATGGCGTCATACATAGCCGAGGTCAGAGCCGGTCGCGCGAGGCCACCAGCGCGTGCAACTCGAGGATGTCGCGGTCGTCCAAGACGTCTACGTATGTGGGCATGCCATTGCCACCCTGCAGGACCTTGTCGACGAACTCCCGCGCAGCGAGTCTTGTGCGGAAGAGATTCGGTCCGCTGCCCCCGCCCACCTTGTGGCAACCGATGCAGCGCGCTCGAAAGACTGCGGTCACTCGTTGCAAGTCTTCCGGGACGTCAAAGTACCGGTTGGCTTCCTCTGCGGCTGACCCGCTGGCCAATGTCGGCAGCGGCGGGCCCGGTGCCTTGAGCGGCTCGCCTCCCTCGGTCGGCTCGAAGCCATATCCTGGCAGCACGCGGCCGCCCAGCGTGTGGCCCGGCTGTCCGACATGTGGCAGGCCGCCCTCCAAGGTGGTGAGATTGGTGCCAGGTGCCACTTGAGCGGGGCCGCCGCCGTCCAGAGCGAAGACCCAAATATTGCCGGCCCGCGGCTCGGTGTAGTAGAACGTCATGTCGCCGCCGATCCCCCCAGATGGCACGGCTAGGTACTGGACACCATCAAGTTCATACGTGATCGGACCTCCGATAATTCCCGAGCCAGTCTGAAACTGCCATAGCAACTCGCCAGTGCGGGCGTCGAAGGCCATGAAGTAGCCCCGCATGTCGCCGGTGAAGACCAGGCCGCCAGAGGTCGCCACCGACCCGGCCCAGAACGGAGCGGGGCTGGCCTGTCGCCAGAGGATCTTCCGCTCCACAACGTCGAAGGCGACGAAATTACCCGGATTGTCGGTAGTCAGGTACTGCTGGTAATCCGCGCCCATGTACCATTCGCCGTTCGTGGGCGGCGCGAACGTGCCTTCTTCCCAGAACTTGTAGCCCATGGCCCATTGGTTGGACATGAAGTACAGGGTCTTGAGCTCAGGGTTGTACGACAGCGGCTGCCAGTCGATAGCGCCTTCGAGGCTGGGAATGATCGGACCGACTTCCGGCCCGCCGGACTGCGCCACCATGTCCATGTTGACGATCGGCCGGCCTGTCTCCGGGTCCAAGCCTTTCGCCCAAGTGATGCCGGGCACGATCGCCTCGCCGTAGAGGAACTTTCCGTTGGTGCGATCGAGCGCGTAGAAGAAGCCGTTCTTGTCGTGGTGGAACAGGGCCTTGACTGGCCCGTGCTGCTCAAGTTCAAGGTCGGCCAGCACCGGTGTGCTAACTGCGTCGTAGTCCCAGCAGTCCCACGGCGTGTACTGGAATCCCCACGCGATTTTCCCGCTGTCCGCCTTGAGCGCAACCGTGGCCGCCGACCACTGGTTGTCGCCCTTGCGAACTTGGCAGTTCCAAGGTGCGGCGTTGCCGGTGTTCCAGTAGACCAGGTCTAGGATCGGATCGTAGACTCCCGTGGTCCAAGTCGGCGCCCCGCCATGCTTCCATGTATCTCCCGGCCAGGTCTCGTTGCCCGGTTCTCCCGGTCCTGGGATGGTGTACGCCGTCCAACGCAGCTCGCCCGTAGCCGTGTCGAACGCCTTGACGAAGCCGCGGATCCCGAACTCGCCGCCGGCGACACCGGTGAGGACCATGTCCTTGACCACCAGAGGCGCACCGGTGATGCTGTAACCCTGCTGCCAGTCGATCACCTGGGTTTCCCAAGCGACTGCCCCGGTCTGCTTGTCGAGGGCGACTATGCGCGCGTCCATCGTGCCGACGTAGACCAGATCGCCGAACAGGGCCACGCCCCGGTTGATCGAACCACAGCAGTACACGCGCTCGGCGGCCGAGGAAATCTCAGGATCGTAGCTCCACTTCTTCGCCCCCGTGCGGGCGTCGATCGCGAACACGCGCGAGCCATCTGCCGAGACATAGAGGACTCCCTCGTGGATCAACGGCGTGGCTTGCAGGCCGCGATTCTCGCCGCCGGTGGCGTATACCCAGACTGGGTGCAGGCGATCGATGTTGGCTGGGGTGATCTGGTCGAGTTCCACGTACCGATGCGCATGGTAGTCGCGCCCATACATGAGCCAGTCGCTGGTGTTGCTGGCGGAATCGAGCAGGTCTTCGCCCGAGACAGGCTCTCCGGCAGCAGAGGGCCCAAATATCCCGACTAGGCAGAAAATCAGTGCAAGTGGGATGAGTTGCGAGCGTGGCAGCATTTCCGATGAGTGCCTAGGCTCATTCTCGCAAGAACGCAGGGGTCGCACGTGGACTCACGGTCGCCCGTGAGAACTGAGGATGGGGGGAACAGCTGTTCCCAACCGCAACCGAGTGCACTGACGGACGGAAATCCATCTTGAGGAACGACGGCTCAAGGCTCGGCTCTTCGTCGTAACTTGGCGAGCTCGCGGAAGTACTGCCGCCTCGCTCCGACCAAGACGGTGTTCACGTACCGGCCACAGCGCGGTTGACGAGCAGTCCGCACGGACCCGCCACAGCTGTCCTGATCCCACCCGGCGGCTGGCCTTGAGGTGCATCCCGGGGCTTGATCGCAGCTCGGGAGCGGCTCCACGAGCCGCTCTGCCTCTGGCTATTGCCCGGCCAAGTTGCCCGCATGGACCGCATGGGCGACGCCCCGACGAAGGAGCCGCAATGCGACCCGGCGCAACTCTACTCGCGAGACATCTAGCGCCCTCTTGACTGAATGGTGCGCCGGTCTGCTCAATCTTGGATCTCGACAAGCTCCTCGTCCGTCAGGTCGTCTGGATGCTGATCATCGGGGAGACCCGGCTGGCCGGGAAATTCTTGGTGAATCCGCGTAGACTTCCGGTACGCCTCTCGACGATGCTTAACCCGAAGAATGCGAATCAGTTCGGTTTCCTTCTCGAAGATTACTCGCCAAGGGCCCGCGCTGAGCCGATGCACGGACGGAGCGTAGCCCCGTAGCCGGATGACGCTCGCATTCGCATGAATTGGGCTCACAAGAGCCTCCACTGCACGCTCGACCCGATCAGCGTCGCGCTTCGGCCACTCTCGCAGGTCGGCTCTCGCCCTCGTGTTCCACTAGATGCTCGTCGGCTCGCTCAATTCGGAACTCCCGTTTTATTTCTTCGTGGGGTATTCCGCGATCACCGTTTTGCCGGAACCACTCCCGGGCTTCGGCGATATCACCGCGGTCTTCGTCGCTGACTGGCTCCTCAGAACACGGACAATTGCGAAGGAAGACCCTCACTTCGTCTGGATAGGTGGTTAGAAACTTCTGAAGACCTTCCAATTCCCAATCGGGCATGCGGTCAATTTCCTCGTGAATCACTTTGCGGAGTTCCGCTGCT
>LXNJ01000319.1_pt1 | contig 34961 bp, 26 predicted proteins | sample 809081 | NCBI WGS metagenome assembly LXNJ01 (sample SAMN04870510, study PRJNA318959) | sponge metagenome | biome: sponge; feature: marine sponge reef; material: water | host: Petrosia ficiformis | place: Greece: Milos, Mediterranean Sea | collected 2013-05-29 | depth 5-7 m | reverse complement strand
AACGAGGCGCTGTTGTCTCCGGACAATACGGTAACGGCGGTAGGTACGACCGTGGTTCGGGCTATCGAATCGAGTCTTTCCGCCTCGTATTTGTGCAAGGCCGGCAGCGGATGGACCGACAAGTTCATCTGCCCGCCCTATAAATTCAGAATTACCGAGCGGCTGCTGACGAATTTTCACCAACCTGGAAGTACGCTTCTTATGCTCACAGCGGCGTTTGCCGGCTATGATTTCGTCATGGAGTCCTACCGGCTTGCGATAGAAGAAAAGTATCGCCTGTTTTCCTTTGGGGATGCTATGCTCATATTGTGATCCGGTGCATACTTGCCTGCGGATACAGAGGTCCCTGTGAAGAAAGAATTGCCTATCGTTACGGTACTCGTTCCGGCTGCGGGTCGCGGCGTACGCATGGGCGGCCTACGCAAGCAATATCGGGATCTCGGCGGGGCGCCTCTCCTGATGCAAACGCTCCGTATATTTGAAAAGCGCCCCCGGGTTGATCGTATTGTGGTGGCTGCTCCGGAGGGCGACACGGAGTGGCTGGCCTCGGAGTTGCATGCTCTCGGATTTCGAAAAATCCATACGGTGATTCCGGGCGGAGACAGCCGGCAGGCATCTGTTGCGGCGGCTCTCGATGCAGCGCCCTCCGCCGCATCCGTATCTTCCGATATGGATATTGTGCTTGTGCACGATGCGGTGCGTCCCTTTGTCCCCGCAGAGTGTATCGACGCTGTGATTACTACGGCCCTCCGGGAGGGCGCAGCGGCCCTTGCGCTTCCCGTTGCAGATACCCTGCGCGCAGTATCCCGGGGCGTATTTGCAGAAACCGTCGACAGGGAACGACTCTACCGTATGCAGACGCCGCAGGCATTTCGCCGGGTTTGGCTCGAAGAGGCGCACCGCGTGGCTCGCAGCGAGGGACGCGAAGCTTCGGACGATGTGGCGCTTGTCCAGCATACCGGTCGACCGGTAGTTCTGGTGGAGGGTAGTGCATTGAATATCAAAGTGACTACGCCGGCGGACTACGAGCTGATTGGAATCATTCGGTCTTCATTCGAACGAACCTCGTCCGCAGACCCATGAGGATCGGCTTCGGATACGATGTACACCGCCTTGTCGAAGGCCGTCCTCTGGTTATTGGCGGGGTAGATATCCCTTTCGAGAAGGGGCTTGACGGGCATTCCGATGCCGACGTGCTCATGCACGCCGTAGCCGATGCGCTGCTGGGTGCTGCGGCCCTCGGGGATATAGGCGCCCACTTTCCCGATACGGACGAGCGCTGGGCAGGCGCCGAGGGCGCCGATCTGCTTGGCAGTGTGGCCGGTAAACTCTCGGAAGCCGGATACCGGGCGCATAACGTCGATGCGACGGTCGTGCTTGAACGTCCGCGTCTTCAGCCTTACGTTCCCCGGATGCGTACGGTCATTGCCCGCTGCCTTTCCGTTGATGAGGGTGCTGTTTCCGTGAAGGCCACGACCCACGAGAAAATGGACGCTATCGGAAGCGGGGAAGGAGCGTCTGCGTTTGCCATGTGCACGATCGTAGCGATGGATCGGGATGGGTGATTTGTTGCAGGATCTGGCGATGTGGTTAGACGGGCTATCTCCGGCATGGGCCTATACCGGCATTTTGCTTGTCGCCTATGCGGAGAATGTGGTTCCCCCTGTTCCCGGTGACATGGTGGTTGTGTTCGGGGGATATCTTGTCGGCATCGGCGAGCTGCATTTTGTGCTTGTGGCCTGCATGGCGACACTGGGCAGCGTTATGGGATTTATGACCATGTATCTTATCGGGTATCTGGTCGGCGACGCCGTACTGGGATCGCGCTGGTTCCGATGGATTTCCCCGGAGAGGATTGACAGGGGGCGTCGTCACATGGACCGCTGGGGATACGGTCTTGTGGCGGCCAACCGGTTTTTGGCGGGGCTCCGCGGAGTTGTCGGGTTTCTCGCCGGCATGGCCCGCCTTGACGGTTTGCGTACAGCGGCGATATCCACGCTGAGCGCCCTCGCGTGGATATTGCTGATTGTCTGGGCCGGATACGCCGTGGGCGACAACTGGCAGCAAGTCGGCGATTGGCTTCGCGATTACGGGCGAGCCGTTCTGTGTCTGATCGGGCTGGCCTTACTCGCAGGCGGGGTACGCCGATATGTTCGCAAGAAGAAGCGTTCCTCAAAGAAATCAGGGGAAAATACACCAAGCAAACCCCGGTAAGGAAACTTTGATGTCTCTACGGGATATGCTGCCTCTGTTTGCGACATGCAGGTTGACACCGTGCACCGCGAATACGTAATTTGAAAAATTGGGGTCGCTTGGAAGGCGGCGAAGCTGGCGTAGCTCAACCGGTAGAGCAGCTCACTTGTAATGAGCAGGTTGGGGGTTCGAGTCCCTTCGCCAGCTCTTCATTTGAACAGGCGTTTTTGAGAGGGCCTTTTCGGAGCGTGTTCTCCGGCAGTACCGGGCAGGTTGCCGAGTGGTCAAAGGCGGCAGACTGTAAATCTGCTCCCTCAGGGTTCGGAGGTTCGAATCCTCCCCTGCCCACCCTTTTTCGTTCGACGGCTTTATGTGAGGGAGGGCGCCCGTGTGGCGCACCTTCCCGGCCGCAGTACCGTATGACGACGTATCGTAGCGGAAGTAGCTCAGATGGTAGAGCATCAGCCTTCCAAGCTGAGGGTCGCGGGTTCGAATCCCGTCTTCCGCTCCAGCAAGCGCATGCCGATTTCGGCCGCCTTAGCTCAGTGGTAGAGCACTTCCATGGTAAGGAAGGGGTCATCGGTTCAAATCCGATAGGCGGCTCATGCGATGCGATACCGCTTTTCGCATACGAATCATGTAGCAGTAACCATCGCCGTACACACGGGCGTAGCTCAATTGGCAGAGCAGCGGTCTCCAAAACCGCAGGCTGCAGGTTCGAGTCCTGCCGCCCGTGCCCGCAACATTCATGGCGTGATGCGCCGTAATCGGGATCGAACATGAAGGTGGCCAAATATCTGGGCGACGTAAGCAAGGAGATGCGCAAGGTCAGTTGGCCTGCGCGTAACGAGTTGGTCAGTAACACGCTAATCACTTTGCTGGCGTCGATGATCGTTTCGCTGTACATTTGGGGAGCCGATCAGATCATTAGCCGGATTCTGGAGTTCATATACCGCTGATCCGGTCACTCCGAAGTATATCTCGTCGAGACATTTTTCTCAGGTACAAGGAAAGATGGTCAAGGAAAAGGAAATCATCCGCAAATGGTACGTGCTGCGCACGTTTTCGGGCCACGAAAAAAAGGTCAAGCACTATCTCGAAAAGGAGATCGAGCGTCTCAATCTGCAAGACAGGATCAATGAAGTCATGATCCCTACCGAGACCGTTTTCGAGATGCGTAGCGGCAAAAAGCGTACGCGCGAGAAGACGTTCTTCCCGGGGTATTTGATGCTGCATATCGCGCTTGATACCGAGTTGCAGCATGTGATTTCCAATCTTCCCTCGGTGATTGGTTTTCTGACGACAGGCGACGAGCCCACGCCGCTGCGCCCCGATGAAATAAACCGGATCATGGGCAAAATGAACGAGGTCCGGGAGGCGGGCGAACAGCCGGAGATGCCGTTCAAGAACGGGGATCTCGTGAAGGTAGTGGATGGCCCGTTCAACAATTTCAGCGGTTTTGTCGAGGAGGTGTATCCCGACAAAATGAAAGTCAAGGTGATGGTATCTATTTTTGGGCGCAAGACACCCCTGGAACTGGATTACCTGCAGGTGGAGCGGGACGATTAACGTTCTGCAGGACACTCTGATTGTGAATAATATTAGAACCTATACGCGCGTCCCGTGTTCTTTATGGAATATTTCCCAAAAATTTCCGATCTTGATTAGCTGAGATTTGTTGCCGCAATTAACGGAAGGCGGGAGTCGGGCGTACGAAACGGTACGATTTTCCTGGCGTTTTCACCGCGCTTTACAGTATGGCGAAGCCGATCGACGGGTACATTAAGCTCCAGATCAAGGCCGGACAGGCGAATCCGGCCCCCCCAATAGGCCCCGCATTGGGACAGAAAGGGGTGAACATCATGGAGTTCTGCAAGCAATTCAATGCGGCGACGCAGGACAGGATGGGGCTTGTCCTTCCTGTCGTGATCACGGTTTATACCGACAAGACCTTCAGCTTTATCGTCAAGAGCCCCCCTGCAGCGGTTCTTCTGAAGACTGCTGCGAATATTTCGTCGGGATCCGGCGATTCCCTGCGGCACAAAGTGGGAACGGTGACTTGGGAGGATTGCCGTCAGATTGCCGGGCAGAAGATGCAGGATCTCAACGCATTCGACATGGACAAGGCAGCTTCCATGGTAGCTGGTACGGCGCGTTCAATGGGCATACGCGTTGAAGGCGGACCCTCTTGAGCGAGGCCGTTTTGTATGATCGGGGCAGTGTTCCTGCATCCGTTGCATTCCATCATCGTTGACACAAGCACCACATCCGCTACATATTCGGATGGCGAAAAAAGGAAAACGTTATCGGCAGGCGGTCGGGATTGTTAAAGGGGCAGGAGGTCCCTTCACGCTCGAAGATGCCTGCACCCTGGTTACGAGGACAGGCGGCGCCAAATTCGACGAATCGGTCGATATAGACCTGCGGCTCGGAGTCGATCCGCGTCACGCCGACCAGATGGTGAGAGGCACGGCGGCATTGCCTCACGGTACGGGCAAGGAGGTGCGCGTGCTTGTACTGGCCAACGAGGGCAAACAGGAAGAGGCCAGAGAGGCTGGCGCCGATCATGTCGGCCTGCATGATCTTATCGAACGCATCCGGACGAAAGGGTGGACCGATTTCGATGTCGTGGTCGCTACGCCTGATGTGATGCGCGATGTGGCCAAACTCGGGCGCGTACTGGGACCCAGAGGGCTTATGCCTAACCCCAAAAGCGGTACGGTAACTATGGATGTCGGTCCGGCTGTGCAACAGGTCAAGGCGGGTAAAATAGACTTTCGCGTGGACAAATCCGGAAACCTGCATACGCCGATCGGGAAAGTATCGTTTTCCGCAGACCATCTCCGGGAAAATGCGGAGGTGTTCCTGAAGGAAGTGCTTCGGCTGCGTCCCGCATCGGCGAAGGGTACGTATGTCCGATCGGCTTCGATCTCGACATCGATGGGGCCGCCGATCCCGCTGGATCGTATCCAGGTCGTGAGTGCGCTTCGGTAGCGCTTCTCGCCTGTTCATCCCTAATACCTGATTGCAAGCAGTATAGCCGGTTTATGCCGGATAGCCCGAGAGCAACCGATCGAGATAGCGAGGCGCCGACATGCCCATGACAAAAACAGAGAAGGAAACGGTCGTTGCGGAGATCGCACAGGTGCTCGACGCAAACATGATCGTGTATCTGACCAATTATTCCGGGCTGACCGTCAGTCAGGCGAACGATTTACGCAATCGTTTCCGCAATGCTGGCGTGTCGTTCAAGGTGTATAAGAATACCCTGGTGCGCCTCGCAATGGAGGAGCGTCCCGCGTATAGCGAATTGCTGGAATACCTGAAAGGCCCTACGGCCATCGCATTTGGCGGGGAGCCGTCGGCGCCGGCCCGCGTCATCCGGGATTTCCTGAAAGACGAATCAGCGACTCGCCCCGAAGTCAAGGCCGTTTATATAGATGGCGCTTTTTACGGGGAGGGCTCGCTGGATACCCTGGCCTCACTCAAGTCGAAAGACGAGCTCATAGGCGACGTAGTCGGTTTGTTACTTGCTCCTGTTTCGAATGTGGTCGGCAAGGTGCAGGCGCCTGCCCGCAACCTGGCCGCGGCGATTCGCGAGATCGCAGATCGCGCCGCATGACCGTGCGTCATGCCTCACCCTGAAACAATCATCGTCACTTTCATCATCCATCCTTAAATATGCGGCACAGTTGCCGGAGTACGGCGGCAGAGACTGCTCGCAGGAGAACGAATCCAACATGGCGGACATCAAAAAAATCGCAGAAGAACTTGTCAATCTCACGGTCAAGGACGCCAACGATTTGGCTACCCTGCTCGAAGAGGAGTACGGTATCAAGCCGGTTGCAGCGGCCGCGGCAGTCATCGCCGGACCTGCTGCCGGAGGCGACGGGGCAGCCGGCGCCGAGGAGCAAACGGAATTCGATGTCGTGCTGAAGGGTATCGGGGGCAACAAGATTGCCGTCATCAAGGAGGTGCGCAGCCTCACCGGCCTTGGTCTCAAGGAAGCGAAGGAGCTTGTGGACGGTGCGCCTAACACCGTCAAGGAAGCTGTCGGTAAGGACGAGGCCCAGGAGATCAGGACCAAGCTTGAGGAAGCGGGTGCTGAAGTCGAACTCAAGTAAACGAGAGGGGCATGGCGCCTTGTGTGTCACGCATCTTTTGCATCTTTATCGTTCGATACGTTTTTCTCCTTTCCAGCCACTCCATCCATGCCCCATACTAACGGTCAAGCAACGAAAGGCAAGCGCATATCCTATGCTCGCATACCGACCGTACGCGAATACCCGGATTTTCTGGATATCCAGCTCCAGTCGTTCGCGGATTTTGCACAGCCGGATGTGTCGCCGGAAGAACGAAAGGATATTGGGCTCCAGGGGGTTTTCAGGGAGCATTTTCCGATCCAGGACAGCCGTGAGCGGTATACGCTCGAATTCATAGACTACGATCTGGATGCTCCGAAGCATTCGGTGTCGGAGTGTATCGCACAGGGCCTGACCTATGCCGTGCCGCTGAAGGCGCGACTTCGCCTGTCGAGCAAAGAAGACGAGGACGAGGACGAACCGGAAGAAGCGATCGAGCAGGAAGTGTACCTCGGTAATTTGCCGTTCATGACGCGGCAAGGCACTTTCGTCATCAATGGCGCGGAGCGTGTCGTCGTTTCACAGTTGCACCGTAGCCCCGGGGTGTTTTTCGGTCTAAGCATTCACCCTAATGGAACGGAGCTCTTTTCGGCTCGGGTAATCCCCTTCCGCGGCTCTTGGATCGAGTTTTCGACCGATGTAAGCAACGTCATGTGGGCTTATATCGATCGGAAGAAAAAACTTCCGGTTACGACGCTTTTGCGTGCGCTGGGACACTCGTCCAACGACGATATTCTGAAAATATTCGATCTGGCTGACGAAGGAGACGTTTCGACGAAGCGTTTGTTCGGCAAGTCGGTCGGTCGTACTCTGGCCGCTTCGATTACTGTCGAGGAAGTGCATGAGATAATCGATGAGGATACCGGAGAGATTCTTGAGGAGCAAAAAAAACGCAAGATTATCTTTCCTGCCGAGCATATGCTTCAGCAGGAAGATTACGCAAAACTAAAAGAAGCGGGCGTCAAGACCGTCTGGCTACTGAAGAAGGACGAACAGGAGCAACTCGACAAGTCCACGCTGATCGAAACCCTGCGCAAGGACCCTGCCCATTCGTATGCCGAGGCGCTGGAATACATGTACCTGCAACTTCGAGGCAGCGAGGCGCCTGATCTGGATAGTGCGCGGGGTATTCTGGACCGGCTCTTTTTCAGTGAAAAGCGTTACGACCTTGGAGAAGTGGGCCGGTACCGCATTAATACCCGTCTGGAACTCGATACGCCGTCGGATACATTGACGTTGACGCCCGAGGACATCGTGGCGATTATCCGTGAGCTTGTCAATCTTAAGAATGGCAAGAGCAATGTAGACGATATTGACCATCTCGGCAACCGCCGGGTGCGCACTGTAGGCGAACAGCTTGGAACCCAATTCTCGCTGGGCCTTGCACGTATGGCTCGTACGATCAAGGAACGCATGAACCTGCGCGACGCGGACAAGTTTTCGCCGCAAGATCTGGTAAATGCACGTACGGTTTCGAGTGTGATCAACACCTTCTTCGGAACCAATCAGCTCAGCCAGTTCATGGATCAGACGAATCCGCTGGCAGAGTTGACGCACAAGCGCCGCATGTCGGCGCTGGGTCCGGGTGGGCTAACGCGTGAACGCGCCGGTTTCGAAGTTCGCGATGTGCATTACACGCACTACGGGCGGTTATGTCCTATCGAAACCCCCGAAGGTCCGAATATTGGCCTGATTTCCTCGCTTTGCGTACATGCCACCATCAACGATTTTGGTTTTATCGAAACGCCGTACCGGGTCGTTAAAGACAGCAAGGTGACGACGCAAATCCGTTTCCTTTCCGCAGAGGAGGAAGATAATGCGGTGATTGCTCAGGCGAATGCCCCGATCGACGAAGAAGGAAATTTCGTCAATGAGTACGTGAAGTGTCGCTACCGGGGTGATTTTCCCATCGTGCAGCCGGGCAGCGTCGAGTATATGGATGTGGCTCCGAACCAGATTGTGTCTCCCGCAGCAAGTCTGATTCCTTTTCTCGAGCACGATGACGCCAATCGTGCGCTTATGGGGTCGAATATGCAACGCCAGGCTGTTCCCCTGTTGCGTGCCGAGGCTCCTCTGGTAGGTACGGGTCTTGAAGGTCGCGTTGCGAAGGATTCGCGCGCGGTGCTCGTTGCGGAAGGAGAGGGGGTCGTCGAGTATGTCGACGCTACGCGCATCGTTGTGCGCTATGATCGAAACGCGGAGGATTCGGATACGGGTTTCGAAGAGCCTGTGCGCGAGTACCGACTTGTCAAGTTTCGCCGGACGAACCAGGATACCAGTGTCAACCAGAAACCGATCGTCAGGCAAGGACAGCATGTCTCCTCGGGCACTGTGCTGACGGATGGGTTTGCCACGGAAAACGGCGATCTTGCGTTGGGCAAGAATGTACTAGTTGCTTTCATGCCCTGGCGCGGCTACAATTTCGAGGACGCCATCGTGCTGTCCGAGCGTCTCGTAACCGAGGATGTGTACACTTCTATACATATCGAGGAATTCGAGTTGCAGGTGCGCGATACGAAGCGTGGCGAGGAAGAGCTTACTCGTGAGATTCCGAACGTCTCGGAGGAAGCCACGAAGGATCTCGATGAGCGAGGCATCATTCGCGTAGGCGCCGAGGTGAACGCCGGCGATATCATTGTGGGCAAGATCACGCCCAAGGGCGAAACGGATCCCACCCCGGAGGAGAAACTGCTTCGCGCCATTTTCGGCGACAAGGCCGGCGATGTAAAAGATGCCTCCCTTACCGCGCCCCCGGGCATGAAGGGCGTTGTCATTGCTACGGAACTGTTTGGCCGGCGCAAACTGGATCCTGTCTCGAAGAAGCTGGAAGGGAAACGCCTTGCCGGGATCGAGGCGCAGTTCGGTCGCCAGAAAGAAGAACTGGGCAAGATTTTCTGGGAGAAATTCTTCCGGATCGTGGGTCGGAAATCGTCTGCCGGCGTGGAAGACCGCGAAGGCGCCGTTCTGCTTTCGAAGGGCGCAAAATTCACGAAGACCGCATTGAAGGATATTACGCCTGATCAACTCGGCGCCGGCAAGAATATGACGAATGATCGGGTAACGAACGAGCGCATTCGTCAATTGCTTCGCAATTATGCGCGAGCCTGCAGCCGCATCGATGGGGAAATGAAGCGCGACAAGCATCAGGTACAGATGGGGGACGAGCTGCCTCCGGGCATCGTGCAACTTGCGAAGGTGTATGTGGCGCGGAAGCGTAAGGTGCAGGTGGGGGACAAGATGGCTGGTCGCCACGGAAACAAGGGGGTGGTTGCCCGCATCGTTCCGGTGGAAGATATGCCATTCCTCGAAGACGGAACGCCGGTCGATATCGTGCTCAATCCGCTTGGCGTGCCTTCGCGCATGAACCTCGGCCAGATATTCGAGACACTTCTCGGATGGGCCGGTAAAAGACTCGGCACTTCGTTCGCGACGCCCATTTTCGATGGTGCGAAGATGGACGACATCCGGGCCAGACTCGAGGAAGCGGGCCTGCCGATCGACGGGCGCGCCCAACTCCACGACGGACGTACCGGCAAGAATTTCGATGAAAAAACGACGGTGGGTTACATCTATATGCTGAAGCTGAGTCACCTTGTGGAGGACAAGATTCATGCTCGCAGCATTGGACCGTACAGCCTCATTACACAGCAGCCGCTGGGGGGTAAGGCGCAACTTGGCGGGCAGCGCCTGGGAGAGATGGAGGTATGGGCACTGTATGCCTACGGCGCTGCACATAGCTTGCAGGAGATGCTAACCTACAAGTCGGATGACGTCCAAGGGCGATCGAAAGCGTACGAATCGATTGTAAAGGGGGAGAACATGCCTGAGGCCGGTATGCCGGAAAGCTTTCAGGTCCTTGTTCGAGAGCTTCAGGGGCTTGGCCTCGAAGTCCGTCTCGATTGACCGCACACTGTAGCCGGTCGCCCTGCACGGGAAGGCGTCACGCCCCCGTTCCAGCATTCAGAATTGCGAAAGAACCAATATGCCCTACGGAAAGACGCAGCAGATCAAGAAGCATTTCAGTCGAATCACCGTAAGTTTGTCCAGTCCGGAAAGTGTGCTGGAGCGGTCCCATGGAGAAGTGCTCAAGCCCGAGACGATCAATTACCGGTCTTTCAAGCCGGAAAAGGACGGTCTTTTTTGTGAGAAAATATTCGGGCCCGTCAAGGACTGGGAGTGCCATTGCGGAAAGTACAAGCGCATACGGTACAAGGGCATCGTCTGCGACCGCTGTGGCGTAGAGGTAACGCAGAAAAAAGTGCGCCGCGAGCGCATGGGGCATATCACGCTTAGTGTGCCCGTTGTGCATATCTGGTATTTCAAGACATTGCCGAACAAGATCGGTCATCTCATTGGTCTCAAATCGAAAGATCTCGAGAAAATCATCTATTATGAAAACTATGTCGTCATTCAGCCGGGAAGCGCCGCAGAGTTCGGCGTCGAGGGAAATCAGCTCCTGAACGAGGACGAGTATTTCAACATCTTGTACCAGATCCGGGAAGACAACAATCGGCTTTCCGACGACGATCCGAACAAATTCATTGCCCGGATCGGAGGCGAGGCTGTGGAAACGATCCTGCGGCGCCTGGATCTGCCTTCTCTTTCGCAAAAACTGCGTCACCAGATCAAGACCGAGACAAGTCAGGCTCGCAAGGCCGATGCCCTGAAGCGCCTTGCAGTCGTCGAAGGGTTCCGCGACGCCAACACGCGGCTCGAAAACAAGCCCGAATGGATGGTTATGCGGGTCATTCCGGTTATTCCGCCGGAGCTGCGCCCCCTGGTTCCGCTTGAGGGTGGGCGCTTCGCCACTTCCGATCTGAACGATCTGTACCGCCGCGTAATCATTCGCAACAACCGGCTGAAACGGCTCATCGACATCAAGGCCCCTGAAGTCATTTTGCGCAACGAGAAGCGCATGCTGCAAGAGGCGGTCGATTCATTGTTCGACAACAGTCGGAAGGCAAACGCCGTGCGCAGTGATTCGAACCGGGCCCTGAAGTCGCTCAGCGATATGCTCAAGGGCAAGCAGGGACGGTTTCGGCAGAACCTGCTCGGCAAGCGCGTGGATTATTCGGGTCGTTCCGTTATCGTTGTGGGCCCCGAACTGGATATACACCAGTGCGGCTTGCCGAAAGAGATGGCTGTCGAACTGTTCAAGCCGTTTGTCATTCGCAAGCTTATCGAGCGCGGTATTGTCAAAACGGTCAAGAGTGCAAAGAAAGTGGTGGACCGTCGCACCGCTGACGTATGGGATATTCTCGAGAAGGTGATCGAAGGGCGTCCTGTCATGCTCAATCGGGCCCCCACGTTGCATCGCCTTGGCATACAGGCATTCCAGCCGATTCTCATCGAGGGCAAAGCCATCCGGTTGCATCCGTTGGTATGTACGGCCTTCAATGCCGATTTCGATGGGGACCAGATGGCGGTGCATGCGCCCCTCAGCCATGACGCCTGCTTGGAGGCCTGGGTGCTCATGCTTTCGAGCCACAACATTCTCAGTCCTGCGCACGGCGGTCCGGTCGCTGTGCCTACGCAGGACATGGTCCTCGGCTTGTACTACCTTACGAAAATGCGTTCGGACCAGAAGGGGGACGGCATGCGGTTCGCGAGCGTTACGGAAGTGCGTCAGGCGTACGACCAGGACCAGGTTGCTCTGCACGCCCGTATCCAGGTGCGCATAGTCCCCGGCAAAATGGAGGAAACGACGGTAGGGCGCGTTCTTTTCAACGAGGTGGTTCCCGAGGAAGTCGGTTTCATCAACGAAGTACTCACGAAGCGCAATCTGCGCCCGATCATCACACGCGTACTCAAGGCCAGCGGGTTCCAAAAGGCCGCTCGTTTCCTCGACGACATCAAGCATTTGGGCTTCGAACAGGCTACCACGGCAGGGCTCACCTTCTCGCTGGCCGATATCATCGTGCCGGACATGAAGGAGAAGATTATTTCGGACGCCCAGGAAGAGGTGGACCGCGTGCGTGGCAACTACGAGATGGGCTTCATGTTCGAGAGCGAGCGCTACAATCAGGTGATCGATATCTGGACGAAGACCAACAATCGGGTTTCCGAAACGCTTTTTGAAACCCTTCGGAGCGACAAGGAAGGATTCAACGCTATTTATATGATGGCGGATTCGGGTGCGCGTGGTTCCAAGGAGCAGATTCGCCAGCTGGGGGGTATGCGTGGCCTCATGGCCAAGCCGCAGAAAAGCCTGGTGGGCTCGGTAGGGGAAATTATCGAGAACCCGATCATTTCGAATTTCAAGGAAGGGCTTTCCGTACTTGAATACTTTATTTCGACGCACGGCGCCCGTAAGGGTCTTGCCGATACGGCCCTGAAAACGGCCGACGCCGGATACCTGACTCGCCGTCTGGTGGATGTCTCCCAGGATGTGACCATTACCCAGGAGGATTGCGGCACGCTTCGCGGCATCCGGATATCGGCTCTGAAGGATAATGAGGAGATTGTCGAGCCGCTGGCCGACCGTATCGTGGGGCGTGTCTCCATGCACGACGTTCGCGACCCGCTTTCCAATCAACTCATCATTGCCGCCAATGAGATGATCGATGAGCAACGGGCACGGCAGATTTCCGAAACGTCGATCGAGGAAGTCGAAATACGTTCGGCCCTTACATGCGAGTCGCGCCGCGGCGTGTGCACCTTATGCTACGGGCGAAATCTTTCCACCGGACACATTGTGGAAACGGGCGAAGCGGTCGGTGTGGTCGCTGCGCAGTCCATTGGAGAGCCGGGTACGCAGCTTACGCTCCGGACCTTCCATATCGGAGGGACGGCGAGTCTTATCTCCGCTGAAAGTACGCTTCAGACGAAATTCGCCGGTAAGGCGGTTTACGAAAACCTGCGGACCGTCACGCTTGACGATGGCGAAGGGGCAAAAGATGTTGTTCTGACTCGTCAGGGAGAGGTCTTGATCGTCGATCCCAAGGATTCGGGTCGACGCCTGATTTCGTATGTGATTCCGTACGGGGCCGAGATGCTGATTTCTGACGGAGAGATCGTCGACAAGGGGAGTGTGCTGGCCAGTTGGGATCCCTACAACAGTGTGATTCTCTCGGAAGTCTCCGGTAAGATATCCTTCAAGGATATTGTTGAAGGCACAACATACCGGGAAGAATCTGACGAACAGACCGGCCACAAGGAAAAAGTCATTACCGAGAGTCGCGAGCGCGTGTTGACGCCGGCCCTCATTGTCCAGGGGGACAAGGATACGGAGCGCGAGTATACGCTTCCTGTGCGGGCGCGCATTCAGGTGGATAAGGGGGAGAAGATTCAGGCAGGGCAGGTCATGGTAAAGATTCCGCGCCAGTCTGCCAAGACGGGCGATATCACGGGCGGCCTTCCCCGCGTGACCGAATTGTTCGAGGCCCGGATGCCGGTCGACCCGGCGGTTGTTTCCGAGATCGACGGCGTGGTTCGTTTTGGGGGGCGTCGACGCGGCGCACAGGAAATCATCGTTACGTCTCGCGACGATTCGGAAAGCCGGACGTACCTTGTACCGCTCTCGAGGCACATGCTTGTACACGAGCATGACTTCGTACGTGCGGGCGGACGGCTTTCGGACGGGCAGGTATCCCCGCAAGATATTTTGTCCATCAAGGGGCCGCGCGCTGTGCAGGAGTATCTCGTGAACGAGATACAGGAAGTGTATCGGATGCAAGGTGTGACGATCAACGACAAGCATATCGAGGTGATTGTTCGCCAGATGATGCAGAAGGCGCGCGTTGCCGACCCGGGCGATACGACATTGCTGGAAGACGACACGGTGGACCGATTTGCCATGGAGGAACTCAACAATCGCCTCTACGACCGGTTTGTGGTCACCGATCCAGGCGATTCCGACCTGTCGGTCGGCGATATTGTAAGCCGGAGGCAAATGAGAGAAGTGAATTCGATGTTGAAACGCCAGGACCTCAAGCAGGTCGCGGTGCGCGAAACGCAACCGGCCGTGGCGCGACCGATTCTTCTCGGCATCACGCAGGCTGCGCTTTCGACCGATTCGTTCGTGTCGGCAGCCTCCTTCCAGGAGACTACCAAGGTGCTCACCAACGCGGCTATCAAAGCTCAGGTGGATCCGCTTTACGGACTCAAGGAGAATGTGATTGTTGGACACCCGATTCCGGCAGGAACCGGCCAGCGCCGTTTCCGTGATGTGGTCGTCGGTTCGAAGACCGAGCTTGCCGAGTTGCAGGCAGCGCTGGGCGGGAATGGAGACCGGGTTTCGGCAGTGCCCGGTGCGCCGGACGAAAAGACCGAGGAAATTGAAGTATCTTAAGGATACTCTGATCGAAGTGGACTTGATCAGAGTATCCTTAAAGTGCCGGGCGAAATGGTTTTGATCGGAGTATCCTGTAAGACGTTCTTCAGACAGGTGAGACAGGGCGAAGAGCCTCTGTAGCAATTCTTCGCAGCGTTTTGTAACTCTGGAAGAAATATTCCGTATTACGGAGTAATGCCCCACGAATTGCTCTGCCAAACGACGAGGCCAGCACCATGTCGAAACGCCCCTTCCGATGCACCGGAAAGTTTCCCGTGCTTGTCGCTGCGTTTCTGATTGCGGCGAACGCCTACGCCGGCGGCCCTGAGTTGATCGATATCAAGGATACGGTCAAGCGTTCCTACAAGGTTCGACCCGGCGGTATGTTAGAATTGGATATAGATCGGGGCCGGGTTGAGGTATTGCCAGGGCCTGGTAAAGAGGTGCTCATTGAGGTGGAACGCAAGGTAACGACCGACGATCGGTCGAAGGCCGAAAGTATCTTCGAACGGCACGATCTGCAGATTGAGGAACGCGACGGCGGTATCTACGTCGGGTCGCGCTTCGACAATAAGGATAGCTTCTGGAACCGTATCCGTTCCACCGATCGGCTCAGGGTCCGGGTGCGAGTCAGGATTCCGGAGGATTATAATATTGAATTCAAGGCCGGCGCCGGCAGTGTCGAATTAGGATCCTTTTCCGGAAACATTTCCGGTGTGACCGGGGCGGGCAACATTGAGATCGGTTCGGTCAGCGGGTCGGTTAATGTGGTGTCGGGGTCCGGCAATATTGTCATTGAGGGCGCAGGAGGGAAGGTGGAAGTGCATACGGGCGCCGGCAACGTGGATGTCCGGTCCGTACGCGGCGAAGCCACGGTCAAGGCGGGCGCCGGAAACGTCAAAGTGTTCATCACCGAACAACCGGAGGGAGCGTCCGATTTCAGCACGGGGGCCGGGAACGTGATGGTGTATCTGGCGGGCAGCATAGGCGTGGATGTCGATGCGGAGTGCGCCGTAGGATCGGCGAGTACGGATTACCCACTCAAGATGGAAGGCAAGTGGACCAGAAAATCCTTCTCCGGCAGCGTCAATGGCGGGGGGCCGGATCTGCGTTTGTATGCCGCGGTGGGCAATGTGACGTTACGAAAGAGATAACGACCGGAGCGCAGTGCTCCAGAGTTTTCGAATGCGAGCAAATAGGGCCGTCCGAAGATATCGGGCGGTCCTTTTTCTATGTGGTTTTTATTCACGCGAAGTCTTTTCCTGTCATGTTTTTTTCTTTTCTTTCAGGGGGGGTGTATTATCTACAGGATACTTCTTATTCGGAACAGGAAATTGTCGTACCGGACATGGTATCGGAAAAGATATACGTTGCGCCGCCAGGTAGCGGCACGCTTACGTTGGGGAAGACCTTACCGGATCTACTGTACGAGGCATCGGATAGATACGTAAACCACCGGGCGCTCAATCAGCCGGATGGAGATGGTTGGAAGTCTCTTTCGCTGGACGAGTATCGATGCCGTTCCGAGGAAGTGGCGTTGGGCCTTGCTCATCTTGGCCTGTCCCGCGGGGATCGTCTTGCGCTCTATATGGAGAGCGATGTGTCCTTCTGCATTGTGGACATGGGTTGTTTGCTCGCCGGCGTCGTCAACGTGCCCATGTATCTGGCGCACGCACCCGACCAGATCCGGTATGTTCTTGCGCATTCGGAGGCCAAGGCAGTGGCCGTTTCGAGTGGGAAACATTTGGAAGAAATCCGGGATACGTTATCCGCATGCCCTGCGGTTTCTACTGTGATTCTGGCGGAAGGGGGCCTTCCTGACGGAATGTCTCTTCCTGACGGTATGGAAGCGTACACGTTGGAGGCGGTGCGGGAATTCGGGCGCCGCCGGCGACAGGAGAATACAGAGGCAATCCAGGAGTTTCGCGATCGGGTCGGACCGCAGGATATGGCCACCATTCTTTATACGAGCGGCACGACCGGGCAGCCGAAGGGCGTCGTGCTGACGCATGAAAACATCAGCGCCAACGCCCTCACATCCTTTTCCGGGATGCCGGATTACCGCACGGGCGAGAATGGCGAGCAGATCATTTCGTTTTTGCCCTTGACCCATATCTTTGCCCGGACGCTTCATTACGGCTTTGCGTATCATGGCTCGTCTGTGTATTTCACGTCGCAGGATTTTCTTATGCAGCACATTGCCGAGGTGCAGCCTACCATATTCGCCACGGTGCCACGGGTTTTGGAGAAGGTGTATGCAGCTGTAGCGACACGTATTGCCGGCATGAGCGGCGTCCAAAAGGCCATTGCTTCCTGGGCGCTTTCTACGGGCGAGCGCTACAACGTATTATCGAAGCCGGGCGGAATGTATGCGTTTTCACTCAAGGTGGCGGATCGACTCCTGTTCGGCAAATGGCGGAAGGCGTTGGGTGGACGCGTCCACTTTCTTATTTCGGGAGGGGCGGCGCTTGGCGCCCATCTGACGAATTTGTTCGCTGCGGCGAATATTGCGGTGCTGGAGGGGTACGGTCTCACGGAAACCAGCCCGGTGATCTCCTTTAATCGAAAAGGGCGCGTCCGACCAGGTACGGTGGGAGAACCGATTCCGGGAGCGGGGGTGAGGATCGCGGAGGATGGAGAGATTCTGACGCGCGGGCCGTACGTCATGCAGGGATACTACAAGAACGATGCCTTGACGAGCGAGGTCATTGACGAAGAAGGGTGGTTCCATACCGGCGATATCGGGGTGTTTACGCCGGAGGGCTATCTGCGAATTACGGACCGGAAAAAATCTCTTTTCAAGCTCTCGACCGGGAAATATGTGGTTCCCCAGCCTGTCGAGAACCGGCTTCGGGCGCACCCGACGATCGAAGAGGCGATGGTTTTGGGCAGCGGATTCAGGTATTGTACAGCGCTTGTTTTTCCTGATATGGAAAAGCTGGAAGGATATGCCCGATCCTTCGGTATAGGGGAAGGCATATCCGGGGAAGGGCTGATTGTTCTGCCCGAAGTGCGATCGCATCTGCGCCATTTGGTAGAGGAGGCCAATGCGGGTATGGATCCCTGGTCCCGCATCAAGAGATTTTGCATCGTGCCTACTTCGCTGACGACGGAAAACAATCTTCTTACGCCTACGCTGAAGGTGCGCCGCCGGCAGGTTGAGGAAGCATTTGCAGAAGATATCGGGGAGATGTACGGCAACGGAGATCTGCCCGCAGCGATCGTGGTTGTCGAGAAAGAGAAACAGGACCACGATGACTGATCGCCGTCCGTTACGACTTCAGCCGCTAAGGAATTAATCCATGCACGCACATTCAACGGCAGCCTGTGACCGTGCCTCGGGCGCATTCGCTCCACCCCATGCTCATCTCCCGTTTCGCAAGGCCGCTGTCCTGGGCGCCGGGACCATGGGTGCGCAAATTGCGGCACACCTCGCCAATGCGGGCTTACATGTATTTCTGTTCGATGTGCCGTCCGGAGAAGGGAAAAACCGGAATGCCGTAGTCGAGCGAGGACTGAAAGCGGCAGCCCAACTCAAACCGGCTCCGTTTTTCGACGAGGCGGCGCTACGTCGTGTCGAAACCGGTAATTTCGAGGACCACCTCGACCGGCTGTCCGGCGTGGAATGGGTGATTGAGGCAATCTTTGAGCAACTGGACGCCAAGCGCGCCCTGTTCGAGCGGGTCGAGTCCATAATCCGGCCCGGGACCATCGTGTCCACAAATACGAGCGGGCTTTCCGTGGAGCAGATCGCAGCCGGCCGCGGCGAGGCATTCCGGCGCGCTTTCCTCGGCACGCACTTTTTCAATCCCCCCCGCTATTTGCGGCTGCTGGAACTGATTCCTTCTCCGGATACGGATCCGGACATTCTTGCTCGTATTGCCCATTTTGGACGGATTCATCTTGGGAAAAGCATCGTCGTAGCAAAGGACACGCCCTATTTCATCGGAAATCGCATCGGCGTGTACGGCATGATGCAGGCGGTCCGTGGCTTTACGGAACAGGGCTACACGATCGAAGAGATCGACACACTGACCGGGCCGCTGGTTGGGCGTCCTCGGTCCGCCACGTTCCGGACAGCGGATGTGGTGGGTCTGGATGTGCTGTGGGCTGTGGCTCGCAATCTGCACGAGGCCGTGGCAGACGACGAAAGCTGCGCCGCGTTCAGTCCTCCGGAACTGCTGGGCCGGCTTGTACAGGCAGGCAGGCTTGGGCAGAAGACCCGCGCCGGGTTTTACCGGAAAGAGGACGGCGAAATAAAGTCCGTGGACCCGGAAACCCTGGAATATTCTTCCGCCAGGCCCATCCTCCTGCCCGGCCTGAAGAAAATACGCAAGCTGCGCACCACAGGCGACCGGCTGCGGGCGCTGTACGAGTCCAAGGGACGCGCCGGAGCCTTCGTTCGCGGCACGACACTGGATTTATTGGCCTATGCCGCCCGCAGAATTCCTGAAATTTCGGATCGGCCTGCCGATGTGGACCGCGCCGTACGCTGGGGATTCGGCTGGGAACTGGGCCCGTTTGAAATGTGGGACGCGATCGGTGTGGGGCGGGTGTTGAAGGATTTGAACGATTCCGGACTGGACGTGCCCGCCTGGGTGGACGATGTATCCCGGGCCGGCGGGTTTTACCGGGACGACGCGGGAGCGCGTACGGTCTATGTGCCGGGCAGCGAAGGATATGCCTCCGATCCTGTTCCGGAAGATTATGTGGCGCTTGCTTCGATTCGGTCGGAGGAAGGGCGGACATTGTGGGAATCGGGCGCCGCCGGACTTCTTGATCTCGGAGATGGCGTCGCGTTGCTGGAATTTCGCTCGAAGGCGAACACGCTGGGGAAAGGCGTGATGGAGGCCGTCGTGCATGCGATCGAACACGTCGAAGCGGGTCGCTCGCTCAAGGGGCTTGTGATAGGGAACGAGGGGCGCAATTTTTCGGTGGGGGCGAATCTTCTGGAATTGGGGGCCGCCTTGAAACTGAGGGGCGTCAAGGTGGTAGATCGACACATCAAGGCATTTCAGGAAACGATCCAGCGCGTGCGGTACGCCCGCAAGCCAGTGGTTGTAGCAGCCCACGGGCGGGTGCTTGGCGGGGGATGCGAATTGCTCATGGCTTGTCCGAATCAGGTGGCGTCGGCGGAATGCTACGCCGGTCTGGTAGAACTGGGCGTAGGCCTGATTCCTGCGGGGACGGGGACGATGCGCCTGGCGGCAGAGGCTTGCCGGCGGACGGCGAACGGCCATCCTTCCGAAATTCAGGCCTGGATCCGACAATTTTTCGAGACCGTAGCGATGTCCCGTGTATCGTCGAGCGCTGTGGAAGCTCGGCAACTGGGTTTTCTGGCGCCGCATGCCCGCATCGTCATGCACGACGACCGGCGGCTGCATGTGGCCAGAGAAGAGGTTTTGCGCCTTTCCGCCGCAGGGTATCGCCCGCCTGTCCCGACAAGCATCCGGGTGCTGGGGCGCCCCGGAGGCGCAGCGCTGGATGTCATGGTGCGGCAATTCGTCGAGGGCCGATTCGTGTCCGAATACGATGCGTTGCTTGCCGGACGCCTTGCCTTCGTGATGACCGGAGGCGATCTGACCGCTTCCCAGGAAGTGGACGAGCAATATCTCATCGACCTTGAGCGCAGCGTGTTCCTCGAACTGATTTGCGAGAAGAAAACGCAGGCCCGCATTACCCACATGTTGAAGACGAAAAAGCCGTTGAGGAATTAAGGATGCCCTGCTCAAGTCCACTTCGCTCAGCGCGTCACGTTTGCACGTACACAACATCATGATTCCATCGTTGAAATCAAAGGAAAACACTGCGGATTCGGGGCGTTGCGTACGTGACGCGCTGAGCTTTGCGGGCTTAATCAGAGTATCCTTAAAACCATGCAAGACGCTTTCATAGTCCGCAGCGTACGTACTGCCGTCGGCAAGGCCGACCGGGGAGCGTTCCGGTATGTCCGCCCTGAACACATGGGCGCTGCGGTCGTGCGCGAAGCCATTCGCCGCGTCGAAGGGCTCGAAGCGAGCGCGGTCGAGGATGTGCTGATGGGGTGTGCTTTCCCCGAGGGCGCTCAAGGGCAGAATGTCGGGCGGCTGATTGCACAGAAAGCGGGCTTGCCGGACGAAGTGCCCGGCGCCACGGTGAATCGATTTTGCTCCTCCGGCCTTCAAACGATTGCTATGGCGAGTCAGGCGATTCACGCGGGCACGGCGGATGTGGTCGTGGCCGGGGGCGTCGAGTCGATGAGTATGGTGCCTATGACCGGTTTCTTTTTTCAGCCCGATCCCGTGTTGGCTTCCGAGGACATGGATGTCTACGTTTCGATGGGCATCACGGCGGAGAACGTGGCCGAACGCTACGGCATTTCGCGGGAAGATCAGGACCGGTTTGCGCTGCGTTCTCACGAGCGGGCGCTGGAGGCCATTGAGGCGGGGCGTTTTGTGGACGAAATTCTTCCCATGGAGGTAGAGGAGACGCGCTATGAAGGAGGCGCTGCACAGACGGCTCGCCGGACGTTCGATACGGACGAGGGACCGCGCTCCGACACCAGCCTCGAAGCCCTGGGGCGCCTGCATCCGGTTTTTCGCCACGGCGGCACGGTAACCGCGGGCAATACGTCACAGCGTTCCGACGGGGCTGCTGCGGTGGTCCTTATGAGCGGGGATCGCGTGAAGCAACTGGGCGTGACGCCCGAGGCCCGGCTTGCAGGATTCGCGGTTGCCGGCGTAGCGCCCGGAATCATGGGCATGGGTCCCGTGCCTGCGATACGTAAAGTGCTTGTGCAAACGGGCCTGAGCATTCAGGACATAGGCCTCGTAGAACTGAATGAAGCCTTTGCCGCCCAAGCGCTTGCAGTGATTCGCGAGGCAGGGCTCGATGAGGATACGGTGAATGTAAACGGGGGTGCGATCGCACTGGGTCACCCGTTGGGATGCACGGGCGCCAAGCTGACGACCACGCTGATTCGCGAAATGGCGCGGCGCAAGGTGCGGTATGGCCTGTGCACAATGTGCGTCGGCGGAGGGATGGGCGCCGCCGGCGTGATCGAGTATCTTGGGGGTTGACGGAGCAAAGAACTATGCCCTATTACCATTTCCTGCAGGATGTGGCGATCGTCTGGGTAGTGATCGTATTTGTTCTGGCGTTTTTCGCGGCGGGGTATGCGGGCGCGCCGTTGCTCGCGCACACTCTCCTGTGGTCAGCCCTGCTTTACGGACTGGGCGCCCCTGTCTGGCTCTGGATACTGCTGGGCGTGTTTGCGCTGGTTTTTCATGTGCCTGCGCTGCGTCGTGTCCTTGTTTCCGGCCCGGTGATGCAGATGTTTCGTTCGTCGGGTTTTCTGCCCGATATTTCCGAAACCGAACGGATGGCCATCGAAGCGGGAGATGTATGGGTGGACGGGGACTTGTTTTCCGGACGGCCCGATTTCGGGAAGTTGCTGAATATGCCGTACCCCGCCCTGACGGACGAGGAACGCGCATTCATGGAAGGGCCGCTGGAGCGGTTGTGCGCCATGACGGACGATTGGGAGGTACACCGTCGCGGAGACCTTCCCGAAGTCGTGTGGGATGCGCTCAAGGAAGAGCGTTTCTTCGGCATGATCATCCCCCGGGAATACGGCGGTCTGGGTTTTTCGGCGCTCGCCAACAGTACGGTCGTGATGAAAACGGCGACCCGGTCGTCGCCGCTGTCGATTACGGTCATGGTGCCGAACTCGCTGGGGCCTGCCGAATTGCTTATTCACTACGGTACGCAGGCCCAGCGCGATTATTACCTCCCGCGTCTTGCTTGCGGCGAGGAGATTCCGGCGTTTGCGCTTACTGAACCGGGGGCCGGTTCCGATGCGGGCTCTATTACCTCCGAAGGCGTGGTATTCCGGGCGGACGACGGATCGATCCGGTTACGCCTGAACTGGAACAAGCGGTACATTACGCTGGCGGGGATAGCGACCATTCTGGGGCTGGCCTTTCGCCTGAAAGACCCGGAAAACCTGCTTGGCAAAGGGACCGACCCAGGTATTACGTGTGCGCTTATTCCGACAGATACTCCCGGCGTGGAGACCGGCTGGCGGCACGACCCTCTTGGCATCGCATTTATCAACTCGAAGACGGAGGGGCACGATGTCGTTGTGCCGGTGGACGCCATCATTGGAGGCAAGGAGGGGGCCGGTCGCGGCTGGCGCATGCTCGTAGAGTCGCTGGCTGCGGGACGGGGCATCTCGCTCCCGGCAATGAGCACCGGCGGGGCGCAGCTTGCGTGCGATGTGGCCTCGGCGCATGCGGCGGTGCGCAAGCAGTTCGGGTTACCGATCGGACGGTTCGAGGGCATTGAGGAGCCATTGGCCCGTATCGGAGGGTACACGTATGCTATGGAGGCTATGCGCCGCTATACCTGCGGGGCCATAGACCAGGGGGCGAAGCCCGCTGTCGTGACGGCTATCGCCAAATACAACGCGACGGAAATGCAGCGCCGGATCGTGAACGACGCCATGGATATCCTTGGCGGGAACGCGATCTCGTGCGGTCCGCGCAACCTGCTGGCCCATATGTACATGGCGGCGCCGATAGGGATTACCGTCGAAGGAGCCAACATTCTCACGCGCACGCTTATGATCTTCGGGCAGGGGGCGATCCGGTGCCATCCGTACGCCTATGCGGAAATCGATGCGCTGGGACGGGGCGATCTTGCCGCTTTCGACCGGAATCTGTGGAAACATGTGGGCCATGTGTTCCGCAACGGTTGCCGGATGAAGGCGCTCTACGTCACCCGGGGGAGGCTTAGCCGCTCGCCCGTGCGGGGACCGTCGGCGCGCTATGTGCGGAAGCTGAACTGGGCGTCCGCTACGTTTGCGTTCATGGCGGATCTGGCGATGGGCGTCCTTGGCGGGGACCTCAAGCGCAAGGAGAAACTCACCGGTCGGTTCGCGGACATTTTTTCGTCGCTGTATATCGGGACCGCGGTGCTTCGCCGTTTCGAGGCGGACGGGCGCCGCAAGGAGGACGCCCCGTTCATGCACTGGGCCATGCAGCATACGCTGACCCGCATTCAGGCCGGTTTCGAGGGGCTTTTCGGGAATCTGCCCCTGCCGCTCGGGACTTCCTGGTTGCTTCGCGGTCCCTGCGCACTCTGGTTTCGGATAAACCGCTTCGGCGGATATCCTTCCGATCGGCTTGGGCGCAAGGTGGCCCAGGCCCTGCAAACGCCCGGCGAGCAACGGGATCGGTTCACAGCCGGGATATACCGTCCGGACGAGGAAGACGAGACCGGAAGCCTTGGCAGGCTGGAACGGGCTTTCCGGCTTTCGGTGGAAGCGGAACCGGTGCTGGCCCGGATCCGAAACGCGATGCGCCAGGGTACGCTGGTGCGCAGCCGTCCGGAACAGGCCCTTGATGCGGCTCGCGATGCCGGCGTCATTTCAACAGAGGAACGCGATCTTGCGCAGGCGGCGGAGACCGCCCGCGCAGCCTACATAGAAGTGGATGCGTTCACCTTCGAGGAGTACGCGGCGATGCGGGGGGGAGATGCTCCCGTCGCATCACCGGATAGTGTCGCGCCAGCATAAGCGCGAGCACGAACAGCCAAATGAGGCGCCCGGCCGTGCATTGTTATGAGGCCGTCTGCTGAAGCGCGTAATACCCCTTTTGAGTAAAAAATATCCTTAAAAGGAGAAAAAATATACCGAAAAGGTATAGAAATTACTCAAAAAGGGATAAAAGGGTCATTGGAGCCCGGCGAGCTCCTCCTATCGACATTCACTTATTCTGCCTGTTGAAACTTCCTCATTATGCCTGTTGAAACTTACTCATTCTGCATGTTGAAATTCACTTATTTTGCCTGTTAGCCTTGTTGTTTTTTATCTGAAGGGTTATATTTCGTTCTCCTGTATCTCCTTTCATTACCACTGTAAAGACCAGTGTATAGGCCAAGAATCGTTGACCGGGAATTGACCGAGCGACTTGAGGCTACCGGAGCCGTCGTTATAGAAGGCCCCAAGGCCTGCGGAAAGACGGCCACTGCAAGGAATATAGCGGGGAGCGAAGTATTACTGGATGTGGATAAAAATGCCCGTCGAATGGTTGCCGTTAATCCTGCCGCGGTGCTTGAGGGCGCCACACCGCGCCTGCTCGATGAGTGGCAACAGGAGCCGGACATTTGGAACCATGTTCGTCGCGCAGTAGATGATCGCGGTATTCCCGGACAGTTTATTCTCACTGGTTCCGCCATTCCTGCCGATAGCGTCACTCGTCATACGGGAGCCGGTCGTCTCACCCGGCTCCGCATGCGTCCACTATCGCTCTTCGAGACCGGTCAATCTTCAGGAGAAATTTCGCTGAAAAAATTATTAGACGGGGAGTCTCAGGAGGCTGGTAAATCCGACCTGACGATTCTGTCGCTGACGGATTTGATATGCATTGGGGGTTGGCCGGGTCATCTGGGCAAATCAATGAAGCAATCCATGCGAGCGAACCGGGACTATCTCAAAGAGATTCAGCGAGTGGACATTTTACAGGCGAGCGAAAAGAACAGAGATCCTGTCAAGATGGGGCGTCTCTTGCAATCTCTTGCCCGGAATGTGGCGACGCCAGCGCGTATCTCTACATTGGTTACCGACATTCGCGGAGACGGTACGACCATGCACCGGAATACCGCTGCCGAATATCTTAATGTTCTCCAACGACTTATGATTGTGGAGGATCAGGCTGCGTGGATGCCTCACCTGCGATCTTCAACGACACTGCGAACAACGCCTGTTCGACATTTTGTTGATCCGTCCCTTGCCGTGGCCGCATTAGGGGCAACACCCGATAAACTTCTGAATGATCTCAACTTTCTCGGCTTTCTCTTCGAGTCCATGGTCATTCGAGATATGCGTATCTATGCCCAGGCGGCAGATGCCGAGGTATTCCACTATCGAGAGGAATCCGGGTTGGAGGTAGATGCCATTGTCGAAACGCCCGATGGGTGCTGGGCGGCATTCGAGGTTAAACTTGGAGAACGTTGGGTAGATGAAGCTATCGAAAACCTGCGCAGAATGGCTGGTCGAATGAAAACAAAACCAAAGGCTCTTGCTGTTATCGTTCCCAATGGGTATGGCTATGTGCGAGATGGTGATGTGGGCATTATTCCGGTCGGTGCACTGGGACCGTAGAAGCTCGGCGCCGTGACGGCTGCATGGAAGTAGATGCGTTCACGTTCGAGGAATACGCGGCGATGCGGGGGTAGGGGGTGGGGGGATAAGCTCTGCAAGTTCCGGCAATTCATTACGCAATTGCGCCGGCGATGCGTTTTCGATTATTGATTCCCAGAGTTGGTATACGCGAGAGGTGTTGGCGCTGGGGATGTCTCCGCCGTGTCCGCTAAACTGTGTAAGCGGGATTATTGTTCGATGGGGACTCTGTCCCCGTAGAGTATGACGAACTGGTTGAGGGCGGCCTTCCAGTCCCGGATCGGCCGCTTCCACTTCTTCGAGGCTTCCGGATCTTCCCGAAAACGAAAGACCCTACGCCCAGTCCCCGCACCTTTCTTCCTGCCATTACATGCTATCTTTTTCAAATAATAGAGCGCCTTAAAGAAATTGGATTTACCCGCGCCGTTCGCTCCGTACAGGACACCGCCTCGCAGAACTTTCACATCGCTACCGGGAATCGGAGCGAGGTGGTTTTCATGGTGGCCGGAGAACCGGTTGCTCGCTACCATTGAGAAGGTCTCTTCCTCGTTGAAGGAGAGAAAATTTTCAATGGAAAAGGTTACGATCATGATTTTTAGAGCGATTTTTTCTCGAATGGACCTCCATTATGCATAAAAAACAGAATAAAAATGCAATTTTTCGAGATTCTTTCACAAAACACTGTACTGCCATCAGGCACTGCATACCTTCCTGGCCGCCTCTTCCCCGGATTTCGCGGCATCGCCGATGGAAACCCCCATGCGGTAATTGCCCGCCATAAACCAGCCGGGCCAGGCTGCTTCGAGCCGTTCTATGGCGGCGAGGGTTTGCCCATACCCGATATGGTACTGGGGAACGGCCCGTTTCCATGCGGTATGCCACCGGAAAACGGGCTCGCCGGAAATATTCAAGAGGCGCCGCAGATCACCCAGTACCAGGTCATGCGCTTCCTTTTCCGGCAGCGAAGCCAGCGCCGGATTCCGCATCCCGCCGATCATGGCGGTAAGCAGTACATGGCCCGCCGGGGCTCGCGCGACATCCGACCGAAACGTCGATGAAGCGGAGGATCCGCCCGGAAAAATGGACGACGTAAACAACGTGCCGAGGATGCGGATACTTCGCTCTACGCTTGGAATAAGCATCCCGAATCCGTCGAGCGGATGTCCTATGTGTTCGCGCCGGAAACCCATTGCCGCGACGGCAAGCGGGGCGTAAACGACACGGGTCAATGGTTCGAGGGAGGGTCCTTCAGGCAACGCAATGGAGGCCAGTGCATGCAGCGGGGCGGCATATACCACCGCATCGAAGGATTCGCTCCATGAGGTTTGTTCATGTCCGGCCAGGAGGCGGTCTCCGGAAACGATCCAGCGGGCCCCTTGCCGCTCGATGCGCCGCACGGGAGCGCACAGGCGCAGGCGATCGCCCAGGGCGTCGGAAAGCGCCTCCGGCAATTGCCCAAGGCCTTTCCGGAAAGAAAACATGCCGCCTGCAATCCGGCTTTTTCTGTCCTTGCGCCCTCGAAGTAGCGCCCGTACGATAGATCCCGATTCCTGCTCCATACGCCAGATGTCCGGGAAGGCGTGGCGGATTGCAAGACGTTCCGGATCCCCTGCGTAGATGCCGGCAACAAACGGGTCCATGCCATAATCCAGCACCTCGGGCCCGAAGCGCCTGCGCGCAAAATCGGCCACGCTTTCCTCTGCAGTCGGACGGGATCTGGGTATAAGCGGTTCGCGGAGCGCCCGTCGCCGGGCGCGGGCGGAAAACAAGGAGCCTTTGACAAGGTCGGCCGGGGAACTCGGCGCGGCAACTGGCTTGCCGCCGCGCACGATATATCTCTTGCGGACGGTTTTCGAGGCAGGAAGGCGGTCTATGTCCAGTCCGGCGTCGCGAATGAGCGTGTCAAGGACCGGATTCGCCGTTTGAATGGTGGTAGCTCCGAACTCGACAAGGAATCCCTCTATGCGCTCCGTACCGATTACGCCCCCTGCCCGCGCCTGCGCCTCGAACACGACGGGTTCTGCGCCAGCCAGACGCAACCGGAACGCAGCCGTCAGTCCGGCAATCCCTGCTCCTATTACCGCCACGCGCATCGTTCGAGCTTGTCTTGTGTGTTTGTCGCGTCAAAAAATAGTATTTTAAACGATGCCCTGCCCGTATACAGGGCAGAAATGCGGTCGTATACCCGCTTGCCCACCGCCTCAGGCCGTATCCGCACGGCTACTACGTAAAACGCACCGATTTCCCGTACCGCCATGCTGACGATCAAGAATCTTTTTGTGCTGTTTCACGTCGTGACCGCCGCCGGATGGTTTGGCGTTGCGCTTCTTCTGGGCCGCATCGCCCGCGCCGCTGCGGTTTCGTCTCCCGGCGACGCCGTGCGCGAGATAGGAGCCAAGGCCGTAAGCCTCACGGGCATGTTCGCCGTGCTTACGTTCCTGTTCGGGCTTGCCGCGTTTTTGATCGGGGGAGGATTCGGGTCCTACGGGCCGGAATATCACACGAGCTTGCTGTTCATGCTGGTCCTGGTGGGCATCCAGTTCTTTGTGATACGCCCTGCCTGGGGAACGCTGGCCGCGGATGGCGACGAAGAATCCCGGCAAGCGGCTCGCAAGCGGTTCGCCATGAGCATCGGAGCCGGACACCTCATCTGGCTGTTCGTGCTCGTGCTGATGCTGGCTCGGTACTACCCGGTGATGTGATAGGGGAGTTACTCCTCCGCCTCCCTCATCGCCTCCAATTCCTCGACCGTCCAGGGCTCTTCGCGCTCCGCTACGGCTTCCCGCACCCGCGCTACCGTTTCGGGCGTGATTTCTGTGCCGTCGTTGCCCCATTCCGTCCGGATATAGGTGAGAAGAGACGCCATCTCTTCGTCGTTCAGAAAGGCTCCCCAGGGCGGCATTGCGCCAGTATACACCATGCTATTCACCTCGATCTCCCCGGTCATTCCGTTCAGGATGATCCGGATGAGCACTTCCTCGCTGCCCGTTACCCAGTCGGTTCCGGTGAGCGGAGGAAATACGCCCGGCACGCCGCCCCCGTTCATCTGGTGGCATGCCATGCAGCGCGTCAGGTAAATCTCGGCGCCGTCCTGCGGAGCAGAGATTGGATCGGGATGCTTTTTGCTTTCGGAATATTCCGTCGCCGGGCTTACGGGATTAGACGGCGCCGGGCGATCCATAAAGACGGCCCCTGAACCGATCAGTCCCACGAGGCCTGCCAGGAACAGGGTTGCGAGTTTTTTGCGCCGGGAAGAGGGGGCGCCGGAGCAATGCATGGACTGCCGGGAGCGGTTTTTGCGTTTCGTCCCTGTAGTATGATCGGTGAGCTGATTCATTTTTACGAAGAACTGTTCGGGTTTGTTTAGTATCCAGCGGTATTGCGCGGGCCAGCTATTTGTCGCGGCGTATCGTATAATCGACCAGACCAAGCATGGCGTTCCGTGCTTCTGTCGGGGGCATATCCTCGAGCAGTTTTCGGGCCGAATCGGCGTGTTCGTACATTTTCCGGCGAGCATATGCTATGCCGCCCCGGCGTTCGGCATAGGCATATATAGCCTGTCTGTCGCGGCGGTTCTTCCTTTTTTTACGGACAATGCGCAAAATATCGCGTCGTTCTTTGGGGTGAGCTTCCGCCAGCGCGTGAATAAGCGGGAGCGTCATCTTCTTTTCCTGCAGATCGATACCGATGGGCTTGCCGATGTCTTTGGCCCCGTAGTCGAAAAGATCGTCCCGGATCTGGAAAGCCAGCCCAAGGTGTTCGCCGGCTTCCTGCATAGTGTGTAGTACGCTGCGGTCGGCGTCGGCGCTCAGAGCGCCGCATTCCATACAGGCTGCAATGAGAGAAGCCGTTTTGTCCGAGATAATCCGGAAGTAGGTTTTCTCGTCGATGTCGAGACGGCGGGTCTTTTCGATCTGAAGCAGCTCTCCCTCGCTCATGCGGCGGACCGCATCGGAGAGTGCATGGAGCAGTTCGTAGTCTCCGTAACGGAGTGACAGCAGCAGCCCGCGGCTGAGCAGGAAATCGCCGAATAGAACGGCGATTTTGTTTTTCCAGAGCGCATTGACGGAGAAGGCGTCTCGCCGTCGTTCGGCGGTGTCCACCACATCGTCGTGCACCAGTGTGGCGGTATGCATCAATTCGACAAGCGCCGCCGCCCTGTATGTGGTTTCGCTGATGCCTCCGCACATTTTCGCCGACAGAAGAACGAGCATGGGGCGAATCTCTTTGCCCTTCTGACGCAGCATGTACCGTGTTACCTTGTCGAGCAGGTTGGCGTCGGAACGTACGGAGTCCCGAAAGTACCGACGGAAGACGCCGAGTTCCTCATCGACTGCAGCGCGAATGTCCCGTAGCGTGCCGGGAATATCCCCGACGGCCGGCAGCGTATCGGAGCGTTCGGGCAAGAGAGTATCCGTTTCCGGCATGCAGCGATGAAATGCGAAGAGTTGCTGTGCGCTTATCCTGGACGAAAGGTAGCGTATACGTCGGTTTATTGCAGATGGTTGCCTGCTCTGAAGAAAGGGAAAAAGGTTGTTGCGCGGGCAGATGCGTTGCCGGGTCCGCCGCCGCTTCGCACATCGTATTCCGGAAGACGCAATATCCCGGCGATACCCATGTCGTGCATTACCGGGTAATGAGGATCGTATCCGGTACAATGAACGCATCGGTAAATCGCCGGGCAAGCACGCTATGCAACGCCTGGGCTTCTTCACGCGAAAGAAAATCCCCGACGCGAACACGGTAATACGGTTGGCTGTATACGTTGTAGACAGGGAGTTCCCCGGGGAAGATTTCCTCGGAAACAGTACCCTCGTCGCGCTGTTTCCGCCACCAGGCCTGTACGCTTTCTTGTGCCTCCGTGGCTGCGTTGCGTTCGATAGACGAAAATATCTGTACACGGAATCCCGGCACTTTCGATCGGATGCCCTCGGCAGCGCGGCCTTCCATTAGATGTGTCGGGACGTCGTGTACGATCGCCGCCAGCGTGTCGAGGGGCGCGTCGGGATATGCGGCGGGATCGAAGTCCTCGTAGCGAGACATATCGATAACCGGCGTCGGTAGAGCGCCTGCACCAACGGTGGTGCTTTTCTCGGAAGAAGCGCAGCCCCATAATCCCGTAATCAGCAGCGCTACAGCGCCGCATCGCATTGCATTCATCACTGTTCTCAGATTCCGATAATAGAAATGGTCCGAAAAAACCGGACAGTTTTTCCAGCGTTTTTACGTGTAGCGCTGCGTCGGGTTATGCCGCTCTGGGCAGCGGTTTTCGTTTGTAGAATACGTCGTCGGGCGTTCTATTGTCAAGGCCCTGGTTCGGGCGTTCCTCGTTGAAGTAGCGCAAGTAGTCGGCAATGCGTTTCCTGGCTTTGGCCACCGTCTTGCAGGCATGCCGGTAGACTTCTTCCTGCTTGATGCTGCGCCAGAGGCGTTCCACGTACATGTTGTCCAGCCAGCGTGCTGTCGCCTCGCACGGCGGCGAGGGCTACCTTCGCCTCGGACGAAGGACTGCGGGTTCTGCGTGTGCGTCTTGACATGGGTCTCCTCTGGTTGATTGGGTCGGAACAAGGTCGCAACAGTACACCTTAAATTTTGATAAAATCTGTCCAAAAAGTCAAACCCCGAACCACCTCTGACTGGACGGTATTTCGGTGCCCGATAGCACGGTCATGGCGCGCAACCGCAGCATTAAGGACACACAACCTGTCAAATGGATATAAGTCTCATAAAAAAACTTCCTCCCGGCCCGAAAGAAGGTTTCGGAATAAAACTGCGCCTGTGGCGAATCCGCGACGCCGTCGGATTCTTCGAGGCAATGCACGAACAATATGGAGACGCCGTGTATTTCAGGCTCCTGAATCGCAGGTTCTGCGCTGTATACTCCCCCGAGTTGATCGAACAGGTCCTTGTTACAAAACGAAATTCGTTCCATAAGGGCCCGGCTTTCAAGAAAACCCTGATTGTACATAACACCACCACGCTTACGGGAGACGGCGACGCTCACCAGAGGCTGCGCAAATTGGCCCAGCCGTCCTTCAGGAGAAAAGCTCTCGACGAATATGCCAACATGATGATTGAGGAAATCGTCAGGATGCAGGCCGGTTGGAAGGAGGGGGACAGCTTTGATATCGTTCCGGTGATACATCAACTGACGCTGGACATTGCGAGCGCGACGTTTTTCGGGGGGGATATACGAATTTCCGCCTCCCTTATTAAGGATGTTCAGGAAACGTTGAACTGGAGCATGAAGCTGACCATGCTTCCTATGGGCGACCTGATAGCAAAGCTGCCTTTGCGCAACAATCGTTTTAGAAAGGATACGTGCAAGGCTATGGATCGCCTGATTTTCCAGGTGATCGAAAAGGCCCGCGGCGATGAGGAGCGCGTTGACCTCATATCTTCCCTGGTTCGCGCTACCGACGAAGACGGAATCGAAGATCCGTTAAGCGATGACGAGGTAAGAGACGAAGCGTATATCCAGATTCAGGCCAGCCACGAAACCTCCGCGAATGCCCTCGCATGGTGTTTCTATCATATCGGACTGAATCCGGATATACGCGCTTGCCTGGAACAGGAGGTTGACGAAGTATTGCAAGGGCGCCAGCCGTCGGCGAAGGATTACAAGAACCTGCCTTACACGCAAGCCGTATTCAGCGAAGTGATGCGCATTACTCCGCCGGTATACGTTGTCGGTAGAGAGGCGATTGAAGATTGTACGATCGGCGATTATTTCATCCCGAAAGGAACGATCGTACAACCCTTCTGGCGGGCGCCTCAGCGAAGTGAAAAGTATTGGCCCGAGCCCCTGAAATTCAAGCCGGAGCGGTGGCTCGAAAAACAACCCCCGGAGCGGCCCAAACATGCCTACGTTCCGTGGGGCGGAGGCATCCGAAATTGCCTCGGTACGGGATTCGCCAAGATGGAAGTGATATTAACGCTTGCGTCCATCGGTCAACGTTGGCGGATCGACCCCATTTCCAAAGAATTCCCTGAAGTAAGAACATTGGGATTCTACCGGTTCAAACATGGCCTTCCGGTGACGCTTACGGAACGGAAATCGTTTTATACCTGATTTGCCGGAGGCACACATGTTGTTGTCGAGAGTTTATTCGGCGGTCGATGGGCGCACAGTGTATCGAGTCGGTCTGCGAGCTACCTTTGCGTGAGATCGAGGTTGGTGTACTTGTGGCCCGCAATTTGCCGACATGGTACGCTCGAACGGGATGAAAGGTAAATGTCATGCTCTTGCGCCTGACCGGCCTTTATTGTTCCGCTGCCCGGATACACGTTCGATCAGAGTATCCTATAGATGTCCAGCGCCCGCTGACGCGCTTCTGCGTGATCGACGATGGGATAGGGGTAATTTTCGCCGAGTCGAACTCCGGCTTCGGCCAGGACGGCTTGCGGCGCCTGCCACGGAGCATGGATTGCTTTGTCGGGAAGTCGCCGAAGTTCCGGCGCCCAGGTCCGGAGGTATTGCCCGGCAGCGTCGAAACGCTGTGACTGCGCCACGGGATTGAAGATGCGGAAGTACGGAGCGGCGTCGACGCCGCAGCCGGCACTCCATTGCCAGCCGGCGCTGTTGTTGGCCCAATCCGCATCGACCAGAGTATCCCAGAACCAGTCCGCGCCGTGCCGCCAATCGATCAACAAATGCTTCGTCAGAAACGAAGCGGCGATCATGCGGACCCGGTTGTGCATCCAGCCGGTCACCCAAAGTTCGCGCATGCCCGCATCGACCAGCGGATATCCCGTCAGACCTTGTTGCCAGCACTGCAAACCGGTCGGGTCGTTCCGCCAGGGCATGCGGTCGAATTCCGGCCGCATGTTGACCCTTCCCATGTCCGGGTTGTGAAACAGCAAATGATGACTGAATTCCCGCCAGCCGATCTCGCGCAGAAAGGCGTCTTTGTCCGGCCCCGGTTCGATTTCACCGAGCGCGGCAACGATCTGGCGCGGTCCCGTCTCACCGAAATGAAGATGGGGCGACAGTCTGCTGGTGCCCCGTTTTCCCGGCTCGTCGCGGCCCGCTCCATATTTGCCGATCCCGTCACGCAGAAAATCGTCGAGCCGTTGCAGGGCGCCTTCTTCTCCGGGCCGCCACACTTTCCGAAACCCTGCTGCCCAGTCCGGATCATGGCGTCGCAGATTCCATGTTTCGAGCGCTTCGGTCAATGGCCATGACGAGGGCGGAACCGGCGCCGGCCTTTCGTTTTCCGGATACTCAAACCCATGTTCGAGGCATCGACGCCAGAACGGCGTGAATACCCGGTAGGGCGAACCGCTGCCTGTCCGGATGGTCCAGGGTTCGAAGAGCAGCGCGGCATTGAAAGATCGCGGCGCCGCGCCTGCTGTCTTGCACTGCGCCTCGATTTCCGTGTCCTGCCGGATGATTGCCGGATCGTAAAGCCGGTTCCATACGATCGCCGATGCGCGGGTTTCACGGGCCAGTGCGGCAATTGTTGGCCCGGCAGGCCCCCGGCGAAGGATGAGACGACTGCCCAACTTCTCCAGAGAAGCGTTCAGGGCATGGAGGCTGCCATGTAGCCACCAACGGGATGCGCCCCCGGCAGGACGGCTACCGGTATCTTCGTCCAGGATGAAAACCGGGATGACCGGTCGCCCGGTTCGGCTCGCCCATGACAACGCGGAATTGTCCGTCAACCGCAGATCGCGGCGAAACCACATGAGGATTGGCCGGTTGCCGTCTTTGTCGGGATGTTGTTTGCTTGCAGGCATTTGGACACATGAGGTGATTGCCGACCTTGAGAGATGGTTCGGCAGGATTGCGTATGCAGTGAACGAGCGCGCGCGATCACGGTTTTACTCCGATGCTTCTTCATTGCGAATCCACGCAGCCTGTCCGTATCATACGATCTTTCCTCGGACTCACATCGCGAGACGATAAATCGTGCCATTTCCTGAAATTCCCAAAACGACGACGATGGCCCGGGCTGCCGGGCTGCTGATTCTTTGCGCAGCGCTCCAGGGATGCGGATCGGCGGAAAACGCCGCCGAGTCCGCTTCCGATCTGCCGAACATTCTGTGGCTCACGTCGGAGGACATGAGCGCCGATCTGGGCGCGTACGGCGACGCCTATGCGGAGACGCCCCACATCGACGGGCTGGCGCGGCAAGGGGTCACGTACACGAATGCGTTCGCTACCGCGCCCGTCTGTTCCCCGGCCCGGTTT
>LXNJ01000317.1_pt1 | contig 35073 bp, 24 predicted proteins | sample 809081 | NCBI WGS metagenome assembly LXNJ01 (sample SAMN04870510, study PRJNA318959) | sponge metagenome | biome: sponge; feature: marine sponge reef; material: water | host: Petrosia ficiformis | place: Greece: Milos, Mediterranean Sea | collected 2013-05-29 | depth 5-7 m | reverse complement strand
CTGCGCCGTGTCGGGAATGAACAATCCGCTCGATGTCTTCTCCTCGGCAGCCTCCGGCTGCACGACCACGCGGTCGCCTATCGGTGTAATGCTGGTCATAACGATGTTGCGTTTGGAATGTATTGTGTCGGGCAGTTAGGAAAAATAAGGGGATCGAAAAAAGTAGTCAAGGCGTGCAGGACTCAGGGTAATGAAACTCACGTTAATTAGATACGTGAAAATCGCTTTGTCGGCGTATGGGCAATGCGGGACCCGTCTTGCAACGAATGAACCGGAAAGATCGGAGATGGGCAGGCTGGATACTGGCTGCCGGTTTCACATGGATGGTTTTCGGCCTGGTCATGGCCCCGCCGTTCGTGGGCGAAGGCCTGCGATACAGTATTATGCTGGGGTTTTCGGAGGTGTGTCATCAGATTCCGGTTCGTTCGCCCCATGCTCAGGGGGTGCAACTTGCCGTGTGCGACCGTTGCTTCGGTATGTATGCGGCGCTGGCGGCGGCGCCTTTTCTGGTCTTGAGTTTGCGGCCGTGGAATCCCTGGATAGATCGTCATGCAAAACACCTTGTTTTGGCAGGCCTGATCGTTCCGGCTATAGACTGGGGCGGCGATGTCGTCGGATTATGGACCAACACGCCGTGGAGCAGAGTGCTTACAGGCGCCGTGTTTGGATGGGTGGCGGGATATTTTCTTGTGTCCGCCGTGATCTCGCTTATGGATCGCCCGGTCGGTAAAAACAGGGCAGAGCAATGCGGGGAGGGGCAACAAACAGATGATTTCAACGCCACTGATCCGGCTGCTGCACCCGGTGTGCAGGGGGCGTGAAGCACTGATTCGGAAATCCGCCGTGCATGTCCGGGCTGATCGATCCTGGCTTCGGCGATACGTATCCTCTTAGGCGGTTCAGCGGAACATGGGATCGCACGGCAGGGCGTCAGCATATGGCGAAAGACGGAAAATTCCGCTATACTTCGTTACGCAGAATTCTGGCGCGTCCTTCATAGCCTGTGCGCTCGATGCGCAGCCAAAAGGCCCCGGTTTTCCGCCATTCGTTTTTTCTGTTCCACCGATCTTTTTCTGACCATGCCAAATAAAAAGGAATCCATTCTTCTCGTGGGCGTCATTACCGGACTGGTTGTGGTATTGGCCTCCTTTATACCGACGGCCGGCGATATCATCGGTTGTCTGGCGTACATAGGCGCCGGGATGCTTGTTGTCTGGCATTACGTCGACAAGCATAGCGTTACCCTCACAGGCGGGCAGGGCATCGGTCTCGGGGTATTGGCCTGCCTTGCGGCGTCCGTCACCTCATTAGTTCTGGATGCGGCGCTTCGGGCGCTGGCCATTAAACCGAGCTGGCAGGAAGAAATGCGTCAGAGCATGGAGCAAGGCGGCGCGGACATATCGCAACTCGGCGGATTCGGCGAGTTTATGACGTCTCCCGGCTTTCTCGTGGTGATGATCGGGATAGGACTCGTATTATCCGTGATCGCCGGCGTCATTGGCGGCGTTATCGGCAGCAAGGTGTTCAAAGGGGGAGAGGAGGAGAAAGCCGAGGCAAACACCAGCGACCTGATCTGACCGTAATCAGAGTATCCTTAACCAGAGGAAGCGGAGACTTTTCAGGTTCTGAAAGGAGATACGGATCTCCGGCGCAGCGAAACGGGCCGGTCGAGCAGTTCTTTCATTACGACCGCTTCCTGCAGCGAACCGCGCGCAACGAGCCGCCGCAGCGTATGGCCGGGAGCTTTTGGACGTTCGTAGGGGGATAGCCCTTCGGCCGCGGCCTCCGGATTTTCTTCTTTATGCTTCCGGGCCTGATCGCTCCCCCTTGCCTCGAACGCTTCTTCTTCGGCGAACAAGGCGTCTGTTTCGTAGATCGCTTCCGGCACGGATGTTTCCTGCCAGTGATCGTACTCGGCAGCTTCTTCCAACGCCAGGTCCATGGGGAACAGGGAGGTCCCGCGATCCATACCGGCTTTTCTTCCAGGCTCGCCTTCGACATCGAAAGGCATCGAGGAGGCAGCAGGGTAGTCCGCTGTTTCTACGGACTCTTTTTGGTTGTCGCCTTCCTGCATCATGTTTGCCGGAAAGCCCAACGCCAGACCGATTTCGCCAAGCGCTTCCTGCAGTTCGTCCCGATTTTTCTGCGACAGCGTTCGTTGCGCTACTGGCTGCCGGGGTTCGCGCGTCGCTGGTTTTTTGGCCGACTCCGGCTTGCGAGCGCCGAAGAAGACCCGCTTCAGGACATAGACAACCGGAATAATCCAGAAAAGGTCTCCAAAATCCATGGGATACTCTGATTAAGTCTGCAAAGCCCAGGGGCCGAGAGGGGTGCGCCGGCAAGCAATGACGAAGTAGTGTGGCAGAGACCCGCTTTCGGGAAGGCGAACGATGCGGGCTCTTTTTCCTACGTTCTGCCGGTCAGGTCGTTTCACTCGCTGCTTTTTGTTTTTCCATGTATTCGATCAGAAGGCGTCCTGTCTTCGAAAACGCCAGGGCATGCAGTTCGGCGCGGTCGGCCCATTTCAGGGCGCGTCCCTCAGGGGAACAGGGCGTACCCGCTGCGATAGCCGCCCGGAAGGCGTGCATCGTGATGCGGAAGTGGCTGTACGCATGGGAAATCCGGTGAACAAGCTCACCCGTCTCGATGGCTACATTCCATTTCTCTTGCAAGGTACGCCGACAAGCCGCTTCCAGTGTTTCGCCAGGTTTTCGCTTCCCGCCGGGAAACTCCCACAATCCTCCCAGCATAGCTTCCTCGGGGCGTTTGCATACAAGCAGGCGCCCGGCTTCATCGAAAACGATCGCCACGGCCACATCGAAATGAGGCGTTTTTTTTCGGGGCGGCGTAACCGGGAACGCCTCGGGATCCCCCTGTGCGGCCGCGGCGCATACGGACTCCAGGGGGCACGCTCCGCAACAGGGGCTGGAGGGTTTGCACACGTTTGCCCCCAGTTCCATGACGGCCTGATTGAAGGCGCCCGGACGGGCCGGATCCATGAGTAACGCCGCAGTCTCCTGCAAGCGCCTGCGCGTTGCGGACCGGCTGGCGTCTTCGCTTACCCGGAATACGCGCGTCAGCACCCGTATTGCGTTCCCGTCGAGCGCCGCATGAGCTTTCCCGTAGGCAATGGACAGTACGGCGGAGGCAGTGTACGGCCCTACGCCGGGAAGAGAACGGATATCCTGTTCGTCGGATGGGATGCGCCCCCCGAAGGATTCGACGATGCGCCGGGCAGCCTTATGCAGGTTGCGGGCACGGGAATAGTAGCCGAGACCTTCCCAGCATGCAAGCACATCGTCGAGAGAGGCATCGGCAAGGTCCTCGACGGTCGGGAAACGCTCCGCGAATCGTCGGTAGTATGGCTCTGCCTGATCGACGCGGGTCTGCTGGAGCATGATCTCGGACAACCAGATGAGGTACGGGTCGGAGGTATTGCGCCATGGCATATTCCGGTGTTCCGCGTCGTACCATGCCAGCAGGTTCTCCCGAAAGGCGCGCTTGTGTGCTGCGCCGAGCGGAACGTGTGCCGAAGGGACTCGTTTTGTCATGCGTGGCCATGCGGATCGAAACGCAGTTTGTACGGGCGCTCACCTTTGCGGTTCTGGCGATCGCGGCGCCTGTAGGCCTGCTTCCGGAGGCGTATGCGCAATCCGGGAACGGGGAGCGCATTGCTCTGCCCGACGAGGCGCCGGGAGGCGGGGTAGAGGAGGGTAATGGCATGGGCGGTATGGCGGCTCGCCTGTCCGATAGTACGCAAGTCTTGCTCGGAGAGGTACACATTACGGGTCTGGATCCGCCTCGTCTCCGTATTGTCCGGACGGAAGTGGCGTTCGGGGTTGGAGAGCCCTTCGATCCGCTCCGGATAGAGGCGGATATCGGACGGGTGTTGTCCGTGCTGGAGCGGGAGGGACTTCCTCTTGCGACCGCTTCCGTGCAGATGATCGGACTCTCCGGCGATACGCCGGATCGGCTTGCCGTCACATTACACATCGTATCCGGTCCGGAAGTAGTGCTACGGCGCTTGGATCTGGAGGGCGCCGAACGTACGAGGCCGAGGCTTGTTACCCGTCTGGCGGGAATGAAACCGGGGATGAAAATACTCCGGTTCGACGCGGAGCGCCTCCGTCGCCGTATTGAAGGACGGGCGCTCTTCCAGGCCGTGGGTCTGCCGGTATTGCGTATCGCTGCCGATACGTCGGCTGTAGTGCGTATCCCCATAGAAGAAGGTCCCCCTGGGGCCTTCGATCTCGTGCTGGGCTATTTACCCCCCTCGGAGAATGGTGAGCGCGGCAGCATTACGGGTAGCGGGCATCTTGCGCTCCGCAATCCGTTCGGGCGGGGCCTCGCGACATCCTTGCGTCTGAACCGGCTGCCGGATCAGGTGAGCAGCCTCGACGTGTCGGCGGCCTGGCCGTTCGCCTTTGGATTTCCTCTGGGGCTGGAGGCGGGTTTCTCCGGACTGGAAGAGGATTCTACGTATGGAAAAAGGGCGTACCGGGGCGAACTGAACTATGATCTTGCATCAGGTATGAAGGTATTCGCCGGATTCAGCCGGGAAAGCACAGCGCCCGGGCAAGCCGGTGTACGGATCGGGCCGGCAGGTCGGCAGGTGGCCCCCATGGCAAAGGCGCGTTTCCTGGGCCTGGGCGTGCGCTTGTCGCTCCTTGACCACACATCGAATCCTTCACAGGGCTTTTATGTGGAGATGAACCTCGAAAGCGGGCGCAAAGAGCGCACGGAATATCATGTGGTCGGCCTGGATACGTTGCGGAGCCGGACATCGCTGGAGCAACAGCGATTGTATGCAACGGGACGCTGGTTTACCCCGGTATTTTCCCGATCGGTCGTTGTGCTTGGAGTAGACGCCAGCGTCCTGTTGAGTTCGGAGTACGACCGGAGCGACCTTTTCCGGTTCGGCGGCGCCGCGACGCTCAGGGGATACGATGAAGATCGGTTTCTGGGGCGCATTGCTGGAAGGGCGCTTGTCGAATATCGGATATTGATCGATGCGGTTTCGTATGCCTATGGCTTTTTCGATCTTGGCTATGTGGATCGCCCGGAGACGCCGGACTTGCAGGCTATCCAGGGTATTCATCCGGGTTACGGCGTGGGAATCCGATTCGAAACCGCTGCGGGCATTATGAATATGAGCGCTGCGCTGAATCCCGAGAGCGGGCCGGGGGACGTGCGCATCCATGCGGGCGTTTCTTTCGGACTGTGACCGTCATGCGGGCGGAGCAGTGCATGGGTGCAGGCCGACACGCCGGGCAAGAGAAGAGGGGACCCATATATCGGCGTGTGCGTTCGGAAGGGGTCATTTCACGAAACATATCCGCCTTGCCAAGCCACAGCATTTCGTCCATTCCGTTTTTTCGTCATGCAGAATCTCATCGAAAAGGAACGTTCGTCCGAGCAATTACTCGACGGCAAGTTACTCAAGGTTTATCGCGACAGCGTTCTCCTGCCGGATGGAAAAGAAGGGATTCGGGAGTGGATCGACCATCCCGGGGCGGCTGCTGTGGTGCCGCTGTTTCCGGATGGTTCGACCTTGCTGATTCGCCAGTATCGGTATCCGGCCAAAAGCACGTTTCTTGAAGTGCCCGCCGGGAAATTGGACAAGTCGGGAGAAGATCCTGCCGAAGCAGCGGCCCGCGAACTGGAAGAGGAAACCGGATGGCGCGCTGCCTCTTTCACGAAGTTGGGCGCCCTTTTCCCTTGCCTCGGTTACAGCAATGAGATCATTCATTTATATCTTGCTGAAGACCTTACGAAGGTTGGGGCCCAGCGTCTCGAGCCAGGCGAATTTGTGGAGGTGGTGCCTGCATCTTTTGACCATGCGCTGAAACTTGTACGGGAGGGAGGTATCGTCGATATGAAATCCGCGTTGGCTCTGCTCTATGCGCGTTATCGTCTTGACTTGCAGGAAGTGGTTTCTGTAGACGTATCGCTGTAGAGACAAACATCCCTGCGCAGGCGTATGGATCCTGATGCGGGTGTTCGGCGTATCGGGATAGCCTCGACGCGTAAGGCATTATCGATAACGGGTGCGGGGCGCGATCGGCAATCATTCGACATTCGACGACACGGCGACCATGTTTACATTCATCATCACGCTAATCGCGGTGATTGCGGTCCTGATTACGCTGATAGTGCTTGTGCAGAGCGGTAAGGGAGGGGGGCTTGCCGGTATTGCCGCAGGCGGCGCTACGCAACAAATCCTGGGAACGCGTCAGGCCCCGGATGTGCTCGAGAAGGCGACCTGGATGCTCGCCACGCTGTTCATCATACTTTGCGTCGTGTCGAATTTCGCTATTAGAGAAGAGCAGGTGCAGGAAAGCGTGATTCAGCAACGCGCGCAGGAAGAACAAACGACGCCTGCACTGCCCCCTGTCGGGGAGCAGCAGGAACTTCCAGGGGCGCCCCAGCCGGTCCCCGACGAAGAGTAAGCACATCTATATCGCGGCACTTCCTGCCTGTAAGCCGAATTCTGTCTGACCGCAGCAGCAGCCGCTGCACCGCTTGCGGCGAGATCGCCATTTATCTGGGACCGTCGTCGCCGACGGCCTCGAGCGACCTACCCGCGCCGTTTCCCAAGGCGGGCTACCTTGTCCGTTCTCGAAGAACGATGCGGCGCTGTTTGGTCTTGCACCCCGTGAGGTTTACATAGCCGCCCCGATTTCGCGGGACGCTGGTGGGCTCTTACTCCACCGTTTCACCCATCGCCTGTGCGCCGGAGCGCCATCGGCAGGTTTGCTTTCTGTTGCACTTGCTGTCGCCGCGTCAGCGGCGCCTTCCCGTTAGGAAGCACGGCGCCCTTTGGTGTTCGGACTTTCCTCCCCGATCTCACGGACCGGAGCGGCGATCCGGCAGGAATATTTTCGGGATACTCTGATCAAAACCACTTCGCCCAGCGCTTCACGTTTGCAAGTACAAGACATCATGATTCCATCGTTGGAGTTAAGGGGAAGCATTGCGGATTCGGAGCGTCGCGGGCGTGAAGCGCCTTTCGGGATGCTGAGAGGGGCACGCTGGCCGCGTCATTCCTCATTATGTGGGGCCTGCCACACTGCTTCGTCATTTCTTGCCAGCGCACCCCTCTCAGCATCTGAGCTTTGCGGATTTAATCAGAGTATCCCTTAGGAGAATGTGCCGGCCCTACGCATTGATTCGACCTTGTTGCCCTGCCTCTAGCAGATAGCGAGAGAACGATGCCAAATCACCCTTGAACCTCGTACGATCCGGCTATTCGTTTGTTGCCTCTATTGTCTTGCCAAACAGTTCGCTGTCTACAATGATTCGTCCTGTGTGCTCGCAGGCCACAATGCGATTACCCTGGCGAATCTCGACCTGGCGCTGCGGAGGAACAGCAAAACCGGCCGCGGCGCCTCGTTCGATGGGTACTACTGCCCTGCCGTCGTGCAGGCGTCCTCGCAGGCGTTCATAAGCGAGTAAATAGCGGGCATCCACCTTTTGGGTGGCCTCGGCTCGTTTTTTTTCCAGATGGGCCTGTTCCTGCTTGGTATCGTCAAGCACTTCCTGCAAATCTTTTTCCTTCGTAGCAAGGACTTCGTCCAGCTCTTTCATTCGGGTCTCGGCCTCTTCGATAGCAGCCTTATGTCCATCCTCGTTCCGGGCGATTTCTTCGATGCGCTTTTTTGCTTCCTCAATGCGCTGCTTTTGCGCTTCGACTTCCTTCGTAAGTGCGTCGTACTCGCGGTTATTCCTTACCTGGAGTTGCTGTTCCTCATACCGCGCAATGAGTAGCTCGGCATCCTGGACGCTTGTTCCGGACGAATCCTTGTCTTTCTCGTTTTGCGTCTCTTCCTGTTTGTATTTCTCGATGCGTGTCGAAAGGCCTTCCTTTTCATCCCGGAGGTCGAGAATTTCCTCCGGCAGATCGCCGCGCAGTTTTTCGATCTGATCTATTTGGCTGTCGATGTACTGGAGACAGATCAAGGCCCGCAGTTGTTCGCCGGTACTTGTCTCCTGAGCAGTGGGCATGTTGTATGTCTCGCTAGCAAATTATTCAAGGACTGACGGGTGCAATAGAAGCTAACGTTTCGGGGAGATAAAAGTTCGCACGGGGCTTGTGCTGGTTTGCGTACGTCGCCAGACTGTGTGCGGAAATTGCTTTGCCAGTGCGTCCACAAGCAGGCTTTCCGTGAATTTTTCTGTTTCGTAGTGTCCGGCATCGATCAGGGCAGGGTACGGATGCCCTTGTGTGTCGAGCACGTTGAAAAAGTCGTGATATTTTATATCCGCAGTAACGTAGGCGTCTGCACCACGAGAGGCCGCTTCCGCAATCAGATTGCTTCCTGCTCCGCCGCATACTGCTACGCGCTTGATACATACTTCGGAGTCGCCCACATAACGTAATGCAGGCGTTTCGAGGCGTTCGGCGACGATCTCGAGGAAGGCCTGCAAGCGAATGGGAGCAAGCAACGAGCCGATCGCTCCGAAGCCGGTTTCACCGCTCTCGGAGGGCTGGAGGAATTCGGTATGCGTGAGTCCCAGTTGCTTTGCAAGGGCGAACGATACGCCGCCCGAGGCGGCGTCAAGGTTCGTATGGATACTGTACAGTGCGATGTTTTCGGCAGCGAGCCGCCAGACCAGATTCGGGACATAGGTTTCTGTGGTGACGGCATGCAGGGGGCGGAAAAGGAGGGGGTGGTGGGTGACGATAAGCGTTGCCCCGAGCGCTTTCGCTTCGTTGAGCAGTTCCGGTGTCATATCCAGGCCAAGCAATGCTGTCTGGACTTCCGCATTGGGGTTCCCCACTTGCAGGCCGACATTGTCGTATGACATCGCTGACGAGAGAGGGGCCCATGCTTCCAGAAATTCCGCAATTTGTCGGATAGTGGGGGTCTTGGGCATGGGGAACGCGTCGGAAGATTCAAAATGCAAGCTTGCAAAAACTAATCACCGCACCACTGGTTCACAAGGGAGCATGGGGTATCCGGTTGCGTTTGGCGTTTTGTTTCATGTCCCATGCTCCGGTGCCGGTATTTATAATCCATTTCCTGAATTCCATGCGTATTGCAGTCAGTACGGACGAATGGTTGCCTCTCGTCAAAACCTTGCTCGAGGAACTTGTGCAGCGAGGACATGAACCATTGTATTTCGGACCCGAGGCGGAACAGGACACGGCGGATTGGCCGGAGGTAACGCTGGAGGCGGTCGGGGCGGTTCGAAGCGGTGAGGCCGATGAGGCTATCGTGCTATGCTGGACCGGTACGGGTTGCTCTATTGTGGCCAACAAGGCGCCTGGCGTACGCGCCGCGTTATGCAGCGATGGGGAGACCGCAAAGGGGGCCCGCATCTGGAATCACGCCAATGTATTGGCATTGAGTCTGCGCGCTACATCGCCGGCTATACTGAGCGAGATACTGGACCGCTGGTTCGATACGCCTTTCGGAGAGGACGCCTGGAATGTTCGACAGATAGCCCGTGTGCGGCAGGTCGAGGAAACGGGAGAATAGGCCAGGACTCACTGCCCGTATGTCTGGGCGCTGGCCATTCCCCGCGCTTCATTGACCCGAAGCAGCAGCAGGGCGCCTGCAATAAAGAAAGCCGCCACGATGGCCAGGCCGGCCCGCTGGCTGTTGAACAGACCTGTTACGATTCCCAGCAATATCGGTCCGAGGAATGCCGTCGCTTTACCTGAGAAGGCGAACAGGCCGTAATATTCGTTTTCCTTGCCGGAAGGGATGAATCGTCCCATGAGCGAGCGGCTCGCGGATTGGTTGGGGCCGGCGCATATGCCGCCGAGGAGCGCCGCAGCCCAGAACAGGCCGACGTTCGTTGTGAACACGGCAACGATCGTTCCAAGCGTAAGCACCGCAAGGCTGATAAGGATGGTGGCGCGTCCACCGATACGGTCGTCCAGGAAGCCGAAGGCCCAGGCGCCGACGCCTGCCGCAATGTTCAGAGCAATGCCGAAGAGAAAAATATCTTCGGTGGAGAATCCGAGCGTGCCGGTGGCGTAGATGCCCCCGAAGGCGAAAAGCGTAATGAGGCCGTCGTTATAGATCAGCCGTGCGAGGAGGAGTTGGAACAGGTCTTTGGAGTGGCGTACCTCGCGTAACGTACGTCCGAGGTCCCGTATGGATGTTCGGAGGGCCCTGCCGGCGGCGAGTCGTTTTGCAGGCAGGGATTTTTTCAGGATGAGGAAAAGGGGAATCGAAAAGACTCCGTACCAGGCTGCCACGAGCAGATTCGTTGCCCGCACATGTTCTCCCGTTTCGCGGACGAGTCCAAAGGGGGGCGTTTCAGGGGCTACGAAAACGAAGTAGCCGATCAGAAGACAGCACAAACCGCCTGCGTACCCGAGCGCCCAGCCGTATCCCGATATGCGGCCGATCCGTGGAGGCGGGGCCAGTTCAGGCAGGAAAGCGTTGTAGAAGACATTCGAAAGCTCGAAGGCGATGTTGCCCGCCGTGAATACGACAAGGGCGAACAGCACATCGCCCGGACCCGCAAAGTACAGGGCTGCCGAAGCGGCAATGCACACCAGCGTGGAGAGTAAAAGGAACCGCTTGCGAAGCCCGTTCCGATCCGCAAGGAGGCCTAACCAGGGAGAAAGCAAGGCAACGGCGATCTGGGACAGGGCTACGGCGCGCGACCAGAGCGTTGTGCCGGATATGGCATTTTCAGCGATCGCATCCGTGAAGTACGTGGCGAAGACGAAGGTAACGACGAGCGTCGTGAACGCCGAATTGGCGAAGTCGTACGTGGCCCATGCGGCGACAGTGCCTCGGGGATGTTTCGTACCGGAAGTCATGCGTCTTTCGAAGAGATGGCATGTACCGCTTCGCAGAACCGGTCGATTTCTGCTTCCGTGTTGTAGTAATGCACGGAAGCGCGCACCATTTCGGGGAGGTTACGCTCCATGGCGTCAAGCAGCGTGTGCGAGGGCAGGGACACGGTGATATGCATGGATTGCTCGCGAAGACGTGATTTGACAATGGATGCCGCCACGTTAGCAATGTCGAAGGTCACAATGCCGCATCGCTCTGTTCCCGTATCCCGCACGCGGACACCTTTCAGGGCATTGAGGCGCCGCCGCAGCAAGTCGGCAAGAGCCCGGATGCGTTCCCGGATGGCATCGAGTCCCATATCCAGTGCATAGTCGATGGCTGCTCCCAGGCCGAGTTGCATGGCCATGCTGGATTCCCACATTTCGAATGCGCGCATTCCTTCATGAGGCCTGTAGTCGTCGGGAGTTGTCCATGTCGCGCTGTGCAAGTCCGGTATCGGCGGTTCAAGGCGATCCAGGAAAGTGCGGCGGACGTAGAGAAATCCTGTTCCGCGCGGAGCGCGCAGGAATTTTCGCCCCGTGGCGGAAAGCATGTCGCAGCCAATGCGCGTTACGTCGAGCGGCAGCTGTCCCGCCGATTGGCAAGCGTCCAGCAAGTACGGTACTCCGTGCCTGCGGGCAATTTTCCCGACGGCTTCGGCCGGGTTGACGATACCGCCGTTCGTAGGAATGTGCGTAAGGGCGATGAGCGCCACGCGCCGGTCGATACGCCGCTCGAATCCGTCGAGATCGAGGTCGCCTGCATCGTTACAGGGCGCTACGTCTATTTCCAGACCATCTTTTCGGGCACGGTACAGAAAGGCGATGAAATTGCTTGCATAGGATGTACGGGTAGTAAGAATTTTAGCGCCTCGTGGCATCGGCAGGCATTGGAAGGCGAGATGCCATGCGCGTGTAGCGCTATCGGCAAGCGCAATTTCTTCCGGGGAGGCGTGCAGGAGCGTGGCGATGCTACGGTAGATTGCTTCGTGCCGGGCATGTGCTTCCTCTGCGGCTTCGTATCCTCCTATGCGCGCTTCCAGCCGGAGATGCTCGATGCAGGCGTCAAGCACCGGGTTCGGCATAAGCGAGGCGCCGGCATTGTTGAAGTGCACTACCTTTTCACAGGCCGGTGTGTCCCGACGAGCGCGGGCTACATCGATGAGCTTGACATCCGGGTCAGGCGATAGTGTTGCACAGTGCATGGAAACGGCGGATGTACGACGGCGTTGCATGGCAAGTATACAATCTTTCCTTTCAAGGTTCCTGATGCAGCGGCGTATGCCGTGCTATGCGTCATGCGTCGATTATGCAGGCAATGCAGGATATGATTTCTTCGTTGCACGCTGCTGGCAAGTTGATATACCCCCTCGTAGCTCAGGGGATAGAGCACCGGTTTCCTAAACCGTTGGTCGGAGGTTCGAATCCTCCCGAGGGGGCAGCTTTTTTCCAAGCGTGTACGGATGCGCATCATTTATTTCCGTTATTGGCAATGCGCGCATGCGTGCCTCGGCGTCAAGGGGGCAGCAGGCATGCTTTCGCCGAGCGTTTGTGTGTATACGTTTTAGTTTGCGCATCCTCTTCGTCGGACAATATCGGCGTCAGGAAATATCGGTTCGAGATGTTTACAGATTCCTGATCCGTGTCCGTTATTGCCCGCAACTTTTTTTTCTTATTTCCGTATATTACGAGGGCCTATGCTGTTTTATGCATTGCGTCGAAGTGCAATGGTCATGGCAGGAAGGGTTTGCGCAGGCATGGGGATGGGCAAGGCGTACATTCGAAACAGCCAATGATTCCATTCATGGAAAAACTGCAATGCAAGGCATGCGGAAGCATCAGCATGGTGCCGATGGATGTCATTGGGGACGACGAAGACAGCGAACCGAATGCTTCGGTGGCGGACCGGGACAGCAATTCGGAAACGCGCTTTTATACCTGTCATGTATGCGGTGACAACTGGCTATCCGTCAAGGAAAGCTATATGGGCGACCATACGGTCACGTTTGTGCATCAGATGGGGATGTCTCCCGAGCTGAAACGTATTGCGCATATAGAACCCCCGGTAGCAGCTCGGAGCGGTACCGTCGATCATTGGGAGTACTATCTCGACGACGAGGAAATTTCGCCGCAGGCATGGCACGACAAGCTCATAACAAGACGCAAGGTGCTAAAGTCGATCTGCTCGAATTGAGACTCGGGTGTCCGCCCTCGTTTTGGGTGGATTATCGGATAGATACGGAACTACTTCAATCGTTGAAATTAGCGGAAAACACTGCGGATCCGGGGCATCGCGGGCGGGAAGCGCCCTTCGGGAACTTGCGAGGGGCACGCTGACCGCGTCATTCCTCATTATGCGGAGCCTGCCGCACTGCTTCGCCATTTCTTGCCGGCGCACCCCTCTCAGCCTCTGGGCTTTGCGGATTTGATCGGAGTATCCCGAACTGGCGCAAACCAGCTCGGGCTTACGCCCCGAACCTCCATCTGAGCAGTACCTTCATTTCTCGCACGCGGCCTCCGGGGATTTCGTCGCGCCCGGATCCGGTAGAACGCACATCCTCGTAGCGCGTGGCGCCGAATTTCCATTGCACCGTCAGGCGTCGGGAGGCTTGCAAACGAGCCAGGATGTACCACCGGCGGCCGCGTCCGTTGAAGGATGGAGCGCCGAATCCATAAAGCACGTCGTTTTCGAACATGTAAAGCCGGGCAGAGGCATCTGCCGCATCGAACAAGGCATACCGCATATCCAGTTGTATAAGCGACCAGGGTTTCCACCTGAAATCCTGGTATACCAATACCCCCGTAGCCATTTCTTCCGCTTCGGCGCGGACGGTTTCGATGCGCGTTCTGGAGCGAAGGGAAGCGCTATGTCTGTATTCGATCTGTATCCGCAGGGATTGCCGGCGTTCGCGGGTTGAGCAGGGCAGCAGCAGGCGGCCGGTGAGGCAGCGGGTCGCCGCCTCGGATGTTTGCGCCCGGGCACGCACATGCAGCGTGAACCAGTTCGATTGCCGGTATTCGATCATTCCCGCAACGAACCGATCACGTGCATTAGGGAGAAGGTTTAACGGGCGCTTTCGCTCCCGGACCCGTACTGTCGCTGCCCATGCTTTGAAAGGCCGGATATGGCTTTCGGCAAGCCATTCGGCGTACCGGTAGCTTTCCCCGCGGGAATTTACCCCGATGCGGGTGTGCGGTCGCAGACCGTTCGCCGTGGTTTTTAGCGTCCGAAAATGTACCGAGGCATTTTCGATGGGAGCAAACGAGACGGTCAAGGATCCGTGCCTCTGTTTCGGGACGAATTCGAACGAGCCTTCCCAGCGGAGCCTTGTCCATCCGCCGAATACCGACAGGGCATGCATATTCCGGGAAACGCCAAGCGTGTGCACGGTATGGAGAGACAACGCGCCGGCGTACGCGGAACCCTGTCGGAACACGGCTATCCCGCCTGCAGTGCGTTCTCTGGCTTGCCCCCGCCTTTCGTACTCGGTTTGCGTGCGGTGATATCCGTTGGAGGCCAGGCTCCATGTGCCCAGGGTGGTATCGACGCGGGCGTCCAGCGGTACGTACGATACGAAGCCCGCTACAGATACCCCGTACAGCGGTTTCGATTGCATGGCCAGGCCTCTGAAATAGGCATGTTCCCGCGCGGAGGCATGGGGCCGCAGGATCCGATCGACGGAGGCCGTACGCAACGAAGAGAACCCTATAGAGCCTTGGCCCGCCGCGAGGCCTTCACCCGCCTGGATCGTATAACTGCCTGCTACGATGCGTTCGAAGGGTCCCTTGTTGTCCACGCCCAGGTGCAGGGCTGCAAAATCAGCCCCGAATCGTCTTCTCCGGGGATGCCATCGGATCGGTTCTCCCGGATCCTTGTCGAGTATGACGCCTGTGGCGATATGTTCTCCTATACGTATCCCGATGCGCCACTGCAAGGCGTCAGGGGATCCGAGATAGCCGGAGAGTGCATCTTGTCGGTATCCTTTGCCGATGTCCAGACGACGGTTCCAGCGCTGCACCAGATCTGTACGGATACGAGGGCGTGTTCGAGGAGAGCGGTGGAACGTAACGAAGGGGAGCAACATGCTGACGGCGTGTTCGTCCAGACCGGCGCGCAACAGGGATTCCGGTTCTTCGATCTTTCTTCCCGATGAACGCCAGGCGAGAATACGCTGCACGTTCATTTCCGATATGCCGGGGATGGAGCGCAGTGCTTCCGCCGACGCTGTTTCCAACCGGATTTTCCGGTGCGCGGCATATTCGATCGCTTCATGCAGCGAGGCGGAATCTTCCAATCCGTCCTCCAGCATATCCAGAGCGGCTTCGATGACCGGGGCCGTTTCGGTCGTGTCGACGGGCGGGCTTGCGGCCTGCATCGTAAACGCTAGCAGGATTGCCGTTTTCATGCCTCACCAGGAATAGAGAAAGGACATGGAAGGCGTCCATCCCAGTATTTCGTGTCGCTGTGCTGCGAAATCCGCGCGAAAGGACGCAAGGCGCAGCCCGATTCCCCCGCTTGCCTGTCTTGGCCCTGATGCAATACCTCCCCGCAACGCCAGTACATCGGTCAGCCGGACTTCGATGCCGGCCGCAATGGAAAGAGGGGAGCGCACTTCCTTGGCCACATCCGTCGTCATGGCGAATGTTTCCGAGGGCCGCCACATTGCGCCGACAGCAAGCCGTCGGCGCAGGTCGGAGCGCAGGTGGCCGGCAACCGCGGTCAGGTTGTATGCGACGGCTCCCAGCGAAATGAACGGCGTAATCGGGAGCAGTACGCCTCCTGTCAGGGCCATAGCGCCAGCTTGTCCGTAATTCGCCATGTACACCTGGTTCCATGCGGCGCGCATGCCCACATAAACTTGCCGGTGTGTTCCGAATCCGAAGCGTCCTCCAAACCCGGCGTCCAGCACCATATGCCTGTACAGGTCGAAACCGAAGGCCGAGATACCCCCGGCGACGGTACCCTTACGGAAGGGTACAACGAACCGTATAGCGGCAAACCGGAGTTCGGGCAATCCATACAGTTGAGCGCCGTGCAACGCGAGGATCCGGGTATCCGCCTGTCCCCATGCAGCGGGATTGACCTGTCCTGCAGCGTCATCCGGAAATGCCGTCGAAGCTCCACCGAGCGCAGCGCTTCGTGCTCCCGAAAACACGGGCTGCCCCATAGCGGATTGGCGTGTGTTCGTTACGGGCAGAGCCGCCAGGAGCAGCAAAAGCATTCTGCTCAGGCAGTGGGCACGATATACGTGGGGGGAAGCAGTGGCGTAGTGCACGGGTTTTTATTTCACAGACACCGTGCGGGGTCATATGTGACCCTGTCCTGAAAATTTTTCCGGCGCCCGATTACGTTCCCGGGCTCGATGACTCTATATCCTTTATTCCGTCCGCCGGAAACAGAGCGAGCCCGTTTCGGTATGCATAGAGCACTCCGTCTCGCCATAAAAACCCGCATCCCCGTACGGAAGAACATGGCCTTTTCCTCGATGCGTTTTCTCCCCTCTTCGACGGCGTCGGTTGTCGGGCTACTTCTTTTTTCGTTGTTTTTTTCGCCGAAGCCGACCTCTGCGCAGGAATTCAACTGCGTAGTTTCGCTCAATTACAGTACGCTGACGGGCTCCGACTTCGGATTTCTTGAAGATCTCGAGTTGCGCATGGAAGAATATGTGAACGATCGTTCCTGGACGGAGGATACGTTCCGGGAGGACGAACGCATTGAGTGTACGATGGATGTGATTGTGCTGGAAGCAGTCTCACTGACCAGTTTCAATGCACGGCTTGTGGTGGCGACGCGCCGGCCGATCTACAACACTATGCAGCACAGTACAGTCGTTCAGTTCAGCGACGAATCCTGGCAATTCAGGTATGCGCAGGGCCAGCCGCTCGTGTTCAATCTCGAACAATACGATCCATTGACCTCGGTCATCGACTTTTATGCATATATGATGCTGGGGTACGACTACGATACCTTCAGCGAACTCGGGGGCACACCGTATTTCGAAACGGCTCGCCGGATTACGGAACGTGCGCAATCCGCGTCGGGGCAGGGTTGGTCGGAGCTCGGCAGTACCGACTCCGGGCGCGGCAGTCTGATCACGCAGGTGTTGGATCCCCGTATGCGCCCGTTGCGCAAGGCGTATTTCGATTATCACTTTGCCGGGCTCGATCGCTTTCTCGTGAATCCCGATGTGGCGCGCAACGCCATTCTGCAAGTGCTTTCCGACCTTGACATGTTGTACGAGGATGTTTCCCGACAGCATGCCCTCGATCTCTTCTTTCTGGCGAAGTATAACGAACTGGCTGCTGTATTCGAGGGTTGGCAGGAGAGCAATCGGGCGTACGACTACCTTACGCTACTCGATCCGTCTCACACGTCCGTCTACCAGGCTCTCCTCGAATAAGGACAGGGACCTGCCTGCCGAAAGAGTCGATGGATCAGAAAAAAATATTGCGTGCGAAAGGGGGGACTCGAACCCCCAAGGGTGTTACCCCACCAGATCCTAAATCTGGCGCGTCTGCCAGTTCCGCCACTTTCGCATAAGGAGTTGCTTCCTCTCCGCGATACTATTTTTCGCCCCGTAGCGTTTTGTTGTACACAGTTCCGCACCGGCAGGAATCTTTGAGGTTGCCTTCTTTGTATCAGGAAACTATTGCGTATCTCCGTTAGTCGTGCGGCGACATGCAGGCGGGCCTTCGTTCTTGTGCGTTGCCGATCAGGTTTTTAAACCATGTATAAACGCATTCAGTTCATTCCGGGTTTTTCGGTACTTTTTCTTTTGCTGTTTGCCGGGTGCGCTGGCAGCAAGGCTGTTGAAGACCCTGTAGCTTCGGATGACGAAGCTGCAAGGGTGACTCCCGCGGAAGTCCCGGAAACGGTGCCGGTTCATGAGCCGCTCCGGCCTGCGCCTGTGCAGCGCGTCGATTCTGCGATGGCCCGTGCGGGGCGTTTCGACCAGGGGAAGATGTGGACATTCGATCATCCCCCTGTCGATTATTTTGCAGAGACCTATGATTTTACGCCGGACGAGGAGTGGTTTCGGCATGCCAGGCTCGGCGTCTTGCGGATTCCCGGCTGTACGGCCTCTTTTGTGTCGCCGACCGGGCTTGTTTTAACGAATCATCACTGCGCCCGCAGCCATGCCGTCAGCGTTGCAATGGAGGGCGAGCATATTCTTGACGACGGATTTTATGCCCGGTCGTTAGACGAGGAACGCCTGGTTAATGGCATGTGGGCCGACCAGTTGGTCGATATCCGGGATATTACTCCTGAAGTGGAAGCTGCTATTGTTGGCGCTGCGGACGATGCCGGACGCGAGCGGATGCGGCAGGAAGTAATCGAGGAGGTGCAGGGGCGCATCGAAGCGGAAGCGGGACCTGGGCATCATGTAGAGATTATTTCCATTTACAACGGGGCGCTGCTGTCCGCATACGTTTTTCGCCGTTATACCGACCTCCGGCTTGTGCTCATTCCTGAGTTGAGGATCGGGTTTTTCGGAGGGGATCCCGATAATTTCACCTATCCTCGCCATACGCTGGACATTGCTCTTTTTCGTGTATACGAAAAAGACAAACCACTTGAAGTCAGTTACTACTTTCCCATGACTAACAAGGGGATAAAGGCAGGAGACCCCGTTTTTGTGATTGGTAATCCAGGGTCCACGTTCCGGCTGTCTACCGTCGCAGAGTTGACGTTCCGGCGCGATGTACAGGAACCTGCTCTTCTCGACCTGATCGAAACGCGCCTTGCGGCATTGGAGGCGTTGCTGGTCGAGACGCCTTCGGAAAGCCAGGATGCACTCGTCAATCGGATTTTTTCGTTACAGAATGCCCGCAAATTGTACACGGGCCGCGTGAAGGCGCTGAATGACCCCGTGGTGATAGCACGCCGCATGGATGCCGAGGAGCAGTTCATGAAAGCGATCGCAGAGACGCCGGTACTCAACGAGCAATATGGCGACCTCATCGGGCGGATGCGCGAAGTCCAGGAAGAGAAGCGCGCGTTCGGGGATGCGTTCAGGGCATTTCTTGCGTTGAATCCGGCCTCCTCTCTCGGTGCTTCGGTGCTTCGCCGCGCTCTTGTCCTGCATGAATATGCCGGACTGGCGGATGCACCGCAAAACATGCAGGACAATGTGCAGGGGCAACTTGCTCTGATCGAGGATCAACCGGCGGCGTTGCAGGCTGCGTTTCTTGCTGCACGGTTCCAAACCCTGTCGGATCGTTTCGGTCCGGAGAGTGCTCTTGTCGTCGATATACTTGGCGAGCGTTCTCCTGAAGAGACCGCGCAGCATGTGGTCGAGCATTCGATGCTGACGGAAGCGGCTGCTACCATAGAAGCGTTGCAAGCCGGCTCCATCGCGGAAGCCGATCCCGCCATACAAGTCGTTGACGCCATAGTTGGGAAGTTGATGGCGTATCGTGGCGCCATGGCGGCGCTTGCCGTCGAGGAACAGGCCCTTGCGCAGCAGATCGGGCGTGCCCGGTATGCGGTGTACGGTGTGCAGACGCCTCCGGACGCTACATTTTCGCTGCGCATAGCCGACGGAGTCGTACAGGGCTATCCATATAACGGTACGGCGGCGCCTCCTTATACGACGTATTACGGGTTGTATGACCACTATTATTCGTACGGTCCGGACACGCCGTGGGATATCCCGACGCGCTGGTTGACCCCGCCAGGAAATTTCGAATTGCGTACCCCTCTGAATTTCGTTTCCACCAACGATACGATCGGCGGGAATTCGGGATCTCCTGTAATCGATCCGGAATTGCGCCTTGCAGGTCTTCTGTTTGACGGAAATATCGAGAGTCTCTCCGGGGATTTTATTTATTTGACGGCCCGAGCGCGAAGCATTTCGGTCGATGCCCGCGGTATTCTCGAGGCGCTCGACGACATGTACGATGCGGACCGCCTTGTTCTGGAGACGACAGGGGGGCTTTTCGCGGAAACCGAAGAAGAGGCCGACGCCATCCTGTCCGAATAGTTAAGGATACTCTGATTATGCCTTTTTCGCCATGTTCATGAATGTTTGCAGGAAGCGGTCGGCGGCGGCAATGCTGCTTCTTTTCGTATGGGCGGGGTGCAGCGGAAGCAGCCAGGTTGTTTCCGTCGTGGAGCGTCCCGGTACGACGGAGCCGGTTGCGATAACGGCTCCTTTACCTCCGGTGGAAGAAGAGGCGAGCCAGGTTTCTCTATCGGTCGATATCGAGATCGGGCGATTCGATACGGGAAAGATGTGGACGTTCGAGGATCCGCCGGTCGATTATTTCGAAGAAGCTTATGGATTCAGGCCGGACTCCGCCTGGTTCGCTCGAGCCCGTCTCGGGGCGCTCCGGCTCCCGAATTGTTCGGCCTCTTTCGTATCTCCGCATGGGCTCGTTCTTACGAACCACCATTGCGCGCGGGAGAGCGTTGCGGATGTGACGCGCGAGGGGGAGGCGTTGCTCGATAACGGATTTTATGCGGATTCGATCGGGGCAGAGCGTAAGGTTGAAGATCTGTATGTGGATCAACTGGTGGCCATTGAGGATGTTACGGAGGAGGTTTACGGCCTCGTTCGGCCTACGGACGATGGAGACACTGCGCCCCGCAGGAGGCAGGGCCGGGGCGAGCGGGCCATGAATAGCGACGACCGTTCGGCGGCGGCGCGCGAAAGGAGGATGGAGCGCATCGAGGAGCGCATGAACGATAAGGCTCAGGGCAGGGATTCGCTTTTGACGGTACAGGTTGTCGAACTCTACCACGGCGGGCGGTATTCGGCCTATACGTTTCGCCGTTATGACGATATCCGGCTGGTATTTGCACCGGAATTGTCGATCGGCGCCTTCGGGGGGGACCCGGACAACTTCACGTACCCCCGGTATAGCTTCGATTTCAGTTTTTTCCGTGCCTACGACGAGGAAGGGAAGCCCTTGCATACCCCGCATTATTTTGCCTGGGACAAGGACGGGGCGCAGGAGGGCGAAGCGGTCTTTGTGGTAGGCAATCCAGGTACGACCAGCCGCCTCGAAACCGTCGGGCAACTGGAGTTCGAGCGCGATTATATGTTACCTGCGGCGCTTGATGCGCTGGGAAATCGGATGCGGATTCTGGAGGAGTACATGGCCGAGGAAGAGGAGCCGGATCGGAAATACGAGCTGCGCAACGCCTGGCATCGGATATCGAATCAGTTCAAAAAGAATGAAGGGGAACTGGCCGGATTGCGCGATTCGCTGCTCATAACGCGCCGAATGGCGACGGAAGGAAAGCTGATTGCAGAGATCGCCGCCGTAGACTCTTTACAGGAAAAATACGGCCAAGCGATCGATGAGATCGCGCGTTTGCAACGTTCGAAGGAAGCTATGGCGGATCGGAACAGGGCATTCCTGTTTTTCGGTGCGACAGCCTTCGATTCGCATGTGCTCGCCCGGGCCGCTTACGGATACATTATCGGTCTGATGCGGCAGCGGGGTATGCCGGCAGACGAAATCGAAGACATGCTGGAGGATGCGCTCGACATAGAAGACTGGCCCCTGGAACTGGAGAAGCGCATGCTGGCAATGCGCCTGCACGAATTTTTGCGCTACCTCGGTGAAAACGACCCGACTGTGAACCGTCTGTTGCAAGGGCAGACCCCCGAAGAGGCCGCCGACCGGATGCTTTCCGGCACGGCCTTGCGCGATTCTGCACAATACGCTGCGTTACTTGAGGAAGGCTTTCTTGGCAGCGGCGATCCGGCGGAAGAGATGGCGCAGGCTGTGACCCCACTATTTTTGTCGATCCAGCAACAGATATCCGGACTCGACAGGAGGGAGCAGGAACTAAATGCTATGTTGTCTCTTGCTCGTTTTGCACTGTACGGTGCGCAGATACCCCCGGACGCGACGTTTTCGCTCCGCATCGCCGACGGGGTCGTGGCGGGATATCCATATAACGGCACGACAGCGCCGCCCCATACCACCTTGTTCGGGATGTACGATCATTATTATTCGTACGGCGGCAAAGATACCGATTGGGACTTGCCGGATCGGTGGCTCCAACCGCCGGATTCGCTGGACCGTTCCACAGCGGTTAATCTGGTCACGACCAACGACATCACGGGCGGAAATTCCGGTTCGCCGCTTCTCGACAAGGAGCTCCGTGTCGTGGGCGTCGTGTTCGATAGCAATATTGACGCTCTCCGAAACGCTTATGTGTATCTGGACGAACAGGGACGTGCAGTGTCTGTCGACGCCCGGGGCGTCATGGAGGTACTGGAGCATATGTATGGCGCAGATCGCATTGTATCCGAACTCTTGTCCGGCGCCGATTCGCAAGGAGGGGACGGTATTTCGGCTCTAAGTATGCCGGCCTTCGATAGCACGAAAGGACATGAATAATTCGTGACGGAGATGCGCAGCGAAGAGAACAAGGGGCGGACGCCGCTCATGCGGCAGTATTACGCCATAAAAGCACAGCATCCGCAAGCGCTCCTTCTCTTCAGGATGGGGGATTTCTTCGAGACGTTCGACGAAGATGCGAAGCAACTCAGCAAGACCCTTGGTATCGCCCTGACCAAACGCTCCAACGGTAAGGCGTACGATGTTCCTCTTGCGGGTTTTCCCCATCACGCGCTGAATACCTATCTGCCGAAGCTTGTCGAGGCCGGTTTTCGGGTAGCCGTTTGCGAGCAAACGGAAGACCCGGGACAGGCCAAAACGATTGTAAAGCGCGATGTCGTAGAGGTTGTTACCCCCGGCGTCTATTTCGACGACAACCTGCTCGATCCGAAGCAATCCAATTATCTGGCAGCGGTTTGGCCGGATAGTGGGCGCGTTGGGGTTGCCTTTCTTGATGCGTCCACCGGCGAATTTTTCGCCAGCGAGGGAGATATAGAAGCATTGCCTGGTTTTGTTCAGACCATCCAGCCTGCCGAGGTGCTTGTTGCTCGGGGTCACCGGGATGATATTCCTCGTGGTTCGTTTGTGGTGACGCCGGTCGAGGATTGGGTCTTCGGGTACGATTTTGCCCGCCAAACCCTGTTGAATCATTTCGGTACGCATTCGCTGAAAGGCTTCGGAGTCGATTCCTTGCGGCTTGGAACGATCGCTGCCGGCGCCGTGATGCATTATCTCGGTGAAACGCAGAAAGGCCGGCTCTTGCATGTTCGCAAGATCGTTCCGTACGACAGCGCCAGCCATATGACGCTGGATCCGCAAACGAAGCGGAATATGGAATTGGTTGTACCCCTTCGCGACCAGGGCCGGGAGGATACGCTTGTGAGCATTCTTGACCGGACCCAAACGCCCATGGGAGGGCGGCAGCTCCGGCGATGGCTGGTGCGCCCCTTGCGCGAGCTTGCAGCCATCGAGCGTCGACTCGACGCCGTCGAGAATTTTTTCCGGTCGCGCACGCTTCGCACGCAAATGGGCGAAGAGCTGGAGCAAATGGGCGATCTGGAACGCCTTGCTGTCCGTATTGCTACGGGCCGGGCTACGCCGCGGGATATGGTGGCCGTCAAACTGGCGCTTCGGCAGCTTCCTGCAATCAAACTGCTCCTTTCTTCCAGAGAAGATTGTACGTGCGATGCACTCCGGGAAGCGGGCGCGCAACTTACCGTGCATACCGATCTGATCGATCTGATCGATCGGGCTATTGTGGACGATCCGCCTGTCGGTCCAGGTAGAGGCGGGTTGATCCGGGACGGCTACAACGAGGAACTGGATACCTTACGCCGGATTGCCCGCTCGGGCAAGGACTGGCTGGTCGAGATGCAGAAGAAAGAGATCGAACGAACGGGTATTTCCTCGCTCAAGGTCGGTTTCAACAAGGTCTTTGGGTATTACCTCGAGGTTACCAACACGCACAAGGACAAGGTGCCGGACGATTATATCCGCAAACAGACCCTGGTCGGTGCGGAACGCTACATCGTACAGGAGCTGAAGGAATACGAGGAAAAAATCCTGACCGCCGAGGAACGCATCGATACGATCGAAGCGAACCTCTTTGCCGAGTTGCGCATGGCTGTCGCCGAATATACCGAAGCCTTGCAACGCAATGCAAAAGTGCTGGGCATGGTGGATTGCTATGTGGCGCTGGCCGATGCGGCTGTACGTTTCGGCTATGTTCGGCCCGAGGTACACGATGGGCGAACGCTTGAAATCGAAGGGGGTCGGCATCCGGTTGTGGAGCAGGCCTTGCCTGCCGGCGAGCCTTTCATTCCGAATTCCATCTACCTGGACCCTGACGGCGCCCAGATTATTCTCATTACCGGCCCGAACATGGCCGGAAAAAGCGTTGTGTTGCGGCAAACGGGGTTGATTGTGCTCCTTGCCCAGGCCGGTTCTTTCGTTCCGGCGGAATCTGCCCGCATCGGCATTGTGGATCGGATATTCACGAGGGTTGGGGCTTCCGACAACCTTGCCGAAGGGGAAAGTACTTTCCTGGTCGAGATGAACGAGACCGCAAACATTTTGAACAATGCAACGCCGCGCTCGCTCATTTTACTTGACGAAGTGGGACGCGGCACCAGCACATTCGACGGCTTGTCCATCGCCTGGGCACTGGTGGAGTACTTGCATGAGCGCGAAGATGTCGCTGCCCGCACCTTGTTCGCCACGCACTATCACGAACTGAACGAACTGGCGAATCGATACGATCGTGTGCGCACCGCATGCATACGTGTGGAAGAGCATGCAGGCCGCGTGATTTTTTTGCGCAAGCTGGCTCCGGAGGGCGCAGACCATTCGTTCGGTATCGAAGTAGCGCGCATGGCAGGGCTTCCCGAACCGGTCATTGTCCGGGCGCGCCAAATCCTCGAGCGACTGGAAAGCCGGCATACGAGCGTCGATACGATGCAGGAAGGCGATATTCGGGCGTTCAAACCTTCTCCCAGGGATATGCCAATGGCTTCCGTCGAGCAGTTTCAGATGTCTCTTTTCGATAGAAAAACGGATCCCGTAGGGGAAGCGCTCAAGGAGAGTCTGGGAGCGCTGGATACGGATCGGATGACGCCGCTCGAGGCCTTGCAGCAACTTGATGCGCTGCGGCGGTTGCTGGATTGAACGGATAAGGAGAGGCATAAGGTATGGCGCCTCACGTTTGCTCCTTCACGGAAGAGTTTTTGCAACAGGAAAAAACGCTCTTATGCGCATACTCGTTGTCGGCGGCGGGGGCCGCGAGCATGCTATTGCTCATAGTCTGTCCCGATCGGGAGGGGTTCATAAAATATTTGTAGCTCCGGGAAATGCGGGCATCCGTGAAATTGCCTCGATCGTACCCGTTCGTGCGGACGACATCGAAAATCTTGTTCGTTTTGCACGCACTGAGCAGATCGATCTGACGGTTGTGGGGCCCGAACAGCCGCTGGTGCTGGGCATTGCGGATCGTTTTGAACAAGAGGGGTTGGCGATTATGGGGCCGAGTGCGGCAGCCGCTCGTCTTGAGGGGTCGAAGGCATTTGCCAAGGCGTTCATGCAGCGGCACGACATTCCTACGGCGCGTCACCGGACATTCGGAGCAAGCGATTACGATGAGGCGGCGACCTATGTCAAGGAATGCGGCGCTCCCATTGTGGTAAAAGCAAGCGGTCTGGCGGCCGGCAAGGGAGCTGTTGTATGCGCTACCGTGGACGAGGCGCTCGAAACGCTTGCGTTCATGTTGCGCGAGCGGGCGTTCGGCGCGGCGGGTGAAGAAGTCGTAGTCGAGGAATATATGACCGGAGAGGAAGCAAGCGTCTTCGCCTTATCGGATGGGAAGGAATACCTGTTGTTTGCTCCGGCGCAGGATCACAAACGCATTGGCGAGGGAGATGTGGGGCCGAATACCGGCGGGATGGGAGCCTACGCACCCGTTCCGATCGTAACGGACGACATCTTGCGTGCCGTACGCAACCGGGTCGTTGCCCCTACATTGCACGGCATGGCAGCGGAAGGGTATCCGTACCGGGGCGTACTGTACTGTGGACTGATGATTACGGAAGAAGGACCTGAAGTGGTCGAATACAATTGCCGCTTTGGGGATCCCGAGGCCCAGGTGGTGCTCCCTCTTCTTGCCGACGACGCCCTGGATTTGTTTGAGGCGACGGCCCGGGGGGCGCTCAGGGGTTCGGCGCTGTCCATGAGGAGTGGTGCGGCGGCGTGCGTCGTCCTGGCATCCGGCGGGTATCCGGGACGCTACGAAACGGGTTTTGCGATCGAGGGGTTGGAACAGGCGGCAGCGCACCGTGACGTCCTGGTGTTTCATGGAGGCACCGCACCGAGCCTAAAGGAGGATGACGTTCCAGGGAGGGGAAGCGATACCGTTACATCCGGCGGGCGTGTGCTCGGCGTTACAGGGCTTGGCCGCGATCTCCGGGCGGCGTTGGATCGTGCATACGAAGCGGTGGGTCACATTTCTTTCGAACACATGCAGTTTCGGCGAGACATCGGTAAAAAGGGGCTGCGTCCGTCATGATGCGTCCGCTCGCTATGGCGTTTGGGGCGCTGGGCATGTTTGGCGTGCTTGTTTCGGGCGCCGGCCAGGCCATTGCTCAGCCGGCGGATACGCTCCGGGCAACACCCCTTTCGGGACCGGATTTTGTCGATGCCCGCGCTATCGGCATGGATCCCTTCGGTGTTATCTATGTGGCTGACGCAGGCCGCGATGTCGTATATACGATGAACGAGCACGGGGAACGTCTTTCAGTGCTTGGCGGGCCCGGATCGAAAGAAGGAGCATTCGACGATCCCGTCGGCGTCGATCCGACGAATGGGCTGGTGCTATATGTGGCCGACGCCGGGAATCGGCGTATTCAAATATTCTCGCGCTCCGGGGCATATCTCGGCGCCGTTCCGCTGATGCGAACCGGCGAGGACGTTTCAGCCCGTGTAACGTACCGCAGGCGGGACGAAGCAGTCGTCGATTATTCCTCCGGTATTCCCGCAGCCGTGGCTACTTCTTCGGCGAACGAAATCTTTGCGGTGGACATGGATCGGGGGGTGGTCCGCAAGTGGGATCAGGATCGCCGCCCCGCAGGAGTCATTGGAGATATAGGCCCCGGACGAGGCGTGCTTGTCGAACCGGTGGATATTGCCATCGGTGCAAACAGGTTGCTGTATGTGGCGGATCGCGGCGCAAAATCCCTGATGGTCTATGACCAGTACGGAACGTTTGTGCGTACGATGGGCGTCGGGCTTTCGGAGCTTTGCGCTGTGGTTGCGACTGGCGAGAGGGTGTACGCGGTGCTTGCACATAGCCTGGTGGTATATGATGAGATCGGGCGCTTCGAGCGCCGTCTTGAGATCGATATGGATACGCACATCGTGGACGTCGCTGCGGGAACGGATGGAACCCTGTACGTTCTGGGAGCGCAGCGCGTGTATCTGCTTGCGCTTTCGGAATGATTGTTCGACTCGTTGCGACGGGTATCGCGCTGACATTTTTTGCGGCGCAAGGGCGCGCCCAGGAAGCAGCGCCTGCGCCGGAGATATTCCGGCGCGACACGCTGGATGTGTCGGCGATCCAGCCGTTTCAACTGATCCCCATCGTACTTCCGGGATCGGAGCGGGTGCTGGCCGATGGCGTAGCGCTCGATACGACGCGCTACCGGCTCGACTATCGCTATGCTCGCCTTCGGGTGAACGATGTGTCCGGAATAGAGGAGTTGGTGATCGAATACCGCACGTTGCCGTTTCGTTTTCGGGATTTGTATCGTCGCCATGAGTTGGCGGAAGAGCGGGCCGACGAGCAGGCGGAAGGCGTTCCCCCCGGCGGCGGGGAAGATCCCCTCCGGTTGCTTCCTGCTACGTCCGGTTTGCAACACCATGGATCGATCACCCGGGGCATGCTTGTCGGCAACAACCGCGACGTAACGCTTGAATCCGGGCTTCGCATGCAGCTTTCCGGTCCTCTTTCCGACCAGGTTCATGTGCAGGCTGTGCTTACCGACGAGAATACGCCGATCCTTCCGGAGGGCACTACGCAGCGTATCGAGGAATTCGATCGCGTGTTTATCGGCCTGGACGTACCCCATGCGCGGGCGGAATTGGGCGATTTCGACCTCCGGTTCGCTTCCGGCGAATTCAGCGCGTTTTCCAGAAGGTTGCAGGGCGCCTCCGTGATCGCTTCGCTGCCCGACGGGAGCAGGATCGGGGGCCGGGTCAAGGCGTCGGGGGCCGTGACCCGGGGGTTGTTTCGGTCGCAGGAGATAGAGCCGCTTGACGGCGTACAGGGGCCCTACCGGCTTGAAGGGGCGGAGGGCGAGCGATTCGTGCTTGTCGTGCCCGGTTCCGAAACCGTTTTCGTGGATGGGCAGCGTCTCGTTCGAGGCGAGACGAACGATTACGTCATCGACTACGCCACCGCAGAGATTTCCTTTACGTCGAATCTCATTGTGACGGCGGATATGCGCATCAAGGTCGAATTTCAGTATTCGACGAGCCGGTTCACGCGGACGCTTGCCGGGGTTGAAATGGAGATGCATTTCCTTCAACATCCCGAAACGACGGAGCGCGGCATGTCCGGTCGATTCGGGATTTCGGTGATCCGGGAGGCGGACAGCCGGGATTTCAGCGAGGAATTCGGATTCGGCGCGGAGGATTCTCTGGCGCTTGCGAATGCAGGCGACGGGATGGCTATTGCCGGAGCGGCTCAGCGCGTCGAGTTCGATCCGGAAGCGCCGTACATTCAGTACCGCAGGGAGATTCGGCCTGGAGTCGATACGATATATGTGGCGCTTGACCGGGCGCCTCTCCCTTCGGAAGCCGTGTTTCGCGTGCGATTCACGCATGTAGGCGAAGGACTCGGCAGTTACGAGCGCACGGGCCGGGCCGTCAACGGTATTCTGTACGAGTATCGCGGGCCTGGTATGGGGAGTTACCTTCCGGTGCGTCTTCTTCCCAAGCCCGAAATGCACCGCATGATCGATATGCGGGGCGCCTTCTCGCCCATACCCGCTTTCGAAGTGTTCGGCGAGTGGGGCCGCAGCTTGAATGACGGGAATCGTTTGTCCACGCTGGACGCCTCCGACGATATCGGGGACGCCGTGCTTGCCGGCATACGCCTGAAGCCGTCTTCTCTTGGCGGCGTCCGGTTGTCCGGAGAAATGCGCCGCAGGCATGTGGCCTCCTCTTTCGCTGCGTTCGATCGAATCCGCCCGGTTGAATTCGAGCGCCGGTGGAATATAACGTCCCGGCGTAATCCCGGCGTCGGCAGTCTTGCAGCGGATGAGACGATCGATGAAGGCAATCTGCGATTCGATTTTCTTGAGGATTCGAATGTGCGGGGCGAATTGGGGCGGATTGCGTTGGGGGATGGGTTCGAGGCGGATCGCCGCGCAGCCTATGTGGCGGTGCATGAAGGCAGGCTGCCCCGGCTCGATTACCGGGCCGAGGCGATTACCGCCAACGATTCGGTAGCGGACGAACGAGGCCGGTGGTTCCGGCAATCGGGTTCCATGGAGTATCCGTTGGGCGGCGGGCGACTGTCGCCGCGTATCGAATTCGAGCACGAAGATCGGATGCAGGAGGCGGTCGGAGCGGACAGTCTGCTGCGTCCGTCGTTTCGGTTTCTGGAGGTGCGTCCGGGTCTGGCCTGGAAAGACGGCGCCTTCGGGGTGGCGACTTTTGTCGAACGCCGCGTGGAGGACGACTGGATTGCGGGCAGCGTGAAGCCGGCCGCCGCTTCATGGACCGGACGCACGACGTTCGAGTGGCGGCCTTCTTCCGTGCTGGACGCGGAAGGAAGCGTCGGTTTTCGCGCGCGGCGGTTCACCGAGCGCTTCCGCATAGAACAGAACAGGAAGGACGCCGAGTCCGTCTTGTTGAAACTCAGCGGGGTGTGGCGCCCGTTTTCCCGGGCTGTCCAGGCGAATGTGTTGTACGATGGCATGACGGAGCGTTCGCCTGTCTTGCAGGAGATATACATACGTACTGGCCCCGAGATCGGGCAATTCGTTTGGGAGGACGGAAACGAGGACGGTCTTGTGCAGATCGACGAACTGCTTCCGGAACGGTTGCCGAACGAGGGTTCCTACGTGCGAACCTACATTCCCTCGGATACGCTTGTATCCGTAGTGAACGTCCGGAGCCGTATCCGGCTGGAACTGGATCCGCAGCGGGTATGGGGCCGTTCGGACAACCGCTGGAAACGAAGGCTGTCGCATGTCGCGGCGCGGACCGTGATCGAAGTGCAGGAAAAAACGAGAGATCCGAACACCACATCCATATACCTGCTGGACCTGAACCGATTCCGGAATGCCGAACACACGATGAACGGGCGATTCCGTCTGGGGCAGGACATTTTCCTGTTTCGATCCAGTCCGGATTACGGATTGGACCTTTCCTTGAACCGGCTTCGCAGCCTGAGCGAGCTTGCTGCCGGTCAGGAGGAACGGTTTGTGGACGGCTGGCGCATGGAAGGGCGCTGGCGTCCGGGGCCGAACTGGGGGCTGCGGGCCGTGGTTGCCGGCGAGCAGGATCGTCTTGCGAGCGATGCCTTTGCTTCGCGCCGCTATGACGTGTCCGGATTTCGCCTGGAGCCGGAGGTTTCCTATGCTGTTTCGGACCGTGTGCAGGCGATAATCTCTGCCTCGTACGGGCGAAAAAAGGACGATTTCGGCGCGCGTAGCGCACAGATTCTGAAAGCCCCGGCGGAACTCCGGTATACGATTCCCCGGAAACTGCAGACCACCTTGCGCGCAGAAGTCGCCCGCGTGCGGCTCGATGGCGAGGCTCTCGGTCTGGCCCGGTTTGAATTGACGGACGGCAGGGGCCCCGGCTGGTCGAGTTTGTGGTCTTTCCGCGCCCGCTACACCTTGAACCAATACCTCCGGGCGACTTTTTCGTACGATGGGCGCGCGCCTGCCGCCGCGCCGGTCATCCACACGATGCAAATCCAGATGAGCGCATTGTTCTGATGGTTTCATGTCCTGCCGCCGACTCGGCCTTCGGTCCCCTTTTGTCCCGGCAACAATGCTTCCGCCCGGTTATATTGCGGCATGAGCGTGGCGATGTGCGCAACCATATACCAACCGGGAAAAAGCAATGGAGGACACGAACGTACGAAACACCGGGTTGACCCGGCGCAGGTTCATCCAGTCATCGGCAGCAGCAGCGGGCGCCTCTGCGCTCATGCGTTCCGGGAATTTCGCCTGGGCGGCGGGGTCGGACGCCATGCGGGTCGGTCTGGTCGGGTGCGGCGGACGCGGCACGGGCGCTGCAGTGAATGCCGTCGAGGCGGCAGAGGGAATCGAGGTGTACGCCATGGGCGATCTCTTCGAAGACCGGCTGGAAGATTCCCGGCGGCGCCTGCAGGAGCATATCGGCGACCGACTCAATGTGACGGACGAACGCACGTTCACCGGGTTCGACAACTACCGGCACGTGATCGACAGCGATGTGGAATATGTAATTCTCGCCACGCCGCCGGGATTTCGTCCTGTGCAGTTCCGCTACGCGGTCGAATCCGGCAAGCATGTGTTCATGGAAAAGCCCACGCAGGTCGATGTGGCCGGATACCGGTCGATCGTTGAGGCGGGCGAATTAGCCGACGAGAAGGGGCTTTCCGTGGTGGCGGGTACGCTCTACCGCCGCCAGCCCAGCTTCATGGACGCCGTGGCCGAGATTCACGGGGGACTGATCGGCGAGATCACGGGCGCCTATGCCTATTACATGACGGGTCCCATCTGGCTGCGCCCGCGTCTTCCCGGTATGTCGGATATGGAGTGGCAATGCCGGAACTGGTATTACTTTACCTGGCTTTCAGGAGACCACATTGTGGAGCAGTTCGTGCATAACCTCGACGTCATCCAGTGGGTTATGGGGCAGGTACCCGAGCGCGCCATCGGTATGGGCGGGCGCCTTTCGCGCGTCGATCCTTCCTACGGACACATTTACGACCACTTTTCGGTGGAATACGCTTTTTCCGGCGATGTCCGCGTAGAGGCGAAGTGCCGCCAGTTCGAGGGGGCCAGCGGCCGCGTTACGAACCGCATCGTCGGCACGAAAGGGGTAGCCGATCTGCACCCCGACAGTTCGATCATCCGGTCGCACGACGGGGACGTGCTTTTCCGCCGCTCCGAAAAGGGTAACAATGCCTATGTGGTCGAGCATACGGACCTTATTGCAGCCATTCGGGCGGGACAGCCTGTCAACGAGACGCGCCAGATTGCGGACAGCACCATGATTGCCGTGCTTGGACGTGAGAGCGCCTACACGGGGCAGCAACTGACCTGGGAGGATATGCTGACCGCCGATATGGATCTGGTACCGAACACGCTGTCTTTTGGAGATATGCCTCCCGCGCCGGTGCCGGCGCCAGGGCGTACCCGTCTCAATCGATCGTTCCTCGCCAGTGCAGGCGAGTAACACCATAGCAACTCGCTACACACTATGGACCGACGACATTTTCTGGGTATGCTGGGAGCCGCTTCGGGCGGCGTCGCAGGTTTTGCAGGTACTGTTCCCGGCTTCACGATGGGTGCATCCCCCCATGTCGCGAGGCATTCGCCCGCCCGTACATCCGGCATGGCGGGAATCTCCAAAGCCGTGAAGTACGATATGGTGCAGGTGGAGGGCTCCGTCCAGGACAAATTCATGTTGCTTGCGGAACTGGGATTCGACGGCGTGGAAATGGGTAGTCCGAACGATCTGGTGCAGGAAGAAGTGGTTGCGGCTTCCCGTACCGTCGGGCTGCCGATTCACGGCGTAGTAGACATGGTGCACTGGAACAAGACGCTGTCGGATCCGGATCCCGCTATCCGGGAAGAAGGGTTGGAGGGGCTCCGCATTGCTCTTAACGATGCAGCGGCCTACGGCGCCTCCACGGTATTGCTCGTACCCGCTGTCGTCCAGGAAAACGTTTCCTACGACGATGCATGGCGGCGTTCGCAGGCCGAAATTCGCAAGGCCCTGCCGGAAGCCCGTTCATTGGGCGTCCGTATTGCTATCGAGAACGTCTGGAATAATTTCCTGATGAGCCCGCTCGAATTTGCCCGGTACATCGACGAATTCGAGAGCGATTGGATCGGGGCGTATTTCGATATCGGCAACGTGGTCACGTTCGGCTGGCCGGAGCACTGGATTCGCATTCTCGGCGACCGCATTCTCAAGCTGGATGTGAAGGAGTTCAGCCGTCAGAAGCGCAATGAGGAAGGGATGTACGCCGGTTTCCGCGTTCCGCTCGGCGAAGGAGATGTCAACTGGTCCGCCGTTCGCAAGCACTTGGCGGACATTGGTTTTACCGGCTGGGCCACCGCAGAAATTCCGGGAGGGGGGCGTGAGCGGCTCGAAGAAATCGCCTGGCGCATGGACCAGGTGTTATCCTCTTCGTGACCCTTCCATCCCTTGCAAACAGGCGGGGACGAACGGAACACGGTTTGCAAATCGGCGCTTCCTTGTCCGGCCAAGGATCAGGCCACGATCGTGAATATTCCGTGATCAACCGGGTTTTTTCCAAGGAGCTTTACAATGCCTACATCCCGTCCTATCATTCATTAATGCGTCCAATGGGGGCGCATTTTTTTTTTGCGCTCCATGGAGGTGTGGAGTAGCCGATTTGCTCCTTTCGCTACAGGGCGCCTTTTTCTCATTTTATCCGGCAGTACCCATGAAGGTAACGGCAATGACCACAGCTATCTTTTCGCGCGGACGTTTTGTTATCCTGACGCTCCTGGCGTTATTTGTCCTTCCGAGCAACAGCCTACTGGCTCAAGACAGGCTTTTTGCGCCTTTTGCCGGGAAGCAGCAAGCATTAAATGCCGAGCAGCAGCGAGAATTCCGCACGCTCGAACAACAAAAAACGTCGGGGCACATCGAACTGGTGCGCATCGACGATCTGCTTCCGGCTTTTCGTAGAGGCAAGCTGGTGATCGATCTTCCCGACCGAGATGAGGAATTCATCGCTGAGCAAACCGGCGAAGAGTATGATCCTTCTGATCGTCACCTCTGGGAGGGGAGACTGCTTTTGGGAAAGGGCCGTATAACCTTGGTCCAAGGCCCTAAGGGGGTCACAGGAGTTATCCATTTAGAAGGAGGCCAATGGTATAAAATAGAACCCTTGGGGGACGGCCTGCATGCCTTAATCACCGTGGATATGACTCGGTTTCCAAGTGGCGATGACACGCCTCCGGATGCGGATGACGGGGAGAGGCAAGATGAATCTCCTCAGCCGGCTTTGCAAAAGACGGGTTCGAGCAATGTAACGCTCGACGTATTGGTGCTTTACACGGACGATGCCGATGCCGTTCCAGGAGATATTCTTAATACCGCAATGATTGGTGTCAGCCAAGCGAGGACGGCATACCGAAACAGCGGCATCCTAAGCGGTCAACTCAACATCACAAGGGTTGGCACGGTGAACGTCGATTTTCAAGAAAGTGGCAGTATTGCCTCCGACGTGAGCAAGCTGGCAAGTGATTCAGAAGCGAACAGCTTACGGGATTCCCATGGAGCCGACGCGGTAGTCTTGTTAACCGATGGGAACTATCTCTCTGCTTATGGAGGGTATGTAATCGGCAGAGCGGCAGCAATCGGCCCGAGTAACAGTAATGCCTATGCCATTGTGGAGGCCGATTATGCCAACATAAACTTTACTTTTGCGCATGAATTGGGGCATCTCCAGGGAGCAAGGCACGAGGATGCCCATGATTGGCTTGATGGAAATATAGCCCGCAATACAATCATGTATCCCGCGAATACGAGCTCAACGATTCAAAATTTCTCAAATCCTCACGTCTACCATAATGGCATAGCAACGGGCACCACCAATAGCACCACCAATAAATACGCCGCGCTGAAGCTTCGAAATAGCGCTTCCACGATGGCTAATTTTCGAGAGCCCCCGCCTTCGGTGTCAATCTTGGGTCCGTATCTTTTATCTGCAGGCCAACAAGCCACTTGGACCGCCTCCGTTCACGGTGGCAGGAAGCCTTACAGCTACCGATGGGCCAAGATGCGTTACTGCGATGATAATGCTCCGCTGGGTATACGGGCCATCCCCTGCAATGGCTGGGGCGATGCTGGCGGCGGTCGCAGCTTCACAAGCAGCTTCAACAGCTCGCATCGCCTCAGACTCACCGTCACCGACGCCAACCGTACCTCAAAGACTGTTTACAAGCAGGTCCTGGTCACGGAGTATGGACAAGACCCGGAGGGCCCGCCGCCGCCCATACCGTACAAGCAAACGGCCGGCGAGGCGTCGCAGAATTCGTCGTTGACGGCTCTGCCGGAGACGTACGCGTTGGCGAGTAACTACCCGAATCCCTTCAATCCGTCTACGGAGATCCGATTTACCTTGCCGGAGGCCTCGGCGGTTTCACTCATTGTCTACGATGTGATGG
>LXNJ01000316.1_pt1 | contig 35076 bp, 43 predicted proteins | sample 809081 | NCBI WGS metagenome assembly LXNJ01 (sample SAMN04870510, study PRJNA318959) | sponge metagenome | biome: sponge; feature: marine sponge reef; material: water | host: Petrosia ficiformis | place: Greece: Milos, Mediterranean Sea | collected 2013-05-29 | depth 5-7 m | reverse complement strand
TCCACCCACGGCGCCCGCAAGGGTCTGGCGGACACCGCCCTCAAGACGGCCAACTCCGGCTACCTGACCCGGCGGCTGGTGGACGTGGCCCAGGACGCCATCATCACCCAGGGGGACTGCGGCACCCTGGACGGCATCGAGATGGCGCCGCTCATGGAAGGGGGCGAGGTCATCGAGCCCCTCGGCGACCGTGTGCTGGGCCGGGTGGCGCTGGAAGACATCAAGGATCCGTTCAGCGGCGAGGTCATCGTCAAGGCGAACCAGGAGATCGACGAGGGGCTGGTGCAACGGATCGAGGACGCCGGGCTGGAGCGCATCTGGATACGCTCGGTGCTCACCTGCCAGTCCAAGAAGGGCGTGTGCGTGATGTGCTACGGGCGCGACCTGGCCCGGGGCGAGATGGTGAACTCCGGCGAGGCCATCGGGGTCATCGCGGCGCAGTCCATCGGCGAGCCCGGCACCCAGCTCACCATGCGGACGTTCCACATCGGCGGCACCGCAAGCCGGCGCGCCGAGCAGACCACCCTGGAACCGCGCACGGACGGTTACGTCAAGCTCATCAACGTCAGCACCGTGACCAACCGGGAAGGCGAGCTGGTGGTGATGAACCGCAACGGCGAGCTGGCCGTCGTGGACTATCCGGAAGGCTCCGACCGGTCACGGGAAAGGGAGCGGGAGCGCTATCCGCTGGTGTACGGCGCCAAGCTCAAGAAGGAGGACGGGTCCGCGGTCAAGGCGGGTGAGCTGCTGGCGGAGTGGGACCCGTATACGATCCCCATCATCACCGAGATCGCCGGCTCCGTGAAGTTCGGCGACATCGTCGAGGCGACGACGATGGAGGAGAAGGTCGACGAACGGACCGGCCTTTCCACCAAGGTGATCATCGACTTCAAGAACATCGACAGGCGGCCGCGGCTCTCCATCAAGGACGACAGCGGCAAGACCGCCAGGCTCTCCAGCAACAGTGAGGCCCGGTACATGCTGCCCGTGGGCGCTCACATCAACGTCACCGAGCACCAGGAGGTGTCCGCCGGCGACGTGCTGGCCAAGATTCCGCGGGAGACCACCAAGACCAAGGACATCACCGGCGGGCTGCCGCGGGTGGCCGAGCTGTTCGAAGCCAGGAAGCCCAAGGAGTTCGCCGTCATCAGCGAGATCGACGGCGTGGTATCGTTCGGCCGTGACACCAAGGGCAAGCGCAAAGTGGTGGTGACTCCGGACGTCGGGGAGCCGCGCGAGTACCTGATCTCCAAGGGCAAGCACATCAGCGTGCACGAGGGCGACCGGGTCCGTGCCGGAGAGTCGCTGATGCAGGGCTCGTCCAATCCTCACGACATCCTCGGCATTCTGGGCGAGAAGGCCCTGGCCAAGTATCTGGTGGACGAGATTCAGGAAATCTACCGGCTCCAGGGCGTCCGCATCAACGACAAGCACATCGAGGTCATCGTCAAGCAGATGCTGCGGCGGGTCCGTATCAAGGAGAGCGGCGACAGCGACTTCCTGATGGGCGACCAGGTGGAAAAGTGGCGGTTCGAGGAGGAGAATCAGCGGGTGCTGGCCGACGGCGGCAAGCCGGCGGTGGCCGAGCCCCTTCTGCTTGGAATCACCAAGGCGTCGCTGTCCACCGGCAGCTTCATTTCCGCCGCTTCGTTCCAGGAGACCACCAAGGTTTTGACCGAGGCGGCCATCAACGGCAGGCTCGATCCGCTCAGCGGATTGAAGGAAAACGTCATCATGGGAAAGTTGATCCCCGCCGGGACCGGTCTGGCCGAATACAACGTCCTGGACGTCGAATGCGACGAGCAACTCGGGGAGATCGACGTGTCCGAGGTGGAGGTAGCCTGACGGTTGACAGGCGACCAAAGTTCCGGTAAAATCGGCGGTTTATTGCGAAAGCGGAAAGTATGCCTACAATCAATCAGTTGGTCCGCAAGGGACGCGTCATCCAGCGGCAGAAGAACACCGCGCCGGCCTTGCAGGGCTGTCCGCAGAAGCGCGGTGTGTGCACCCGGGTGTACACCTCGACGCCGAAAAAGCCCAACTCCGCCCTCCGCAAGGTGGCCCGGGTCCGGCTGACCAACGGCGCGGAGGTGACGTCCTACATCCCCGGTATGGGGCACAATCTGCAGGAGCACTCCGTGGTGCTGATCCGGGGCGGCCGGGTCAAGGACCTGCCCGGTGTGCGGTACCACATCATCCGGGGCGCGCTGGACTCCATCGGTGTTCAGGAGCGCCGCCAGGGGCGGTCGAAATACGGAGCGAAGAGGCCGAAGTAGGGACATGCCGCGCAAGGGTGAAATAAAGCGGATAGAGCTGCTCCCGGACCCGAAGTACGGGGACAAGCTGGTCACGAAGTTCATCAACAACATGATGAGCAGCGGCAAGAAGAGCACTGCCGAGGGCATCCTTTACCGATCGTTGGACATCATCGCGGACAAGACGAAAACCGAACCCCTCGGGGTCTTCAAGCGGGCGGTGGACAACACCAAGCCCATGGTGGAGGTCCGCTCCCGGCGGGTCGGCGGCGCCACCTACCAGGTGCCCGTGGAGGTGCGTCCGGACCGGCGGCTCTCCCTGAGCCTGCGCTGGTTGATCAGCGCGGCCAGGTCCAGAAGCGAGAAGGCCATGGACGAGAAGCTCGCCGGGGAGTTGATGGACGCTGCCAACCAGCGGGGCAACGCCGTCAAGAAGAAGGAAGACACTCACAGGATGGCCGAGGCCAACCGTGCCTTCGCCCATTACCGCTGGTAGTTGCCAATCAATCATTGTCCAATCAAGGAGGCGGTAGAACCGCCTCCTTTTTTTGCCGTCGTACGCACGCGATTACGAGAAATGAGCAGACAGATTCCACTAGACCGGACCCGCAACATCGGCATCATGGCCCACATCGATGCCGGCAAGACCACCACGACCGAGCGCGTGTTGTTCTACACCGGCATCAACTACAAGCTGGGCGAGGTGCACGATGGCACCGCGACCATGGACTGGATGGTCCAGGAGCAGGAGCGGGGGATCACCATCACCTCGGCGGCCACCACCTGCCATTGGCGCGACCACCGGATCAACATCATCGATACGCCGGGCCACGTGGACTTCACCATCGAGGTGGAGCGGTCGCTGCGGGTGTTGGACGGCGCCATCGGGGTGTTCTGCTCGGTCGGCGGCGTGGAGCCCCAGACCGAGACCGTATGGCGGCAGGCGGACAAGTACGGCGTGCCGAGGATCGCCTACATCAACAAGATGGACCGCGTCGGCGCCGACTTCTTCCGTGTGGTCGGGATGATCGAGGACCGGCTGGGGGCCCGGCCCCTGGTGATCCAACTCCCGGTGGGATCGGAAGACCGCTTTCAGGGGGTGGTGGATCTGGTGCGGATGAAGGCGCTTCTGTGGGACAACGAGAATCTCGGCGCCAGTTTCCGGGAGGCGCCGATACCCGCCGAGCTGCAGGCCCAGGCGGACGAATATCGCGAGAACATGCTGGAGACGCTGGCCGACTGCGACGATGCCATCATGACCGCGTATCTCCAGGGTGACGCCATCTCCGACGACCGGTTGATCCGGGCCATTCGGGCCGCCGGCCTGAAGCTGCAGCTCGTCCCCGTGCTTTGCGGCGCGGCGTTCCGGAACAAGGGCGTGCAGCCGTTGCTGGACGCGGTGGTCGACTACCTGCCTTCACCGTTGGACGTACCGCCGATCCACGGAACGGCGCCGGACGCCAACGAAGAGGAGGTCCGCCCGACCTCCGATGATGCGCCGTTCTCGGCGTTGGCCTTCAAGATCATGGCCGATCCCTTCGTGGGGTCGTTGACGTTCTTCCGGGTGTATTCCGGAACGCGCAAGTCCGGCGCGTTCGTGTACAACGCCTCCACCGGCCAGCGGGAGCGTGTCGGCCGCATTCTCAAGATGCACGCCAACAAGCGGGAAGAGATCGACGAGGTCTGCGCCGGGGACATTGCTGCGGCCGTGGGCCTGCGCAGCGCCAAGACCGGCGACACCCTCTGTGACGAAGACAACCCCATCCTGCTCGAGGCCATCGACTTTCCGGAACCGGTCATCGCCATCGCCATCGAGCCCAAATCCCGGGACGATCAGGAGAGGCTGGGGACCTCCCTGCAGAAGCTGGCCAAGGAGGATCCCTCCTTCCGGGTCACGGTCGATCAGGAGACCGGCCAGACGCTGATTTCGGGCATGGGGGAGCTCCACCTCGAGGTCATCGTCGACAGGCTGCTGCGCGAGTTCAAGGTGGGCGCCAACGTCGGCAAGCCGCAGGTGGCGTACAAGGAGACCATACGCCGGACGGTGCAGCAGGAGGGCCGGTTCGTCAGGCAGTCGGGCGGCCGCGGACAGTACGGCCACGTCTTCCTGCGCCTGGAGCCCCAGGCCACCGGAAGCGGGTTCGAGTTCGTCGACGCCACCAAGGGCGGCGTGATCCCGCAGGACTACGTGCCGGCGGTCAGGAACGGCGTCGAGCAGGCCATGACCAACGGCGGCCTGGTGGGGTATCCGGTGGTGGACGTGAAGGTCACTCTCCTGGACGGCAGCTACCATGACGTGGACTCCTCGGAGATGGCGTTCACCATCGCCGGTTCCATGGCCTTCAAGGAAGCCCTGGGAAAGGCCTCCCCGGTGTTGCTGGAGCCGGTGATGGACGTGGAGGTGGTGGTGCCGGAGGAGTTCATGGGCGACGTGATCGGGGACATCAGCTCCCGGCGCGGCAAGGTTCTTGGCATGAACTCCAAGGGCAACGCGCAGGTGGTGCAGTCCCGCGTCCCGCTGTCGCGGATGTTCGGCTACGCGACGGACCTGAGATCCAAGACTCAGGGCCGGGCGACGTACACCATGCAGTTCTCGCGCTACGAGGAAGTGCCGGAAACGGTGAAGGAAGACATGATGGGCCGGGAGGCGCGTGTCTGACCGCACAGTCCGCTGAGCGTGATTCGATAGAGGTGAGGGTGTGAACGAGAAAATCCGCATTCGGCTCAAGGCCTACGACTACCGGGTCCTGGACCAGTCGGTGGGCGAGATCGTCGAGACCGTGAAGAGAACGGGCGGCCGGGTCGCCGGCCCCATCCCTCTCCCGACACGCATCGAGCGGTTTACCGTGAACCGGTCGCCGCACGTGGACAAGAAGTCGCGGGAGCAGTTCGAGATCCGCACCCACAAGCGGCTGCTGGACATCCTCGAGCCGACCCAGCAGACCATCGACGCGCTCGGCAAGCTGGATCTGGCGGCCGGCGTGGACGTGGAAATCAAGCTTCAATAGGTTGGCGAGATGACAGGTCTCATCGGAAAGAAAATCGGCATGAGCCAGCTCTTCGACGACACCGGGAACGTGATCCCCGTGACGGTGGTGGAGACGGGCCCGTGCGTGGTGGTGCAGAAGAAGGACGAGGCGAAGGACGGGTACAACGCGCTGCAACTGGGTTTCGGCACGCAGAAGAACCAGCGCGTGAACCGTCCTCTGCGGGGCCACATGGCCAAGGCGGAGAAGGGTTCCTTCCGTGTGCTCCGCGAGTTCCGGGTCGACGACGTCTCGGACTACGAGGTGGGCCAGGAGCTCACGGTGACGGACCTGGTCGAGGCCGGGGATCTGGTGGACGTCACCGGCACCTCCAAGGGCAGGGGCTTCGCCGGCGTCATGAAGCGCTGGGACTTCCACGGTTTCTCCCGCACCCACGGCACCCACGAGTATTTCCGGCACGGCGGCTCCATCGGGAACCGTTCCTATCCGGGCAAGGTGTTCAAGGGGAAGCGGATGGCCGGACACTTGGGCAACGAGCGCGTGTCCATCCAGAACCTTCGCGTGGTGGAGGTCCGCCCCGAGGAGAACCTGCTGTTGGTCAAGGGCGCCGTTCCGGGAGCCAACGGCGGGCTGGTCCTGGTCCGCAGGGCGGTCAAGGGGTAGGGCATGGAATTTCGCAGGATCGAGCCGGAGCTCCCGGACAGCATATTCGGCGTGGCGGTGCGGCCGCACCTGTTGCATCAGGCGGTGGTCATGCAGTTGAACAACCGGCGAGCCGGCACCGCGTCCACCAAGACCCGCGGCCTGGTCCGCGGCAGCGGCAGGAAGCCGTGGCGCCAGAAGGGCTCGGGAAGGGCCCGCGCCGGCAGCGTCCGCTCTCCCATCTGGGTCGGCGGCGGGACCGTGTTCGGGCCCATGCCGAGGGACTATTCCTACCGGATTCCCAAGAAAGCCCGCCGTCAGGCGGTGCTGTCCGCGCTCAGCCTGAAGCGCCAGGAAGAAAAGGTCGTGGTGGTGGAGCCCGAGGACGTCACCGAGATCAAGACCCGCCTCATGGCCGAGGCCATGGCCGCGCTGGGGGTGGGGAAGTCGCTGTTCGTCATCGCCGACAGCGACGCCAACATCGAGTTGTCCGCGCGCAATCTGCCCAACGTGAAGGTGTTGCGGGTCGCCGGGTTGAACGTGTACGACCTGCTGCGGTTCGAATACCTGGTGCTGACCCGCGAAGCGCTGGCGAAGATAGAAGAGAGGTTCTCGCAATGAGGGGCGTTCGGGATACGGTCCTCGCTCCGCTGATTTCCGAGAAGGGTGCGATGCTGGCCGAGTCGTCGAACCAGGTGATCTTCAAGGTGCGTCCGGACGCCAACAAGATCGAGATCCGCAAAGAGGTGGAGACGCTGTTCAAGGTCACGGTGCTCGACGTCCGCACCGCGCGCTACCTGGGCAAGATGCGCCGGGTGGGCAGGAACACCGGACGGTTGCCGCTGTGGAAGAAGGCGATCGTCACCCTGAAGGAAGGCGACCGCATCGACTTCTTCGGTGTGGGTTAGAAGGACAAGGGTTGTAGGCCATGTCGATCAAGAACCGCCGCCCGACTTCTCCGGGGCGCCGTTTTTCCACCGGCTTCGGGTTCGACGAGATCACCAGCGACTCGCCGCACCGGCCGTTGCTGCGCCCGCTCAAGGGGCACGGCGGACGGAACAACCGGGGCCGGATCACCAAGGACCACCGCGGAGGCGGGCACAAGCGGCGCTACCGCTTCATCGACTTCAAGCGCGACAAGAAGGGGGTCGTCGGCCGGGTCGAGACCATCGAGTACGATCCGAACCGGTCCGCCCGGGTGGCGCTCATCTGCTATCTCGACGGCGAGCGGCGTTACATCCTGGCCCCCGACAAGCTGAGGGTGGGCAGCCGCATCATATCCGGCGATCAGGATATCGACATTCAGCCGGGCAACTCCCTGCCGCTGGGGTACATCCCCACCGGGACGCTGGTGCACAACATCGAGCTCAAGGCCGGCAAGGGCGGCCAGATCGTCCGGAGCGCGGGGGCATCCGCCCAGGTGATGGCGAAAGAGGGCTCCTACACCCTTCTCAAGCTGCCGTCCGGGGAGCTGCGCAACGTCCGCTCCGAGTGTCGCGCCACCATCGGCGAAGTGGGAAACAGCGACTACGAGAACGTGACCTACGGCAAGGCGGGGCGGTCCCGATGGATGGGCCGCCGGCCGGTGACCCGGGGTATGGCCAAGAATCCCGTCGACCATCCGCACGGGGGCGGCGAAGGCCGGTCCAAGGGCAATCATCCGCAGACGCCCTGGGGCAAGCCCACCAAGGGGTACCGGACACGGGGCGTCAAGCCTTCGGACAAGTACATCGTGAAGCGCAGGAAGGGAAGATAGACATGGCTCGTTCGATCAAGAAGGGTCCTTTCGTGGACGACCACCTGATGCGCAAGATCGACGAGATGAATCGGTCGCAGGTCAGGCGGGTCCTCAAGACGTGGTCCCGGCGCTCGACCATCACCCCGGACATGATCGGTCACACCATTGCGGTCCACAACGGGCGGAAATTCCTTCCGGTGTTCGTCACCGAGAACATGGTGGGCCACAAGCTGGGAGAGTTCTCGCCCACGCGCACGTTCCACGGCCATGCGGGCGACCGCAGGGGAGACGCCAGGGGCGTGAGGAGATAGGCTATGGAGGCGCGTGCTGTCACGAGGTTCGCTCGAGTCTCGCCCCGCAAGATGAGACTCGTGGTGGACCAGGTAAGGGGCCGCTCGGTAGGGGAGGCGCTGACGATCCTCAAGTTCGTGCCGAAGGGCTGCGCCGGCATCGTGTCCAAGACGTTGCGGTCGGCGGTCGCCAACGCCGAGAACACGCAGAGCGTCGACGTGGACCTGTTGTACGTCAAATGGGCCGAGGTGGGTCAGGCCGGGATGTGGAAACGGTTCATGCCGCGCGGAATGGGCCGCGCCAACCGGATCCGTAAACGCTTGAGCCACCTGACCGTAGTGGTCGACGAAAGGGCCTAGTGTCCTGTCCTGTTCATTCGCATGATAAGATGCGGAGGATTCTTCGTCGTCGGCAAGGCGCGATGACGAGCAGTGGCGGGCACCACGCGAGGAAGAGCAACGCAGCCGACGGGGAAAAAGACCCGCATATTGTTGTGCGAATGAACAGGACAGGACACTAAGATGGGACAGAAGACGCACCCCAAGGTTTTTCGCATGCGTGTCATCGAGACCTGGGACTCCAAGTGGTACGCGGGCAACGACTATCCGGAATTGCTGCACGAGGATCTCAAGATCAAGAGCTTTCTCAAGGGGCGCCTGCATCATGCGGGCATCTCCAAGATCGAGATCGAACGGGCGACCAACAAGGCCAAGATCAATATCCACACCGCTCGTCCGGGCATCGTCATCGGCAAGAAGGGCGCCGAGATCGAGAAGCTCAAGGAAGAACTGGGGAAGCTGTCGCCGCGGGAGGTTTTCATCAACATCCACGAGGTCCGGCGGCCCGACCTGGACGCCCAGTTGGTGGCCGAGAACGTCGCCCTGCAGCTCGAACGCCGGGTGGCCTTCCGCCGCGCCATGAAGGAAAGCGTTTCCCGTGCGTTGCGCATGGGCGCCCAGGGCATCCGTATCCAGTGCGGCGGCCGGTTGGGCGGGCAGGAAATCGCCCGCACGGAATGGTACCGGGAAGGGCGCGTTCCGCTGCACACGCTGCGGGCGGACGTAAGCTACGGGCTGGCGGAGGCCAAGACGACCTACGGCGTCATCGGCGTCAAGGCCTGGATCTTCCGGGGCGAGATTCTGACCAAGCAGGAAGAGCAGCAGAAGGCCTCTCTGGGGCTATAGGGCTCGTTGCCTTGGCTTAGCCGGAGCGAATCATGCTTGAACCAAGAAGGATCAGATACCGCAAGGTACAGAAGGGTCGGAGGGGCGGATTTGCCCAGCGAGGCTCCAGTCTCTCCTTCGGCGACTACGGGCTGAAGTCCGTGGACCGCGGCTACATCACGGCGCGTCAGATCGAGGCCGCCCGAATCGCCTTGACGCGCTACCTGAAACGGCATGGAAAGGTCTGGATTCGGGTTTTCCCGGACAAGCCCATCACCCGCAAGCCTGCCGAGGTGCGTATGGGCAAGGGCAAGGGTCCGTTGCACGCATGGGTCGCCGTGATCAAGCCGGGAAAGCTGTTGTTCGAGATGGAGGGGGTCCAGCGGGAAGCCGCGAAGGAAGCATTCCGGCTTGCTTCGCGAAAGCTCGGTCTGGCCACCGTGTTCGTAGAGCGGTAGACGGGGTCCACGATGCACGCGAAGGAATTGCGAGACCTGAGCTCCGACGAGCTGCGCCAGAAGCGCACGGAGTGCAAGGAGGAGATCTTTCACCTGAGGTTGCGGCGCGCCACCGGGCAGTTGGAGAGCCCCATGAAGCTGCGGCAGTCGCGGCGCGATCTGGCCCGGGTGGAGACGGTGCTCGCGGAACGCCGGCCCCCGGCAAACGAAGAAGGCGATCATGAGTGAGCGTGGTGTCACCAAGCAGCGTGAAGGGGTGGTCAGGACCGACCGGATGGAGAAGACCGTCGTGGTCGAGTTGGAGCGGACGGTCCTTCATGCGCGTTACAAGAAATATCTGAAACGCCGGACCCGGGTAAAGGCCCACGACGAAGGCAATCAGTGCCGGGTCGGGGACCGGGTCGTGATCGTCGAATGCCGGCCGCTGAGCCGGGAGAAGCGATGGCGCGTGAGCCGGGTCTTGAATCGTCCCGCCGCGGGCGAGGCTCCCGCGGCGCCGGAGAGCGCAGGGGTTTAGTCGATGATACAAGTGGGGACGGTGCTGGACGTGGCGGACAATTCGGGTGCGCGAAGGGTCCAGTGCATCAAGGTGCTCGGCGGGACGAGGCGGAAGTACGCCAGCGTCGGCGACGTCATCGTCGTCTCGGTCAAGGAGGCCATGCCCAATTCCAAGGTGCCGAAGGGCAACGTGGTCAGGGCGGTGGTGGTGCGGACCGCCAAGGAGCTCAGCCGCGTGGACGGTTCCTACATCCGCTTCGACAACAATTCGGCGGTCCTGATCGACAACCAGAAGGAGCCGGTGGGCACGCGCATCTTCGGTCCCGTGGCACGGGAGCTCAGGGCGAAGCGTTTCATGAAGATCGTTTCGCTGGCGCCGGAGGTGCTATGAGCCTGTTCGTCCGCAAAGATGACAACGTGATGGTGGTGGCCGGGAGGGAGCGGGGGAAGACCGGCAAGATCATCAAGGTGCTGCCGAAGAAGAGCCGCGTCTTCATTGAACGGGTTAATCTCGTCAAGCGCCATTCCAAGCCCCGCAGCGCGCAGCAGCCTGGCGGCATCGTGGAGAAGGAAGCCTCGATCCACGTCTCGAACGTCATGATCATGTGCGACCCGTGCAATGCCCCGGTCCGGGTGGGATACAAGGTCCTCCCGGACGGTGAGAAGATACGCGTCTGCCGGCGCTGCGGCGAGGGCCTGGGCTAGGGCCGCGTCGCGGGCCCGTGGAATGGAATCGAACGATGGTAAGGCTCGAACAGAAATACAATGAGGCGATCGTGCCGGCCATGATGGCCGACTTCGGCTATCGCAACAGGCTCCAGGTGCCGCGTCTGAAGAACGTCTCCATCAACGTCTGCATCGGTGAAGCGGTGCAGAACGCCAAGCTGCTGGACTCGGCGGTGGCGGAACTGGCCGCCATCAGCGGCCAGCGTCCGGTGGTGACCCGGGCCCGCAAGGACATCTCCAACTTCAAGCTGCGCCGCGGCAACCCCATCGGATGCATGGTGACGCTGCGCCGTCAGCGGATGTACGAGTTCCTGGATCGCCTGATACAGGTGGCCCTCCCCCAGGTGAGGGATTTCAAGGGCATCCCGGCACGGTCCTTCGACGGCTGCGGCAACTACTCGTTGGGGATTCGCGAGCAGAGCATCTTCCCGGAAGTGAGGCCGGAGTCGGTGGAGCGGGTGCACGGCCTGACGGTGTCCATCGTGACCACCGCACGTACCGACGAGGAGGGCAGGGCCTTGTTGAAGCATCTCGGACTGCCGTTCGCCGGCGACGGGGGTACCACAAGTGGCTAAGAAGTGTCTTCGCATCAAGTCGGCGAGAACGCCGAAATTCAAGGTCCGTCAGTACAACCGCTGCCCGCTTTGCGGCAGGGCCAGGGCGTTTTACCGACGTTTCCGGATGTGCCGGATCTGCCTTCGGCTGTACGCCCGCCGGGGAGAGATTCCCGGGGTCATCAAGGCAAGCTGGTAGGAGGCGCAGTCTCGAATGAGCATGACCGATCCAATTGCGGATTTGCTGACGCGGATGCGGAACGGCGGGATGGCGAAGCACGAAACCGTCGACGTCCCGTGGTCCCGTCTCAAGGAGAGCATCGTGAAGGTGCTGGTGGAGGAAGGGTACGTGCGACAGGTCCGGCGTATCCAGGTCGACGGCCAGGTTCAGGATACCCTCCGGGTCTCCCTCAAGTACGACCGGGAACACCGGCCGGTGATGAGCGAGTTGAAACGGGTGAGCCGGCCGGGCCGGCGCGTGTATCTGGGCTACAAGGACATCCAACCGGTCCGCAAGGGTCTGGGCACCCACATCCTGTCCACGCCCAAGGGGATCGTGGTGGATCGGGAGGCGGTAAAGGCCAAGGTCGGCGGCGAGTTGCTTTGTTCCGTCAGCTAGTGTGCTCGAATACCAGGAGTGCTCCGTGTCGCGTGTAGGAAAAATGCCGATTGTCGTGCCCGGAACGGTCAAGATCGATTTCCAGGGCGCCGAAGTACGGATGCAGGGTCCCAAGGGCACGCTGACCCACCGCGTGCCGGAGGGCATCACGGTGGACGTGGACGGCGACCGGCTGCACGTCCGCCGGAACGACGAGACCAAGGCCATCAGAGCACGGCACGGGCTTACCCGGAAGTTGCTTGCCAACATGGTCGAGGGGGTCAGCGAGGGTTTCAGGAAAGTGCTGGAGATCAACGGCGTCGGCTACCGGGCCGAGTTCAAGGACGGGTCTCTGCACATGGCGCTGGGGTTCTCGCATCCCATCGTCTACCCTCTGCCCGCCGGCGTGTCCGCGTCGGTGGAACGGCAGACCGTGATCACCCTCGAGTGTCATGACAAGCAGGTGCTGGGCCAGGCGGCGGCCGAGGTGCGGCGGTTCCGTCCTCCCGAGCCGTACAAGGGCAAGGGCATCCGGTATCAGGGCGAGCTCGTCCAGCGGAAGGCCGGCAAGGCCATGGGCGGGGCGGCAGGTTGAACCAAACGAATCGGGTGGCGTCATGTTGACGAGCAAGAAGGTCGTGAGCCGCAAGCGGCGGCAACGGAGCGTGCGGAAGCGAATCACGGGAAGCGACACGTGTCCCAGGTTGTGCGTGTACCGGAGCTCCAGGCATATCTACGCGCAGGTCATTTCCGACCAGAGCGGGGTCACGCTGGCGAGCGCTTCGACGCTGTCGAGCCCGGCCGCGGGCTCCGACGAGAGCAAGGGGGTCGACGCGGCCAGAGATGTCGGCCGGCGCATCGCGGAACGGTGCGGCGAGAAGCAGATTGCCCGGGTGGTGTTCGACCGGAACGGTTTTCTCTTTCATGGACGGGTGAAGGCGCTGGCCGAGGCGGCACGAGAGGCCGGCCTCGTTTTCTGATCCGGGGGTTGCTTTGGAACGAGTCGATGCGCAGGGCTTGGAGCTGAAGGAGAAGGTCATCCACATCAGCCGCGTGGCCAAGGTGGTCAAGGGCGGACGGAGGTTCAGCTTCAACGCGCTGGTGGTGGTGGGTGACGAAGCCTCGGTCGTGGGATACGGCCTGGGCAAGGCCAACGAGGTGCCCGAGGCCATCCGCAAGGGAGTCGAGCACGCGAAGAAGACGCTGCTTCGGGTGCCGCTGGTGGATGACAGCATCCCGTACGAGGTCACCGGGCGCTTCGGCGCCGGGCACGTGCTGCTGAAGCCCGCCGCCCCCGGTACCGGCGTGATCGCCGGCGCGGGAGTACGGGCGGTGGTGGAAGCGGCCGGCATCCCCAACGTCTTGAGCAAGTGCATCGGCTCCAACAATCCGCACAACATGGTGAAGGCGACCTTCGAGGCCCTCAAGAACCTGAAGTCGCCGGAAGAGGTATCGGACTTGAGAGGGAAGCCGTTGGCGGAGATTCGATAGGCGTCCCGTGGCGACAGGACACCGAAAAGGAGCCGTTCATGGATCTGCGTGAGTTGCGCCCCGCGAAGGGCACCCGGCACGCCAAGAAGCGCGTGGGCCGGGGCATGGGCTCCGGCACCGGCAAGACCTCCGGCCGCGGACACAAGGGCCAGGGCTCCCGCTCCGGCGGCGGTGTCAGGCCGGGCTTCGAGGGAGGCCAGATGCCGCTCACGAGGCGCGTGCCCAAGCGCGGTTTCCACAATCCTTTCAGGACCAGCTTCACCCCGGTCAATCTCGACGGGCTCGGCCGGTTCGACGCGGGCCAGGAGGTTTCGCCCGAGTCGTTGCGGGCGGCGGGGCTGGCCGGCAAGGGCCTGGTGAAGATCCTGGGCCGCGGAGAGTTGTCCAGGCCGCTGACGGTGAAGGCCCATGGCTTTTCGCGCAGCGCCGTAGAGAAGATCGAAGCCGCGGGAGGCACGGTAGAAGTCCTTTCCCATGCTTGAAGGTTTCCAGAGCGCTGGCCGCATACCGGAGCTCAGGCGGCGTATCCTGTTCACCCTGGCGATGCTCGCGGTCTACCGCGTAGGCGTCGCCATACCGACACCGGGTATCGACCGCGACGGGCTGGCGGCGTTCTTCGCCCAGGTCGAGGGCACCATCTTCGGCCTATTCAACCTGTTTTCGGGCGGGGCGCTGGAGCAGTTCTCGGTCTTCTCGCTGGGCATCATGCCCTACATCAGCGCGTCCATCATTCTGCAACTCCTGACGGTGGTCTTTCCCTATCTGGAACGGCTGTCGAAGGAGGGCGACGTCGGGCGCAAGAAGATCACGCAGTACACGCGCTACGGCACCATCGTGCTTTCGGTCATCCAGGGCATGATGATCAGCATCGGCCTGGAAGGCACCCGGGGTCCCAACGGCGAGGCCATCGTGTTGGACCCGGGCTGGAACTTCCGTCTCATGACGGTGCTGACGTTGACCTCGGGGACCGCCTTCATCATGTGGCTCGGCGAGCAGGTTACGGAGCGGGGGATCGGCAACGGCATTTCGCTGATCATTTTCGCCGGCATCGTCGCGGCGCTCCCGTCGGCCATCACCTCGACGTTCCAGTTCGTGCGCGAGGGCGAGCTGAGCATCTTCTTCGTGATCATTCTGGTGCTCTTCGTGGTGCTGGTGGTGGGCATCATCATCTTCATGGAACGGGGACAACGGCGGATCCCGGTGCAGTACGCCAAGCGCGTGGTGGGACGGAGGATGTACGGCGGACAAACGTCCCATCTGCCCCTCAAGATCAACACCTCCGGCGTGATCCCGGTGATCTTCGCGTCGTCGGTGCTCATCTTTCCGGCCACCGTCGCCCAGTTCGTCCAGAACCCCTGGGCGCAGACGCTGGCGGGCTCCATGGCGCCGGGACAGTGGCTGCACGACCTGCTCTACGTCGGCTTGATCATGTTCTTCTGCTACTTCTACACCGCGGTGGTGTTCAACCCGGTGGACGTGGCCGAGAACATGCGGAAGTACGGCGGTTACGTGCCGGGAATCCGTCCGGGCAAGCGGACCGCGGAGTTCATCGACCGGGTGTTGTCGCGGATCACGCTGGGAGGCGCCGTCTACCTGTCGCTGGTGGCCTTGCTGCCCACCATCCTGATCTCGCAGTTCAACGTGCCGTTCTTCTTCGGCGGAACCGCATTGCTGATCGTGGTGGGGGTCGCGTTGGACACGGTCTCGCAGATGGAGACCCACATGATCTCGAGGAACTACGAGGGATTCATGAGGCGAGGGCGCATCCGTGGCCGGAGGGGTTGAGGAACGCCGGAGACGCCGCCGGCCGAGGTGACCCTCGAATGATTTATCTAAAGTCCCGGGCCGAGATAGACACCATGCGCCGGGCCAGCGTCATCGTGGCGGAGGTCCTTCAGGCGCTCAAGGAGGTGGTGAAGCCGGGCATGACCACCCTGGAGCTGGACGAGCTGGCGGAGCGGATGACGTACGAGAAGGGGGCCAAGCCGGCGTTCAAGGGCTATGCCGTTGCCGGCAGGGTGTTCGAGCACAGCCTGTGCACGTCGGTCAACGAGGAAATCGTCCACGGGATTCCTTCGGACCGTGTGCTCGAGGAAGGGGACATCCTGGGGATGGACTTCGGCGTGGTGTACGACGGTTTCTACGGCGACTCGGCGGTGACGGTGGGCCTGGGCCGGGTGAGCGCCGAGGCCGAACGCCTCATGCGGGTGACCGAGACGGCGCTGAACGAGGGCATCGAGATGCTGCGCGAGGGCAACCGCCTGGGAGACCTGGGCAACGCCATACAGGAGATCGCGGAGCGTTCGGGTTATTCGGTGGTCCGGGAATTCGTGGGACACGGCATCGGCAGGAAGCTGCACGAGGAACCACCGGTGCCCAACTACGGCGACGCGGGCAAGGGAGCCCGCCTGCGGGCGGGCATGGTCCTGGCGGTGGAGCCCATGGTCAACGCCGGGAAGAAGGAAATCAGCATCCTGGACGACGGCTGGACCGCCATCACCCGGGACCGGAGTCTCGCGGCCCACTTCGAGCACTCCATCGCCGTTACCGAGAACGGGCCTTACGTGTTGAGCCGTCTGTAGCGTTCCGCGTGGACAAAGAGGTCGGATGTGAAAGTAAGAGCGTCGGTCAAGAAGATCTGCAACAAGTGCAAAATCGTTCGCAGGAACAGGGTCGTGCGGGTCATCTGCGTCACCCGCAAGCACGCCCAGCGGCAAGGCTAAGGGCCAGGCTGACTCGGAAAGGATAACTCATGGCACGTATTGCTGGGGTGGATCTGCCCAAGAACAAGCAGATGGAAGTGGCGTTGACCTACATCTACGGCATCGGCGCGACCACGTCCCGGAACATCCTCAAGGAAGCCGGGATATCTTTTCAGCTCAAGTCCGACGACTTGTCCGACGATCAGGTCGTCGTGATACGGCGGATCATCGACCAGGAAATGAAGGTCGAGGGCGACCTGCGGCGCGACGTCACCATGGACATCAAGCGCCACATGGACATCGGCTCCTATCGGGGCCTCAGGCACCGGCGCGGGCTGCCCGTCAGGGGACAGCGCACGCATACCAACGGGCGCACCCGGATGGGCCCCCGGCGGACCATCGCCGGAAAGAGGAAGCCGCCGTCGAAGGGTTAGGTCCAAAACAGAACAGGAGCATCCATGGCTCAGGCCGCGAAAAAAGCGCGTGACGCGAGGGCGCCGAGGAAACGGCGCGGACGGAAGAACATCGCCGAGGGGGTGGCGCACATCCATTCCACCTTCAACAATACGATCATCACGATCTCGGACACGCAGGGGAACGTCGTGGCGTGGTCGAGCGCCGGGGCCATCGGCTTCAAGGGATCCCGCAAGGGCACGCCTTTCGCGGCGCAGCAGGCGGCGGACAACGTGGCGCGCAAGGCCATGGACCACGGCATGCACTCGATACAGGTCTACGTGCGCGGACCGGGTTCGGCCAGGGAGTCGGCCCTGAGGTCGCTTCAGTCGGCAGGGTTGAACATCAGCCTGATCAAGGACGTGACGCCCATTCCCCATAACGGCTGCAGACCGCCCAAACGCAGGCGCGTCTGAGAGGAGATAGTCAGTGGCTAGGTACCATGGTCCGGTTTGCCGGCTCTGCCGGCGAGAGAATTTGAAACTGTTTCTCAAGGGCGATCGGTGTTATACGGACAAGTGCGCCATCGAGCGGCGCAACTACCCCCCGGGTCAACACGGCCAGCGACGCCTCAAGTTCTCCGAGTACAGCCTCCAGTTGCGGGAGAAGCAGAAGGTCAAGCGCATGTACGGACTGCTCGAGAAACAGTTCAGGAGCAGCTTCGAGACGGCGGAGAAGGCCCGCGGCATCACCGGCGAGAATCTGCTGGTGATTCTGGAGCGACGGCTCGACAACGTCGTGTACCGACTCGGATTCGCCTGTTCCAGAGGGGATGCCCGGCTGCTGGTGCGGCACGGCCACGTTCTGGTCAACGGCCGGCGCGTGACGATCCCTTCGTATCGCGTGGGAGTCGGAGACGTGGTGGCGGTGGCGGAGAAGAGCCGCAAGTCGGAGCGGGTCATCACCGCCATGGAAGGAGCCCAGCGGCGCGGCGTGCCCGACTGGATCGAGTTGAACCAGGAGAGCTTTTCCGGGACCGTCAGGGTGCTGCCGAGCCGCGGTGACATCACCACGCCCATCAACGAGAAGCTCATCGTCGAGTTGTATTCCAAGTAGCCCTTCAGCGGGGCTGGAGATCCCATGCAGAAGCATTGGAGCGAACTGATCAAACCGGACGCCATCGAGGTCGACGAGAAGAGTCTGACCCCGACCTATGGCAAGTTCGTCGGAGAGCCTTTCGAGAGGGGTTTCGGCCAGACCGTCGGCAACAGTCTGCGGCGCATCCTGCTTTCGTCGCTCAGGGGCGCGGCCATCACCTCGGTCCAGTTGGAAGACGCCCTTCATGAGTTCTCCACCATCCCGGGCGCCACGGAGGACGTGACCGACATCATCCTGAACCTGAAGGAGGTGCGGGTGAAGCTTCACGACTCCGAGCGGGAGGTCGTCCGCATCGAATCGTCGGGCCCGGAAGAGGTGCTGGCCAAGGACATCGTCTGCGGGCCGCAGGTGGAGATCCTCAATCCCGAGCACCACATCGCTTCGCTTTCGAAGGAGGGACGGCTGAACGCCACGATGGTGGTGCGGATGGGTCAGGGATACGTGCCGGCGGAACGCAACCGGGAAGAGGAGCAGCCCGTCGACACGATCTTCATGGACGCGGTCTTCTCTCCCATCCGCAAGGTGAACTTCACCGTGACCAACGCCCGGGTCGGCCAGCGCACGGACTATGATCGTCTGGTGCTCGAGGTCTGGACGGACGGGAGCGAGAAGCCCGAGGATGCGCTGGCCCACGCGGCCCGGATCCTGCAGGACCAGGTCGACATCTTCATCAACTTCCAGGAGGGGCCGCAGCCTTCGGAGAACGAATCGGATGCCGAAGCCGCTCCCCTCAACGAGAATCTCTTCCGCGCGGTCGAGGACCTGGAGTTCTCGGTCAGGGCACAGAACTGCCTGCAGAACGCCAATCTCAAGTACATTGGCGAACTGGTGCAGAAGACCGAGCAGGACATGCTCAAGACCAAGAACTTCGGACGCAAGTCATTGAACGAGATCAAGGAGCTGCTCAACGAGCTGGGATTGGAGCTGGGCATGAGACTGGACCACTTCCCAAGCCGCGAAGAGCTCGAGAGCCGGAAGCAGGCGGAGCAGAAGGAGACAGCGTAGGCCATGCGGCACCTGAAGAAAGGCAGAAAGCTGAATCGCAGTCCCAGCCACCGGCTGGCCATGTTGCGCAACATGACCACGTCGCTGCTGCGCCACGATCGCATCACCACCACCGATGCCAAGGCGAAGGAGCTGCGGCGTTGGGCGGACTGGCTCATCACCCTCGGAAAGGACGGCAGCCTGCATGCACGCCGCCGGGCGCTGGCGTTCGTGCAGGACAAGGCCGTGGTCGCGCGGTTGTTCAACGACCTCGGGCCGCGTTTCCAGGATCGCAATGGCGGCTATACCAGGATCGTCAAGGTGGGACGTCGGCGCGGCGATGCGGCGCCGCTTTCCGTCATCGAGCTGATACCGTCCGAGACCGGGGAAGAGGCGGCGGCGGGTAACGCCCCCGCGAACCGGCCGGCCCCGACTGCCGAGGCCTGAGCCGGGCTCCGCCGTTCGTCACGCCCCCCTGTTGCCGCAACGGATCCCGGCAAACCGCCCGGGCCGTTTCCCGCGCTGGTGACAGCACGGGATCGATTGGCGTATATGCTCAACCATCGAAAGTCGACGGCAGGCGGCCACGTCTATTTCAGCCGCCCCCAGCTCGTCACCGTTACCGTCCTCTTCTGCATCGCGTCGGTCGTCATATTCTTCCTCGGCATCCTCATCGGGCAGAGCATCGAGGAACGGAAGATCCTGCAGCGGCAGGAGGAGGTGGCCAAGGTCCCGGTCGACTCCAAGGCGAAGAAGGACGACGATCTCACGTTCTACGATACCTTGACGAAGCCCGAGCCGCCGTCGGAGGCCAAGCCCGCGCCGAAGGCGGCAACCCCTCCGCCCCAGCCTCCATGGGCCGTGCAGATCGCCGCCCATCGAACCCGCGCCACCGCCGACCGCATGGCGGCGGAGCTGAGGAAGCGCGGACATCGGGCCTACGTCACATCCGGTGAGCTCAGCGGGAGGAAGTTCTACCGGGTCCGGGTAGGACGGTACGGCACCCGCCGGGAAGCCCTGGCCGCCCTCCAGCGACTCAAGACCGAGAACTACAAGAACGCGATGATCACGAGGAACCAATGAACATCCAGCAAGCCATAGCGCAGTTGGTGGGTGGCGCGAACCTCACCGAGCAGCAGATGGTGGACGTCATGAACCAGGTCATGACGGGCGAGGCCACCCCGATCCAGGTGGGAGCGTTCCTGACGGCGTTGCGAATCCAGGGCGAGACCGTGGAGGAAGTGACCGGCGCAGCCCGGGTCATGCGGGAGAAGGCGCTGCACGTGGACGCGGGCGACGGTTGCGTGCTGGATACCTGCGGCACCGGGGGCGACGGCAAGAACACGTTCAACATCTCCACCACGGTGGCCTTCGTGGCGGCGGCCGCCGGCATCACCGTGGCCAAACACGGCAATCGGGCGGTCTCCAGCGGCTCGGGCAGCGCGGACGTCCTGGGCGCCCTGGGCGTCAACATCGACGTGCCCAAGGAGATGGTGGAGCGCTGTCTGCGGGAAGTCGGCATCGGCTTTCTCTTCGCGCCAGCGATGCACGGGGCCATGAAGTATGCCGCGGCTCCGCGCCGGGAGGTGGGGATCCGGACCATCTTCAATCTCCTGGGCCCCCTGACCAACCCCGCCGGGGCGAGCCGTCAGCTCATGGGCGTCTACGACGGCACGCTCATCGAGATGGTCGCGCAGGTCCTCGGGAACCTCGGCAGCGAGAGGGCCATGGTGGTCCACGGCGAGGAAGGCCTCGACGAGATCTCCCTCGGCGGCCCCACCGCGGTGGCCGAGTGGAAGGACGGCGCGGTCGCCCGCTACACCCTCAACCCCGAGGACTTCGGTTTCGAGAAGCAACCGGCCTCGCTGCTGACGGCGGCGGATCCGGCGGAATGCGCCGCCATCGTGACGGCCGTCCTGAAGGGAGAACCGGGTCCCGCCCTGGACGTGGTCCTGCTCAACAGCGGCGCGGCGCTCTGCGTCGGCGGACGGGCCGAAAACATCGCCGACGGCATCGGCCTGGCGCGGGAGCGCATCGATTCCGGGGCCGCTCAGGGGAAGCTCGAGCACCTGATCCGGCTCACCCATGAGTCATGATGGCGGTGTCCCGGTGACCAACGACATCCTCGACCGGATCGTCGCCCACGTGCGCGGGCAGCTCGATTCCCGCCGGCGGGAGCATCCGGTGGAGTCGCTGAAGGACAGTCCGCTATACCAGCGGAGCCCCCGGGGGTTTCTCGAATCCTTGTCGAGGCCCGGACGCCACGTCATTGCCGAGGTCAAGCGCGCGTCGCCCTCCCAGGGCGTGATCCGCCAGGATTTCGACCCGGTGGGCATCGCCTCCGGTTACCAGGCTAACGGCGCCACCGCCCTTTCCGTGGTCACCGAGGAACGCTTCTTCGACGGTTCCCTCCGCTATCTTTCCGACATCCACGCGACGGTCTCCCTGCCCCTTCTCAGGAAGGACTTCGTCGTTGACGCCTATCAGCTCGCGGAAGCCCGGAGCTTCGGCGCCGACGCCGTGCTGCTTATCGCGGCGATCCTGGACGAAGGCGAGCTGGCGGCGCTCCACGCCGAGGCCCGCGCGCTTTCCCTGGACGTGCTGGTGGAGGTACACTCGGAGCCAGAGCTGGAGGCGGCGCTAAGAGTCGGAGCGAGCATGGTCGGCATCAATAACCGCGACTTGCGGACCTTCCGGGTGGACCTCGGGGTCGCCGAAGCGCTGTTGCCCCGGCTCCCGTCCCATGTGCTGGCGGTGTGTGAGAGCGGCATCAAGGACGTCGGCCACGTGGAACGGCTCGAGGCCTCCGGCGCCCGGGTCTTCCTGGTGGGGAAAACGCTCATGCGCGCCGGCGATCCCGGCGCCAAGCTCGCCGAGCTGCTGGGGGCGGCCAGCGCGGCCCGACATCATGGTCAAGGTTAAGATCTGCGGCGTCACCAGCGCCGACGACGCGTTGAGGGCGGTGGAGTACGGCGCCGACGCGCTGGGATTCAATTTCTACCCGCCCAGCCCGAGGTACATTCCGCCCGAGCAGGCGGCGCGGATCCTCGGGGAGCTGCCCGCCGGGATGTGCACCGCCGGGCTCTTCGTCAACGAGACCCGGCAACACGTGAAGTCGGTGCTCCGGACGTGCCGCTCCGGGGGAAGCGCCGGGCTCACTGCCGTGCAGTTCCACGGCGATGAGGCCCGGGACTATTGCGCCCGCTGGCCGCTCAAGGTCATCAAGGCGTTCCGGGTGCGCGATGAGCAGACCCTCGGGGAGATCGGGGAGTATCCGGTGGACTATTACCTCCTGGACTCCTGGAGCCCCGGGTACGGCGGGTCGGGAGCCACTTTCGCCTGGGAATGGCTGACCGCCCCCATGGCCCGCCCCGTGATCCTTGCCGGCGGTCTCGACGTCGGCAACGTGAGCGAGGCGGTGCGTGAGTTGAAGCCCTTCGGCGTGGACGTCTGCTCAGGGGTCGAGGCGGCGCCGGGCCGCAAGGATCATCAGCGAATGAAAGACTTCATCGCGGCGGCCAAGGCGGAATGACCGGCCTTGGGATGTGGCGTTTCCGGGTGTCGTGACTTCCTATCAGAAGAGCCTCGATTATATTTACAACCTCCGCGGCGCCGAGATCGATCTCCGGCTCGAGCGGGTGGCGCGGGCGTTGTCGTTGTTCGACGACCCCCAGCACCGGTTCAAGGTCTGCCATGTCGCCGGAACCAACGGCAAGGGTTCCACGGCGGCCATGGTCCATTCGGTGTTGTCCGTCGCCGGGTACCGCGCGGGACTCTACACCTCGCCGCACCTGTCCGCCTTCACCGAGAGGATCCGGGTGGGCAGGCGGCGCATCACCCAGGCCGCGGTCGCCGCCCTGGTCGGGGAGATCGCCGAGCGTACGCGGCGGGCGGCGGTCTGTCTCACGTTCTTCGAGTTCGCCACCGTGATGGCGTTCCTCCACTTCGCCAGGGAGGGGGTGGAGGCCGCGGTGGTGGAGGTGGGCCTCGGGGGAAGGCTCGACGCCACCAACGTGGTGCGGCCGGACGTCACCGTCATCACCACCATCTCCCGGGACCACGAGCGCTTCCTCGGCAGCCGCATCGGCTCCATTGCCCGGGAAAAGGCCGGCATCGTCAAACCGGGGGTTCCGCTGGTGTGCGGCGCCCTGCCTCCGGCGGCGAAGCGGGTCGTGAACGGAGTGGCCCGCGCCGCCGGCGTGGCGGTGCGTCATTGGGCCACGGACTTCTCCGTCGCCTCCCGCGGCCACCGCTCGTTCGACTATCACGGACGCGAATGGTCGTTGCAGGGTCTCGACCTGGGGTTGCCCGGGGAGTATCAAAGACACAATGCGGGAGTCGCCCTGGCTTCCCTGGAGGCCTTGGACCCGGTGCTGCCCGTCCGGGAGAAATCCATCCGCGCCGGGCTGGCGGCGGTGGCCTGGCCGGGCCGCTTCGAGAGGGTGTCCGGGCGCCCCGCGGTCATATTGGACGGCGCGCACAATCGCGCCGCCGTGGAGGCGCTCGCCGCCGAGATCCGCGCGCTCCCGGGCGGCGGGAAGGTCCGGTTGCTGTTCGGCAGCATGGCGGACAAGGACTGGCCGGCGATGCTGGCCGTGCTGTGCGGGGTTTCCAGGGAGGTGGTGTTGACACGGGTTCCGTCCGAGCGAGGGGCCGACCCCCGATCGCTTCTTTCGGCCGTGCCGGCGGGGCTTCCGGCAACCACGGCGGACGATCCGGTTGCCGCCATGTCGCGGCTCGCGGCGGACCGGCGCGGACGGGACGTCCCCATTCTCGTGGCCGGTTCCCTCTATCTCGTGGGCGCGGTCCGCGGCAAGGCCCTTGAACTGGCGGCGCGATCGCGATAGCGCAGTGAGCATGGCGGCCCAGGCATGTTTCGACCGAAACCAGACATCCGGACCCTGACGTCGCTGCTGCTGTCAGGGTGCCTCCTGTGGCCCTTCGCCATGGTCCAGGCCCAATCCGAAGGCGACGCGGAACCGGTCGAGGTCTTGGCCGGCGACTCCATCGAGGTGAGCGAGCAGGGCGACGCCGTGAAGGTCCGGGGCAACGTGGAGATACGGCGGGGACAGACCGTCTTCGGCGCCGATGCCGTGGACGTCCGCCGGTCGGCGCAAACGCTGCGCGCCGAGGGTTCGGTATTTCTCCGCGATCCGCGCTACCGGCTGACGGCGTCGCGGCTCGAGATGAACCTGATAGACGAGACCGCCACGATTCTCGACGGCGACGTGTTCATCGAGGAAGGCCATATCAGCTTCAGCGGAAGCCGGCTGCAGAAATTCCCCGGCCAGGTCTACGAGGTCCAGGACGGGCTTTTCACCACCTGCCTCTGCGACACCGGCACGCCTCCGTGGCGCATCGGCGCCCGGGAGCTCCGGCTGCGCCGTGAAGGCGAGGTGGTGGCGGACGACGCCACCTTCTACGTCTACGACGTCCCCGTCCTTTACCTGCCCTACGTCTACTTCCCCCCTCTCTCGCAACGCACCACCGGGCTGCTCTTCCCGTCCTTCGGCTGGTCGGACGAGAACGGCATGCTGTACCGGCAGCCTTTCTTCTGGGCGCTGGACAAGAGCAACGACGCCACGCTCAACTTCGCGGTGGAGTCCAAGACACGCCTCGGCGTGGCCGGCCAATACCGCACCGTGCCCAGCCGCGCCGCCCACGGCCGCCTGGACGTGGCCTACTTCAGCGAGCGGATGCGCGATACCCGGGTGGCGGCGGACAAGCATATCGCGGATGCCGAGATTCCCGAGGACCGTTGGAGCGCCCTGCTGACGCACCGCCATCGCGGCCCCTGGGCCACGTTCAGCGACGTCGCGCTCTACAGCGACAGCCTGGTGACGCGCGAGTTGCTGGAATTTACCGACCTGGGCTCCGATGCGAGGCGGCTTGCCCGCACCAGCCGCTACAGCGCGTCGCGCCTCGGATTCTATCGCCATGAGTCGGGGATGACCCTCCAGGGGTTGCTGGACTACCAGCAGGATCTGGTCCAGCCCCAGAGACACACGCTCCATCGGGTCCCCCACCTCTCCTTCAGCGGCAACCGCCCGCTCGACGACCGGCTCGGCTTCGGCTGGCACGTGCAACTCACGAATTTCGTGCGCGAGAAGCACGCAGACGGCCTGAGGGTGGATATCAGGCCGGAGTTGACCTGGCCCGTGAATCTCGGCCGTCACTTCAGGTTCGCCACCAGCGTCGCGCTGCGCGAGACCCTGTACCGCCTCGACGCCGTGGAGGGCCGGTTCGACGAGCAGGGCGGCTTCACCGGCAAGTTCCCGCGCAACAGTTCCCGGGAGCTGTTCGAGGTACGCGGGAGCCTGGCCACCTCGCTGAGCCGCGTCTACGAGTGGAACGAAGGCGCGTGGAGCCGGATACGGCACGTGGTGGAGCCGGCGGTGGAGTACCTGTTCATCCCGCATACGGACCAGAGCAGGCTCCCGATCTGGGACGGCATCGACCGGATCAATCGCCGCAACGTGCTCACGGTCTCGTTGACGAACCGTTTATGGGGGGTGTCCGGGGGCGTCGCCGCCGGCGAACCCGTGACGGTGCGCCGGCTGGCCGTCGCCCGGGTGGCCACGAGCTTCGACATCGACCGGTCGCGCGGGGGGCGGGACGACCTCTCCGACGTGGACGTCGGCGTGCGCCTCAGCCCCGCCCGGAACCTCGACGTCGATGCCGGCGTGGGCCTGGACCCGGGACCGTGGAACCTCCGTCAAGCCGTAGCGGGGTTCTCCGTGTCCGGGGACGCGCCCCTCGAGACGAGGGTCGCCGACCGGGATTTCGCGCGCCCCAACCGCCTCTCGCTGCGGTACCGCCATATACGAAAAAACCCGCTTGCGCCGCTCGCGACGAATGCCAACCTCCACCCGGCCGCCGTCGACTGCCCTCCGGGGGACAGCGGATGCGAGCAACGGAATCCCTTGAACGGCGTGCAGGCCGACGCCCTGTTGCGCGTGAGCGACCAGGTCCTGTGGCTCTACGACGGCAACTACGATGGCGAAGCCGGCCGGATGACGCGCAACCGGGGGAGCATCAAGTATCTCTCCGAGTGCGAGTGCTGGACCTTCATGGTCTCCGTCGACCGGCAGACCAACCCGGACCGCACGCTCTTCTCCGTAAAGTTCAATCTGCTCGGCCTGGGTTCCTAGGAATCGTCCGGTCCGTCAGGAACCGGGCCCCGCCGTCTTGCGATCACGGACCGGGCCGGAGCCGGTCCGGAATTTGCGTCTCCGACAGGGCATGACTGCAAACACCCTGAGGGTTGCCGCCTGGTTGATCGTGGGCCTCCACCTCTGTCCGGCTCCGGTCATGGGCCAGGGCGCCTCCTTGCCCGGGCCCGCCTCGGGAAGCGGCCGGTCGGGGGCGGTTTCGTCCGGGAGTCCCTCCGGGCGCGCCGGCACGGTGACCCTGAATTTCGACGGCGCCGATCTGGCGGAGGTCATACACGTCCTGGCGCGGCACTTGCGGCTCAACTACACCCTCGATGAGGACGTCGGGGGCACGGTCACGCTGTTCAGCGGCCATCCGGTACGGCGGGACGACCTGCTGCCGATCTTCCACGAGCTCCTCCGAATCCATGACGCCGTGGCGGTCAAGCGGGGGAACCTGTACCGCATCACTTCCATCGCCAAGGGGTCCGGGCTGGCCGGTCCGGCCGCGGCCGGGCGTCCCGGGTTCTCCATGCACGTCCTTCCCGTACGGTTTCTCCCGGTGAGTGCCATGAAGCGGTTGCTGACGCCGTTCATGGGCGAGGGAGGGTGGATTCTCGAGCACGTGCGCGGCAACTATCTGGTACTTGTCGATTTACCGTCAAACATCCGACGTCTGGCGGAAATCAGGGACCTCATCGACGTCCGGGTCTTTGCCGGGACCCGCATGGAGCTCTACCGGCCCAGGGCGGCGTCGGCGGGGGACCTTGCCCAGGAGATGTCGGCGGCCATGAAGCTCTTCGCGGCTTCCGCGACGCAGGACGACCACTTCGCCGCCCGGTTCCTGCCGCTGCCGCGGATCAACCAACTCCTGGTCATCGCCTACAGCGAGGCCGCGTGGCAGTACGTGAAGCGCTGGATCGCGCGTATCGACGTCGTCGCCGATACGCCGGGACGGAAGATCTTCATCCGGCCCGTGGAGAACGGCAAGGCGACGGAGCTGGCGCGGGTGCTCGGCCGGCTCTACGGCTCCGGCGGGTCGTCCATCCGCGATCCGCGGCCGCGCCGGGACGGGCTCGCCGTCGCCGGCGGACTCCCGGGCGCCGGAACAAGGGAAGGCGGCCGTCAGGGACCGGCGCGCTTCACCGGAGGTCCGGACGGCGACGGAGGTCTCCGGGCGGCCGCGCGCCCGGATCGGCCGGGGCGGACGCCGATGCCGTCCGCCGCCGGGGAAGGGGTACGGGTGGTTGCGGAGCCGGCCACGAACTCGCTGGTCATTCTCGCGACGCCGCGGGAATACCGCGCCATCGAGGAAGTGCTCGGGAGGCTGGACCTGATTCCGCGCCAGGTGCTCATGGAGGTGCTGGTGGCGGAGGTGACGCTCTCCGACGACTTCGAGTTCGGCGTGGAATACGCGCTTTCGAAAGGTGGCTTCGAGCCCTCGGCCGCGGGAGACCAGGCCCCGGCCAACCCGCAAGGCAGCGCCGGCTTCCGGGCATTGGAGTCGGGTTTCACGTCCATTGTCGAAGCGGGAAGGGAGTTTCGCGTGTTCGTCAACGCGCTGATGCAGGACGCCCGGGTCAAGGTGCTGTCATCGCCCCATCTGCTGGCCGTGGACAACCGGCCCGCGCGGATCCGCGTCGGCAGCGAGCAGCCGGTGGCCACCGGGATGGTGGTCTCGCAAGAGGCCCAGGCGACCACCACGACCATCCAGTTCAAGAACGTCGGCCGGATCCTCACCATCGTGCCCCAGGTGAACTCCGAGGGCCTCGTCCACTTGCAGGTCCGGGTCGAGGTCAGCGACGTGGGCGAACGGGTGGTGGTGGGGAGGCAATCCTTCGACGCGTTCAACGTCCGCGACGCGGAGACCACCGCGGTGCTCCAGGACGGCCAGACCCTGGTCATCGGCGGCATCATCACGGACAACCGCCGGCGCACCCGGATCGGCATCCCCCTGCTCATGGAGCTGCCGGTCCTGGGGCAGCTCTTCCGCACCGACCTCGAACGGTCCGAACGGACGGAGCTGGTCATCCTGATCACGCCCCGCGTGATCCGCAACCGGAGGGAAGGCGAGCGCGTGACGGCACGCTTCCTGGACCGGGTCCGGGCCGTGCGGCGGGAGTTGGAAGCCCGCCGTCCGCCGGCGGTTCCGCCGGGAACCGGCCCGCCGTCGAGCCCGCCCTAGCGCGGGCGCTTCTTCAACTCCTCCCAGGACTTCAGCCGCTCCCGGATCGTCCGCTCATAGCCTTCGTCGCTGGGCTCGTAGTAGCGGCGTCCTTCGAGCTCCGGCGGCAGATGCTGCTGGTCCGTGACGTGACCCGGAGCGTCGTGGGGGTAGCGGTAGTCGGCGCCGTAGCCCAGGGACTTCATCAGGCCGGTGGGGGCGTTTCGGAGATGGAGGGGAGTGGGCAAGGCGCCGTGTTCGCGCACGTCCCGGGTGGCCTCCAGCAGCGCCCGGTAGGATGCATTGGACTTGGGCGCGGTGGCCAGGTATACGGCCGCCTGGCTCATGGGAATCCGCCCCTCCGGCAGCCCCACGAAGTGGAACGCGTCCCTGGCGGCCACGGCCACCTGCAACGCCCGCGGGTCGGCGTTGCCGATGTCCTCGGCGGCGAAGATGACCATCCGGCGGGCGATGAAGAGCGGGTCCTCCCCGGCCTCGATCATCCGCACCATCCAGTACACCGCCGCGTCGGGGTCGCTGCCCCGGAGGCTCTTGATGAACGCGGAGACAAGGTTGTAGTGCTCCTCGCCGGACTTGTCGTAGCGGAGCGGCCCGAGTTGCAGGGCCTGTTCGACGTGGGGCAGCTCGATGCGGCCGGCGTCGGAGTCGTTGCGCGCCAGTGTGACCGCTCCCTCCAGGCCGTTGAGCGCCACCCGGGCGTCCCCCTGGGCCCGCTGGACCAGCACGGTCCGGGCCTCCGGCGCCATCTCCAGGGCGGCGTCCCAGAGTCCCCGTCCGCGTTCCGCCAACGCCCGGTCGACCACCCGCGTGAGGGTCTCCTCGGTCAGCGGGTGCATCACGCACACCCGGCAACGGGAGAGCAGCGGGGCGATCAGCTCGAAGGACGGGTTCTCGGTGGTGGCGCCGACGAGGGTCAGCAGTCCCGCTTCGACATGGGGGAGGAAGGTGTCCTGCTGGGACTTGTTGAAGTGATGGATCTCGTCCACCAGGAGCACCACCGGGACGGCGCTCCGTTGCAGCCGCCGGGCGTCCGGGAGGATGTTCTTGAGCTCCCGGGTGCCGGAGCTGACCGCGGAGAACTGGATGCAGTGGGCCTGGCAGGCATCGGCCAGAAGCCGGGCCAGGGTCGTCTTGCCGCATCCCGGCGGACCCCAGAGGATGATGGACTGGAGGCGGCCCGTGTCGGCCATGCCCCGCAGGAGCGTGCCGGGGCCCAGGAGATGTTCCTGCCCCAGCACGTCGTCCAGGCGGGACGGCCGCATCCGCTCCGCCAGGGGCGTGTTCTTCCCGGCGCTGCGGGAACTCGCGGAGTCGAACAGTTCCACGGCATCGTCAGCGCGACGCCCGCGGCCTGCGATCCTCTTCCAGACGGGCGCGCTTGCCCGAGAGGTTTCTGAGATAGTACAGCTTGGCTCTGCGCACCCGGCCCTGGGTGACGATCTCGACTTTCTCGATGCGCGGCGAGTGGAGCGGAAAGATGCGTTCCACGCCCACGCCGTAGGACGTCTTGCGGACCATGAACGTCTCGCGGTTGCCGCTTCCGGAGATGGCGATCACCACGCCTTCGAAGACCTGGATACGTTCCTTCTCGCCTTCCACGATGCGGACATGGACACGGACCCGCTGCCCGGGCTTGAGCGCGGGCGCTTCCCGCGTCTGTTCCTGTTCGATTCGGTCAATGACGTTCATTCGGCACTCCCTTCAAACTACCGTCCCAGTATACGATCCAGCATGATGGCGGACGCCGCTCGCACGGAGAGATGATTGTATGCGTCCTTGCCCGCGATGGGCTCCAGCACCAGGTCCGAGCGGGCGAAGACGGAGTCCGCCAGGCCCCAACCCGTGCCCAGCAGGATCATGCAGGGGACATCGTCTCTTATTAGCATTTCCCGCATTTTTCCAAAAGTTGTCAGCTCCCGGCCCGGCACGGACCGGGCCGACGTCGCCACCAGCCGGGGGGCGGTGCCGCGCTCCCGTTCCACGCCGGCCGCTGCTTCGTCCAGCGTGTCGCAAAGCCGTACCCGGGAAAGGGCTTCCCTGCGCGTGCCGCTGTAGGCGCCGCCGTAGCCCCGCTCCCAGTGGTCGATGATCCTGGCCGCCAGCTTCTGCAGGGTCTTCACCGGGTTGACGACGTAGAAACCCGCGACCCCGTAGGTGCGGCAGGTGCGGGCGATGTCGTGTATGTCGAGATTGGTGATGGACGAGGTGACCGTGTCGCCGCGGCGGTCGGACACGGGGTAGTGCAGCAGCGCCACGTAGACGTCCGCCCGCGGCCCGGCCGCCTCGCCGGGCGCCTTGGCCAGCAGGTCGGGCCGCCGCCGCATGGTGGTCTCGACGCTCATCCTGTGGCGCCACCGGCGGATCTCCTCGTGGTCGCCCGACAGCAGCACCTCCGGCACCTTCATGCCCCGGTACTCCGCCGGCCGGGTGTATTGCGGATATTCCAGCAGCCCCTCCGTGAACGACTCTTCCCGGGCCGACTGCTCGTTGCCCAGGACCCCCGGCACCAGCCGGGCCACCGTGTCGATGACCGCGAGAGCCGGTATCTCGCCGCCGCTCAGCGTATAGTCCCCGATGGAAAGCGTGTCGTCGACATAGTCCATGACCCGCTCGTCGACCCCTTCGTAGCGGCCGCAGACCAGCACGATTTCCTTGTGCGCCAACGTCGCCGCGGCGGTCTCCTGGTCGAAGACCCTGCCCCGGGGCGACAGCAGCACCACCCGCGGGTCCTGGAGCCGGCGCCGGCAGTCCTCGATGGCGTCGATGAGCGGCTCCGGCTTCAGCACCATGCCCTGGCCGCCGCCGTAGGGATAGTCGTCGGTGGTACGGTGCCGGTCCGTGGCATACCGCCGCAGGTCCACCAAGTCGATGGAGAGGAGCTTCTTCTCCCGCGCCCGCTTGAGGATGCTGTGGGCCAGCGGCGACTCGAAGATCTCCGGAAACAGCGTGATGACCGAGAAATGCATGACGGGCGCGTTGGTTGTGTTGCCGTGTTTCGCGTCGGTTCGGGCACGGGCGGGTTCGAACCCCGGCCCTATAGTTCCAGCAGCCCCTCGGGCGCGTCGATGGTGACGGTCCTGTTCACGACGTCGATCTGCCGGATGAATTCCTTGACCGCCGGGATCAGGTGCTCCTTCGCGGAGCCGGCCACCACCAGCAGGTCGCCGCCCTCCCTGGGCCAGATCCGGGTCACGGTGCCGATGCGCTCACCTCCGGCGTCCACGACCTCGAAACCCACCACCTCTTCGTAGTAGTACTCGGCCGCACCCAGGGGCGCGAGGGCGTCCCGCCGCACCCACAACCGGCAGCCCACCAGGTCCCGGGCCGCGTCCATGTCGTCGATGCCGCGGAGCTTCAGAAGGGCGGCTCCCCCGTGGGGCTTGGCCCCGTCGACCCGGAGCGTGAACCGGGTCCCGCCGCGGGCCAGATCCACCTCCGCGGTGGAATAGAGCGCCCGGCCTTGCGGGTTGTACAATCGGAGCCGGAGCCAGCCGGCGACGCCGTGCGTGCCTGTGATGTCGCCCAGGGCGATCTGGTTGCTGGACAATGGGAAGGAGGGATCGGCTATTCTTCGTCGACGATTTCCAGAACGACCTTCCGGTCGGTCTTGGCGGCGGCGGCGTTCAGGATCGTCCGAAGGGACTTGGCGGTGCGTCCCTGCCTGCCGATGACCCGGCCGAGATCTTCCCTGGCCACCTTCAGCTCCACCACCGAGGCGTCGTCTTCCTGCGTTTCCGTCACCTCGACGGCGTCGGGCTCGTTGACGATGGACTGCGCCAGATACTGCACCAGTTGCTTCAAGAAACCTGTCTCCTGGCTGCCCGGTCCGGCCGCTGCGGCAGACCCGGGACGCCGCGGGCGGGTTTGAACCCCGCCCCTACGCCGGCGTGGCGGCGGCGGCTTCCTTCGCGGCCCTCTTGATGAGGCTGCGCACGGTCTGGGTCGGTTGCGCCCCCTGCTTCAGCCATCCGTCGACCTTGGCCTGGTCGACCTTCAGCGCGGCGGAGGGAGTGGTGGGGTCGTAGGTGCCCACCTGCTCGATGAACCTGCCGTCACGGGGAGTGCGGGCATCCGCCACCACGATACGGTAGTACGGCCGCTTCTTGGCGCCGTGTCGGCTGAGTCTGATCTTCACGCTCATAGGGGATTCTCTTTTCTCTTTGTTTTCTCAAGTTTTAGCTCATTGAAACGGCGTTGACAAACGGCCCAGCATGCCGCGCCGCTTGCCCCCCGGCTTCTTCATCCGCTGCATCATCTTCTTCATCTCCATGAACTGTTTCATGAGACGGTTGACGTCGGTGACGGTGGTGCCGCTGCCGTCGGCGATGCGCCGCCGCCGGCCGCCGTTCAGCAGCGCCGGGTTGCGCCGTTCCTTGAGCGTCATGGAGTTGATGATGGCCTCGACGCGCTTGATTTCCTTTTCCGCGTTGGACATGTCCACCTGCTGGCTCAGCTTCCGTCCCCCGGGCACCATGTCCAGCAGGCCGCCGAGGGAGCCCATCTTCTTGATGGCCTGCATCTGCGTCTGGAAGTCCTCCAGCGTGAACTCCCCCTTGCGCATCCGCTGCTCGAGCTTCGGCGCGGCCTTCCTGTCCACCGCCTGCTCCGCCTTCTCGATGAGCGACAGCACGTCGCCCATGCCGAGGATGCGCGACGCCATCCGGTCCGGGAAGAAGGGCTCGAGGGCGTCCGCCTTCTCGCCGACGCCGACGTAGAGCACCGGCTTGCCCACCACCGCGCGCACGGAGAGGGCGGCTCCGCCCCGGGCGTCGCCGTCCAGCTTGGTCAGGATCACGCCGTTGAGGTCCAGGACCTCGTTGAAGCCTTGCGCCTGGTTGACGGCGTCCTGGCCGATCATGGCATCCAGGGTCAGGAGGATGTTGCGGGGCTCCAGCGCCGAGCGCATCGCCACCAGCTCCTGCATCATTGCCTCGTCGATTTGCAGCCGTCCCGCGGTGTCCACGATCAGTACGTCGCAGAGGCGCTGGTCCGCCTTGGCGAGGGCGGCGCGGCAAATCTCCACCGGCGCCGAGCTGTCGCCGGAGTCGTGAACCGGGAGGCCGTGCTCGTCGCACAGCGTGCGCAGTTGTTCCCTGGCCGCCGGGCGGTACACGTCCGCGGAGACGAGATAGGGCGTCCGTTTCTGCTGCTTCTTCAGGTGCAGCGCCAGCTTGACGGCCGTGGTGGTCTTGCCCGAGCCCTGAAGCCCCACCAGCATAAGCACCACCGGTTGCCGCCCCTTGAGATCGAGCCCGGCGGCCTCCCCGCCCAGGATCTCGATCAGCTCTTCCCTGACGATCTTGATGAGCTGCTGGTCCGGCGTCAGGCTCTGGAGCACGTCCTGGCCCATGGACTTGGCCTGGACCGACTCGATGAAGCCCTTCACCACCTTGAAGTTGACGTCCGCCTCGAGCAGCGCCATCCGCACCTCGCGCAGCGACTCCGCCACGTTGGACTCGGTGATCCTGCCGTGGCCCCGCAGCCGCTTGAAGGTCTGCTCCAGCTTGTCGGTGAGGTTTTCGAACATGGGGTCGAGGTCGTTGCCGACGAGTCTGCAAGGGAAGCCGAAAAATCAGGGATGGTAATATAGTCTCCCCTTGGCAATAAAGCAAAAAGGGCCTGGAGCATCTCTCGCGAGACGCCCCAGGCCCTGGGATCAGCCGGTATGGCGTGTTACATCATGCCGCCCATTCCACCCATGCCGCCCATTCCACCCATGCCGCCGCCCGGAGGCATCGGGGGCATGGCGGGCTTGTCGTCGGGCTTCTCCGCCACCATGGCCTCGGTGGTCAGCAACAGGCTGGCGATGGACGAGGCGTTCTGCAGCGCCGTCCGCACCACCTTGGTGGGATCGATGATGCCCGCCTTCAACAGGTCCTCGTAGGTCTCGGTGGCCGCGTTGAGGCCGATGTTGCCCTTGCTTTGCCGGACCTGCTGCAGCGCGATGGAGCCGTCGATGCCGGCGTTGGTGGCGATCCGCCGAAGCGGCTCTTCCAGACACCGCTTGACGATGTTGACGCCCACCTGCTCGTCATCGGAGACTTCGAGCTTCTCCAGCGCGGGAACGGAGCGCAGCAGCGCCACGCCGCCGCCCGGCACGATGCCTTCCTCGACGGCCGCCCGCGTCGCGTGCAGGGCGTCCTCCACACGGGCCTTCTTTTCCTTCATCTCGATCTCGGTGGCTGCGCCGACGTTGATGACGGCAACGCCGCCCACCAGCTTGGCCAGGCGCTCCTGGAGCTTCTCGCGGTCGTAGTCCGACGTGGTCTCCTCGATCTGCGCCCGGATCTGCTTGATCCGGCCCTCGATGTCGGCCTTCTCGCCGGCGCCGTCCACGATGGTGGAATTTTCCTTGTCCACCACGATCCGCTTGGCCTGGCCGAGGTCCTGCAGCGACACGTTCTCGAGCTTGATGCCGAGCTCCTCGGCGATGAGCTTGCCGCCGGTGAGGACGGCGATGTCTTCGAGCATGGCCTTCCTGCGGTCACCGAAGCCCGGCGCCTTCACCGCCACGCAGTGCAGCGTGCCGCGGATCTTGTTGACCACCAGGGTGGCCAGGGCCTCGCCCTCGACGTCCTCCGCCAGGATGACGAAAGGCTTGCCGGTCTTGGCGATCTGCTCGAGCACCGGCAGCAGGTCCTTCATGTTGGAGAGCTTCTTCTCGTGGATCAGCAGGTAACAGTCGTCCAGCACGCACTCCATGCGCTCCGGATCGGTGACGAAGTAGGGAGACAGGTAGCCGCGGTCGAACTGCATGCCCTCCACCACTTCCAGGGAGGTTTCGAGGCCCTTGGCCTCCTCCACGGTGATGACGCCTTCCTTGCCGACCTTGTTCATGGCCTCGGCGATGACCTCGCCGATGGTGGGGTCGTTGTTGGCCGCGATGGTGCCTACCTGGGCGATCTCCTTGGGGTCCTTGGTGTCCTTGGACATGCCCTTGAGGGACGCGGTGACCGCTTCCACGGCCCGCTCGATGCCCCGCTTCAGGGTCATGGGATCGTGTCCGGCCACGACCATCTTCAGCCCCTCGGCGAAGATCTGGCGCGCCAGCACGGTGGCGGTGGTGGTGCCGTCGCCGGCGATGTCGGACGTCTTGCTGGCG
>LXNJ01000315.1_pt1 | contig 35085 bp, 22 predicted proteins | sample 809081 | NCBI WGS metagenome assembly LXNJ01 (sample SAMN04870510, study PRJNA318959) | sponge metagenome | biome: sponge; feature: marine sponge reef; material: water | host: Petrosia ficiformis | place: Greece: Milos, Mediterranean Sea | collected 2013-05-29 | depth 5-7 m | reverse complement strand
GACGGCGAGCAGGCGGCGCGCTACGCGGCCCTTGGCCTTCCCGCCGAGCCGTTCCAGAGTGTGGAGATGTGGGCACCGCCCCGGCCGGGAGATTCCTCCGCCGCCCCCATGACCGGAAGCCGCGACGGTGGCGTGACCGCGTTCTTCTGGACCCTGGAGGAGTTCTGCACCGACGGACTGCTCCCCTTCCTCTTTGCCGACGCCGACGACGAACGCCAGCAATACACCATGGTCGTCCACAACGTCACGGCCCGGCTCCAGCGCGAGGCCCAAGCGGTCGGCGACGGGGCCGTCAGAGTGGGCGGCGTGACCTGCCGCACATTCAAGCAGCTGGCCAACACCCTGAGCGACCTGCTGGACGACGAGGATACCCGGTACGACTGGGCGGGACGCTCAATCGGCACCGGCACCATCAACGCGTTCGCGCGGCGGCTGCATGCGGGCGGCAAGGACCTGGGGCATCTGGTGCGGGGCGACGTACCGAACCCCGACAAGCACCGGCTCAATTTCCAGAAACAGCTGGCGGTGGTGGACATCGCCAAGCTCTCAAGCCGGGCGCAGCGCTTCGTGGTTGGCGTGGTCCTGCGCAGGACGTTTGAAAGGAAGGAAGAAACCGGCAGCCGCAAACCGCTGCTTTTCGTGGTACTCGACGAGCTCAACAAATACGCGCCGCGCGAGGGCCGGAGCCCCATCAAGGACATTCTGCTCGACATCGCCGAACGCGGCCGCTCGCTGGGAGTGATCCTGATCGGTGCCCAGCAGACGGCAAGCGAAGTTGAACGCCGCATCATCGCCAATTCGTCGCTGCGGGTAGTGGGCCGCCTGGACAGCGCGGAGGCGGGGCGTCCCGAGTACGCGTTTTTGCCGCCGGCCCATCGCCAGCGCGCCACCATATCCAAGCCCGGCACAATGATAGTCTCGCAGCCGGAACTACCGGTGCCCCTCGTGTTGGAGTTCCCGTTCCCGGCATGGGCGACCCGGCCGGACGAGGCAGCGCCCCCGGACGCAGGGGAGGGGGCGCAGGGCGACCCCTTCGCGGGGCTCGGTCCGGCCGGCGATCAGCCTTCGCGGTGAAGATCCTCCACACAGCCGACTGGCACGTGGGCAAGACTCTCCGCGGACGCAGCCGGGCCGGGGAACACCGCGAGGTCCTGGACGAGATCGCGGGCATCGCCGAACGCGAAGAAGTCGACTTGGTGTTGGTTGCGGGAGACCAGTTCGACCGGGCCATCCCCACCGCGGAGTCGCAAGAAATCGTCTACAACGCACTCCTGCGGCTTGCCGACACGGGCGCCCGGGTCGTGGTCATCGCCGGCAATCACGACGATCCGCGCAAACTGCAAGCCATCGGTCCGCTTCTTGAACTCGCCAACATCACCGCGGCGGCAACCGTTCGGCGCCCGGACGAGGGCGGGGTGCTACACCTTTCCACACCGCGGGGCGAAGAGGCCGTCGTGGCGCTGTTTCCATTTCAGTCCAAACGGGGAATCGTCAAGGCGACCGACCTGATGGAAGGCGACCCCGACGACCATCAAAAGAACTACTCGGGCCGGTGCCGAAAAATCGCGGAGGCCCTGTGCGCCCCTTTCCGGGATGACACCGTGAACCTGGTGGCGGCACACCTCACGGTGGTGGGGTCGCGAACGGGCGCGGCCCCGACGAGGGGCGGGGGGGAGCGGGGTGCGCACACCGTGCTCGATTACTACGTGCCTGCCGACATCTTCCCGGATTCGGCACACTATGTGGCGCTGGGGCACATCCACAAACCGCAGCAGATTGGGGGCCGCTGCCCGATTTGGTATTCCGGTTCGCCGTTCGCCCTGGACTTCGGCGAAACAGAGCGCAGACACCGCGTGTTGATCATCGAGGCAAGGCCCGGAGCCCCGGCCGAAATACGCCCCGTGTACCTGAAATCGGGACGCCGGCTCCGCACCATCAGGGGAAGCCGCAACGAAGTCGAATCGCACGCGGGGACCACCGGCGACGACTACTTGCGCATCATCGTCCGGACCCCGCCTTCGCCCGGGCTCGCCGAAGGCATCCGGGAGCTGTTTCCGCAAGCCGTGGACGTGGTCGTAGACCCGCCGGAAACGGACCAGTCCAAAAGCGAAGCGCTGGGCGCGTCCTCGCTTCAGGGCGATCCCGGCACGCTGTTCCGGCGCTACCTCACCGAACAGGGGATAGAAGGAGAAGCACTGGCCGGGCTCTTCGACGAACTGCTGGACGAGCACTACGGGTCCGAAGACCGGCTTCAGGAAGAGGAGCATGCGCCCGCTCCGGCTTGAGCTCGAGGGATTCACCTCGTTCAGGGAACGAACAGAGGTCGTTTTTGGAGACGCCGAACTGTTCGTGTTCACCGGGGCGACCGGATCGGGCAAGTCCAGCCTGATCGACGCCGTGGTGTTTGCCCTGTACGGGTCGGTGCCGCGTTACGACCACAAGGGACTCGTGGCCCCCCTGATCAGCCAGAGCAAGAACGAAGCTCGGGTGCAACTCGATTTCGAGGCAGGAGACAGGACCTACACCGCGGTGCGAATCGTCCGCCGCACCGCCGGCGGCGCCTCCACGAAAGAGGCCACGCTCGAGCAGTGGGGCACCGAGAAAGAGCGTCGTACGCTGGCCCGCACAACGGACGACCTGAACAACCACATCAAGCACCACGTGGTCGGGCTGGAGCTTGAGCAGTTCACCAAGTGCGTGGTGCTGCCGCAGGGCGAATTCGCCGCCTTCATGCGGGAAAAGCCCGCGGAGCGCGGCAAGCTGTTGGACCAGCTGTTGGGAGTCGGTCTGTACAAGCAGCTGGGCCAGGCCGCGACCCGGTTGGGGAAGGAGCAGCGGCTCAAGGCCGAGACGTTGGGCCGGCGCCTGGAAGGCGACTTGGCGGACGCAACTACCGGGGCGGTGCGGGCGGCCGAAACGGAGGTAGCGGCGCTCGGTGCCCTTTCGGGGCGCATTGAGGAGGCCGCGCCCCGGCTCCGGGCGCTAAGCAAGGCTGCCGGGGGAGCCGCGGCCGCGGCAGAGGAGGCCGGCCGCTGGCTGAAGCTGCTCGGCGGCGTTCGGCCGCCCCCCGGCACCCTTGAGCTGGAGGAAGAGTGGCGGTCGGCCAAGAACGAGGCGGACAAAGCCTCACGTGATCTGGAGAAGGCGATCGAACACCGGCGCGACGCCGCGTCCGTTCTTGAGAAACTGCCCGACAGGACCGCGCTCGTCGGCATCCGCGACCGACGAGAACAGGTGGAGAAACTCCGCGCCCAGGTGGAGGAAACCACACGCGGGCTGGCCGTGGCCGAACAGGAGGTGGAAGCCGCCGGGGGTGCGCTGCGGCTGGCGGAAGAAGACCTGCAGGCGAAAAGGGCGCGCCTGGCCGACCTGCGCCTGAAACGCGGCGCGGCCCACCTGGCGCGCTACCTGGTTCCGGGCGAAGACTGCCCGGTCTGTTTGCAGGAAGTGGTTGAGCTTCCCCGGCACGGCGACCTGACCGCACTGGAAGAGGCGGAGGCCGGCGTCACACACGCGGAACAGGAACTCGAAACCGCGCGCACCAACCACCAGGAGGCACAACTCCGCCGCGGCAACGAAGAAACCCGGCTGAACGAGCGCACGAAATCCGCGGGGGACCTGGAGCAGACCCTGAAAGGCGCCCCCCGGCCCGACCAGGTGACCGAACAACTGGAGCTGGTTGACGTGGCGAAGAAGGAGCGGGATGCGGCGGCAGCGGCCGAGGAAGATGCGCAGGAGAAGGCGAAAAGCGCCGGGAAGACCGTCGACAAACTCAAGGAACGACGCTCCCGGGGCTGGGGTCGGTTCCGCGAAGGGCGCGACACTGTGGCACCGCTCAAACCGCCCGGCGAGACGGAGGGTGACCTGGCCGGCTCCTGGCGGGAGCTCTGCGACTGGGCGGAGGCCAGCGCCGATGAGCAGCGGGCCGCCCGCACAGATGCGGAAAACGAACGGGACACGGCGGAGGGAACCCGCCAGCGCATTGAGCAGCGGCTGGCCGACCAATGCCGGGAAGCGGGCCTTGAACCTGAACCCGGCGGTGAACCGGCCGGCGCGTGCGCCACTGCACTGGTAAGGGCCAGCACCCAACTGGACGGTCTTCGGCGGCGTCACGAAGAGAGGGCGCGCGTGGCCCGGGAGCGCGATGACCTGGTCCGGGGCGCCACCCTCGCCGGCGAACTCGGAAACCACCTGGATGCCAAACATTTCGGTGGCTGGATGCAGAACCAGATCCTTCGGCTGCTGATCGCCGGTGCAACCGAGAAGCTCAAGGAACTTTCCAACGGCGACTATTCGTTGTCGTTGGACGAAAAGAACGAGTTTCTGGTGATCGACCACCGCAATGCCGACGAACCGCGACCGGCCAAGACGTTGTCGGGCGGCGAAACCTTCCTGGCCTCGCTCGCGCTGGCCCTGTCACTGGCGGGGCAGGTGGCGGGACTCGCCGCGCGGGGCAGCCCCAGACTGGAGGCGCTGTTCCTGGACGAAGGATTCGGCGCGCTGGACCCCGAGGCCCTCGAGATAGTTGCCGACACGATTGAACAGTTGGGCAGCGAAAGGACGGTGGGCCTGGTCACGCACGTCGCAGAGCTGGCGAACCGCATTCCGGTGCAGTTCCGCGTGAAGAAGGCCGGTAATTCCTCGTCGGTCGAGCGCGTCGAGATCTGATGCGCCGCGCTACGGGCCTCGCGATCGAGGGGTGGTCGCCGGAATACGGTGCCCCGGTGGAAAGCGAGATGGAAGACTTGCCGGCCGACAAGGTCGACGCGTCGGTGGAAATCGACGAGGGCGAATGGCGGCCTTTGGACGGGGACGGCACACCCAACCCGCGGGCCGACTTCGTGGACGGCGTGCGGAGAATGGAAGCCCGTGTGTGGATCGCCGGCCGGGACGGCGAATCGCGGCTGGGGGTCTGCGCTTCCTTTGCCGCCGGCCTGGTGCGGTGCGGCGAACGCGCAACCGTCGACACGGTCAAAGTGGGTCGTGGCTTCTTTGCCCTGGCCGGCGCACCTGACCTGGCCACCCGGGCGGGCAACTTCCGCGCCTGCCCCGTGGCCGAAGACGACATGCCCCAACTCGTCAACGGGCTCCAGGAACGAATGTGGAACCTGGAAGTGGAGGTGGCGGCGTCTCGCGCGGGAACAGACCGAGCCGGCGATTCCCTGCTCGTGCTCGACGGGCCGCTGAGAGGCCGCCGGCCGATCCCCGGCGCAATCGGCTACGTCAAGAGCCACCGGGTTCACTACCTGCCCGACCTGCCGCGCCAGACCGTGGCCCGCCTCGGAGCCGGACAGCGCACGCCCGTTTTCCTGATTCAGACCAGATGGACCCGCTACTCCTGGTACATGCGCCTGACCGAGGCCCGGGGGCACCCGTGGGCGGGCATCGTACGCTGCGAGGCCTGGACCGAACAAGGGCTGGATGCGGCGAAGAAGACGGCGGACCGGGCGGCCGCTACTCTTCCCAGGTTTGCGTCAGAGCCGCACAAGGACGACCGCGCCCCCCAGAACCTGTATCCCATCGCGGGACTGGAGCGCGAACTGGGGCGCAGGCTGGGTGACCGCGGCTTCGTGTACCGCGCGCTGCAGCAGGCCGCCGCGACCTTCGCCCCCGGCGCAAAGGGCGGGCCGGCATGACCAGGCAACTCAACGCAACCGTGTATTGGTGCCGCTGTTGGGAGCACATTATCTGCCCGGTTTGGAGTCTTCAGTGATAAGGGTGAATGAGCCGGGCGGAGACGCTGCGAGAAGTGCGGGTGGCAACGTTTGAACTAAGGGATGACATTTCTATTCCGGTTTGACAATCAGTTGCACGTAGGGGCCTGCCGCCGCTATGTATGGTGTGGCACCGTTCGGGTGCCCTCCGCCGCACTCTCATCACCGCAGCGCGGGATGGCGGGCTCAAACCTCAAGTCAATTCATGGAGAACAACATGACCAGCCCCAAGCACCTCAAGCTGTTCGTCGTTGCGCTGGCGGCCCTGGCGGTCGGCGGCGGGTGCGGCGACCCGGTGGATCCGGCCGGGGACTTGGTTCCGGCCGGGGTCGTGGTTCCGGAGGAAGCCACATACAGGGATCAGCGGCTCGGACAGCGCGAGGTGTTGGATTCCGTCTACTCGAAGACGGGCGGGGAGAATTGGGACGACAACACCAACTGGCTGACGGACGAACCGCTCGGTGACTGGTACGGCGTATCCGCGGACGCTCAGGGAAACGTCGTCGGGCTGAACCTGGGCGACAACGGGCTGACGGGTTCGATACCGGCCGAACTCGGGGATCTGGAGAACCTGGAGCGGCTCGATCTCGGCGACAACGACCTCACGGGCCCGGTCCCGGCCGAACTCGGGAATCTGGAGAGCCTGACGGTGCTCCATCTCCACGGCAACGACCTCACGGGCTCGATCCCGGCCGAACTCGGGGATCTGGAGAACCTGACGCGGCTCCATCTCGGCGACAACGACCTCACGGGCCCGGTCCCAGCCGAACTCGGGAATTTGGAGAGCCTGACGGGGCTCTGGCTCCACGGCAATAGCGGACTGACCGGTCCGCTTCCCAACGAACTGACCGGGACGCCCCTCAACACGTTCCACTGGTACGGCACCCGTCTCTGCGCGCCCACCGACGTGGCCTTCCAGCGGTGGCTGCGGAACATTGCCAACCACGAGGGGGCAATGAACTGCGGAGACCGCTGGGTATTGCATTTATTCTACGGGGATACGGACGGGGAGAATTGGAACGACAACACCAACTGGCTGACGGGCGCACCGCTCGACGACTGGTACGGCGTATCCGCGGACGCTCAGGGGAACGTTACCCGGCTCTGGCTCCACGGCAACGGCCTCACGGGCCCGATCCCGGCCGAACTCGGGAATCTGTCGAGCCTGCAGTATCTCCGGCTCTCCAGCGACGACCTCACGGGCTCGATCCCGGCCGAACTCGGGAATCTGTCGAGCCTGCAGTATCTCCGGCTCTCCAGCAACGACCTCACGGGTTCGATCCCGGCCGAACTCGGGAATCTGTCGAGCCTGCAGTATCTCGATCTCTCCAGCAACCCCGTCACGGGCTCGATCCCGGCCGAACTCGGGAATCTGGTGAACCTGGAGCATCTCTACCTCTCCAAAAGCCTTCTGACGGGCTCGATCCCGGCCACACTCGTGCCTTTGCAATGGTCCTTGAGGTATCTCGATCTCTCCGGAAACGACCTCACGGGCCCGATCCCGCCCACACTCGGGTTTCTGACGAGGCTGACGGGGCTCTGGCTCCACGACAACGGCCTCACGGGCCCGGTCCCGGCCCAACTCAGGTATCTGGGGAACCTGAGGCGTCTCAATCTCTCCGGAAACGACCTCACGGGCTCGATCCCGGCCGAACTCGGGAATCTGGAGAGCCTGGGGCATCTCAATCTCTCCGGAAACGACCTCACGGGCCCGATCCCGGCCGAACTCGGGAATCTGGAGAACCTGATAACGCTCTATCTCCACGACAACAGCGGACTGACCGGTCCGCTTCCCAACGAACTGACCGGGACGACCCCCTACGTGTTCCACTGGTACGACACCGGTCTCTGCGCGCCCACCGACGCGGCCTTCCAGGCGTGGCTGGATTCAATTCCAGTCGAACGGGGGGCACTGGACTGCGGGGACCGCTGGGTGCTGCAGTTGTTTTACCGGGATACGGGCGGGGAGAATTGGGCTTCCAACACCAACTGGCTGACGGACGAACCGCTCGACGACTGGTACGGCGTATCCACGGATGCTCAGGGAAACGTCACCCGGCTCGATCTCTATAACAACGACCTCACGGGCTCAATCCCGGCCGAACTCGGGAATCTGGAGAGCCTGAGGTCTCTCTGGCTCCACCGCAACGACCTCACGGGCCCGATCCCGGCCGAACTCGGGAATCTGGAGAGCCTGAGGTCTCTCTGGCTCTTCAACAACGACCTCACGGGCTCAATCCCGGCCGAACTCGGGAATCTGGAGAGCCTGGGGTATCTCCATCTCTCCGGCAACGACCTCACGGGCTCAATCCCGGCCGAACTCGGGGATCTGGAGAGCCTGAGGTATCTCTACGTCAACAGCAACGACCTCACGGGCCCGATTCCGGCCGAACTCGGGAATCTGGAGAGCCTGAAGTATCTCTGGCTCTTCAACAACGACCTCACGGGCTCAATCCCGGCCGAACTCGGGAATCTGGAGAGCCTGTGGTATCTCGATCTCGACGGCAACGACCTCACGGGCCCGATCCCGGCCGAACTCGGGAATCTGGAGAGCCTGGGGTATCTTGATCTCTCCGGCAACGACCTCACGGGCTCGATCCCGGCCGAACTCGGGGATCTGGACAGCCTGAGGTATCTCTCCCTCTACCGCAACGACCTCACGGGCTCGATCCCGGCCGAACTCGGGAATCTGGAGACCCTGAGGGGGCTCTGGCTCAACGGCAATAGCGGACTGACCGGTCCGCTCCCCAACGATCTGACCGGGACGCCCCTCAACACTTTCCGCTGGTACGACACCGGGCTCTGCGCACCCACCGACACGGCTTTCCAGGCGTGGCTGGATTCGATTCCACACGAATCGGGGGCGGGGGATTGTTCATGACTACAGGATCAAGTGCTTAGTCGCCGATCGAGAGGCGCCGACACGGAGGAGCCACATCGAGGCGCACAAGCAGTGCCGGTCGAAGGCGGCGGGCGCGGCGCACGGTCGTAAACCCGCCGGACAACGCAGTGGTCTTCGGCTTCGACGAGAAGAGCTCGGCAACCTGCCCCCGGCCCGGAGGGCTCCACCCGCGAACCCGGAGGTTTACGAGGTTAAGTTAAGCGGAACATGAAGCTGGACCCTTGGCCGGACAGGGGCACGCGCGAAGAGGCCGCCCGCATCGCCCGACGGGCCGGGATGTTGGCGCGCAAGCCTAAGAAGCTGGTTGCGGTAGCGCTCGCCTCGCAGGTTGGCGGTTTGGAAAAGCGGACATTCCATGTACTCCCGACAGTCCATTGGCGCGCGCTTGCCGCGACCCCCGGCAGGGGGCAGGTTTTGAGACTGGAGGGATGTTCGGGGGTAGTACGGGCGATTTCAGGGATGTGCCGGGAGGGTGGTGTGCGCATGGCGAAACTGCGGAGAAGAGTGGGGTACGGTGCCGGAAGCGTGGCCGCGGCAGCGGCGGCGGCAGTCTTGGGGGCAGCAGGGTGCGGGGGGGACGGGACCACCGAGCCACCGCCCGTTAATCGGGCCCCGGTAGCCAGGACGGACATCCCCACCCACGTGTTCGTCGCCGACCAGCAGGGTTCAATTGACGTGGCTGGCTACTTTTCCGACCCAGACGGTGATACCCTGACATTTTCGGCTGTCAGCGGCGCTCCGGATACGATAGAAGCGTCTGTCTCCGGCACTACGCTGACGGTTTCCATCGTGCCGGGTGTCACGATTTCGGCAGAGGTCACAACCGGAGTTTCGGTCACCGCCAGAGACCCGGGCGGCCTGGTCGCCGTGGGAGTGGTTCCGGTCGGAATGATTCCCCCGAACCGGCCCCCGGAGGCGATCGGCACAATACCGATGGTCGAGGTGAAAGTTGGAGAAACAGCCGCGGTCAACGCCGCGAACTACTTCACCGACCCGGACGGCGACAACCTCACCTACTCGGTCGTTTCTCCCGTACCCGCCATTGCCACGGCCCAGACGTCCGGCAGCGTGGTTATCGTTACGGGGGTGCGGTCCGGGGAGACCACAATTGTCATAAGTGTGCGGGATCCCGGCGGGCTGTCCGCCTACCAGATTCCAACTGTCCGGGTGACGGATTCCTCTTAGGGAGGGTTTTGATTAACAGCGTTCCTGACCGTGACCGCTGTTGCGGTCAATAGCCAACGGGCACAATCAGCGACACCGAAACTGGACCCGAGCGGCAGGACCCGGAGGCCCGGAGGTTTATTTTTCGCGTCCCTCGTTGTATCCTTCAGGCGATGTTGTCATTTGCGGGCGGTGTTTTGCTGCGTCCCCGCCGCGCCATTTCCTCTACCCTGGAGGGTAATCGATGAAAACAGTTCTTGAATCAAGTGGAGTGGCCCGGCTCCTCGGTGTAGTAGCCGGGTCCGCAGCCCTGGTGGGTACAGTCGCCGTGTGCGGCGGCGACCCCGTCGAGCCGCCGCCGACTAACTCGGCCCCGACGGCCTCCTCAGACATTCCCACTCAAATGTTCACCCTGCCGGGTGACGACGGAATGTTCGATGTCGCGTCGTTCTTTACCGACCCCGACGGCGATGCGCTCACCTATACGGCAACCAGCGGTGAACCATCAATGCTGGATGCGTCGGTATCGGGGTCCGTCGTCACGCTGAGCCTTGTCTCCGGCGTGGAACTTGCGGAGACGTTAACCACGACTGTCGACGTCACCGCCAGAGATCCCGACGGGCTTGCCGCCAGTGCATCCGTCCCGGTGGAGATCACGCCGGGCAACAAGAGCCCGGTCGCTGCGATAGACACCCTGTTCGTTGAACTCGGTTTGGACGAGACCGTTGAGGAAGACTTGGACTTGGTGTTTAGTGACCCCGACGGCGACGATCTCACCTTTACGGCTTCCTCGTCTGATGATAACATCGTGTCGGTCAGCATCTCGGGCAGCATCTTTTCGATGACCGGCGAGGCCGAGGGCGAGGCCACGATCACCATCAGGGCGACCGATCCCGGCGGGCTGTATGTGGAGGCCACAGTCGGGGTTACAGTAACCCAGGACAACCGGTGGCCCACTACCGTCGGCACGATGGACGATTACACGCTCGAAATCGGAGATTCGGTGACGGTGGATGTGTCGGAATACTTCTCAGACCCCGACGGCGACGACCTCACCTTTACGGTTTCGTCCGACAATGAAGAAGCCGCCACGGCCGAAATGTCCGGCAACATGCTGACCATAGCCGCCATCGCCTCCGGGCAGGCCCAGCTCACCGTGACCGCGACCGACCCCTATGGCCTCTCGGCCAACCAGTGGCCCAAGGTAACAGTCCCGGCCGAACCCCAACAGGTCTTCTTTGAGGATTTCGAGGACGGCTTCCCCGAAGACTGGGATTGGGATGCTTCAGGCGGCTCAGGAAACGGTGCAGTCGAAGTGGTTGACGGAATCCTGCGGATCACTCCGCCGGAGGCTACCGACGACAACTCCACCTTCGCTTGGGCCTTCCCGACCGACTCCATATTCAACCCCCTGGACGACTGGTGGGAGATCAAGGCAAGCGTGGGCAGAGAGAACAACACCATCTACTCGCAGATCTTCATGGAGGTAGAGGGCTCCGCGACCATTGATGTTTACATAGTGAATATCGGAACCGGTTTCGCTTCCGGTGCCAATGCCGGCTACAATTATGCTATTGGGACATGCGGCAGCACAGGTTGCTTTGCCGTTGACTGGGGCGAATCCGACGATGTCCTCGACGGTGACGGCGATATGAACGACGTTGTTGTTTCCAAGCAGGACGGCCGCTGGATCTTGACCGTCAACGACGTCGAGCTTATCAACGAGCCGGACACGGGGCACCCCGACCGGGTTCCGTACGTTGATTTCACGGCCGTCAATTCATCCGGCTCGGACGACCCCAGGGCCCTGCTCGCCGACTACCTGGAGATCTGGATGACGGAGGAGTTCAGCCGGACCGCCTCCGACGGCCAGACGGAGACTGTGGGTGGCGACATCAAGGCGAAGGGTGCACTGCCGGTGCCGGGCGATCGCCCAGCGAGCACGCTCACGCGCGAAGAGCGCCGGGCACGGTTGCGGGAGATCATGAAGTTGCCGTTCAGGACGCCCGACGGGCGCTGATTTACCCGCCTCGTTGAACAGCACCCGGTGGGCAGTAGCAGTCAGGCAGTAACCGTTAAGCAGTACCAGTTGCAGCAGTATTCGCCGGCGGGGCCCCTTCCCGGGGTCCCGCCGGCACTTTTTCGTCAGTCCGCTGTTACCGTTTCCGGGCCGCCGGGGCAGGAGTTGTACGAGCACTTCGACGACGGTTCCCCGGAAGACTGGACCGAGGAGGAATCCGCCCTGATCGACACGGACGCTTCGCCCGCCGACTCGCGGGAGCTGTGCCGGTAGGCGCCGCCCGTGCCGGCGGGGCCCGACTCTACCTGGCCGGAATCGGGGGCGTGGGACGGGCCTTCCTCAGACAGGTTGCCGGGACCGGCCACCATGTTGTCGAGGCCGCGTCAGGACGTGATGCCGGAGGAGACGCGCTCGTCGAGGCAACCTGCCGGGATCGTGCACCCGTGCGGGTTTTTGTGGACTGCACGGCCAGTGACACTCTGCCCCACCGGTACCCGAGATTGCTCGAGTCCGGGGCGGCGGTGGTGGCGGCCAACAAGATCGGTTTCGCGGCTGACGGAGCTCCGTGGCCCGAGATCGAGTCGGCTCTCGAACGTGGCGCGCCGTTGTTCTTCGAGACCACCGTCGGGGCCGCTCTGCCCGTCATCTCAGCGATCGCCGGGATGGCGGAAGCGGGTTCCGCGGTTCACCGAATCGAGGCTGTCTTGTCCGGCACGCTCACCCACATCCTGCAACAGGGCCGGGGCGGGCGGCCGTTCTCCCTGATCGTGCGCGAGGCGGTGGGAGCCGGCCTCACCGAGCCTGACCCCCGGGTCGATCTGTTGGGCGTCGATGTGGCGCGTAAAGCGATTATTCTGGCGAGGACCGCGCGGCTGGGAATCGACGCGGCCACCGTGCAGGCCGAACCGCTGGTGATTCCCCGCGGTAACACACCCGGCAACACTTCGGTCGACGAGTTCCTGGACGGGCTGGTTCATTTCGACGATGCCTTCCGCGAGCTGCTTCCCCCGGGTGCGGACGAGTCGGGCCCGGTCTACATGGCGAGCATCCGCAGGGGTGCGGTCGAGATCGGCGTGCGGCGTCCGGGGGCGGATCATCCGTGCTCCGGCCTTGCAGCGGGCGACAGCGCTGTGAGCATTTGGAGCGATCACTACCGCGGGTCGCCCCTCGTCATCAAGGGTCCGGGGGCAGGCCCCGAAGTCACCGCCCACGGCGTGCTGGTCGATGTAGAGCGGGCAGTCAGGGCGCTCGCCCGCGCCGGCTGACGCTAACGCTAACCGCCCTTCCTCGTCTCTGCCAGGCAGTAGCCGTAGGCGTCCGCAGCGTCGTCGTAACCCGGCATGGGGGCAGTGTTGTCGTAATCTTCCCGGAGCGCGGGGAGCTTGCCGAGTTTGGTTATCCTGAGCGGCATGTCTTGCTCCAACACCCAGATGTTGGGAATACCGGCTACCCAGGTAGCGCCGATCAGTTTCTCGATCCTTTCTGTCAAAGCCTGCGCATCGGCCGAACTGAACTCCCGTCCCGCCAGGTTGTTGATGAAGTAGTCGAATCCCAGACGCAGCGAGGTGAACGCTTCAGCCAGACCTGCGATCAGGGGCAACAGGCTGTCCTGGGGCAAGTACATCGTGTTCCCCTCCCACACGATCGTGGTTGGAGCATCCAGGTCCAGTCCCGCCTTCTCGACCTCGGCGGGCAAATCAACCTCCAGGTAGTTGCACGCCAGCGACGGAACCGGTTCGACACCGGCCTTGCCGAGAACGTAGTGCTTGAAGGCCAACACTTCCCCTTGGTCCACTTCCAGGGTCTTCACTTCCTGGCCGGTCAGATGGTTGAGGCGCATTGAGAGGCCGGCCCCCAGCGATATGACCTGCTTCGTGCCTCCGGCGATTCCGGCTTTCACGAAGTCGTCGAACAGCCGCGTCCGGTACCGGATGGTGGGCCACACCAACGAATCAGAGGCGATCATCTGGTCCACTACGGCCGCCACCGCGTCGTCGTGAAACAGCTTGGCGTACGGATCGTGGAACAGAGGCTCGTCCAGTTCTTCTTCCAGAGCCCGGAAGCGCGCTATGACAAAGGCTGTCGCCCCGATTTCGTTCACGTCAAAGTCCATTTTCAATCTCCCTGTCCAGGTTCTCTTCTCCCGATTACCCCCGCGCCGCGGTCAGGTGCCCCGAGCGCCCCGCGCGAGCTCCGAGTAAAGGTCGATCAGCCTCGCAAAATGGTCGTCGGCATCGGGCACCGTGCCGGCGGCCCGCTGCCGAACTTCGGCACGGCCAACGGTCGGTGCGCGGTCCAGCATGCGGAGCAGCGCCTCCGCGCACCGGACCGAATCGCCCGCATCGTAGAGTTCGGTGCAGGCCGGGTCTGCCATGTCGGCGGAGGCCCCTTGCCGCGGCATGACCACCGGAGTGCCCGCCGTCAGAGCCTCGGCCACGGCGATGCCAAACGTCTCGGCCGATGATCCGTGCAGGAGCACGTCCGCGCTGGCCACCGCGGTCGCCAGACCGCGCCGGTCCCTGGCAAATCCCGCCACGTGCACGTTGCCGGCGCGGGCGGCTCGCCGCTCCACCCAGCCGCGCAGCGGACCGTCTCCGTAGATCACGAGGCCCAGGGGCCGCCCCGACGACGCGAGCGCGCAAGCCTCGATCAGCGTGCCCAGCCGCTTCTCCGGATGGTGCCGGCTCACGGCCACCACCAGGCGAGCGTCGGGCTTCTGGCCGCAGGCCGCCAACAATCTCGCTCTGACCGCCGGATCCGGGGCCGCCGTCAGGAAGGGTTCCCTGGTGATCCCCAGGGGGATCGCCTCCACGCTGCTCAAGCCGTATCGGCGCAGACGCCCGGCGTACCAGTGGCTTCCCACTACCGTCACGTCGAACCTGGCCGACAGTCGGCGCACGCGGGCCCGGTACCATCCGAACAGACGGTCGATCAGGCTCGGGTCCATTCCCCGCAGGAGCGTTTCCCCATAGACCGCAACCGGGTCCTGGTGCAGAAACAACGCCTTGGCGCGAGCCCGTTCCCAGGCCGCGCAGACGCCGGTCCCGGTCCACGGCGAGGAACACTCCAACACATCCGGCTGCTCGCGGATCAGGGCTGACCGCAACTTGGCCCGGCCCGCGAACACCCGGTAACGCGGGTCGAGCGGGAACACGGGGGAGGCCAGCCACACGATCTTCCCGCCGGCCTTTTCCTGCTCCGCGTCTGCGCGGCCGGGCGCAATGACCACCGCTTGGTGGCCCGCCCCGGTCAGCGCACGGAGCTTGGCGTTGATGTAGGTACGCACGCCGCCGCCCCGTGGCGCGTAGAACTCTGCTACATCAACAACCTTCAGGGTAACGCCTCAGGCAGCTTGCCAGACCTTCCATCCCTCCACGACCGACCGGTAATCAGCGAGCAGGCCGTCGAATACCGAGTCCCAGCCGCTCGCCGCGGCAGTGTCCAGTGCACCCTGACGGATTCGGGCGCGCAGCTTGTGGTCGGTGAGCAACTTCGAGAGCGCTTCGGCAAAGGCGGCCGGATCGTGCGCCGGAACAATGAGCGCGTTCTGGCCGTCTCTGGCGTAGTCCAACACGCCGCCCTCGCCCACCACGATCGGTGCCAGACCCGATGACATCGCCTCGAGCAGGCAATTCCCGAAGGTCTCGGTCGATGAGGGAAACGCGAATATGTCGCCCGAGGCGTAGGCCTCCGACAGGGCCTTATCCAGCAGCAGGCCGGTCATGTGGGAGTCGGGCAGTCCGCGGGCACGGATATCATCTTCGACAAGCCCGCTGCCGACGATTACCAGTTTCGCCCCGCGCCGGCCCTTCCTGCCCAGTCGCTCCCAGGCATCGGCCAGCACGTTGAGGTCTTTCTCGGGGGCAAGCCGGCCCACGTGGGTCACTATCAGATCGTCCGGTCCGGCACCGACTGTTCGGCGAAATTCGTCGGTTCTGAAGCGGGGGTTGAAATCGGCCGGGTCCACGCCGCGCGCCCAGATCCCGGTGTGCACCACGCCGCGCGAGTTGAGGTGGCGCTCGTAGGGGATTGACGGGCAGAGGACCTTCGCCGCCTGTGAATAGAAGCGCCGGAGCATGGCCCAGCCGGGCTTCACGGTCATCTGGGCTTTGTAGATCCGCGAATAGCGTTCGTAGTCGGTGTGGGCCGAGGCGATCATCGGTACGCCCAACCGCCGCCCCGCCCACGCACCGGTCCTGCCCATGGGCCACTCGGTGACCAGGTGCACTATATGCGGTCGGAATTCGGCAAGGTCGGCCAGGACCTCCCGGCGCCTGGGAAACGCCCAGTGAATGGACGCGTCCCAAACAAGCGGCAGGCCGGGCGAACGGTGGACCCCCTCAATGTCCGGGGAACCCGGCGGCAGCTCTCCCCACGGGGCGTAGACACGCGTCTTGTGCCCGCGGGCCTGCATGGCCTTGGTGGTGCGCTGGACCGTTAGCGCCACTCCGCTGGCTTTCGGCCAGTAGACCTCACTGAAATAGGCGATGCGGAGAGGTTTGAACGGATGGGCTTCTACGACTGTTTTCCTCCGGGTCTGTCCTGCCAAGAATCGGAAACACGGGAAGATAGCACCGGGGGACGGACCCGGGACAACAGGTAAGTTGCGGCATGGTTCACGCTATCGCGATTACTCGCGTTCCTGGCTGGGAGGATGCGTTTCCGTGGGCGTTCGCGGCCACCGCCCACCGGCGGCCGGCGGCGGCCGGCCCCGACTTTGCCCTGGACCCGGACGCGCCAGGGGGCGGGGCGATTCGCCACCGCGACGACTGGCTGCTGCTGCTGAGTCAACTGGGGTGGCGGCAAATCGTCGTGGGCCGCCAAGTACACGGTACCGAGATCAACCTGATACGGTCCGACTACTCGGGCGTGCATTTGGCGGGCGACTGCGACGGCCACGCCACCCGGCGACCGGGCGTCTTGCTGGCGGTGACTCTGGCCGACTGCGTTGGGGTGTTCCTGGCGGACCCCGCTCACCGGGCTGTCGCGCTCGTTCATTCGGGGTGGCGTGGCACCGCCCGGGGCATCCTGGGGCACGGGCTTGGCACAATGCGGAGTGCGTTCGGGACGCGGGCCGCCGACCTGTCCGTGCACCTGGGGCCGGCCATTTGCGGCGATTGCTACGAAGTGGGGGCCGAGGTTCTGGACGCGCTGGGACTTCGCGGCCGCCGCACCGCGGACCTGCGGGCCGTTCTGCGCGATCAGGCCCGGGACGCCGGGGTGCCGCAGCATGCCATCAGCATCAGCCAGCACTGCACGCGCTGCGGCGACGGGCGCTACTACTCCCACCGGGCCGGAGACCGGGGCCGCCATTTGGCCGTGCTCGGCATCAGCTCCGATACCTCCGGCAACACCCCCCCGGCAGCATGAGTGTGCGGACGTTCGTCCCGAACTGGGTCGATCTGCGCGAATTGTGGCGGCTGGCCATGCCCGTGGCCGTAGTCCAGTTGGCAACTTTGCTGATGGGGGCCGTAGACACGGCGATGGTCGGTCGGGTATCGGCGGCGCACCTGGGCGCGGTCGGGCTCGGGAACATCTACTTCTTCTGCGTGTCGCTGTTCGGAATCGGGCTGCTGATGGGGTTCGATCCCGTTCTGTCGCAGGCGGTCGGAGCCGAAGACCAGCCCGCGATCGCCCGGGCGGTGCAGCGGGGCCTGATCCTGTCGGCCGTCACCGCCGCGGTGGCTTCCGTACTGCATGCCTTGTCCGAGCCTGTGTTCACGTTTCTGCAACAACCCGACTCGATTATCCCCCTGGCGGCCGGTTACGCCGAGGGCCTGATTCCGGGGATGTTTCCGTTCTTTGCGTTCATGTTGATTCGCCTCTTCCTTCAGGCCGTGGGCGATGTCCGCCCGGTGGTTGTTGTTGTGCTGGCGGCGAACGTGGCCAATTTCGTTCTGAATTGGATGTTGATTTTCGGGAACTGGGGCGCACCCGAACTGGGCGCGGTCGGGTCGGCCTACGGGACCAGCATCTGCCGGTGGATCATGCTGTTGGGTCTGTGCGCCCTGATCTGGAGGCGTCTTGGCCCGGCGATTCTGCGCCCGCGGCGGGCGGCGCTCAGCCTGCGTGCCCTGGGCAGAGTCATGCGGGTAGGTGTGCCCGTCGGCCTGCACTTCGGTCTGGAGTACGGCGTGTTCGCCGCGGCCGGACTGATGGTGGGCTTGTTCGGCGAGACTGCCTTTGCCGGCCACCAGATCACTATTCAATTGGCGTCGTTCACCTTCATGCTGCCGATGGGGATCGCGCAAGCCACCGCCGTTCTGGTGGGCCGGTCGGTGGGCGCCCGCGACCCGCGAGGGGCTCGACGGGCCGCGGGCGCCGGCCTCACCGCGGGCGGCGCCGCGATGGCGGTTTGCGCTGCCGCGTTCGTTCTCTTCCCCGCCCCCCTGGCACGGCTGTTCTCACCGGAGGTGGCCGTGGTTTCGGCAGCGGTGGCGTTGATTCCGGTGGCCGGGTTCTTCCAGATAGTGGACGGAATCCAGGTGGTCGGCGCCGGGGCATTGCGCGGCCTTGCCGACACAACACTCCCGATGTTGGCCGTCCTGGTTTCTTTCTGGGTGGTCGGGGTCCCGGTTTCGTGGGCCATGGGATTTCCGCTGGGCTTTGGACCCGTCGGCATCTGGTGGGGACTGGCGGCAGGTCTGGGCGTGGCCTCGGTTCTGCTGCTTGTTCGGTTGCGGATACGGTTTGCCCGGCCGGCGCGGCGAGTGGTTATTGACGCATCGGATGATCAGGGTCCTGGCTGACCCCGATACCGGCGGTGCCATTGGCGCGCCCTGAGCGCGTCGCGCCTGACCGGCTCTTGTACGACAGGCTGTTCTACGAGCCTGCCTGAACGGGCCGTGGAGATTGTGGCTCCGTCGGGTCGCGCGCGAAGGCTGGACCGCCGTCTCGGGGAACCAGGACATGCTCTCGCAAGTCTGTTGACTCAACCGATCATCTCGGTCCGTCGACCGCCAATGTATGAGCCATTGCACATCATCACATAGCTAGTTACCATACTTTCATGGCTTCCTTCGAACGTCCCCATGTGGACAGCCTCGTCCACCTCCTGACCGACGACACTGTGCCGCCCCGGATTGTAGCACTGACCGGCCCGCGCCAGTCGGGCAAGACGACGATCGTGCGACAGGCGCTCCGCCGTCTTCGCGCATCTGGGCACCCAAGCGCGCTGATCGCCGTAGATGACCCGTTGGGGGCAACGGATCCGGCCGTCTGGCCACCCTCGGTCCAATCCGAAACAACCGTCGTCCCGGATCCGAGACTTCGCAACGTGACATGGCTCACGAGAGTGTGGAACGGAGCCCGATACCGGGCTTGGCGAGAAGAACGCGGCTTTGTGCTGGCGCTCGACGAAATCCAGGATATTCCCGGATGGTCTGGAGCGGTCAAGGGGCTCTGGGACCGGGACCGGCAGACCGGGTGTCCTTTGAAGGTCATCATCCTTGGATCCGCGCCCTGGGCGTTGCTCACGGGGACAGGAGAGAGTCTCGCCGGCAGATTCATGCCGTTGGATGTAGGCCACTGGTCGCTTCCGGAGATGGCGCAAGCCTTCGATTTTGACCTTGAGGAATACGTCTTCTTCGGGGGCTATCCCGGCGCTGCGCCGCTGCGTCGCAACCTGGTGGCTTGGCGTCGTTACGTCGCGTACTCGATCATCGCGCCCGTGTTCGGGCGTGACATCGTGGCCCTGACTCGAGTGGACAAGCCCGCGTTGATGCGCCAACTCATGGATCTTGTGCCGGCCTATTCCGGGCAGATTGTCACCTACAATCACTTGGTTGGCAGGCTTCGAGACGCGGGGAACGCGGCTACGGTCGGTCATTACCTTGACCTGCTCTCCGACGCGGGCATCGTGGCACAGCTTGGCAACTACTCGGGAAGCGCTGTGCGGAGGACCGGGTCCAGCCCCAAGCTCAACGTGCTGAACACCGGTCTGATGACGGCGTTGTCGGGGTACTCCTTCGACGAAGCCAGGGCCGACCGGACGTTTTGGGGCCGCGTCGTCGAGAGCGCGGTGGGGGCGCACATCCACAACACACTTGAGCCGGGCGTACTCCTGTCCTACTGGCGTGACGACCCTCATGAGGTCGATTTCGTCATCTCCCAAGGGCCCCGCGTGATCGGCTTCGAAATCAAGAGCGGGTGGCGGGCACGTTCCACGCGGGGGTTGACGGTGTTCAAGGAGCGGTTCCGGCGTGCCCGGACACTGTTAGTTGGAGGCAGAGGAGGCATCCCCGTGAGTGAGTTTCTGGGGCTACCGGCGCCTGATTGGTTGGAGGAAGTACCGTAGTGAGTTTGATCGTCCCGCGCACCGTCACGGTGGTCGACGGCGAGCGCAACCGCTCTGATCGCTTGGCGCAATTCCGGCGGGCGAAGGGCTATGTGCTGCTGGGCGATCCCGGTGCCGGGAAGTCCACGGCGTTCCAAACCGAGGTCGAGGCTGAGCCGGAAAATAGCGCTCTGGTCACCGCCCGCAGCTTTCTCGGTCGGAGCCTTGAGCACCATCCTGAGTGGAAGTCGAGGACTTTGTTCATCGACGGCTTGGACGAGGTCCGAGCTGGGCGGGTCGATGCCAGGCGGCCGTTGGATTTGATCATCGAACGACTGGAACGCCTTGGGAATCCCGATTTTCGGATCTCTTGCAGAGCAGCGGACTGGCTGGGTCGCAACGATGTCAAGGGCATCGTCACGGCTGCTGGCTATGAGAACGTCCAAGTACTGCGCCTGGAACCGCTCTCGGATGAGCCCATCCTCCGGATTCTCGAAGACCTCGGAGTACCGGACCCGACCGAGTTTGTGGCCAAAGCCCGTGGCCGCGGTCTGGAGGCGATGCTCGACAACCCGCTGCTGCTGGGTCTCCTTCTCAAGGCGACCAACGACGACGAATGGCCCGACAATCGACGCGACACGCTGGAGCTAGCCTGCCGCAAACTAGCCTGTGAATGGAACGAGGAGCACCGCGACGCACGGCGATCCGCACCCAGGGTGCCGGTGGACCGACGCCTGAACGCTGCGGGGCATCTGTCAGCGTTGCTCCTATTGTCCGACAGGGAGCGTGTGTCTCTGGTCGAATCCGAAGACTCGGACACTCTCTGCCCGGAAGACATTTCCGAAGGCGACCAGCCTGGGATCCTGCGAGCGTTGAAGTCGAACCTATTTGCGGCGCGGGTGGACGGTAGCCTGGTACCCGCGCACCGGCAGCTAGAGGAGTTCCTGGCGGCGCGGTTTCTCCACCGACGGATCACGACCGAACCCGGCGTCCCCGCAAGTCGCATCTTCGCGCTCATGACAGGCGAAGACGGAGTTGTGGTGACGGAGCTTCGGGGTTTGTCCGCTTGGCTTGCTGCATTCGACAGGGATTTCCGGCTGCCTCTGATCGAAACCGATCCGATCGGGACAGCCCTCTATGGTGACGTGAGCGCATTCCAACGCGATGAGTTGGAGAGCTTGTTCCTCGCACTGGCAGAGCGGGCCGACGAGCTTCAGCCTTGGTTCTGGTCAGCCGTCGCCCTGAAGTCCCTGATTCGTCGTGATTCTGTCGACCTGCTTGGCCGGTACCTTTCGGAAGCGGACCGGACCGAGGGCAGGCAGGCTGTGATCGGCCTGCTGCTTCACGCACTCTCATGTGCCGAGGGAGCCCGTCCTTGCCTGGACGGCCTGGAGGGGGCGGTGAGGGATGCCACTTGGCAGCCTCGGGTACGGCAACCTGCGCTTCGCGCCCTGATTCTCCACTCCGGTGATCGAGAAGCGTTGATCGCGTTGCTGGACGATCTCCGCGAGGGCGAGGTCGAGGATGAGAGTCGCGAACTTCGGGGAAGACTGCTGGATTGCCTCTACCCGGTTGACGTCGGCCCGCAGCAGATTTGGGACTACTGGGAGCCGCGGGAGTCGTGGGAGTCTTACGCCATTGGCGGGACATGGGACACGTTCTGGCATTTTCGCTTGCTGAAGAACACGGGCACGAAGGATGCAGTCCCCCTTCTCCAATCCCTGACAGATCGAGGGATGGCGTTCCGGAAGCGATTCCTGGATGACCGACTGTATACCGTCGTCCAGGAGCTGGTGCTTCAAGTGCTTTCCGATGTCGGAGAGCAGACCGCGGCGGCAACCGTCTACGACTGGCTCGAAGTCATCAACTTCCCAGAATCCGACGCGGCTCACCCTCGGCGCCCCACGGATCCGGAGGTAAGCAGGTGGATCGCCGACCACCCGGCCCTTCAGAAGCGTCTTGCGATCGAGGGCCTGAACCGACTTTCGGCCGCCGACCGTCCGCGAGCGCCCGACAATTCGAAAGACCCGGTCGATCGCCGATACCGGGCCGGGCAGATCCGGCGGTCAATCTTCATGGCAGGGGAGCCCGACAGCTTTGCCGAGTGGTGTCTCGAAGAGGCCGCAGACGCGGCGGCAACTCGGGTGGATGTCGCCATGGAGTTGTTGGATTGGAGTCGTCCATGGCGTGAAGGAGATTCTGGGACGGGTCTTTCGGTCGAGGAGGTTCGGGCGGCGACAAGAGGGATTCCGGCTCTGCAACGTGAAGTTCCGTTGCTCCTCCGACGTCAGAAGGCGTCGCTCCACCCCCGACCGGTAAGCGAGGAAGAGAAAGAGTACTGGAGACGGCGTGCGCAGGAGCAGGCGGATTTCATCGCGGACGTTGTGGAAAGCGCCGCCGAGTTGAAGGCAGGCACGTGCGGCGCACGGCTACTTCATCGCATCGCTGAGTCCTACCATGATTTCTTTTTCGACGACCGGGAGTCACAACCCCGGGTACGCGTGGAAAGGCTCCTGGGTGGGAATAGGGATTTGACCGACGCCGCCATCGAAGGATTCCGCCGTGTCACCCAACGGGATGATCTCCCCTCTCTCCGGGAAGTCATCCGCTTGGACGAGCAGGGCAGGATCTCGCTCTTCGCACTCCCGATACTCGCGGGCCTCGACGACAGTCCCGAGTTACTGGAATCCCCCAGTCCGCCGGAGGTCAGGAGGGCGGTGGGGCTCTACCTTCTCACTCCCCTCAACGTGGATGGACATCCGGCGTGGTATCGTCGGGTGCTCGAATCCCGTCCAGAGTCGGTCGCTGAGGCGCTGATCAAGGTGACGCGCTCTCGAATTCGCAGACGCGAGGACTGTGTCTACCTGTGGTGTCTCCCCCGCGAGGAGGCTTACCGGGCCGTGGCCCGGCTCGTCGCGTTGCCGCTCCTCCGCTCGTTTCCTACACGATGCACCGAACCCCAGATTTCCGCCCTGAACGAGATTCTCCTGGGGGCTATCAAGTGGGACGTTGAAGGCTTGGAGGCATTGACCCAGCAGAGGATGGCCAGGGCCGATCTAGACGTTGCCCAGCGGGCACTCTGGCTGGCCGCCGGGCTGTTCCATTCGCCCGAGGCGTATCTGACACACGTTGTGAAGTTCGTGGAGGAAGGCGAGGAAGCCCGATCGCGGCACATGGTCAGGTTTCTTGCTCCGAACGACATGGGCCGGCTACCGATGCGCTGGGGGAGCAACGAACTGCGAACGCTTGTAGCACTGCTGGGGAACCGTTACACGCCTTGGCGGCCCGAGTCCTTCGGGATGGGTGGCGTTGTCGAGGAGGACCGGACAAAGGTAGAAGCTCTGATCGCGGGCTGGGCGACGACCCTCGCGTCCCGCACCGACCGGGATGCCTGCAGCGCCCTCCAGGCGCTGGTTGACGACACGAAGCTGGAGCCGTGGCACATCCTTCTCAAGGACAAGCGTGATGAGCAGGTTCTAGCCCGTCGGAGGGCCACTTTTGCCATACCGGACCTCGAAGCGGTGCAAAGGACTCTGGCGAACGAGGAGCCTGCTACCGTCTCTGATCTGGCGGCGCTTGTGGCGGACAGGCTGGAACGGCTATCCAAGGAGATCAGTCGCGGCAGTACCGACGAATGGCGACATTTCTGGAACGAGAAAGAGCATGCTCGCCCGAGAAGCCCCAAGCAGGAGGAATCATGCTCCAAAGCGATCGTTACGGCCCTGAGGCGACTTCTTCCCAGCAGTTTGGACGCGCAGCGGGAGGCCGTCTACGCCCGCGACAGGCGCGCGGACATCAGGGTGTCGTTCAGGGAATACGCGATCCCCGTGGAAATCAAGAAGGACTCGAACCCGCGCCTCTGGAGCGCCGTCGACGACCAGCTCGCGGACTACAGCAGTGCTCCCGAATCATCCGGCTACGGCATTTACCTCGTGCTCTGGTTTGGCGGAGCCGACATGCAGGTCCCGCCGAGTGGTCCTCGCCCAAAAACGCCCGACAAACTGCGCAAGCGTTTAGAGAGCCAGCTCGCTGGCCCGTTGCGTCACCGAATCCGAGTAATCGTGATTGACGTGAGTGGGGGTCGCGGAGCGCTCTAGCGTCAGGGTGGCGAGGTCGGCCAGCAGGGTCTGGAAGCTGTGGACGGGCAGGCCGTGGGGGGTGCGTTTGCGGCTTGCCTTGGCACGAGCGGCGGGAGAGGGTCGTGCGGGCGCGGCGGGTGGTTATTGACGCATCGGATGATCAGGGGCCTGGCTGACCCCGATCCATGGACCCCGGTTCCGCGCTTTTCAACGCTTCCACAACTCGCTGAGCGGTACCGCCCGCATACGATCGTCCGCCATCGGGAGCGTGCTGCGCCCGTTGTAGAGCACGATGCCGCCCTCGAAATCGTTGCCGCACGCCCGGGCCAGGCGGGCCAGCCCCCGGCCCACCGAGTACCCCGGTGTGCTACCGGCCTTGACCTCGATTCCCCACGTGCGCGAACCAATGGTCAGCACCAGGTCCACCTCCGCGCCGTCCTTGTCGCGAAAGTGCCAGAACCGGAGATCGGGATTGGTCCAGCCTGCCTGGGTCACCAGTTGGTGCAGGACGAATGATTCGAGGAGGTGTCCCATCCGGGTTCGATTCGTGAACCAGTCTCCCCCGTCGATGCGGGCAAGCGTAGCGGCGAGTCCGCTGTCGACCAAGTGGACCTTCGGGGCTTTGACGAGCCGTTTGCCCGGATTGCGGTGCCACGCCGGGAGCAGCCGTATCAGGTAGAGCCGTTCCAGGATTGCGACGTACTCCCGGACCGTTCTTCGGTCGAGGCTGAGATCCCTCGAAAGGCCGGCAACGTTGAGCAGCTCCGCATTTCGCACGGCCAGCAGTTCAAGCAGCCGCCCGACATCGTTTGCATTTCGAACCCGCCCGACATCCAACACATCCCGTTCCAGGATGCCTCGCACATACTGACGGTGCCACTGGCGTGCCCTGAGCGGGTCGCGCTTGACCGGCTCGGGATAGCCGCCTGCCACCAAGCGAGCGGCAAGACCTCTTGGGTTCGGCAGGTGGCTCGTCGGCCGGATCACGAACTTGGACTCGCCCTCCAGGAATTCACGCAGGAATTTTCCGCGCTTCCGCTCCTTTTCCGCCTCACACAGGGGTAGAAGATGAGCGACCTCCATTCGGCCGGCCAGCGACTCGGTCACGGTGGGTACCTGCAACAGGCTCGCCGAACCGGTAAGGACAAATCGACCGGGGCGGCGGTCAAGGTCAACCGAAAGCTTGATGGCCGGCAGCAACTCCGGTACCCGCTGGATCTCGTCGATCGTTACCACGTCGGGCAACGCCGCCACGAAACCGGCCGGGTCATCCCTGGCGGGTGAATGGTAAGAGTCCTGGTCCAGGCTGAAATACGGCCGGTCCGGCATCATTGCACGGACCAGCGTGCTCTTCCCACTTTGGCGCGGTCCGTTCAGACACACAACCGGCGTGTCGAGAAGCGCCTCTCGGATCGCCGCTACCAGCGGCCGCCGAAACAACTCTGAAGTATCGAACATGGCTGAGATATAGCGGCCAATTGGGGATTAGACAAGCGCCAATTGGGGATCAGATGTGCGGCTATTTGTCCATTACATCGGCGGCCAAGTGTCGCCCAGCGACGGGGTCTGCGCATTCAAGCCGTGGCCGACCGTCTCGGAGACTCGCGGTTTACTGTGGCGGACCTCGAACGGGGCAGGCCCGGCTCGTCGGCCGCAGCCTATCTGGGTGCGCTGTGGGTGCTCGGTCTTCTCGGTGACGCCCGCCGCCTCGGCGATCCCGACCGCGATGAAGAAGGCAAAGCCCTTGAAGCGTCGCGCCGTCCGACTCGTGCGCGCCTCAGGCAGCCAATGACTTCTGACCGCCGCGGGCCTCACGGACTCTGGAACTCTCCGGCTTGCAAGAAGCCGCCGATGCGCTGCTTGCAGATCCCCGTGCGGATGCCCGTTCTGGCGCCGGGCAGGCTGCAAGTGCCAGTCAGTTCCTGGAGCTTGTGCCACTATTCACCAAACAGAGGACAATCCTCAAGACCCGTGAACAATCAAGAGAAGCCATGACCCGCGGCTCTTTTTCGCCCGGCGACATCCGGGGTGCCCCGACCTACACTCGGGGGTTGCGAGACTGGCCCTCAGCCCCCCATACTTGCTTTGACACGTCGGTTCATGGATAACGTGGGGTGATGACTCGCAGGTTCCCCCATTGATTCACTCCGATGCTGCGGAGGGCTCTCCCCTACAGAAACTCCGTCACCGGGAAACGGGAGATCAATGATGCCGGACACCCAGCCGAAGCGTACCATCCGCCACACGGTCAGCGGTGGCCACTCGGTCGATCGTGCGGACCTTCTCAGGAGCCCCCGCGTCCAGAAGATCATCTCCGAAGTCGCAGAAAAGCTGAAGGTCACTCATCCGGGAAACGCGCGGCCCCCGGGATCGCAAGAGACTTCCTAGTTCTCTAGCAGTCACCGCAGAGCGAGATGGGATTCGGCCTTCTCTTCCTGCCGCTTCTGGGCGGCTATCAGTTCCTGACCCTGTGCCATTGGACGCAGTTCGACGTGCGTCGCCAGAGCGGCCACCACCTGCTGTTCTGGTCCGCATCGGTCGGCGTGCTCCTCTTGGCGTGCGCTCGGGTATTGGCGCTGCTCTTGAACGATGTGGTACCGTCGTGGCCATACGTGGTCGAGGATTGGCAGCGATTTGCGCCCTTCCCGTGGGTCGGTACGGCCGTCTCGACGTGCTTGCTCGGCCTATGCTGTGCCAGCGTGATCAATCGGTTCTATTCCAAGTCCAGGGGAGCCATGCGCGCCGTCCACCGCGCGGGGAATTACCTGGAACTCCTGTTCATCGAAGCCATGAATGCGGACTCAACGGTTGAGCTCACCCTCCAATCGGGCAAGGCGTATGTCGGTTGGATCCTCAACATCAAGGTCGCGGAACCCGAGCGGAAGTTCGTCGAGATGTTGCCACTGGCCAGCGGCTTTCGGACCCAGGAGACCCACAAGCTCGAATTCACAACCAACTACGCCCCGGTGCTGCTCGACCAACTCCCGGACCCCGCCGAGCCCGTCACCCAGCATGATTTCCGGGTGGTCATTCCGGTTACCGAGGTTCGGAGCGCCAGACCGTTTGATCTCGAGACCTATCTTAAGTTCCAGAAAGACGATTTGGTGGATTGAGCGGCGGATCCAATACCACCGCTGATCCCCCCAAATCACCAATACGAGGTGGCGCGGGCCGCAGCCGACGCGGTGAAGGACGCGCTGGTAGCTCGCCGTTTCCGGATCCGACGGGAGGAGATCCGCGCGATGCCAATAACCCCGCCCGAGGCCTTTCGGCGTGTCGGGCGGGGAAACAAGTCGGCCAGATCGAGGACGCCGTGTTCTACGAACGGGCCGCTTGAGCCGAGTCGGTACGGCTGGCCACGCCGGCTATGGCCGTTCGATGATCCGGCGTAGCTGCACTGTCTCAACTTCGAGTTCGTCGGTCACCAACAAGGCCACAACATCGTCGGCCGCGGCCAGCACCTCGATCCCGACCTCCGACGACGTCACCCGGCCCACCAGCTCTCCGTCCCCCGAGTACACCGTCCAGGCGCTGCCCCCGCCCGGAGCGAGTCCCTCGTAGTCCGGCACCCATAGCATCCCGCCAGCCATCCGGGGTCGCCCAAAGAACGGGTAGAACCGGGGCAGGTCGTCGTCGTCGATGCCCTCCATTTCGGGAATGGAGTCCCGGCCAGCGCGGGTGATCCTTCTCGGCTCGAGCGGCATGTGCGGTTGCAGTTCGTCGACCAGCTCGCCCGTGGCGTCGAAAACGCGGATCACCGGATCCTTGTTGTCCACGATGTGGTACCGGTCGCCCACGACCACCACCCACACTTCCCGGCGGTAGGGGTAGATGTGCATCCTCTCCGACGACGCGTAGTGCTCGTAGCTCAGGTAGGTCCCGAGGCGTTCGGCGAAGGTGCCGTCCGGATCGTTCCTCGCCAGCTCATGCTCGAACCGGCGAATCATCGGTGCCTGTTCCCAACGGAATGAGTGTGCCTCGGCAAGCATGGAACCATCGGAGAAGAATCCGTCGACGTGCACCGCGTTGTAGTCGCCCCAAGGCTGCACGCGCACCGTACGCTCCAGATTGCCGGCCCCGTCACGGATGGTCACCCGGATGTTCCGGCCATCGAACGTGAAGAGCCGGTCGCCGACGGCCTGCAGGAAGTCGAGGCTCTGGTAGTCGCCCGGGCCTTCCCCCTGCTGCCCGACCGTGTGGAGCAACTGGCCGGTCTCCCGGTTGTAGAACCGCAGCGAGTGCGTGCTCCGTTCGGCCAGGATCAGTGCGTCGGACGTGAGCACGGCGCCGGTCACATCGTAGAGCCCCTCGTCCGGGTCGTCACCGATGGTGAACAGCGGCGTTTCGTCGATCCGCATGTCCCTCTGTTGGCGCGGCGCGGCGGCCGCGCTCTGCGCGTCGCCCAGGCAGCCGATCTGCAAGGCTATCAGCAATCCGCCGGGGAAGTTTTTCAGCACGGTGACCTCCTGAGCAAAGTGTCGATAGTCCAGCGACAATCAAGGTGAAAATGAGGGGTGGCGACGTTACGAGTGCGAGGATGTTGGCGGTTTCGGGGAAGCGGGGCAAGAAAGCGTGGGGTGGCGGGGCGGGCGTAGCGAGCCGGGACGGGGCGGTGGAGCGCTGGAGATCGCCGCGACCGTTCGGCGGCCCCACGGTGGACTCCACCTGCGCGTACTGCTTGATCGTGTCCCGGATCTGGCGGGCCAGGATCCGGCAATCGGTGACCACGATGATCGAGTCGAAGACGGTGCTGCCGTCCTTCCTCGGGACTGTCAGATTTCTGTGTAAATGGCCCTTGCACTTCATACGGGCACTCGGCCCTCGAACACGATCGACAGGTGGTTCAGGGCTCCGGTCCAGTCCTGAACGGGCCGGGTCCAGCGTTGCGTGCGCCAGAGGCGGCGCATCACGTCGGGTTGCTGATAGTGGGGCCAGGTCTGTTTCCGCGTCTCCCTGCCGGTCTTCGTGTCAGTCCTTCACTGTCAGCAACAGGACGTAGTTTTCGAGGGATATCCATCAGGCTCCCGCGGGCCAGCACCTACCAGAACCCACCGCCAAGCTGCTCTCAAGGAGACGAACGATGGCCAAGCGCCACCTGACACCCTACCACCAAACCTTACTGGATCGCATCGGGTCGGTTGCCAAGTGCCCAGCAGACCAGGCCTCCTTCGACACCTGGATCATGGCAGGGTCGCACCTAAAGGTGCTAGCACAGAATTCTAAGGAGGATGAGCTCATAGTCTACGCAGTGGCCAATAGCTTCTTCGTCGATACGGCGATTGTTCCTCGTGCCAAACTCAAGCACGTTGACCCAACCGACCTGCTACAGTGGAGCTCCGACCCCGGCCCCGGAGTTGGCTACTCGACTTCCCTCGATGGTCCCGACACCATCAATCGCGTTACCTCGTTTCGCGGATCCAAGCTGCTTGAAGCTGCTACCCGCTTGGTCTATCGCCGCAAGTTTGTCGGGTTGAAGACGGACGACTCCGACTATATCGAGGCCTCGCAGGAATACCTACACCTGTCGGACTGCCATTGGCGTCCCGAACGCGGAGCCTATTGTCGCTTTGACGAGAACGGGGACTTCGACCCAATCATCTCCGTGTCGGTTCAAAATGCAGGCGTCACGCTGGTTTCCTTTTCGCGGGAGCCCCTTGAAGAATACCTAGCCGGTTCGGATTCACTACTTGTGCGGTTGTTCGACTTTACGTTGACGCGCCCGGATCGCTTTGACAGATGGCCTGACTCCGCCCCGTGGAAGGTTCGCGATTCTAACCCAGAACTGGTGTTCAAGCAGAGGATCTTCCCCGGGTTCGGTTCCCGCGCGCGCGGTTATCAGTTCGTGCACCTATCCCCAAGTGACCAAGTGTGGGCACGCCAGCGAGAAAGGTGGTCCGGGAGAGGCGCTGAGAAGGGCGTGGAATTCTGGGCACACGACGAGCGAAATGGAACGATCACCAAGATCTCGACTCGCCGCGGTGCTACAGCAGACTGCTCCAATGCTGGGGAAACGAAACTGCCATTCGAGACATCTCGGGCGTTCTTCCGCGCGGAGGTATTGCACAAGTACACGGCTGACCCCGACAAGTACACCGTGGAGGATAGAGGTGTTCACTGCCGGGGAGCATGGGAGCTTCGAGCCCACGGCGTGAATGACGCTGGCCAGGTGTTCGCACACATCTGCGATCTTCGCGACTTGCCCGACCAGGAGCAGGTCTACTGGCAGAGCTTCAATGAAAAACCTAAGGCAGGTTTGCCCGATGACCTAGTCAGGCCTGACTTTTCTGGAATGCGGCCTCCGAAAAATCCGCCGCTGCCAGGCGTCGAGTACGTCTTGCATGGCTGGAATCAGGAAGGGCGGAGCTGGTGGAAGGTCCGCAATCAAAGCGTGTTGGATGCCCTGCGAGTGCCGCGGGGCGACAGTTCCCAAGAGTGGGCCAGAGCGTTCCAAGCGTTGACTACGGCGGTCGTCGAGGGGTTCCATGTCCGGCCCATTCGACGGCTGCTTGCGGAAAGGGGTATTGAGCTCCGAGAGGAAGACCGGAGCATCACGTTGCTGGAGAAGGCGATCGACGCAGCGGGCATCACGGGTACCGGACGCGATTCAGTTCGACTTAAGGGCCTGCGGGAGGCACAGACAATCAGGAACAAGGTGGCGGCCCACGCGGGCGGCAGCGTAGCCGAGACTCTCAAGCGGAATGCGCTGAGGGATTACGGGACCTTTGCCGGGCATTTCGAAGCCGTGTGTGGCAGAATTGCGAACGAGTTGGCCGATGTCGAAGATGCGCTGAAGCTGCTGTCGCAGGCGTAGTGACGGCCGTTTTGCGCAATGGGTGTGCAGTGGACGTCTACGCCGTCAAGGCGCGAAAGGCGGCCATGTGAGTGGGCGTCCGTCCCTGAACCCCGCTCGCGCACCGCGCGAACTGCCTCGTGACGATCTCCATGGCATGAATGCGAACATGGAGTCGGAAAGTCGTGCATGTGCGCGGAAAATTAGGCCATTTCCCACCGTCGCGGGCCGCCCGCTCTCCTCAGCGCGTCGCTTCGTAGGCAAGCCGGAACGCGGTGTCCGCGAGCCACCGCCTGAAGTCCGGGTCGTCGGCGAAGTGCTTGAAGAGTCGGGTGTTGTCCTGCACCATGCCCAACACCGCCCGCTCCGTCGCCTTGTCGGACTCGACGCGGGCGTTCTCCCTGTCGGAGTTCTGCCGCGCGTTCATGAACTTGGCGTCTTTCGCTACCGCGGCCGGGATGTCTTGGGTGGCCGTCCGGATGACCCGGTCGGGGTCCCCCCACTCGATTCCTCCGAACCGGTCGTTGAACTCCTCGATGATCGCCGACAGCCGGTCGGTCTCGATCTCGCCCTTGCCTCCACCCTCGCCCGTCTTGACCGGATCGATCTGTGCGTCCTCGTCCTCGAGGATGATCTTCCGCATCCGGTGCTTCTCGACGCGGTAGCTGTCCATGTCGATCCTTTCGAGGATGCCTCTCGATAGATCGGGCTCCTCGGGCGCCGGCAGCTTCGGGATCAGAAAGTTCAGGAAAATTGAGCGCTCCTCCCAGCCCAGGTTGTTGTAGGGGAGGATCGATGACAGGAACGCGTAGGCGCGCGCGAACGCCTTGGCCCTGCCCTTGAACCGGACCTGCCCGTCCTCGTCCAGGTCTCCGAGGTACGCCTCCACGCACCGGTCGAGGATGGGGTCGAGCCTTCCGCGCTCGGCACCGCCCAGGTACAGCTTCACGAACGCCCGGACCTGATCGGGAGTGTAGACCTGCGCCCCGTCAAGATCGGCCTGCAGGTCGTGGAGCCGGTCGGGGTCCGTCTCGTCGGACAGGACCGTGGTCCGGTAGTAATCCGAGAAGGCCTTCGTGATGGTCTCCGTGTCGTTCAGGAAGTCGAGCACGAACACGTCCCGCTTCTCCGGGTGCGACCGGTTGAGACGCGAAAGCGTCTGGACCGCCCGGATACCCGCAAGCGTCTTGTCCACGTACATCGTGTGCAGCAACGGCTCGTCGTAGCCGGTCTGGAACTTGTCCGCGCAGACGAGGAACCGGTACGGATCCTCCCGGAACGTCTCGGCAATCTTCGACGAGGGCAGGCCGTTCAGGCTGGCCTCGCTCACCCTGTCTCCCCCGTAGTCGTGCTCGCCCGAGAAGGCGACCAGGGCCTCGTGGGGGCTCCTGCGCTCCCTCAGGTAGTCGCGGATGGCGTGGAAGTACTGGACCGCGCGCTCGATCCCGTTCGTGACGACCATCGCCCGCGCCTTGCCGCCGATCCTGTGCTGCGCCAGCACCTGTTCGTGGAAGTGGTCCACCATGATCTCGGCCTTGAGCCGGATCGCGTATTCGTGACCCTCTACATAGCGCCGGAGCTTTTTGCCGGCCTTCCGGACATCGTACTCCGGATCCTCCTCGACCGTCCTGGCAAGCCTGTAGTAGCTCTCGACCGGCGTGTAGTGTTCGAGCACGTCCAGAATGAACCCCTCCTGGATCGCCTGCTTCATGCTGTAGGTGTGGAACGGAAGTCGCCTGACCGTGCCGTCGCCCTGCGGGTCCGGCTCGCCGAAAAGCTCCAGCGTCTTGTTCTTGGGCGTGGCGGTGAAGGCGAAGTAGCTGGCGTTGTCGAGCATCCGGCGGCGCTCGATCTCGCGGTTGACGCAGTCTTCGTAGGTCTCGTAACCGTCCTCGCCGTCCGCCTCGCCGAGCACGTCCGCCATCGCTCCCGCCGCCTTGCCGCCCTGGCTCGAATGCGCCTCGTCGATGATGATCGCGAAGCTGCGGTCGCGGTGCGTGCTCCCGATTTCGTCGAGGATGAACGGGAACTTCTGGATCGTCGTGATGATGATCTTCTTGCCCTGCTCGATGAACTTCCTCAGGTCGCCCGATCGCTCGGCGTGCCCCACGGTGGACTTTACCTGTGCGTACTGCTTGATCGTGTCACGGATCTGGCGGTCCAGGATCCGGCGGTCGGTGACCACGATGATCGAGTCGAAGACCGTGCCGCCGTCCTTCTTCAGGGGAATCATCTGGTGTGCCAGCCACGCGATCGAGAAGCTCTTGCCGCTGCCAGCCGAGTGCTGGATCAGGTACCGCTTCCCGGCTCCGTGGCTCGCCGCGTCAGCCAGAAGGCGGCGCACCACGTCGAGTTGCTGGTACCGGGGCCAGATCTGGATGCGCTTCTTCCTGCCCGTCCTGGCATCCTTCGGGGTCAACATGTGGGCGTAGTTTTCGAGGATGTCCGTCAGGCTCGCGCGGGCCAGCACCTCGCGCCACAGGTACTCGGCCTTGAGTCCGTAGGGGTTGGGCGGGTTGCCCGCGCCCTGGTTCCAGCCCCGGTTGAAGGGCAGGAACCACGAGGCCTTGCCCCTCAGGTGGGTGCAGAAGCGGACCTCGTTTTCGTCCACCGCGAAGTGCGCCACGCAGCGCCCGAGCCGGAAGAGTGACTCCCTCGGGTTGCGGTCCCTCTCGTACTGCCGGATGGCGTCGTGGACCGTCTGCTTCGTCAGGTTGTTCTTGAGCTCGAAAGTGAAGACGGGAAGGCCGTTGATGAACAGGGCGATGTCGAGCGCGTTCCGGGTCTCGTCCCGGCTGTAGCGTAGCTGGCGTGTAACGGTGAAGCGGTTCAGCTCGAACATCTGCCTGGCCTTCTCGTTCCCGGCCGACGGAGTGCCGTGGAAGAATTCCAGGTGGTGGGGGCCGTGCTTGACACCCCCTCGGAGTACGTCGATGGTGCCGCGCTTGTTGATCTCGCCCTGAAGCCGGGCCAGGAACTTGCGGCGCGCCGGGCAATCCTCGGAGAGGCGCAGAACGGCGGCGGACTCGGGTTGCGTGACCTTCAGGAAGGTCCGCAGTTGCATCAGATCCACGCAGTACTCTCGGTCGTAGTCGCGACCGTTTCCGGGGGACCAGCCGACGCCGCCGTATCCGGGAGAGGGCTCGCCGACGGTTCCGCCCGACGGCGGATCGCAGGGGTCGCCGGTCAGCGCCTCGCAGATCAGGCGTTCAAGGCCGCTTTCGGTGTGGTCGGTGGGCATGTCAGCCGCGACGTGGGATAGGCACTTCGACGGCTTGGCCCGGACGCAATGCCTCGATGGCCTCGGCGATCTCTTCGGTGCGCAGGCGAACCTGAGACCAGCGCTCCGCAAGGTCGAGCAACTCGCCGTTGCTCTTCTCGGACCAGCCCTTCTCCGCCAGCGTGTCCACGGAGTGTCCGGGCAGGTGTCTCCGCAACGGCGCGGGCGTGCCCTGGTCGAACAGGATCTTCAACGGGCCAACGCCGTTCTCAGCGTCTTCGCCTCGTGTTCGAGCACCGCCTGGACCTGTCGCTCCTCGACCCCCGGAAACCACTCGACGAAATCCTCGACGGTGGCACCGCTGGCCAGGTTCTCGTAGAGAGCGAACAGCGGAATCCGCGTGCCCGAAAAGACCCAGGCTCCGCTCGCCTTGCCCGGGGTCCGCTCGACGGCCGGGCACTCGTTCCAGTTCGTCATGCGCTTGCCTCCTTCGCGATCTCGTTTGCGGTTGAATGTAGGTTCGATTCGGGGGGGATGGTTTCGGCTCGGTTGCGGTCGCCCGAGAGCGGGTCCGTCCCCGGTAGCCTCGCCGCCGCCTCGCGCACGTCGAGCTTGCCGGTCACGACATCGGCGATCAGGCGGGTGCGGTACTCTTCAAGCAGCCTAATCTGTGTGACGGCTTGTCGAGCGGCCCGGTCGATCTTGGCCAATTTCTCATCCAACCCCGCCGCGATGAAGGCTTGCTCTTCTGCCGGAGCTACCGGTACCGCTATCGCCCCAAGCGCCGGTTTCGTGATGTGCACGAGGCCGATGATGCCATGCGCGTTATCCTCGACCTTTTTCGTAACCGCTCGGAGAAGGTGGAAGAAATACCCTCGGCAGAGAGCGTATTCGGTCAGCTTGAAGATGTGTTGATTCAGC
>LXNJ01000314.1_pt1 | contig 35113 bp, 33 predicted proteins | sample 809081 | NCBI WGS metagenome assembly LXNJ01 (sample SAMN04870510, study PRJNA318959) | sponge metagenome | biome: sponge; feature: marine sponge reef; material: water | host: Petrosia ficiformis | place: Greece: Milos, Mediterranean Sea | collected 2013-05-29 | depth 5-7 m | reverse complement strand
GGAGCGCGGCAACGCGTCCGGGGTATTCGTCTCGACGGCAAGGGCGTATGGAGCCGATGCCGCGTTCGCCGTGCCCCGGACCGCCTCAACCGTCAATTCCGGCAGCGCCTGCCCCGGAAGAACCGATACCGATAACGTGTCCTGGGCAACAACAATCCCCGGAAACAAACAAGCAGCCGCCAGCCAGCACCGAACAGAAGATATGGTACACATCATGCGATGCAGGCCGTATGTACGCACCCGCCTCATCCACAAAAATGGACCAGATCCGACTCGTACAGGAACCCTGGATATTTCCCGAAAATATGCAACACGCACCCCTGTGGGGTGCATGCCCAAAAGAACCAGGAAAAATCCGACCGACAGGCAAAGCGCCGTCAACCGTTCTGAAATGCCCTAAAGCAGATTATCCGCCGACACGCTCTACGTTCATGGCGCTGAGGCCTTTGGGCGTCTGCTCCACATCATATTCCACTTCTTCCCCGTCCCGCAATCCTTCGTCGTATCCGAGACCGGGTATGTTGTTACGATGGACAAATACGTCCTTGCTGCCGTCGTCCGGCGCGATAAAGCCAAAACCTTTATCCACGCTAAACCACTTTACTCTTCCACGAGGCATGTTCTTTTTCCGTGTTCTAATGGCGCCGCAGCCTGTGTATTTCAACGCGTTATGCGCAATACAGTATATGCGGCAAGGTAAAATGACCCCTTGTGTACCCCGTTACCGGATATGGGTTTCCTCAACGAACAGATAAACGTTACATCGAGGTATTCAGGGCGATCTCAGGTACGCTGTTTTGCAAAAACCAGTCCTGCATTACATCCATCCATACCGCCAATCCCTGCCATGAACCATAGGGCGCGTAGTGGCGACGAATGTCCGTATCCGTGCCTCCGCCGAATTTCCGGGCAAACATCGACCGGGCCGCGGAATCGAGCGCGAGGTAATCGAACCGCCCCAGCAGTTTCATGACGACGCCGGCGGCGTACGGGCCGAATCCTCTCAGGGAACGTATCTCTGCAAACAGATCGGCGGAAGACATCTCCGTAGATACCCATCCCTCTACATCGACCCTTTTCTCCGCTATGAGGCAGGCCAGTTCGTAAAGATATGCATTCCGATATCCGGCCCGCACATGATCGACAAGCGAATCGAGGGACAGATTCGCAATCGTTTCAGGCGAAGGAAATGCACCGGCATGCCCCAACTCGTTCAACCGCTGCGTCATCTGCCGCGTCATCGCCCAGGTCGTGTTGGTGGTGAGCAGCGTTTTCGCCAAATCTTCCCAAACCGTGGGAGCCCGCAGCAGCCGCCCGGCCCTGTGCGCAAACACCCAGGCATAGCGCGGAACGCTCGAAAGCAGAGCATAAAAGGGGTCCAGGTCCATGTCAAGGTTGAAAATGCGCCGGGCCACCTCTTGAAAATGCGCATGGACCGGGGGAGAAAGCGAAGCATTCGCGGCATGCTTCGCCATACCGGACCCATATTCCAGCGTCTCCTCGATATGCACATGCAATCTTTCGCCGCAGGACACGGCCCCGGCCTCGTCCCTATCCGCTGTAAATGCAAGGCGGACAATGCGCCCGTCCGGCAGGGATTCGATGCGCCGCAGCCGCGCATACTCCTCGTCGTGGCTGAATGGCTCGAGCTCGATCCAGCCATGACTCAGAAGCGTCGACCGGAAACGAAACGAAGGAGGGCATTCGATGGTCAGTACGGGATCGGAGGATGGCATATTTATTCCTCTGCAAGCCGTTCGGCGCGCAGCAGTTTCTGCGCAATGTCCACCGGAAGCACGGCTCCCTCCGTGGCCAGCGCTGCTTCGTACAATGCCCTGGCCCCGACAGCACGGGCCCGGGCTTCCGGCAGCGATCCAAGTTGCGTCAGCAGATCGGCTTCCTCGCACAGCAAATCGGCGATGGAAAGCGCAAGACCGTATTCGAATCCGCGCGGGTATTCGCAAAGCGCGACCAGTTCGCGGGGCGACAGTTCGCCCACGGGGCGGGGAGAAAGGTCGGCTTCTCCGAACGCCTCACGCAGGTACGCAAGGGCCTCTTCATACCGTTCTTCGGACTTCAGCCGAAGTACCTGCGCAAACACATGGAGCAACACCCGAATGGCCTGCTCGATCTCCCGCATGATGATATCCCGCTGGAACATGACGACAGGTCTTATGAAGAACCGGGCAAAGAGGGCGCAGGCGCATCGGCGTCGAAGGCGGCCGCGCCCTGCCTGAGAAATTCGGCGAATTCCGAAACCGATGCAGTGCCTGTGTGCCTGTGCAGCAGGGTACCGGAATACGGATCCGCAACGACATAGGTCGGAAGCGCCACAGTGCCCGCCAGCGCAATCTGGTACTGCTGTAATGCCGGGCCTATATCGCGCGCATCGGTATAGAGGCGCAGCAGCACGAAATCGTTCCGAAGCAGGGACGCCACGGGCTCCTGGCGAAACACGCCGGTTTCCATCTGGCGACAGTTTGCACAGGTATAGCCGGTGAAGTCGATGAACACGGGTTTGCGTATGCTTTGCGCCTCCTCGAAAACCGCATCTATATCTTCACTCCAGACCGGTTCATCGTCTGCGCCCCCCGAAAACACGCCGGATCGGGCCTCCGTTGCTTGCGCCGGAGGAAGCCAGGCATCGATCCTGGGCAGCGGCGCTCCAAAGAGGCCCGGCAGCATATACAGCGAAATCCCCAGAAAAGCGGCGGCAAAAAGTAGCCGCCCGACCCCGACGGGCTGGGATGTCGGCTCATCGGGCATCCGGATCTTTCCAAGCAGATAGAATCCGGCAAGCCCGAAAATCACCATGGCGAGGGCGATGGCCACAGGTCGTGAAATCAGCCCCCATCCCATAACAAGGTCCGCATTCGACAGAAACTTGAGGGCGGCGGCAAGCTCCACGAAACCCAGTGTGACCTGAATGCGATGCATCCAGGATCCGGCTCCGGGCAACGATTGCATAGCCTGCGGAAAAAGGGCGAATGCCACGAACGGCACCGCAAACGTGGCCGAGAAAACCATCATGCCGATGACGGGATATGTCCATTCACCGGTCGAAGTGGCAATAGCGAGCAAGCCCCCCACGAACGGAACAGTGCAGGTAAAGTGCACCAGCGTCAGGGTCAGCCCCATAAAAAAGGTGCCCGTATACCCCGACCGCTCGTTACCCTGACGATTGAAATAGTTTACGAAACGGCCCGGCAGGGTCAATTCGAACATGCCGAGCAGCGAAAACGCAAATACGGCAAATATCCCCCCGATACAAAGATTGATCCAGGGGTTCGCCGCAATGGTATGCGCCCCGGCAGCGCCCAACAAAGAGGCCGCCAGCACACCCAGCGCCGTGAAGGTAAGGACGATCGCCGCCCCGAAGGCCAGCGCCATACGAACCGATTCGGAACGCTTCGAGGCATGCCCTGAAAACCAGGAGACGGTCAGCGGAATCATCGGAAATACACAGGGCGTCAGCAGAGAGGCAAGCCCGGCCCCGATCGCCAGCAGAATAAAGCGCCATAGACCGCCGGCGTGCGCATCGGCGGCGGCCGGATCGGGAGACAAGACCGCAGGGACGCCCCCGGTCAAATCGGGTACAGCGCGGAGCGAGTCATTCTCCTCGTCTTCGATGGCCGCCCCGGCGTCGGATACGGAGCCTTGGGCGAAAGAACCGCCCCCGGTAACATGTATTACGGCCTGGAGCGGCGCCGGTGCAGGAGGCAGACACACCTCTTCGGTGCAAATCATGAATCGCACCACGCCGCTGAGCGTGCGATTTCCTGTGGGGGTATCCTCCCCAACACGGAACGGAGCAACAAACCGGGCCTGCCCGGTGAAATAGCGAACCGTCGCGTCAAACCAGGGATCGTGCGCCTCGACGGGGGTACTCTGGCGCATCGGGCCTGTGAGCAACAGCCCCTCTTTCTCCCATGCGAAATCGACGGCAAAACTCGGGCGCGGCGAATCGAGCGCGTACATCTTCCAGCCTTCCGATATATCCGCCTCGATCACCGCCTCGAATGCCTCCCCGGAAGCGACTTTTTCGGGGGCAACCTCCACGGTCCACGTCACATAGTCCGTAGCAGACAGGAAATCCTGTGCAAACGCTTGCACACACACGAACCCTGTACACGGAACAAGCGCAGCCAGCCAGCCTATGCGGGCGAGACACTGCACAAATCCAAAACCGTAGTGGCGCAAAACCGTACTGGGCTAAAACGATGCCGGGAGCGGGACGGACGCCCGGCGTATTCCGCCGCGTCTACGCTTCCGGAACCACCTCGACCTTGAGTTTGGCCGAGACTTCCTTGTGTACCTTCACGGTAGCCGTATAAACGCCAAGCATCCGAATGTCCTCGTCGGGCTCGATATGTTTGCGGTCGATCCGGAACCCCTGCTGACCCAGCGCTTCCGCTATCTGCGTCGATGTGACCGTCCCGAAAATCCGGTTTTCCTGTCCGACTTTCGCGGCAATGATCACTTTCGCAGCCTCCAGTTGCTCCTTTACGCGCTCTGCATCCCCAATCTCCTGGGCAATTTTCCTTGCGCGCTGACGTGCGAGTTCTTTTTTATGACGAACCACGGAATCCGAAGCAATCACCGCCATACGGCCCGGTATCAGGTAATTACGGCCATAGCCGTCCCGGACCGTCACGATGTCTCCCTCGTGACCGAGGTTTTCCACGTCCTGCAGCAGTAAAAGCTTCATCGCGGTAGTTTCCTCCTATCGAACATTATCTGCCACAAACGGCAACATTGCAAGGTGACGGGCGCGCTTTACCGCCCTGGTAAGCTTGCGCTGAAATTTCTGTGGCACTCCCGTGATGCGCCGGGGCATAATCTTGCCCTGCTCGTTGAGATAGCGCTTCAGGAGCTCGATATCCTTGTAATCGACAAAATCGATGCGGTCGGGATCGAAACGGGTTTCGGTCATGGAATATCCTGTCAATGTACTGAAATCTTCTGCCCGGAGGATTTATGCTTGATCGGCGGCTTTCGCATCCTCAGCGGACGTTTCGGCTTCCGTCTCTTTTTTCGGGGCGGGCGTCCCGGCTTTCGCCTCCTTGGCAAATGCTTCGACTTTCTTCTCCTCAGCGGGCGCCTCGGCTTTCGCCTCCTTGGCAGATGCTTCGGCTTTTGTTCCCTCGGCGGGCGCCTCCTCCTTCGAAGCAGGCGAGGGTTCCGCCTGCTCGTCGGCGGCTTTCTTGCCCGAAGCGGACACTTCGACTTTTGTCTCCTCGGCGGGCGCCTCGGCTTTCTTCTCCTCCTTCGAGGCAGCCGAAGATTCCGCCTGCGCGCGCGCCCTTGCTTCCTTGCGCTCCTCGTAGTGACGGAGCATGACGGCGTCCATTTTCAGCGTGAGAAAACGAAGAATATCGTCCTCAAGGGTCAACGCGCGTTCGAGGCGGGCGATCAGGTCGCCCCCCGCCTCGAAATAGGCATTCACATAGTACCCGGTGCGCTTTTTGTCGATGGGATAGGCAAGACGCTGTGCTCCCCACTCATCCACTTCAATGATATTGCCGCCCTCTTTCTCGATAAACTTAGTAATCCGGCTGACCAGATTCTTTATCTGGTCGTCGCCGAGTACGCTGTTGACGACATACGTAATTTCGTAGATATTTTTCGACATAACTCCCTGTGGAATAAAATCACGCCCGCCGTCCTTGCGGCGAGCAGGGATTATACCGATTCCCTTTCCCGTTCTGCCTGCCGGGGATTGCACCGCGTAGTGCAGCGCGCAAACGGACAAGACAGGGTTACGGCTACGGAAATCCGGTATAAAGATGCGCGTCGTCATACGACCGAAACGAAACGACGTTCCCTGACTGCCGAAACGACTGCAGGCGCCTCTCTACTCGTTACTCGTTGCCCTTGTCTTCCTTCGGATCGTACAACATGCCGGTGCAAAGACACATTTTGCGCTCGGTACGCGTGAGCACGTCGTAGTTGGGGCAGCTCCGGCACCCCTCCCAGAACACATCGTCATCCGTCAACTCGGAAAACGTCACCGGCTTGTATCCGAGATCGGAGTTTATTTTCATCACGGCCAAACTCGTCGTGATGCCGAAGACCCGGGCCTCCGGGTATTTTTCGCGCGACAGCTCGAAAATCCGTCTCTTTATCTTCTTCGCCAACCCCATCTTTCGAAAATCGGGAGCCACGATCAGCCCGGAATGGGCCACGTACTTCCCGTGGCTCCAGTTCTCGATGTAGCAAAATCCGGCCAGACGGTCGCCGGCCAGAGCAATGACCGCCTTGCCTTCTTCAATCCTTGCCTGCACATACTCCGGGGCGCGCTGGGCGATGCCGGTCCCCCTGGCCGCCGCCGCCTCTTCGATAAGGCGGCTGACCGCAGACGCATAGCGGACATGTTCGTCCCGGGCCACCATGACGATCGGTTCCTCTACCACATCGATCTCCTGTATCGGCGCAGGTTCCGGTAACTGCATGGGTTGTATCGTTCGAAACAGCGTTTTCGTAACGGACAGAACCAGAAGGAACGAGAGAAGCGCCCGATTGATCCTGTACGGGACCATGTCACTGGCCCGGGCCGCTACGACCCGAAGGCCAAATCGGCTAACCGCTCCATATTGTCCGCGGTTTTCAGCGCAGTAATAACCTCCTCTAGTGCCCCGTCCATCACTTTGTGGAGGGGATGATTTTTGTCGTCGCCTCCCAAGCGGTGATCGGTGACGCGGTCCTGAGGAAAATTATAGGTTCGTATCTTGGCCGAACGGTCGCCGGAGCCCACCATGGACCGGCGGACTTCGCTGCGCTCCGCCCTGCGTTTTTCCATTTCCTGATCGTAGAGACGCGAACGCAGTACCCGAAGCGCCTTGTCCTTGTTCTTGTGCTGGCTTTTTTCGTCCTGGCACGTCACGACGAGGCCGGTGGGTACATGCGTAAGACGGACCGCCGAATCCGTCGTATTGACCGACTGCCCGCCCGGACCGCTCGAACGATATACATCCACCTTGACGTCGTTCGGGTCGAGGCGCACATCAATGTCTTCCGCTTCCGGCAGTACGGCCACCGTGGCGGCGGACGTATGCAGACGCCCGGAAGATTCCGTAACCGGCACGCGCTGCACACGGTGCACACCGCTCTCGAACTTCATGAAACCAAATACGTCTTCTCCCCGGATCGACAGCGCGATCTCCTTGAACCCACCCCTGGCGCCCGGAGATACATTCATTACTTCGACCTTCCACTCCCGACTCTCGGCGAATTTCCGATACATGCGGTACAGATCGCCAGCGAAAAGCCCTGCCTCGTCTCCGCCGGTTCCCGCACGAATTTCGAGGATCGCATCCCGGGCGTCCTCAGGGGCTTTCGGAATCATTTGCAGGCGCAGATCGGTCTCGATGGCGGGCAAATTGGCCTCGATGGTTTCCAATTCGGCGCGGGCGATATCCGCCAGTTCACCGACCGGGTCCTCCGCCAGGATGGCGTATAAATCGTCCCGTTCCGAGGTCGTTTGCTCGTAGGCATCGATTGCTTGAACAAGGGCTTCAAGCGTCGTGCGTTCCTGTCCCAGTTCCCGGAGGCGCTGTGGATCGGTGGCCACATCCCCCTGGGCCATCAGCCGGTTGATTTCCTCGAACCGATCTTTAATTTCCTGAAGTGCATCGAGACGAATCATGGCCCCTGCGGCGCCTCAGGCCAAAGCCGGCGCATCGCGAATCACCCGTCCGATCGCCTGCGCAATGAGCCGGATCTGCGCCATCAGATCGACGAATTGCTCGAAATAGAGCGATTGCGGGCCATCGCTCTTCGCCATGTCGGGATTCGGATGTACCTCCACCATGATGCCATCGGCCCCGGCAGCCACCGCTGCACGAGCCATCGGAATGACCTTGCCGCGTATGCCCGTCCCATGGCTTGGATCGACAATAATCGGGAGATGGCTGCGCTTTTTGATCACCGGCACCGCAGACAGGTCCAGAGTATTGCGCGTATACGTCTCGAACGTGCGGATGCCGCGCTCGCATAGCATGACGTGCGGATTGCCTTCCGAAAGCACATACTCGGCGCTCATCAGCCACTCGTCGGTCGTTGCCGAAGGACCGCGCTTCAGAAAGACGGGTTTCCGAAGTTTCCCGACCTCTTTCAGGAGCGGAAAATTCTGCATGTTGCGCGCACCGATTTGCAAAACGTCCGCATACCGCGCAACCAGTTCAACCTGACCGACCTCCATCACTTCGGTAACGGTCTTGAGGCCGTGCCTGTCGGCAGCGGCACGCAACAATTTCAACCCCTCTTCTCCCAAACCCTGGAAAGAATAGGGAGAGGTGCGCGGCTTGAATGCGCCGCCGCGCAAAAACGCCGCCCCACAGGCGGATACATGTGCCGCCGTATCCTCGATCTGCCGTTCGTCTTCGACCGAACAGGGACCGGCCATCACCACCAGTTCCTCGTTGCCTATGCGCACACCACCCACGTCGATCACCGTATTTTCTTTTTTCCAGGACCGGCTGGCGAATTTGTACGGCTCGGTTACCCGATACACCTCCGCCACGCCCTCCATGACCCGGATATGCCGGGGGTCGAATTCGGGCTTCACGCCAATGGCGCCTACTACCGTCTGGTTAACCCCGCTGGAACGGTGTACGTCGAATCCGTATTCGTTCAGACGCTCGATAACGTCCTGAATCCGGCTTTCTTCCGCACCTGGTCGAAAAACTACGATCATTGGAAGGAATGGAATGGATGGTAAGCGCGTGACAGAAAAACCGGGTGAGCAACGGGGCGCACCGCACGGGCTGCAACTTCGGTTTTTATTCAACGGACAATCCGCTGTACGCTATAAACGCCGTATGGCGTATGCCCGGTTTCATGGCGGCCGGTTCCCAGGCAAATTACAGAATACGATTCCGATGGCAAGGTACTGTCACTGGTACCGTTCGAGCGTGAATTTCTCTCCCAGATACCGTTCACGCACCTCGGGGTCGCGGGCTAGCGCCTCGGCAGTGCCCTGCTTCAGAATACGCCCCTCGTAAAGCAGGCAGGCACGATCCGTAATAGCCAGGGTTTCGTGTACGTTGTGGTCGGTAATAAGTACGCCGATACCGCGCGCCTTCAGGTTGGCCACCACCCCCTGGATATCTTCGACAGCGATGGGGTCCACGCCTGCAAAGGGTTCGTCCAGCAAAAAGAACTTCGGCTCGATGGCCATGGCCCGAACAATCTCGGTGCGCCGCCGCTCCCCGCCCGACAAGGCATATCCTCTCGAGCGACGTACGCGCTCGAGGTCGAATTCGGCGATGAGTGCATCGACGCGAGCATGGCGCTCGTCCCGCCCGATACCCTGAAATTCGAGCACCGCATGCAGGTTATCCTCTACGGAGAGTTTCGAAAAAATGGACGCTTCCTGGGCAAGGTAACCGAGGCCCAGGCGGGCCCGTTTGTACATCGGCATGGACGTAATGTCCTGTTCCCCCACATAAATCCGCCCTGCGTTGGGCCGAACCATCCCGACGATCATATGAAACGTGGTCGTTTTTCCGGCGCCGTTGGGGCCAAGCAGGCCCACGATCTCGCCCTGCGACACATGGATGCTCACATCGTCTACCACGTTGCGCTTCTTGTACCGCTTCGTGAGGCGCTCGGCGCGGAGCGTCACGGGGGCAACAGGGTCGCCGAAAAACGCCATACAGGTCAATCCATTGGTTTCGGAAGCGGATCGGGGGCATCGGAAGGCCGGGAGCCATTGCGCCCTTGCCATTCGACGCGCTGGAGAAATTCCCGTTTCAACGGGCGCCGCTCGGGAAGCCATACGAATCCGTCGAGCGAAAGCGAATCGGGCAGAATTTCCTCCGGATAATATACGCCTTCCATATCGCGGATCGCTTCGAGCCGGTCGATGTTTCCGTCGCGAAAATGGAGCAGGATGCGATCTGCGGACATATGGACGGCGCCCTCGGACAAACCATCCTCGCCGGTTCTGAAATGAATGGCTTCGGCCTGAGGACCCGCCGAAAGCGTACGCAGGGAATCCTGTTCGAACGCCGCTTCGATCCGCTTGCCGCGCAACTGGCGGATTCGGTTCGTCGCCGAATCCGCACGGGCTGCAAAGGCGCTTCCCAGCACAAGCAGGGTTTCCGCTTCTTCGCCGCCCTCCTCGACCTGCAGCGTATCTCCGCTTAACTGATTATTCCGGAACCAGGCCAGAGGATTGCCGAAAAACCAGGCTGCGGTGCGCCGGATGTCTTCCCCGTCTTCGCCCACGGTGACTACCCGGTCGTAAACCACAGAGTCCGCAACCGCCGTAAGGTCTCCCTGCAGAACACGCACCGAGTCGACGGCCACGATCCGCTCCAGCGAATCCTGCCGGGACGATTCGAGGATACGAGCGCGCACCATCAACGTATCCGTGTCGGCGCCGGTCGAATCCTCCCGGATCCGCAGCAACAAAGGATGGCCTTCCATACGGCTGTAGCCGGTGCTATCCTCGTTGTATGCCCGGTCTCCGAAAAGAAGAGACCGGACAAGCTGTCGTTTTGTATCGCCCTGTCCGGTCGTATCGACGCGTTCGACAAACACGTTGCCGCGAGCGAGCGATATGTCCGTTTCCCGATGGTAGGTCACCGTGTCCGCCCGCAGCGACGCGTTGTCTTCCACCAGGACCACATCCCCGTAAAAATCGGCCCGCTTCTCGTCAGAAAGGTATTCTCCGGCCAGACTGGTCAATACAGCAGTGCGATCAATCAATGTGACGCCTTCCGAAAAACGGGCGCGTTTCGAGCGCATGAAATACAAGCCGGACGGCGCTTCGAGCAGAACGTCTCCGTCTGAAAGACGTATGCCGCCGCGCGCATGGCCCGTCTTGTCACGGCTGTTGTAAAGCACCGTATCGGCGCGCAGCGTATCGCCGCGCTCGATCACCAGCACATCTCCCGTGAAAAGGATTTCCCGGCGTTCCGGGAACTGGACGGCCTGGCTCGCTCGCAAGCGCGTATCCTCCTGCTGCAAGCGCACATTTCCGATGAGACGCCGGATGCGTTCGCCCCGATCTTCACCGCCTTCCAGTAAATCGGCGCGGACATCCACCTCCTGCAAGCGGGTGGTGTCGGCCTCCTGCGCATAGATCGGCAAGGCCGCGCCGACAACAATGCACAGACCCGCCACAAAACGACATATGGATACGGCGCCGTATCTCATTCTTCGCGCACGGTCACCCGGCCGGTCATGTTGCGCAACGTATACTCGTCCAGACGCTCGTCCGCTTCCAGCGCGTATCCCTGAACCTGTTCGTCGGGCGTCGAGATGCGGACGAATCCAGGCGTTCGAAGGGCCTCCTCACGTTCTAACCATACAAGATGCTCGCTCCACAGCGCCTTGTCGTCCTGTGCACGGACTTCGACGTTCCCTATCGCCTCGAATCGCTTTTTATTGTCGAGAAGCGTAACCCGGTCGGCGAAAACGGTAACGGGGGAGTCCCCGGCTTCATCGTACAACAGGATTGTCACGCGCCCCCCGATCGAGTCGCTCTGCAAAACGGTCCATGTGCTGTCCCCTGCCTCGAACGTCGCCATATGATCTGCGCGCATCTTCAGACGCGGACGCGAGGACGCGTTGCCGGGAATCGTTTCCGTTACATAATACTCGGCGCCCCAGCTTTCCTGCACGGGATCCGCCTCGGAGCGAATGTCTTGCATAGCCGCGGGAGGAGCGGTGATGCGACCGCAGGCTGCAAGCATGCCCACACACAACAACAGCACGAGATTCAGACTGCAACGCATGGCGCGGCGCGTCGGCAGGAAAGGGTAAGCGGACCGAAAGAATTGGACCATGCTTTACGCGCGCCGGTGCGATGGGTTCATGAATATTGTCTCACTGAAATCATCCTTACGGATACCTCCGAGCTCAGCGGAACCTGGCTTCTACCGCCTCGAAACCGCGGGGCGGGCGCGTACGGGGCTGATGACGCTTATGAAATGAAATACCCTACGCCCGCAACGCCTCGGCCCGCCGCCGGAGCAGGCGACGATCCGGCTTGAAACCCCCTCCGGCAAGGTCCGTCGGCCACGGATAGAACGCATCCGGCGTCATGAATCGGGGGAGTACGGCTTCGACGGCAGCGCGTAGGCCGGACGCATCGATTTCCCCGTCCGCCGTTTCGACAAAAGCCACCGGGCGCTGGCCGTATTCCTCGTCCGCCACGCCTACGACGACCGCGCGCTCGACGCCCGCCACACCCGCCAGAACGACCTCGATTTCCTCAGGAAGGATGTTCTCGCCGCCTGACACGAGCAGGTGATCCATGCGCCCCCGAACGATAAGCCGTCCGGAAGCATCCAGCCGACCCATATCCCCGGTTGCGAACCATTCTTCTTCGTCAAAAGGACGCACAAGCCGCTCCCCCTCCACATATCCGGCAAAGCGTGTGCGCCCCCGCACCATGATCTGCCCCTCTTCGTCGCAGCGGAGTTCCCGCCAGGGCAACACCCGACCCGATGTACGCAAGGCCTCCGGCGCCGCACCGAGAGGCGTAGCTGTCACTTGCGAAGCCATTTCCGTAAGGCCGTAGCTGGTATGTACGGGGATTCCGCGCCGTACGGCCTCGTCGATCAGGGCCGGCGATACGGCGGCGGCGCCAAGCAACAGAGCCTTCTCCGGGTGCGCTTCCCCGGACTCCGCTTCGCGCAACAGCCGCCGGAGCTGGGTGGACACCATGGACGCATGGGTCACTTTCCGGACGGATGCGACAAGGGAATCCACCGGATCGGGCAATACCACCGTGGCGGCGGCAAGCAAACAACGAAAAAGAATCGCAAGCCCCCCCACATGCCAGAGCGGCAACGACAAGAGCCAGCGATCTCTGCAAACCAGCGGCATGTTGTCCTGCGCGCCCAGCGCACTGAAATAATGATTCCCGTACGTATGAAGCGCGGGGCGGGCAGCGCCAGAAGACCCGGAGGTAAACACGATGGTGGCGGGAGCATGCTCGGAAAACGGCGGCGCGGCGCCAGGGTTTTCGTGCGGGCCCCGTTCGATCAGGGCTCTTGCCGCCACGGCCGTTTCGAACGACCGGTCGCCGACCGTAAGCGATACGCCCAGACTGCGGGATCGCTCAAATAACGTAACCCCCGGGAGGCGCGTCGAAACCGGACAGGCGACGGCCCCTGCCCGCATTGCCGCAAAAAGCAGGATCACCGCTTCCACGCTCCGGTCCATGACGAGCGCCACGCGATCTCCCCTGCCCACCCCTTTTTCCGCTATGCGGCGGGCCGTCCCCGAGACAAGGCGATCGAGTTCGCCATACGACACCTCGACGCCGGGAAAAGACAGCGCCGTTTCAAGAGGCGCCCGGAGCGCCGCCGTCGAAAGCAGGCAGGAAATGTCCATGTATCGGGACAGCCGGTTACATGATCCGTCCGAAGCTGAAAAGCAGACAGTAGGCGAGCAGAAGCCGCGAGGTGGACCCCAGAAGCGGGTTCAATACCGCGGGATCGCTCGTGGCGCGCAGCGTCCGCATGTTGGCCAACCCCCAGGGTATTGCAATCAACGCAATGAGCATCCACCAATTGCCGGCGAGCATCGCCGAGACCATGACCACGATGGCCGCGCCCGCCACGCATACGCCGTAGAGTAGTACGCCTGCACTGCGCCCCCATCGCACCACCAGGGTTTTCTTCCCGGCGGCCCGATCCTCCGCGATGTCGCGCGTATTGTTCACAAGCAGAATAGCGGTAGCGAAAAACCCCGGACCCAACCCGGCCAGCGCAACCGGCCACGAAAACGCCAGCGCCTGCACATAGTGCGTCCCGGCCACGGCCACCGGACCGAAAAAGACCAGCACAAAAAGATCGGCAAGGCCCAGATACGCCAACGAATAGCGTCCCGCCGAGTAGATCGCCCCGCACAAAATGGACGCCAGTCCGACGAACAGGAGGACCCACCCTCCGCGCACGACCAGGTACAGCCCGGCGAGAAAAGCGATCAGAAAAGCAATAGCCGCCGCGGCGCGGACCGCTCGGGGACTGGCCAGACCCGCCTGCGTGATGCGCATGGGCCCCTTGCGATCTTCCGTATCGGCGCCCTGCGCGAAATCCTGATAATCGTTCGCATAGTTCGTGCCCACCTGGATGAACACGGCAACGAGGAGTGCGCAGCACGCGGAAAGCGCATGAAAGGCCTCTTCTCCAAAGGCGAAGGTCGTCCCGAGCAGCACCGGGGCCACCGCGGCCCACAGCGTCTTCGGGCGCGCCGCCCATATCCAGATCGCCCATTTCGGACGCCCCTGCTCCGATCGCATGGGAGACTGCCCGGAGGCGGAAGCGGATGTCGAGGGCGCGTTCAAGGACGATACGGGAACTGCGAGAAGTCCGGCTGGCGCTTCTCGTTGAAGGCGTTGCGCCCTTCCTGCCCTTCCTCGGTCATATAGAAAAGCAACGTGGCGTTGCCTGCCAGTTCCTGCAAGCCTGCCTGCCCGTCGCAATCGGCGTTCAACCCGGCTTTCAGACAACGAATGGCCATTTGCGAGTTCTGCAAAATGTCCCGGCACCAGCGCACGGTTTCCTCTTCCAGTTGCTCCAGGGGCACGACGGTGTTCACCAGCCCCATCTCCAGCGCCTGACGGGCATCGTAGGGACGGCACAGAAACCATATCTCGCGGGCCTTTTTCTGCCCCACGATGCGGGCAAGATACGAGGCCCCGTACCCCCCGTCGAACGATCCCACCCTGGGTCCCGTCTGCATGAACCGGGCGTTTTCCGCAGCAATGGTAAGGTCGCACATCACATGCAGCACATGCCCGCCGCCCACGGCCCAGCCCGCCACCATGGCGATCACCGGCTTCGGACAGCTCCGTATCTCCCGCTGAAAATCAAGCACATTCAGCCGCATGACGCCCGTGCCTTCTTCCGTATACCCGGCGTCTCCGCGAATCTTCTGGTCCCCGCCGGAGCAGAAAGCGTCCCGCCCCTCGCCGGTAAGAATAATCACGCCGATGGCATGATCGTCGCGCGCATCCTGGAGCGCGTCGCGCATCTCCGTAACCGTAAGGGGTCGGAAGGCGTTGCGTACTTCGGGCCGAGCGATGGTGATCTTTGCGATCCCCTCCGCCTTGTGATACGTGATATCCCGGTAGGATTTCGCTGCTTGCCAGTCTATTGCAGGAGTCATGAGTCAGGGTTGTTGGTAAAAACGGGAACGGCGTCCGCCAACCGCTCGCAGATCAGGGCTTCCAGCCGCCGGTGCAGGTGCAGATTTTCGGTGCGGTCGGTCGTGACTTCAATGATCCGGCTTTCCCCGGACGAAAGCGCGCTTGCGTATGTTTCCGACAGGGCCTCCATGTCCTGGACATGGTCGTAGCCGAGGCCGAACATGCGAGCGGCCTGCTCGAAACGGTACGGGTGCGGCGTCCCGAACATGGTTTCGAACGCCTCGCCGCAACCAGCCACGGGAAGAAACGAGAAAATACCTCCGCCGTGGTTGTTGATTGCCACGATAACGACCGGCGCTGGCGCAGACGCCGTTAGGGCCAGGCTGTTCAGGTCGTGCAATAATCCAAGATCGCCCACCAGCAGAGTAACCAGCGCCTGGCGCCCGTACGCCAGTCCGACCGCGGTAGCCACGGCCCCGTCGATGCCGGAAGCGCCGCGATTGGCGGCTACGAACGGCGCCCTGCCGGCCGTATCCCCGAACATATCCATGTCCCGGATCGGCATGCTGCTTGCAAGCATGAGCGTCGCCTCGTCCGGGGTATGCCGCGAAAGCAGCCGGGCCGCGGCAGGCTCGGAAAGATCGTCCGGCATGTTTTCGTCCATCGCGCGGGCCACGGCGTCGGAGGCAGCCGCCCAGCTTGCCGTCCAGTCCTTGTTGCCCAGCACCTTGCCCTCTCCTCGTTTCGTTTCCAGACGATGGATAACGGACCGGCAGAAAGGCGCAATGCCGGTTTCGACATACTCCGTCACGCAGTGGCCGGGGTCCATCCGGTCGGGGGATTCGCGCACCACCGCAAACAAGGCGGGGCGCACATCGGCCAACCAGACATTCAGCCGCTTCGATACGGTGGCCCCTCCGAAATGCAATACGGCGTCCGGCGCATGGGATGCCCGGAACGCCTCGCTCGCCAGCGCCAGGTCGTACCGCGAAGCCATCACGCCGCCGCCTTCCGCCATCCCGTCCGTATACCAATCCACAGGCGATGCGCCCGAAAATCGGAGTTGCGAACATACATCGGGCAGCAACGGCCAGCCCAGTTCGTTCGCCAGCCGCCGCACCGCATCGGCCTGGGACCGGGCATGGAGCCGCCCGGCCACCACCAGCCCGCGCTTCGCCCGGCGCAGATCATGCATCAGGGACTCGAATCGGGGCGTATCGAAGGAATATGTTATAAGAACTTCTGAAATATTATTGGCTGAGCTCAACCCGGAAACAGGAGTTTTCGGAATGTCTGCGGCCGATCCATGCCCGGATATTGGAGTTTTTGAAATGTCCGTGGCTGATTCAGGGCCGGATATAGGAGTTTTTGAAATGTCTGTGACCGAGCCGTAGCGGGTATACGGGGTCTCCGCATCCCGCCACGCCCGCAATCTATCGAGGTATTCTGTGTAGCGGCTTCTATCGGGATGGGAAAACAGCGGCTCGCGATACATCGCGTTGAGATGCACCGGGCCGGCAGGCATACGCGTTGTCCGGTACACCGCCTGATCCGCCGTGGTGAGCACGACCGCCGGGTCGATCGCCGGATCCGGGGCGGGCAGGTCGAATTGCCACCGCGCGTAGTTTCCGAAAATCTTTACCTGGTCAATGGTCTGATTGGCGCCGGCAGCCCGCAGCTCCGGAGGGCGATCCGCCGTAACGAGCAACATCGGCACGGCGTCCATCGACGCTTCCACCACGGCCGGCATACCGTTCGCCACCGCCGTCCCGGAGGTCGTAATCCATGCGGCAGGGCGCCGGGTAGCGCGCCCGTAGCCGAGGGCGCAAAACGCCGCGCCCCGCTCGTCATAGTGCATCACGCACGCTGCTCGGGGATGGGCCGCCACGGCAAGCGCCAGCGGAGCGCTCCGGGAGCCCGGCGCAATACAGAACAGGCCGACGCCGGCGCGGATCAACTCTTCCACAAGAAGATCGGCCCATATCTGGTTGATGCCGGACGGTTCGGAATCGGTCATGTGTATCGCTGGATTTCATCTGCCTGAAAATAACGGGATACTCTGATCAAAACCACTTCGCTCAGCACTTCACGTTCGCAAGTACAGTACATCATGATTCCATCGTCGGAATTAGGGGGATACTGCGCATTCGGGGCATCGCTGGCAGGAAGCGCCCTTCGGGAGGCAGAGAGGCGCACGGGTCGGGGCGGCGCACCCGGTAAAAATCCCATACCCTACCCCAGCACCCCCAGAATATCGCTGATTTTCTGTTCGATTTCCGTCCACTCGGCCGCGGGATCGGATCCCTCCACAATCCCGGCGCCGGCAAACAGATACAAGACGCGATCCCGGACGAGACCGCACCGGAGCGCCACCGCAAATTCCGCCCCCTGAGGACCTATCCACCCTACCGGCCCCGTATACCAACCCCGGTCGAACCCTTCCAGATTGCGAATGACCGCCAACGCAGGCTCGACAGGATATCCGCCTACGGCAGGGGTGGGATGGAGCGCCCCCATGACATCGCTTCCGTGCACGCCGCGTTGCAACAGGCCGCTGCTGCGCGAAACGAGATGCCACCTCCAGGCTTGCTGCAACCCGGACGCCTCGTCATCTATGCGAAATTCCTGACACAACGGATCGAGCGCAGTACGAATGCTTTCCCGCACGTACGCATGCTCGCGCTGGTCTTTCTCGCTAGCGAGCAACGAGGCCAGAGCTTTGGCGTCTTCGGCCTCCGTATCGCCCCGCACACAGGTGCCGGCCACGGCCTCCGTTCGTATGTACCGCCCGCTGCGATGGAAAAGGCGCTCCGGCGTAGCCCCTACGAAAACAGCGTCCGGCTCGAACTGGAATCCGTAATGAAAACAATTCGGGGTGGCCTCCCGGAGCTTCTTCAGCAAGGCGAAGGCATCGAGCGATTCTCCAAAGGTCAAGAGTGTGCGGCGAGCGAGTACTACTTTTTCGAGATGGCGGCGGCGCTGCGCGAAAGCGTCTAGCGCCCATTCGACGCTCTGCTCCCAATCCGCCCGGTCCGGTTCATCCGTCCGTGAAAGCAGAAGCGGCTTGCGCGCGCCGAACGCCGACTCTGCAAAACGATCCGGGAACCGGAGTTGCTCGATATCCTCCAGAATAGCGTCCTTGCGGGACAGGTCACGGGGCAGAAAAAGGTTACACGCCAATACTCCCCTGTCTTCGTTGCGCAAATACGCAAACCGGGGCAGCGTGAACAGGAACGTCGGAAAACCTTGCCAGACCTCGTCGTCGGGAGCGCTCGGATCGAACCGGAATCCTCCGAAGTAGCGCGCCCGGGCATCGCTTTTCGGCAACACGGCATCGAGTTGCGTGCGCAGCGTGCCGTACCCGGCGTCCGGGCCGCCCATGCACCGGTCCGCCTCGCCGACCGCCGCCGTCACCATACTGTCCCGGCGCGCGTGCCAGTACACTTTCGGAAGCAGGGTCTGCGCCGCCAGCCACGCGGGCGCATCGAGCGGCGCCATCGGGACGATCAGGCGCACAATGCACCGTTCCCCGTTGCTGTTCCCCTTGTGCAAGATCCCCTCCACCCGACGCGCAAGCACACGTTGCACATGGCCGGGATCGTCGAGGATGTCGTCGGAAACAAGAATGTCTTGTTCGTCAAGCATGCGTGCGCCGTATCCGGCCGCCTCAGTCGATGCGTTGGTAATACGCAAGGCGCCGGGGAATCATTTCCACATCCCGAAGCACAATACCGTCCGGCGCCTCCAGATGCGGCTCCACATAGCCGGTGGTGTCCCTGCGGATGTCATCCCAGGAAACCGTTGCGAAAAAATCCATGGCCCGCTGGGCGTCCTGGTATTGCGACAACATGACCCGGTAGCGTACTTGCACCGCCGAAGGTTCAAGCGATACGAGTTGGCGCGTGGACGGTTGCCCTTGCACTGTCACGACGATTTCGCGGGTATCCTCCGTAAACTCCCGGGAAATCGCCCGCAGCAGTACATCCTCGACGTTCTTCTCCACAAGCCCCCCCAGCGTATCCGCAAGCGCCAGACGCACCTCGAACGTATCGCGCACCGCCTCGAACGTTTGGGTGCCCGTGGGCCACTCAGTCAGGCTACTCACGACGGAAACGGCTCCCGCCACAGCCACGGAATCGGGAAACACCTCGGGCGGCGCAAGCAAATCGTATGTGGCGGGCGTTTCGAGCGTCACATTGGCCCGGATGGGGACCACGCGCACGATCCGCCGCTCCTTGAACAAATTGGCGACCGCCGGCGTGACAGACTGCACCTGCACTTCCGGCAGAAACTCCGAGACGGCGTCAATAATCTGCACCTGCGACTGGGAGGCGTCAATGGAAACGACCGGCGAACGCAATCCGAGCCTGAGCAGGGTCCACCCCTCGCCGGCAGCCTGCACACGCACCGTCTCCGGGGGATACTGCGAGAGCGCCTGCTCTGCGGGGACATTAACCACTTCAACAGGTAGTTCGATGGTCCTCGTATGCGTCTCGCGCATGGTGAACGTGAACCAGAGGAGCATCGAAAGGACAATCGCCAGGGCGATTTCCACGGTGCGGCGTTGCGAACCCGCCGCATTCCGGTCGGAGGAGCGCGTCAGCAACGGACGGCCCCCAAGCGCCTGACGCAGACGCCGCCGGAGCGTGGTTTGCAGGGATTTCCTGCCCGATTCCGGATCGATTCGAGACACGGCAGACAACGAAATGAAAGGTTCGGCCTTAGACGCGCCCGAAGGCAGGTTTGTTCGACGCCCTTGAAACCCCGCTAACGCTCCCGAAGAAACCCCCGCTACGCTTCCGGATACATCCCGCTACGCTCCCGAAAAGAATCCCGCCTACCCGGCCTCCACCAGCAACTCGGCCATCCGGCGCCGGAATGCGCCGTGTTCCATGGAGCGGGGAATCCGGGCGACCTGGCAGGATTGTGCAAGGCTTCGTTCAGTGTGATAATGTCAAGTAAAACGTATGGTACAAACACCGTTGCAAAACTCGTGGTTCGGTATCGTATTTTTGGCATGCCGTATCTTCGAGGAGCTTTGCCGGATGGCTAAAAAACACAGAACATGAAACACGCCATTATCGCTTACCCGCATTCGACCAATCTGGGCGACTGGATCCAGTCGCTGGTGGTCCCCATGCTTTTCGAGGGCCAATTCGCGGAAGTCGACAGAGAAAGCCTGCACAGCTACCGCGGAGAACATCTGCACCTGATTTGCAATGGGTGGTTTATGGAAAATCCGGATAAATGGCCCCCATCCGACGATATCACGCCTTTTTTTATTTCCTTCCATATCAATCCACAGTCACAAAAAGAACTTACAAACGCCCACAGCATTGCCTATCTCAAAAAACACGAGCCTATCGGCTGCAGAGACCTTTACACCTGGAATTTGCTCGAGAAGCACGGGGTAAAGTGCTATTTTTCGGGTTGCCTGACCCTGTGTTACCGAAGAGAAATGTTCCCAGAAATGCCGGACCGGCGCCATGGTGTGCTGGTTATAGGCGCATTGGACAGGCTAAAACCTGCCCTCTATCCCGGTACGACCCTGTTTGCAAGACTGGTCCAACTTGCGAAGTACCCGCTACGGTACCTGAAATACAGGGTGGCCAGCCGAAGACTTAAACGAAAGCTCGGCGAACTGGGTGCGCCGGTGCGGAGAATATCCCAGATTGCCGAAATGACGGATGTCAGAAATGACGATACAAAAAAATTGGCGCTGGAACTGATCAGGCAAATTGCGTCTGCCGAACTGGTCGTCACCTCGCGCATTCACACAGCGCTGCCGGCAACCGCCCTGCAAACGCCCGTACTATTTCTCACCGACGGACTGGGCCACATCAATCACAGAAGCCGCATTGAGGGTCTTGACAAGTATTTTCCGAGTTGCACAACCCGAGATCTCGATGCACTCGACCTGACAGAAATCAGGCCACTGGAAAAGCACCTCGAATTGTCCAGCCAACTGATGGCCCAGTTAGAGAAAGCCCTGGACCTTCGTCTCAAGGTTTAAGCGTCTCAACAGGCGCATACCTTACAACAAGGTCCGCCCCCCCCCGGCACAGCCACAGGAGGATATGCCGCCAACTCTTCCTGCAGGATGGCCGCGCCCTTCGAAGCATCGTAGCGAACCTGCACATTCCGCCCCATCATACGATATGTGCGCATTCGCTCAGCAGACATGAAGGCCTCCTCCTGTCAGTTCGGCCAAAATGGTCAGGAGGCTCTCCCGGCGGCGATCCCGGTGAAAAAAACGCTCGATGCGCGCACGGGCCGCCGCGCGCAAGGCCGGATCCGCTGCGCGCAACGCCGCCCGGATTGCCTCGCACACGGCGGGCGCGCGCGGCTCGTCCACCAGAAAACCGGCCTCGCCAATACCATCCGGAATGCCGAAAACCCGGCTTCCTACCGGCACGCATCCGCACAGCATCGCCTCGCATAACACGTTCGGCAAGCCCTCCGCCCTCGACAACTGCACATACACGGACATTTCGTGGTACTGCGCCAGCAACTGCTCGCGCGGCACGGGCGGAATTATCTCGACATTCGGCGGCGGATCGTACCGCGCCGCGATCGCTTCCCGGTTCCGTACGCCTACGACCCGGAAACGGACGTCCGACATGAGGCGGGCGGCGGCGAAGAACAAATCGATCCCTTTACGCTGGAAGGTTCGTCCCTCGTCAATTAATCCGATCGTGCCAACAATAGAAGCACGCTCGTCAGGCCCTGCCACCCATACCTCCGGATCATAGCCCGTGGGGACCACGCGGACAGCGGCGGGCGTATCCGGCGCAAGCATCCGCAAGCCATATTCCCGTTCTTCCGGCCCCTCCGAAAAACGGTTCTTCGACCGGACCAGCGACGCCGACACGGGAAGCAGCGCATCCACCCGGCGAAACACCATGCGGGCAATCCGGCGGCGCCAGCCGCTCAGCGCCACGCCATACCCCAACGAAGGCAAGGAGATCGCATCGAAGCCCCCCACCACCGCCAGCACCGGCTTCCGAAAAAAGCGAGCCGCCGCAACCGGCAGCGCCATATGATAATCCACGAACCAGCCGTAGACGGCCACTGCGCCGGGAAGCTCGCGGAGCAGCCAGAGAAGTTGTTTGCAAAACAACCCCGCAAAGGCGAAAAGGCCCGGCTTTTTCGGACCCCCGAACCGGAATAATACCACTTCATACGCTTCTTCGAGCAAGCGTATATCCTCTCGGGTGAACGAGGCGGGATGGATATAGACGAAAAGCAATTTCGGCGGCATGACGTACAGTACAGAATACGGCGTTACCGGTTCGCAAGCAGCGCGGCGATCCTGGCGGTGGCGCCCGGTTCTCCCGCCTCGGGGGCAGGCGTCTCCGGACGCATCCGGGCGGCTTCCGCGATGCGGGCCGGATCGGCGCCGGCCAACCGGTTCCAGCCCCCCTCCAGCGTTTCCACCCACTCGGTTTCTTCGCGCAGGGTGATGCACGGTACGCCCAGCCATAGGGATTCTTTTTGCAGCCCTCCCGAATCGGTCAGCACGGCGCGGGCGCAACGCACCAGCGTGAGCATGCGCAGGTAGCTCAGGGGGTCCGTAATCTCCACATTTTCCGGAACGGCAATCCCGGAAAGCCGGGCCTGCGTCCTCGGATGCAGCGGGACCACGACCGGAGCGTCCAGCCGCCCCAGCCCTTCGAAAATGCTCGCCAGCCGTTCGGAATCGTCGGTATTTCCCGCCCGATGCACCGTGGCCGCATAATACGCGCCCGGGCCATGCGTCGTCACGGACGACAGCGGCGCCCGCCGTCCGGCCGCCTCCGCAAAAAAGCGCGTGGCGTCCAGCATCACGTCGCCCGTCAAGTGTACGCCCTCCACGATGCCTTCGGCGGCAAGATTCCGGACCGACGTTTCCGTCGGACAACAGAGCACCGAGGCCAGCCGGTCGGTTACGATCCGGTTGATTTCCTCCGGCATGCGCCGGTTGAAGGAACGCAACCCGGCTTCCACATGAATGAGCGGGATGCCCAGTTTGGCGGCCACCAGGGCGCCAGCCAGCGTGCCGTTCGTATCGCCGTACACGATCAGCCCATCAAGCGGCGGCCCCTGCATCAGCAGGGCTTCGAGCCGCATCATCGTCTCGCCGGTCTGTACGGCGTGCGTGCCAGACCCCGTTCCGAGGTTCGCATCGGGATCGGGCAGGCCCAGTTCCTCGAAAAAAACGGCACTCATCTCCGGATCGTAATGCTGCCCGGTATGCACCAGCGTTTCCCGAATGCCGGCGTCCATGAGGGCGCGGCGCAGGGGAGCCGCCTTGACGAACTGGGGGCGGGCGCCAACAACGGTTACAATATGCATGGCAGGTGCGCTGTACGCACAGGATAAGTTTATCTATGGCCGGTCGGAAAGGCCGGAAAGCAATGCAGCAAGCTGCCGGGCCTGTTCCCGGCGGCTGTACCGGGCGATCCGGTCGGGAGGCGCTCCTTGCACAGGAGAACCCGCACGCCACGCTTCGTAGTGCGAGCGAAGGAAGGCGCGCACCCCGTCCACATCGTCGAAATCGAACATACGCCCGGCGCCGGTTTCCTGTAAAATACGAGCGGCGTCTCCGTCCGCAGGGCCCAACGCCAGCACGGGACGGCCCGATGCAAGGTATTCATACAGTTTGCCGGTCGTAATGCCCTCCGCTCCCTGTACCCGGTTGATGGAAAGCAAGAGCAACGCGGCTTCACGCATCCGGCCAATGGCTGTCCGATGAGGAACATACGGCAACATATCGAGACGTACACCGGGACAGGAGGCGGATGCAGAAGCAAACACAGAGGCATCGACATTCCCCGTAAACCGGCACTGCAGATCTGGCCAATCCGAGGCAGTTTCCGGAGCGGAGAGCGCCTTCCAGAGCGCCTCCGGATTCCGGGTCCGGGTCATATTTCCCACATGGGCCACCACAAACGCGTCGCCGGAAACCGTGGGAGAGAATGGGGATTCCTCGAAATCGGCCGGGTCGAACCCGTTTTCGATCACCTCCGACGCATACCCCCGTTGTGCAAACCGGCGCTGCATGGACGCGCTCACCACGGAGAATCCGTCGGCTTTCCGCAACACCCGTCGTTCAAGAAAGGCATCAAGTGACCGGGCAGGACCGGTCATCGGCAGTTCTGCATAAAAGTCGATCTCTGTCCAGGGGTCCCGAAAATCGGCCAGCCAGGGCACGCCGTGCGTACGGCGCAGCGCCAGCCCCGCAAAATGGGTGGAATGCGGCGGTCCGGTAGTAAGTACCGCATCGTATTGCTGTCGCATCAGCGTCCGTGCGCGCGCCGTGGCAAACGGAACCCATCCGACCCGTGCGTCCGGAAGAAACAGATTGGCCCGGATCCACCGCGCAAACCGGCGACGGGAAACCGCTCCATCCTCTCCGATAAATCCAACCGATATGACTTCCTTTTTTTTCCGGCCAAGCAGGCGGGCATACCATGCATAGGGATCCCATGCACCGGTGCGTTCCACCAGGGTCCCTTCCGGAATGTCCGCCACCGAATCCGGATCGGGATCGGGCCAGGAAGCGCTCTCCGGACGTACGGTAAGAACGGTGGGGCGCCATCCGAATTCGGGCAGATACTTCACGAATTTAAGGCCGCGCTGCACCCCCGACCCGCCCGACGGCGGAAAGTAGTATGTGACGAAGAGGAGCCGCTTCATGCCTCCGACGCCGAGGAACCGAGCTGTCGCCGCCTGCGTCGCCAGCCCATCGCCAGCAACATAACCACGCCCCCATACACCAGTACGGTCGAACCGGCGCCGACCGCTACGCCAAGACGGTGCCGGGGCGGGTCGAAACGCAAAACCACCTCATGCGCGCCCGCCGGAACCGGCACGCCGCGCAACAAATGATCGACCTGCAAAATGGAGACCTCCTCGCCCCCGACCGTAGCCTCCCACCCTGCCGGATAGAACACTTCGCTGAGCACCAGCAACCGGGGAGCATCCGTCGCCACATCCAGCACGATCTCGTGCAGAGACCAGGATTGCATGCGGACATTCGCGATACTTACCGAATCTACAGGGGCCGGGTCCACAGCGAGCGACTCGTAAAGCAGGGCCGTTCGGCGCAGGTCGAACGCCGGATCGCGCAGGCGCGCCCATGCAGCAGGCGGATCGGGCGCCACCTCCGTCTCGCCAACCAGCCAGGCCCGGGGTGGAACATCCATGTTTTCGAGTACAAAAAGACCGGTCTGTTCACCCTGGTGAACCACCTCCAGGCCGGGAAGCGGGGACGGGGAAATCACGTAGCGGACTCCGAGCAGATCCAGCGCATTCGCGTTCGGCAAACGCGTGACCGGATCTGCATACAATTCGTCGATATAGTCCTGCGCCAGACGAAGTTTCGCAGCATGGTATCCCCCGACGGATTCGTAATGATAGGATGGGCGGGCATGCTGAAACGGGCTCCCCGCTTCCAGCGAAAGCACACGGAAATGCCCCGGACCGCCGGCGGCTTCCTGCTGCCCGAGGATGTAGTTGTCCACGTCGTAAGTGGGGATCTGCTCTTCGACGGCGTTCGCCCGGACCAGATCGTCCTTGTTGAAATACCGCCTGCCGACACCCCACAAATCCACCGCTACAAGCAAAACAAGGGCGGCCTGCAACGCCCATCGGGGCGCCTTCCCCATCTGGAAAAGCAGAATCATACCGCCCGCAAGCAGCAGAAAGAACAACGACCGCCGCATCTCGGACCGGAACGTATCTTCCCGGAGAGCGTGCTGCTCATCAAGGTAGCTGCGTACGGCGGGGGCCAGACGCGGATCGTTCGGAGAAATATCCGGCTGCTGCGACAACAACGCCTGCGTTACCTGCGCTTCCTCGCCGGCTCGTTCGAAATCGTAGAAGGCGCCAGGTAAGAGCATGAATACGAGCAACAGCCCGGAAACGCCCCCGAATATCCACCGGAACGTACGACGGGCGGCAGGATCGCCATCGGGACCTGTATCCCTTCCCAGCCCATGCAGCCCGAACGCGCTTAGGAGCGCCAGTGCAAACGCGGTAAGCGCCAACCAGCTCTCGGGTGCGCGAAAGGCATTGAACATGGGGAAATGCTCGTACATGAAGCGATTCAGCAGCGCAAAATGCGATCCCAGCGAAAACAGCGTGGCGAACAACGCCATAAGGGAAAGCACGAGCACGCCCCGGTTTCTCCATTGCCTCACCGCAAACGCCGCCAGCAACAACACGATCGGACCCACATAGTGCGGCCCTGACGTGAACGGCTTCGGCCCCCAATAGGTCGGACTGGCGCCGCCGTACGCATCCGCCGCAAGCAGCGTAACCAGTTCTCCCCTGCCCTGGCTCCATCCCATGGCATAGGCCCAATCCAGGCCGGAAAGCGCCGCATCCACAGCCCCTCGGATGGTAAAGGTCTTGTACTCGAAATGGAGCAGATAGGGCTGCGCCACCAGCAACAAACCCAGTACGCCGCCCAGCGCCAGCCAGGCCGTGGCCATGCCAAACGGCTTCCAGTCTTTCCGCATGCCGGCGTACACAGCCTCGACCACCCACCAGACACCCAGCAGAAACGCTAGGTAATACGTCATCTGCACATGCCCGCCCCGCAAGTTTATACCCAGCGCGATCGCAAAAAGGAGGGCAGCCAACAAACTCGGGCGCCGGAGCGCCGCGACGAACGCCAGCACCAGCCAGGGCGCAAAGCACAGGGTGATGAACCGTGTATTGTGCCCTGCGATCAGAATGAAGGTCATGTAGGTGGTCAGACCATAGGCAACAGCAGCCAGCGCCCCGGCAAGGCGGTCCTTCGTCAAAAAGAAGGCAAGAAAATAGGCGCCGAGCAGCAACACGAGAAAATGAGAAACCGGCCAGATCGCTTTCCGGAGCCACGCCGGAATATCGTCGAGCTGGGGCACTTGCTCGGCATAGGCGATCATGTATCCGGGCATACCGCCGAAGGCGTTCGGGGCCCATAGCGCCTGCCGGCCCGTCTCTTCCTTGTAATCGAGCATGTACTCCGCCATGGCCCGCCACCGCACCGTATCGTCCCCGATCAGAGATCGATCCGAAAACACGGCGGGGGCGAAAAACCCGAATGCGACGACAAACAGTATGCCGATACACACGATGTGCCGGGTGCGTCCGTCAAGGCGGTCCCGGAGCGCCGTCTTGCTCCGGCCCCGGCTGTTCGCAGAAGAGGAGCCTCGCGCCGGACCGGCTTTTTTTCTGCCTCGTGCTCGCACCATACGTCGGATGTGTTGCTCGATAAATGTAAATGAGCGTTCGTACTCGGCTAAAAAATCCCTTTCGGATACGCTATTCGATGACTTTGGGAACGCGAAAATACGAGGCGTCCGCCTCGGGGGCTCCCTTGAGCGCCTCCTCGCGCCCGATCCGCGCTATCTCCTTGTCGTCCCGGAACACGTTACGCATATCCAGTACATGCGACATCGTCGGAACGCCGTCGGTGTCGAGTTCCTCCAGCTTCGCTACGTAATCGAGCACCTCGCTCATTTCTTTGGCAAGCCGTACTTCCTCTTCTTTGGAGAAGCGAAGCCGGGCAAGCGAAGCAATGTATCGTACCTGTTCTACGGTAACAGCCATATATCGGACGGAGCGGAAAAAAGTGAAATATCATTCGGAAGCAGCGGCAAGCGATTCGGCGAGGCGCTCACGCACATGCTCCATAAGGTCAGGAATGTCCCTGCGCGTCTTCCCTTCGAGGAAAATCGGCTCCCCGACGACCATGTGCAGCACGCCGCCGCGCAGGAGCCGCTTGCTTTCGTGCAGCAGCTTGTAGCCATCGACAATGGTTACGGGCGCCATCGGCACACTCGCCTCTATCCCCAAGGCAAACCCGCCCTTGAGAAGCGGTTGAATATGCGGCCCGTGCGAGCGGGTTCCCTCGGCGAACACGAGGACCGAATTGCCGCCGCGAATACGTTCCCCGGCTTTACGCAGGCTCCGCAAGGCGCTCCTCGGATTGCTCCGGTCAATAAAAACCGACGCCGAGTTTCGTATGGCGAAACCCAAAAAGGGCACCCGGGCCAATTCCGTCTTGGCAAGAAACCCGAAGGAATATGGAAGTGCTGCGCTCAATGCAAGAATATCCAGCAAATTCTGATGATTGCTTATAAATACGGTTGGGGCGTCCCTGTCGATCCCGGCCCGGTCCGTGACATGTACCCGGATGCCGCTCAAACCGAGGATGACACCGCCCCACACGCGCCCATTTCGCTTGAAATTACGCGCCGTGGGGTAGACCCGGTGCGTGACCAGTTGCACAACAGCCATGACAATGGTCCAAAGCGCCGCCACGATGATAAACCATACGAAATGCAGGCGGGCGATCCGTGTCGCAAACTTGCTTTCCGAGGCGGATCCTACGGGCGTTTGCCGGTTCATGGCGTTTAAAGGGCTGGGCATTTTGCGAATCCGGTAAGATCGGATACCGGGACATTTCCGGTGGGATATTTCCGGGGGTGCAACTGCATAACCGTATATTCGCTGCGAAAAATCATCCCGTAAAATATGGCCTGCGGCAACGCCGAACACGGCACGGCATAGCGCATCCTGAAAACGACGCAGCCATGCAGATCGCAATGCGACTGTAACATACCGTATTGTCTTACGTATAGGACACGTATCAGGAGGTGTTTTTTTCATACCATCGCACGAGAAACGACATGCAGAACGATCTGAACGACCTGTCCCGGGAAACGCTCGAAAAAATCCGGATCAAGGGCAATCAGCTGATTGACAAGGTCCGCGAGGTGATCGAAGAAGGAAACGCGCGGCGCATCCTGGTGCAAAAAGACAACCGAACCGTTATGGAATTCCCGCTGGTATTCGGCGTCGGAGGCGCCGCGGCGGCCATCATGATCGCGCCTACGCTTGCGGCCATCGGCGCTTTCGCATCGCTCGTCAGCGATATCCAGGTTGTTATAGAACGGCGGGAAAGCGAACCCGTCGAGGAGAACGAGGAGGAAGCCGTAGCGGAGACGCACGACGCCTGAACGGCGAAACGTCTCGCGAAAACCAGCGTAACGGCGGGGATCGATTCAGCCCTTTCCCTATTTCCGGGCGCCTTTCCCGTGTCGGAACGCCTCGTTACGTATCCGGATATCGAAGCGGCGGCGCAGCGCATTGCAGACATTGCGCGCCGCACGCCGGTCCATACGTCCTCCACATTCGACAAGCAATTCGGCGCGCGCTTCTTCTTCAAGTGCGAACAATTCCAGCGCACCGGGTCCTTCAAGTTCCGCGGCGCCTGCAATGCCCTGTCCCTCCTGCCGACGGGCGGAAAGGCGCGGGGCGCGCTCACCTGGTCGTCGGGTAACCATGCCCAGGCGCTGGCCCTTGCGGGTCGCCTGCTCGGCGTGCCCATCACGGTCGTCATGCCGTCCGATGCGCCCCGGATCAAACTGGAGGCAACACGCGGCTACGGCGCCGACATCGTCCTGTACGACCGGGAACACACCACAAGAGAGGCGCTTGCTGCAGAAGTTGCCGAGGAACGGGGCCTGTCCATCGTTCCGCCGTACGATCATCCCCATATTGTAGCCGGACAGGGGACAAGCGCCCGGGAGTTGATGGAGGAAGTCGACGATCTCGACCTGCTCCTTGCAAGCTGCGGAGGAGGAGGATTGCTGTCGGGGTCGGCCATCTCCGCAAAAACTTTGCAGCCTGCATGCCGCGTAGCCGGCGTGGAACCGGCGAATGCGGACGATGCGACCCGTTCTTTCCGGACCGGTACGCTGCATACGGTGCATAACCCCGATACGATCGCCGACGGCGCCCGGACCCCCTCGCTCGGCGCAACGACGTTCCCGCTTGTACGCACGTATGTGGACGCCATGTATACGGTCCGGGAGATCTCCATCGTGCGCGCGATGCACTTTCTGTGGCAACGCATGAATCTTGTCGTCGAACCCACCGGCGCCCTGGCCGTGGCCTGGCTTTTCGAGGAAGATCGTCCGGCGATCCCCGAACGCGTCGGTATAATCGTTAGCGGAGGCAATGTCGAACTCGCTGCCGCAGTCCGTCTTTTCGAAGAATTCGGCTTGGAGTAATGGGGTTCAAGGAGCGCAGCGGGATGTGACCAGAGCGCAGCGGGATGTGACCGGAGCGCAGCGGGATGTGACCGGAGCGCAGCGGGATGTGACCGGAGCGTAGCGGGATGTGACCGGAGCGCAGCGGGATGTGACCCGAGGCATGGGGGACGGGCGCTGAAGCACAACGCCCGGAACCGTCTGCGCGTCAATGCCGGACCGGACGGACAGGATCGAAGGATGCAGGCTGCGCCGCCTTGCCTACCCGGCGGTACGAGCGGTCGAAATAAACAAGGGGGCGCCGGTCCGAATCGGTTTTCCGGATATCCGTCACGAGCCCTAATACGATGCAATGGTCGCCGGCGTCGTACACCGCATGGCGAAGACAAAGAAACACCACCATGGCCTCCGCGAGCACGGGTGCCCCATGGACATCGACTTCGTAATCAATGGCGCGGAATTGCTCGGCGCCCGGCATGTCCGGCGTGGCAAAACGATCCGAGAGATGCGCCTGACCTTCGTGCAATACGTGTAGTGCAAAACGATCGGTACGGATCAGGAGATCGTATATTCCTGCATCCCGGCTGATATTGAACGAAAGGAGCGGGGGCTGCAGCGAGGCGCTCGTAAACGAACCGATCGTAATGCCGCGCATCTCCCCGTTGCCATCGGACGCCGTTACGACGGACACCGGGGACGGCACCTGGCGCATGACTCGACGCAGCGCTTCCCCTTCCTCATCGGGCATATCCCGCTGTGTTCCATTCATGTCCCGCTCTGCTCCGGTGACATCCCGCTTCCCTCCCGGCATGTCCCGCTTCACTCCCTGGTGATAATCTGTCCAATCGCTCCGATCAACCTGACCTGTCATCACGTAAAGACGTCCTTGACCTTGCTGAAGAAGGATTTATGCCGATCGTCCCTGTCGGGCCGGGGGCGGAACGATTCTGCGCCGCGCAGCCCGTCCAACATGGCCCGCTCCTGGTCCGTGAGGCGTTGCGGCGTCCATACATGCACCCGCACCATCTCGTCGCCGCGCCGCGTACCCTGCAATTCGGGCAGCCCTTTCCCCCGCATGCGCAGGATCCTGCCCGACTGGATGCCAGGATCCACCTGAAGGCGAGCCCGCCCCGTCAACGTGGGAACATCCACCGTGGCGCCGAGAGCCGCCTCGGGAAACGAGATGTAGAGATCATGGAAAAGATCCAACCCGTCTCGCGTGAAATGCTCGTGGGGCGTCTCCTTGATTTCGACGCGCAATGCGCCCGCCGGACCTCCTCGTATTCCTGCATTGCCCACCCCGCGCAACGTCAGGTAATTTCCTTCAAGCACGCCCTGCGGCACATTGATGGAAATGGTTTCCTCGCCTTTGAGGCGGCCCTCGCCGCTACACGCCGTACAGGGAGTACGCACCACCCGTCCTTCGCCCCGACAGGCCGGACAGGCCTGGACATTTATGAACTGTCCGAACACAGAGCGGGAGACCTGCCGGATCTCCCCTGCACCTTTACATGTGGAGCAGGTGGCATAGCCGGCCTCGCCCGCTTCGGCGCCTGTTCCGCTGCACGGTTCGCAAGCAAGAAACTTGCGCACCTTGATTTTTTTCTCGATGCCCTCACTGATGTCCTCGAGCGTAAGGGGAAGGGTGATGCGCAGATCGCTGCCTGCGCGCCCACTGTGCCGCCTCTGCTCGCGGCGCTGCCCGGTGAACATTTCATCGAAGATCGTCCCCGATCCGCCGAAAATGTCGCTGAACGCGCTGAATATGTCGTTGACGTCATGAAAACCGGTAGCGCCGGCGCCGCCGTTTCCACGTACGCCCGCATGGCCGAAGCGGTCGTATTGCCCGCGTTTTTTCGAATCGGACAATACTTCGTAAGCCTGGGCTACCTCTTTGAACTTCTGCTCGGCCTCCGGATTGTCGGGATTCCGGTCGGGATGGTACTTGAGCGCCCGGTCCCGGAAGGCGCGCTTCAGCGTATCCGCATCCGCGTTGCGATCGACGCCGAGTATTTCGTAGTAATCGGTCATGGGAAGGGATCAGGATCGGACGCGGGCGGAGTATGCCGTGAAACAAGCAAGGGCGCGTGAAGAGGCGGACAGGATGCTATTATGGTTATTATGCCGGCATGCCCCTACTCGCACAAAAGGGACTAGCAAAAATCCTGCCGCATCTCCCGAAAACGGGCAAATCTGTCAAGGTGGCAGGCCAGGAAAGAGTAAGCATACGCAGATGAAAGCGATTGAAAAATGACGAATTCCGCATCCGGAACCCGCCAGATCCGCCGCCGGTCATGCGTTCAGCCGGACACAACAACCTTGCTGTGACGAAGAATGTGGTCGCCCATACGATATCCCTTCTGCGCTTCGCCCACAACGATGCCGGGCGCCGTTCCCTCGACCTCCTGCTGCATCACCGCCTCGTGCAACGCCTCGTCGAACGGTTGCCCAACCGCTTCGATGGGTTCGACCTGTTCTTTCGCCAACTCGTCCATGATCTTCCGGTGCACCAGTTCGAATCCCTCCTTCAGCGCATAGTATACCGGGCCGGGCTTTTTTTCCTGCTGCGCTTCCACTTGTCCGGCGGCTTCCAGAGAACGTCCGAAATCGTCCAGTACGTCCAGAAACCGCCGGATAACGAGGCGCTTCCCAAGACCGGTCAGGATGACTTTTTCTTCCTCGGTCCGACGACGGTAGTTCCTGAATTCGGCTTCCTTGCGCAAAAACCGATCTTCCGCCGCTTCAAGGCGCTGCTGCAGCTCTTCGACGGCGGCGGCAAGTGCTTCGAAGGTGTGTTCCTCATCCGCAGGTATTTCTTCAACAGGTGCTTCTCCGGCCTCGCCGGGTATTTCCTTTTCGGGCGGCAAATTGCCGTCTCCGGTCGGTTCCTCCAAAGTATGTTTGTTGTTCTGGTTCAAGGCGTATTGCGACTGCTTTTTTTCAAGGCTTCCCTGTTTATGCACGAAGCGTATAAGAACGCAAAAGGGGGAAGGATGTTTGCGAAGCTCGTATTTGCGATGGGCAGGGGCGATGGAAATCAACAGGTGACGAATAGCGGATAACAGGCTACGGACGGCAGCGACAGACAACGGGCAGAGGGCTATGGGCGGACAGGTAGAGGTCGGGGAGCGCTGCACAGCGGGCGGCAGAGAACAGTGGGCAATGGACAATGAGCAGTGGGTGGCGCCAGGCGATCGGCCCGACAATTCATCACCCGGAAACGCCCCACACCATGGTTGCGCCAATGTGACCGGCCCAGGCAACCAGCGCTGCCGCGGCAAGCACCAGAAAACCCGCTCCGAGGCGGTAGGGAAGGCGATCCGGATTCATGCCTGCAAAACGGCTGCCCTGGGATTGGCCCACGCGCCCGATCCAGGTCAGCAACCCCAACGCCACGGAAGTCAGGATGGCCGCGATCAGCGCATAAAAAGCCATCTGCTCGTGCAGGTCTACCAATTCGTCTACGATAGGGACGCCTTCCGCCTGCTGCTCCATGGACTCGCCCGTAAACCAGGCAAAAAGGGCGCCCATCATGCCCAGCATGGCGAGCAAACACGTAACGCGGCGCCAAAAGGGCGCGCCCCATGTCATCCAGACAATCGCAGCCAGCGCCGCCGCCGCCAGAAGCGCTATAGGAAAATGGACGGCAAGCGGATGGAGTTCCGGGATATGGTATCGGAAAACGGTATCCATAGGATAATCTGATTAAGTCCGCAAAGCTCAGAGGCTGAAAGAAGTGCGCTGGCAAGGAATGACGAAGCAGTGTGGCAGGCCCCACACAATGAGGAATGACGCGGTCAGCGTGCTTCTCTCAGACTCCCGAAGGGCGCTTCACGTGTGAACGTGAAGTGCTGAGCGAAGCGGTTTTGGTCAGAGTATCCTATAATGCATGCAGAATACAAAGCGCCCCTTCAATCCGCAATCGGACAAAACGGAATGGCTGACCGGAAGCACGTCCGGCAGGACAAGAAGCGACGGAGGCCGGCCGGTGCTACATGGAACGTCCCACGAACGGATCGCGCACGATAAAGAGCTTGCTCATAACATTAACACCAAAAACTTGACAACCAAACGCCCGACGAGGTATTTTACAGGATACTCTGATTAAATTCGTAAAACTCAGAGGCTGCGAGGGGTGCGCTGGCAAGGGATGACGCGGCCAGCGCACCCCTCGCAGCCTCCCGAAGGGCGCTTCCCGCCCGCGATGCCTCGAATTCGCAATGTTTCCTACTGATTTCAACGATGGAATCATGACACCCTGTGCTTGCGAACATGAAGTGCCGGGCGAAGCGGTCTCGATCAGAGTATCCTGTAATCGAGAACCCCTTGCCCAAAGCGCCATCACCCGGCGTGGCGGTACACTTGAATCTGCGAACAAAACTCTGTACAAGATTATCAAGACCGTAATGTCGATGTTTTTCGGGTGTGTGTTGGTATTCGCCAGCGTATTCTCCGGTGTGGGTACTGCCTTTGCGCAGTCGGACGATGTCTGCCCGAGGCCAGATGCCATTGCGCCCATTCCCTCGGACATAGTAACGGCTGAACAGGTGGAGAATGACGAGGCCGACCTGACAGAATTCGTGACCGATTATTTCACGTACGCACTGCAAATCAGCGCCTCCCCGCTGGCGGCCGGGTACCTCGGGTGTGTTTTGACGCATGAGGGACCCTGGAATTACGGTTCCACTTACATTGCTACGATCACGCCCAGAGGCACACTGGTTCTGCACGGGAAGGATATACTTTTGTCGGGCGGAGTGGTTGACTCTACTATGCTCCAGACGGTCAGCGCGGCAGCTTCTGCGGCGCAAGTTGGCAGTCCTTTCGATTTTATGGGCGACGACGGCTACGCTGTGACTTACTTTAACCCCGACGGCAGCTCAGCCTTCCTGACCGCCGGCCTCGATATTAGGGAGTCCCACCTCGTGGAAGATGCTGTTGCCCCCGCCCCCGCCCCTGCCGTACCGGCCCGCGA
>LXNJ01000313.1_pt1 | contig 35236 bp, 25 predicted proteins | sample 809081 | NCBI WGS metagenome assembly LXNJ01 (sample SAMN04870510, study PRJNA318959) | sponge metagenome | biome: sponge; feature: marine sponge reef; material: water | host: Petrosia ficiformis | place: Greece: Milos, Mediterranean Sea | collected 2013-05-29 | depth 5-7 m | reverse complement strand
TGCGCCCCGCCACACTCTCGGGGGACTCGTGATCGACAACTACCTGTTCGGGGTCGCGGCGGTCGGACGGGACGGCAACGAGAGCGTCATCTCCTTCCCGACGGGCCAGATTCCACGGCGATAGCACCCGACGTTCCCGTGCCGGTTTGGCGGCAATCGGGGCCGGACTCGTTGATCGAGGCGCGGTTCATGGCTTACGTTCCTGTGGCGCTGGTGCCTTATTGCGCCTGCAACCATTTGCGAGATGAGCTTGTTCTCGGGAAAAGAGGATTCTGAGGTGAAGACTCGCATTGGCGGCGGAGGAGAGGGCGAGGTGCGACAGAAACGGCCGGGCACGCTGACCCGCAGGTCACTTTTGCGCTCGGGTCTCGGGGCGCTGGTGGCGGCCCCATGGGCCGGAAAGCTCGGGGCGATCGGGGCCCGCCCGTATCCGGGACCGCACGACCGTGCGGCCGCCACGCTACAGGACGACGAGATCGTGTTGGGTGTGTCCGCTGCGTTCTCCGGGCCTTCGCGCGGACTTGGCACCGAACTCTACCGCGGCGCCACGGCGTACTTCACCCACGTCAACGAGAACGGCGGGGTCAACGGTCGGCGGATCGTGATGAAGCTCCTCGACGACGGATACCAGCCCGATCCCTGCGTCGCCAACACGATCGAGCTCATCCAGGACGAATCGGTCTTCCTGCTCTTCAACTACGTTGGCACGCCGACAGTCACCAGGGCGCTCCCGGTGCTGAAGAAATTCCGCGACCAGCAGGTCTACCTCTTCTTCCCCTTTACCGGAGCCGAACCCCAGCGGGAGCCTCCGTATGGCGAGTTCGCCTTCAACCTGCGTGCATCCTACCGGCAGGAGACGGCCGGCCTGGTCGACAACTTTCTGAACATCGGGCGCCGCCGGGTTGCGGTCTTCTACCAGAACGACGCTTACGGGCGCAGCGGCTGGGCGGGGGTGCGGGAGGCACTTGCACGGCACGGCGAAACCATCGCCGGCGAGGCGACCTACATGCGCGGCACGCAGTTCGGGACAAGCATGCGCAGGCAGGTGGAGATCCTGCAGGCGCGGTCTCCGGACGCGGTGATCTGCATCGGCGCCTACCAGGCCTGCGCGGCCTTCGCCCGGGATGCCGAGGATCTCGGACTCCACATTCCGGTCGCCAACGTGTCTTTCGTGGGCAGCGAGAACCTCCTGGCGCTGATGCGCGAGGGACGCGCGGATGCCGATGCACACACCCGTTTCCTGGTCAACTCGCAAGTGGTCCCGAGCTACGAGGAGACCTCACTCCCCGCCGTCCGCGAGTACCACGAACTGATGGCACGCTACGATCCTCCTCCGCCGGAGGACGTGGAGCGGATTACTCCCGGCGAACCGTATACCACTTTTCCCCAGAGCTTCGTGAGCCTGGAGGGGTTCGTCAACGCCAAGCTGATCACCGAGATCATTCGGCGCATGGGTGACAACCCACAGCGATCCGGGATCCAGGAGGCCGTCTTCGCCGTGCGCAACTACGACCTCGGGGTCGGCGAGCAGGTGCGCTTCGGTCCCAACCGCCGCCAGGGGCTGCAAAGGGTCTACTACACCGTGCCCGAGGGTGAGCGCTTCGTTCCTCTCGACGATTGGGAAGGCAGGTTCCCCGTCTCATGACACCCGTGATCCAGAAGGGCGAGGAAACCCTCAAGGTTCGAAAGCTCTTTCGCAAGACGCGGTTCGGTTTCTTCGCGCTCTTCGGGATCGTGGTGCTGGCGATCTCGATCCTGTCGATCTCGTCGGTCTCCCGCGAGTTGCGGGACGAGTACGTGAGCAACAGTGAGAGCATCGCGAAGAACATCGCCGATTCCAGCGTGGACATACTGCTCAATCGAAACCTCGCCACACTGCAGTCCCTGATCGACCAGTTCGTCCAGATCGAGAGCATCCGGTACATCTACATCACCAGCGACACCGGGGAGTACCTGGCCCACACCTTCATTCCCGGGATTCCCGAGGAGATTCTGGCCAGCGACCCGTCGGCCACCGAGCCCGTTGAGCGCAGCCTGCCGGGGTTGGGGGATTTTGTCGAGGTGGGGAGTCCGATCCTGTCGGGCGTGGCGGGAACGGTTCACGTGGGAATGGACCTGGAACGCCTGGGGCTCAAGATCCAGCGCGCGGTGGGCCAGCAGATCTACCTCCTGTGTATCATCCTGGTCACCGGTGTCCTTGCGTCGATCTGGCTGGTCAACCTCGCGTCGAGGCCCTTGACCGAACTGCTGGAGTACGTGGTGGCGCTGGCCCGCGAAAGGGAGAGCGACAGGAGCACGCACGGCGACGTCCTGGTCCGCGACGACGAGATCGGTGACATGGCCCGGCTGATGCGGTATGTAGCCGACGACCTCGCTTTTGCGAAGGACGAGGGGACAGGGGCTGGAGGCGACGACTAGCGTGCCCGCACAGCCCACCCGGGTACCGAGGAGCGTCATCGCGTTCTTCTGTACCGTTCTGCAGGTATGCCTGGGGACCGTGTATGCCTGGAGCTTTTTCCAGACGATGCTGGTGCGGGACTCGGGCTGGACCTTCAGCCAGACGGCCGCCGCGTTCAGCATCACCATCTTCACTCTGGGAGTGTCGGCGGCCCTGGCGGGGCAGGCATTGCCCAGGGTCGGCCCCAGGTTCCTCGCCGTAACGGGCAGCTGCCTTTTTTCGGCCGGCTACCTGGTCGCGAGCCTGGCGTTGTCACTGGACTCGATCTGGCTTTTCTACCTGGGGTACGGCGTGATCGGCGGGGCGGGGATCGGCCTGGGGTACGTCACGCCGGTAGCGACGGCGGCCAAGTGGTACCCCGACCGGAAGGGGCTGGTCACCGGCATCGTGGTGATGGGGTTCGGCGTGGGGGCCTTCCTGCTCAGCAAGGGTCTTGCCCCGCTCCTCGTGGTACAGGCCCAGGGGGACCTGCAGGCCGTCTTCCTGTGGCTGGGAATCGTCTTCGCCTGCATCCTGATTCCGAGCAGCCTGGTGCTGCGCGATCCGCCGGAGCCCGCAGCCGAGCGGCGGCCAACCTCCCCGCGGGCGCCGGCGCCGAAGGTGGAGCCCGCGGCGCCGTACCTGCGCACCAGCCAGTTCGCGATCATGTGGATCGTGTTCTTCTTCAACATTGCCGCGGGCATTTCCGTCATCAGCTTCCAGTCCGAACTGCTTCAGGAGGTCTGGGGGCTGGCCGACCCATCGATCGATCCCGCGACCCTTGCCGAATACGGAGCCACGCTCATCGCGGTCAGCTCCCTGTGCAACGGGGTAGGTCGGATTTTCTGGGGACTGCTGTCCGACCGCCTTGGCCGCGTCGCGGTGTTCAGGATCCTGCTCTCCAGCCAGATGGTGGTGTTCGGCATCCTGATGACCAATTCCAACCCCTGGATTTTCTCGGTTCTCGTCTGCTACGTGCTGCTCTGCTTCGGGGGCGGTTTCGCGACGATGCCGTCGTTCATCGTCGACGTCTTCGGCTCCAGGAACATGTCGAAGATCTACGGGACCGTGCTCACGGCCTGGTCCGCGGCGGGGATCATCGGACCGATGTATGTGGGGTACCTGAAGGATACCTACCCGGACCGGGCGGTCATGTACTGCTTCCTGATCGGAATCCTGATGCTCGGCGCCGGCTACGTCTTCTCGTTCCTGCTCGACGACAGCCGGGTGCGCCTCGGCCGTCCCACGCTGAGGGCGACGCTGTCGCAGTACGGGATCGCGGTGCCCGAAAGGGGCTGACGCCGGGGGGACGACCTCAGGCCAGCGCCTTCTCCACGATGCGCTTCTGTTCGGCCTGGTGGTCGGCCGCGCTCCCCTCCGCCGGACTGGCCCTCTCGGGCCGGGAGACGTGCCCGATCTCGACCGAGCCGGGCATCGCGTCGGCGAGGCGGGGCAGCATGTAGGTCAGGGCGCCCATGTTCATCGGCTCTTCCTGGACCCAGACGACCTCCTCGATGTTGGGGTACCGGGCGTCCAGGGCACGGATTTCGTCGTCCGGGAACGGGTAGAGGGCCTCGACCCGCGCGATGGCGGTGGTTTGGGCGGCGGCGCGCGCACCGGACGCCGCGAGGTCATAGTACACCTTGCCGCTGCAGAGGATGAGCCGCCGGATCCGCTCGGCATCCTCCCAGTCCTGGAGCGCGGGGTCGTCGATCACGCGCTCGAATCCGCCCTCCACCAGCTCGCTGACCGGCGACGTCGCCATCGGATGGCGCAGGAGGCTCTTCGGCGACATCACGATGAGCGGCCGCTCCGGTTCGCTGAACGCCTGCACGCGGAGCAGGTGGAAGTACTGCGCCGGCGTGGTGGGGTAGACGACCCGCATGTTGTCCTCGGCGCACAGCTGGAGGAATCGCTCCAGCCGGGCGCTCGAATGCTCGGGCCCCTGACCTTCATAGCCGTGCGGCAGCAGCAGGGTCAGGCGGGAACGCTGTCCCCACTTGGACCATCCCGCCGAGAGGAACTGGTCGATCATGACCTGGGCCACGTTGACGAAGTCGCCGAACTGGGCTTCCCAAAGGACCAGGTCCCGGTCGGCCGCGACGGCGACGCCGTACTCGAACCCGATCACGGCCGCCTCGGTGAGGGGCGAGTTGTAGACCTCGAGGCGCGAATCGGCGACCTGGGCCAATGGGGTGTGCTTCGCACCCGTTACCGCATCGTTGAGGACGAGATGCCGATGGCTGAACGTGCCTCGCTCGCAGTCCTGGCCCGAGAGCCGCACCGGAATCCCGTCCTGCAGGAGCGACCCGATGGCAAGCGCCTCGGCGTGCGCCCAGTCGAGCGCGAAATCGTGACCGAACTCGTTGCCGCGCCGATCGAGCTGCCGCTTGAGCTTGGGGTGGACAGTGAACCCCTCCGGGACCGTCAGCAGCGCCTGGTTGATTCCCTCGAGCTGCTCGAACGGCACCTGCGTATAGGGATCGAAGTCCTGCATCACCGCCCCGAAATCCGGATGGGTCCAGGGGAGCATGACCTCTTCGTCGGGGGCCTCCCGGCGATGGTCCTGGGCCTGCCGGAGCTCGTCGGACAGCGCCCGGGCTCGCTGCGCGACCTCATCGCCGGTCACCAGACCCCTTTCCGTCAGCGACTGCGCCCAGCGTGCGCGCGGCGTCGGGTGGTCGGAGATCGTGGTATACAGCGTCGGCTGCGTATAGCCCGGCTCGTCGGCTTCGTTGTGCCCGTGGCGGCGGTACCCTACGAGGTCGATCACGGCGTCGTCGTGGAATCTCCTGCGGTACGCCATGGCCAGGCGGACGGCGGCGAGACACTCTTCCGCCGCGTCGCCGTTCGCGTGAATAACCGGGATGTCATAGCCCTTGGCCAGATCGCTGGCGTATCGCGTGGAGCGCCCGTCGCTCGGATTGGTGGTGAAGCCGACCTGGTTGTTGGCGATGATGTGGACGCTCCCTCCCACCTCATAGCCGCGCAGGCGCGCCAGATTCAGGGTCTCGGCCACTACGCCCTCGGCGGCGAAGGCCGCGTCCCCGTGGATGAGCACCGGAACGACCCGGGAAGTGTCACGGTCGGTGTGGCCGTTGTCGTCCGGGTACTGCTGCGTGCGCGCCATGCCCAGAATGACCGGATTGACGTATTCGAGATGACTGGGATTGGGCGCCAGCGTGACCCGAATCGAGTCGCCGGAGCGGAGCCGGTAGTCGGCCGTGGCGCCGTGATGGTACTTGACGTCGCCGGTACCGGGATCGGGGACCCACAGGGCGCTCCCCGGGGTGGCCCGGCCCTCGAACTCGCCCAGAATCTCGCCGTACGAGACGCCGAGGATGTGGGTGAGGACGTTGAGACGGCCACGGTGGGCCATGCCGACCACGACTTCGGTGGCGCCATCGGCGGCCGCGATCTCGATCGCCTCGTCGAGCATGGGCACGACCATGTCCGTGCCCTCGATCGAGAAGCGCTTCTGCCCGAGGTAGGCGCGGTGCAGGAACTGCTCCAGCCCCTCCACCTGCGTGAGTCGGTCGAGCGTGTGCAGGCGATCCTCGTCCGTGTAGCCGGCGAAGTGCGACCCGCGTTCCACCTGCTCCCACAGCCACGCGACCTTGCGGGGATCCTCGAGGTGCTCGAACTCGTAGCCGAGCGCGCCGCTGTAGGTGGTCTTGAGACGGTCCAGGGTGGCGGCGAGCGGCGTTTCGTCGCCGTCGTGGAGGAGCACCGAGGTGGGGATTTCGGCCAGCTCTTCCATGGTGGTGCCGAAGTAGGCCGGATCGAGCTGCGGATGGCCGGGGGGCTTGCTCCCGAGCGGGTCGATGCGCGCCGCCTGGTGGCCGTGTTCGCGAAACGCCTGCAGGAGATTCGCGGCCCGCGCGACCAGGGACAGAAGGTGCGCGTCGGGCCGGGCGGGCGTCACGGGCTCGGGAGCGGTGCGCATGGTGATCGCGGCGGACCCGTTCGATTCGTCCTCCGCCGCGAGAAGCCCCGCATCCACGAGCGCGCTGTGGCCGCGCTCGAAGAACTTCCGCCACTCCGGATGCACCGCGTCGGGGTTCCGGGTGAAGTCCTCGTAGAGCGCCTGAACGTAGGCCGCGTTCTGGGCGTCGAAATGGGTGCTGCTCATGATTGCCACTAAGGTAGTTATTTTTGGCATTCGAGTAAGGGCGCTGCGTTCATGGAGACACGATCATTGCGGACGACCCCCGTCGCCGCCTGGGAGCGCCGGTTCCCCTGGTTGCGCGCTGGAACGACCAGACGAACCCGCGCCGATGGCTTGTCGGCGGCAGCGCGGGCGTCTCTAACGCCAACGGAGACACCCGACGACGTCGACCGGGCCCTGGCCGCCGGCTGGCGGTCGGTCGTGAGGAGCCGGCAGGTGCACGGTCGGTCGATTCGCGTGCATGGTCGGCTCCCCCGCGGCGTGTGCCTGACCGGGGAGGGCGACGGCCATGCGACCGGTGCTTCCGGGGTACTCCTGACCGTGACCCTGGCCGACTGCGTGCCGGTGTTCATGGTGGATCCCCTCCGGCGGATCGTGGCCCTTCTGCACGCGGGCTGGCGTGGCACGGCGGCGGGCGTGGTCGAAGCGGGGCTGGATACGCTTTCCGGAGCCTTCGAAACCCATCCGAAGGAGGTCCTGGTCCATCTCGGACCGGCCATCTGCGGCTGCTGCTACGAGGTCGGCCCGGAGGTCTTTCGCGCTCTGGACGAGGTGGCGCCCCGCGCTCCCGCCGCCATCGATCTCAGGTCGGTGATCCGGCGGCGGGCCGTCGCGGCCGGGGTGCGGAACGAGGAGGTGACGGTGAGCGGCGAATGCACACTCTGCGGGGATGGCCGGTACTATTCGCACCGACGCGGGGACCGTGGCAGGCATCGGGGCTACATGGGCATACTGCCGCAGACCGGGGCGGGAAGCGGATGACCCGGGAGCCGGGCGACAGGGACGGCGTCGGTCTCTGCCTCCGCTGCGCCTGGATGCGCCGGATCGTCTCGCGGCGAGGCTCGCACTTCTACCTCTGTGGCCGGCACCGCCACGACCCTACCTTCCGCAAGTACCCTCCACTCCCGGTGCTTCAGTGCCGGGGCTTTGACCCGAATCCCGTGCCCCCGCCCGAATGATCGATCTGTTCAGTGTCCTCGCGGTGTCGCTGTACGCAGGCGTCCTGGCCCTTCTTCTTCCTTTCGCCGCGCATCGCATCGTCCTCCTCATCCTGTCGCGCAGAGGGCGCGGAGAGACCGGAGAGCTGGCGTGGCCCCGGCCGACGCACCCCGCCGGGCCCGTTTCGGCGGCCGGCCCGGCGCCTTTGGCGGACCCGGCCCCCGTGTCGACGGCACGCGTCACGGTCCAGTTGCCCGTCTTCAACGAAAAGCATGTCGTGGAGCGCCTGATCGACGCGGCCTGCCGGTTGAGGCATCCGGCCGCGCTTCTGCAGATCCAGGTGCTCGACGATTCCACCGACGAGACCACGGCCCTGGCGGAGCGATGCGCCCGGAAGTGGCGTCGCAGGGGGGTGGAGGTCGGCGTCATCCACCGCTCCATTCGGACGGGCTACAAGGCGGGCGCGCTGGCGGCGGGCCTCGACGAGGCGACCGGGGACTTCATCCTCATACTGGACGCCGATTTCGTGCCCGCTCCGTGTTTGCTGGAGTCGCTGCTTCCCGTCATGCAGGATCCGGGCGTCGGCCTGGTGCAGGCCCGGTGGGACCACATCAACGAACACGACTCGTGGCTGACCCGGGCCCAGGCCCTGCTTCTGGACGGACACTTCCTGGTGGAGCAGCGGGGACGCTACCTCGGCGGCCGCTTCTTCAACTTCAACGGCACCGCCGGGCTATGGCGCAGGCAGGCGCTCCTGGACGCGGGCGGCTGGCAACACGACACCCTTACCGAGGACCTCGACATCAGCTACCGGGCGCAAATGGCGGGATGGCGGTTCGTGCTCCGCGACGACATCGGCGTCCCGGCCGAGCTTCCCGGGACCGCGGCGTCGCTTCTCGTGCAGCAGCGGCGGTGGGCCCAGGGTGGAATCCAGACGGCGCGCAAGGTGCTCCCGGGTCTGTTGCGAGGCCGGTTTCGCCCCGCCGTGAAGCTCGAGGCCCTCCTGCACCTGAGCGGCCACCTGGCCCACCCGCTCACCTTCGTCCTCGCGGTGCTCATCGTCCCCTCCGCGATTGCCAGGAGCGCGCTGGGGGTCGACCGCCTGTGGTGGCTGGATCTGGCCGTGTTCGCCGGGGCAACGGGCCCGTTTCTTTGCTTCTACCTGACCGCCGCCCGGAAACGGGGCCGTCGCTGGGCGGGTGCGATGCGCGGCGCGGCGGGCACGCTCACGCTCGGCGCCGGCATGTCCATACTGCTCAGCCGAGCGGTGCTGCGCGGCCTGGGACGGTTCCGGGACCCGTTCGAACGGACGCCGAAGGCGGGGGCCACGGGCCGTTCCAGCTACGAGGGGTCCCGGCGCGCATTCAGCGGACGGGCGCTGGCGGTGGCCGCGGGGTCCTTCATGATCCTGTCGGGAACCGTCGCGATCGCGAGGGGATACTGGGCGTCACTGCCCTTCGTGGCGCTCTTCGCCTCGGGATACCTGGCGCTGGGCCTGAACGCGGGGCGAACGCGGCATTCGTGAATCTCCGGAACCGGTCGCGTCCCTTCGGGTGTCCCCACGCCGGGCACGCGTGCCGGCGAGGAGAAGGATCCACACCGGCAGCCACATGGCCACGCGGGTCCATGCAGGCTCGGGCCAGGCGCCGGTCAGCTGGTAGGCCGCGAGTCCCCAGTAGCCAAGAAACGCAAGGCCGCTCAGGAGCAGGAACGGCGGATTCCCGCGCAGCGCGGCCATCGGGAGCGCCCAGAGCGCGTACCAGGGGTGGAACGTGGGCGAGAGGAGCAATCCGGTCCCGATGATCCACAGCAGGGCACGCTCGACGGGAAACCTTCGCCATGTCGCGTACGCGATGACCGCGAGCACCGGCACGGCGGCCGCGGCGCGGGCCTGAACGGGATCGGGGAACAGTCGCGCGATGAGCGTGAAGGCGCCCTGGTTGGCCGTCCAGTGCTCCGCATAGGTGCGCAGCCCCTGGGTGAGCGCGCCGAGGCCGACGTCGGCGAAGGGCAGGTAGAGGACGGCGCAGACGGCGGCGAAGGCGAGGGCTGCGGCGGCTCCATGGCGGCGCACAAGGGGCGGCAGGACGGCGGCGGGGGCGAGCTTGGTCAGGGCGGCCAGGCCAAGCAGCGAGCCGAGCGTCGCGGCACGGAGGTGACGCCTAGGCGGGTGACTCGGGTGACTCGGGCGACGCGGGCGACCGGACGAGACCCATAGGAGACCCGCCATGAAGAAGAGCCCCGCAGCATCGAAATGTGCGCTCCAGGCCGTTTCCACGATCAGCAGCGGCGACCACAGGTACCAGACCAGCACGGCGCCCGGATTGCGGCCCGTGCGTTCGGCGATCCGGCCGAGCAGCAGCCCGCAGCCGAGATCGAAGCACAGCCACACCAGCTTGGCGCTCAGGATCGTTCCGCCAAGCGTCCCGATCATCCCGAACAGAAGCTGAGCCACGGGCGGATAGATGGTCGGGACCTCGGGGTGGTTGATCCTGTCGTGCCACGGTGTGTGGATTGAGGTGTACGCCTCGTGCGCGGGCGCGTGGCCGTAGGGGTTGAAGCCCTCCGCGAGCACGTGGCCGTCCCAGAGGTAGCGGTAGATGTCGTCGGACAGCTCCGGCGCCAGGGGCAGAAGCGCGAGCCGGGCAAGTATCCCGATGCCCCAGATGAGGGGGATTGAGAGCGGCCGTTTCGTCGCGGCGATTCCGGCGGCGCCGTAACAGAGAAAAGCGGCCGCGGGAAGGAGGAGGCGGGGCAGGGGCAGCGCGGCCCCGGTCAGCCATCCAAAGGCCGCCAGCGCCGCCACTTCCAGAAGCCCGAGGAGGAGCAGCACGCGCACGGGTGATTGCATGCGGCAGCATACCCCCGGCCACCGGCGCCGCGCCAACCGGGCAGGCCTACCGTTCGCCCAGCGGCACGATCCGGCCGCCCCGGTCCTCCAGCTCGGCGGCCATGGCCGGGTGGCAGGTGAAGACGAAGACCTGGCGCTTCCCGGCCATGCGCTCCAGCAGTCCGAAGGCGCGATCGCGACGCCAGGCGTCCCAGTTGACCAGGGTCTCGTCCATGAACAGCGGGAGGCGCTCCTCGCCGGCGTCAAGGTGATCGATGATTGCCAGCCGCAGGGCCAGATACACCTGCTCCCTGGTCCCCTGCGAGAGCGCCTGGCCCACCTTTCGGGGCGTGGAGGCGGCGGGGCCGGTCAGGTAGAAGGACTCGTCGCCCGTCTCTCCCATCTCGATGTGCTCGTAGCGGCCGGCCGTGATGTGCCGGAGGTGGTCCGCGGCCCGGCGGAGCAGGTCGGGCTGGTGCTCGTCCCGGAATCGGCGTTCGGCTTCGCGGACGATTCTCGCGAGCACAAACGATCGGTCCCGGGCCTCTTTCGCGTCGCGGATCCGCTCCTTGACCGCCTGGATGTGCCCCTCGACGCGGTCGGGAGTGTCCCCCTCCTGCAGGTGGCGTATCTCGGTGTCGAGCCTGGTGATTGTGCTGCGCAGCTCCTCCCCCTCCTCGGTGAGCGCGTCACGCCGTCCGGATGCGTCCCGCAGGGACTCGGCAAGCGACTCCCAGGCCGCGCCGGCCGCGTCCGCTTCCCGGATTTCGGCCTCGACCCGGGCCAGCGCGGGCCACTCCCGCTCCAGTTCGCCCCGTATCTGATCGGCTCTCCGTGCGGCTTCGGTCCGCGCAACCGCCAGACTGGCGCCGCGTTCGGCGTCACCGCCGCCGAGCGCAGCCAGCCTCGTCTCGAGGTCGCGCAGGCGGGCGGTCACGGCCTCGTTCTCCCGCCGGGCGGCTGCCAGGTCGTCCTCCGTGCGTTCCAGGTCGCGGCGCGCGGCGGTGGCGCGCTCGTCCCGCGTGGCGAGAAGCTCCCGCATGCGCTCGATCCGGGCCGGAAGATCCAGGTCCGGGGCGTCCAGAATGGAGTCGCGGATGGGCAGATCGACGACGAGGCGCACGGCCTCGGCGCGCACCGCCTCCTCGGCCTCCCGGAGCCGGGCCACTTCTCCGGACAGGTGCCCCTTTGCGTCGCTTGTGGCCTTGCCGTATCGCCGGGCGCGCCGGTCGGCGTCCCACCACAGAATCGTCAGGATGAACCCCGCGATCGCGGCGACGGCGCCCACGCGGAGCGCGACCGCATTGCCCAGTGGCAGTTGCAAGCCGACCTGCGGCAGCGTCAGGGCCGCCGTGGCGACCCCCGCCAGGAGCAGGAGGACTCCTGTGACCAGTCGGCCCCTGCCGGGCTTCAGCGCTACCGGGAAGCCCGCATCTCGTCGGCGCAGGAGACCTTCCTCCGCCACGCGGCGCTCCTCGCGGGCGGCCTGATACGCCCGCACGCGGCCGCGGAACGCCTCCATGGAAACCGCGACGAGCGCCTCGCGGCCACCCTCGTCCAGCGGCTCCGCGAACAGCGCCCGGGCATGCTCTTCGCAACGCGCGTCGAGGCGCTCGCCTTCCTCCCCGGCCGCTGCCGTTTCCCGCCGCCTCCGTTCGAGGAGGGCCACCCGATCCTTCACCGCCCGCACCTCCTCGCGCAACTCGCTCAGCCGTGCCGCCGGCTTGTTCGGAAGCGCCTCCAAGTCGCTCGCGGCTCCCGCCTCGGCCCGAAGTTCGTCGATCCGCGACAGCGCCCGCCGCACGGGGAGCAACCGGTTCAGCCGGTACTCGATCACGCCGTAACGCTGCTGTTCGCGGGACCTCTCCTCGCGAAGCGCCTGAAGTCTGGCCTCGGCGTCCGCCCGCTCCGCCACCTTCTCGCGCACCGCGCGGTCCCTGTACAGCGCATCGCGCTTGCGCTCGTTCAAGCCGTTCAATTCGGCCGCCAGCACACGCGCACGGGGCCGGCCGCGCCGGTCGGGTCGCCACAGTCGCTTTGCTTCGTCCTCGAGGCCTGCAGCCACGGCGCGGGCAGACTGCAGATCCGGCGCGGCCATCGCCCCCACCAACCGATCCTGCACCAGGTCCCAGCTCTCGCCCTCGAGACCGGCAAGCTCGGCCAGGGTCAGCGCGTACACCTGTCGGAAGACGACGCGGGTTACGTGCCCGACGGCGGGAAGGGGCTGATTGCGGATGTCGTCCACGCGTTCGCCCGCGTGCAGCCTTCCCCATGCCTGCGACCGGAGGCGGCGGTGGACCTCGATCACGGCAGCGTCCGCGCCCTGGTCCAAACGGATTCGGGCCCGCCCCTCGGGATCTCCTCCCGCCCACGGGGTGAACGGGTGCCTGGAGCGTGTGGCTGGGCGAAAACCGTAAAGTAAAGTTGACATGAAGTCAAATAAAGTTGACTTTCCGCTCTCGTTGGGGCCAAGTACGACCACGATGTTCGGGAGTGGATCGTCGCCGGTCGAGAGGTTGGCCAGGCAGCCGTAGCGCACGGCCTCGATCGACTCGAATCTCATGGCGCGCCCGTCCCGGCCGCGTCCGTGAGCATCCTCGCCATGATCTCGGCGTCCGCTCCGTCGAGCAGCCGTCGCAGGTACGCCTCGAGAGACCCGTGGCGCTCCCGGTCGAAGCCGGCGAGATCCGCCTCTGCGAGGCCAAGGCGTTCGTCGCCCGCCGCCACGCGCCTGCACAGGCGGAGCGAGGCGCCCAGCGCGTCCTGGCGGTCGATATGGTCCTCCAGCCGTACCGCCGCGTGCGTGCCGCCCGCCCGGATCTGGACCGACATCGCGCCGAGGCAGTCGGCGCACTCCTGTTCCAGCGCCTCCAGCTCCTCCTGTTCGCGCAGCTTGCGCCAGACCGGCGACGGGCCCGACAGGTCCACGGTCACCATCCACTCCGTCCGGTCGCTGCCCGGGTCGGCCGACCGTGCACGGTCCCACGAATCGACGACCCGTTCCACGAGCGCTTCCATCGTGCGCGCGCGGTCGAGGCCCGTGACGGCCAGCGTCTCCCAACGCACCCGCGTGAACTCCCTGAATTCCACCACGGGGTGCCGCGAGTCGTGAAGGTTGACCAGCAGGCCGCCCTTGCGACCCGTCTCGCGGGCGTTGCGCCCCTGGAGGTTGCCGGGGTAGTGGACGGGCGGGTCGGCCGACAGCGCCTGACGCTGGTGGACGTGCCCGAGCGCCCAGTAGTCGAAGCCCGCACCGCGCAGGGTTTCCGGATTCGAGGGCGCATAGGCCTGGTGGGGCTCGCTGCCGCCGGCCGAGGTGACCTGGGTGTGCAGCAGGGCCACCCGGGGCAGCCGGGTCGCGGTGGGGGGGCGGAGACCCCCGGCCAGGTCGGCGGTCTCGCGGGCGGTCCCGTGCCCCGCGCCGGTGACGTATCCCACCGGATCGCCCCCCCGGTTCACAATGGTCACCGTGACGGATTCAGCCCCGGCAATGACCGTGACGTTGTCCGGCCAGGCGAGGTCCTGCACGCTCGGTCCGCTTCCCGGGTCGTGGTTTCCGGTCGCGTAGACCACCTGGATTCCCGCCTCGGCCAGAACCGCGAGCTGCCGCAACAGGACGCCCTCGCTGCCGAACGACAGACGCGGCCCGTCGAAGAGGTCGCCCGCGATGAGAAGCGCGTGCACCCGTTCCGATACCGCGGTATCCACGCAACGGGCAAACGCCTCGCGAGCGGCTTCGCGCAGGCGGCTTCGCACTTCTTCCGACCGGCCCGCGAAGGCGGTGTCGAGGTGAACATCGGCGATGTGGATGAAACGCAATGCGTCGCCTCGGTGTACGGGTAGCCGACTGTTCAAAGGTAACGTCTGGCGGCACCGGTCGGGTTGTCCGAGATTGCCATCAAATCCCGCCACTGTCCACGCTGAGCGAATCCGCGACTAATGATCCAATCAGGCGATCCCTCCGAGTCACCGGTCAGCGCCCAGGCAATCGCTGCGGTGCTCGAGTTCCTGAAGGACTCGGTGGAGGACGACCGCTATCGGCTCCTCGGGAAGTTTGTTCCTTTCTTCCTCGGCAAGGCGACGATGGAGCTTTTCGAGGAGCGAAGGCCGGAGGATCTGGCCCGAATGTGCGTGGAGTCGCTCGACTTCCTGAATCGCAGCCGTCCGGACCGGGTCGATGTGGAGGTTCTGAACCCCGGCCCGGAGAAGGCCGGCTGGCAGGCGCCGGTTACGATCATTCGGACCAACGTTTCCGAGCGGCCGTTCATCGTGGACACGATCCGCGAGTTCCTGTCGGCGCAGGACCTCCAGATTGCGCACTTCGTGTACCCGCTGATGACGGTGGAGAGGGACGAGGGCGGGTGGATCACGGACCTGAACCCGCCGGGCGACGGCGCCGGCACCGAGTCGATCGTATACGTCGAACTGGCTCGAGTCGCCGACGACGAGGTTTGCGAGTCCCTCCGCGCCGAGACGGCCCGCCGGCTGGAAGACGTGGTCAAGGCCACGGACGACTTCGGTCTCATGGTCGACAAGATCGCCGATGTGGTCTCCGAGTTGGGCTTCCGGATGCGCGACGTGCGCGAGCGCCGGGACGAGTTCCGCGAGATCCAGGCGTTCCTGAGGTGGTTGCGTGACGGGGGCTTCGTCTTCCTCGGCTACCGGTCCTACAGCTTCGGCCCGCACGAACCGGGTCGCGAGGACGCCGTAGCGGTCGACGTGGGGTCGGGACTGGGCATTCTCCAGGATGAGCAGGGGTCGGCATTCGCACGCCCCGTGCCCATGAGCGAGCTGTCCGATCAGATGCGCGAGCGGGCGCTGTCCGGGCCGCTCCTGATCATCAGCAAAACCAATGCCGAATCCACCGTCCACCGTCGCGCCCGGATGGACTACATCGGCGTCAAGAAACTGCGGGCCGACGGGTCGGTCGTTGGCGAGCACCGCTTTCTGGGACTTTTCACCTCGCAGGCGTACTCGGAACCCGCCCAGGACATTCCGATCCTGCGGCAGAAGCTTGCGGAGGTGCTGGAGCTGGCCGGGGTGTCGGAGGGACAGCACGACTACAAGGAGATCATCACGATCTTCGGATCGCTGCCCAAGGAGGAACTCTTCCTTGCGTCCGCCGAGGAGGTTGCCAAGGACATCCGCACGATCCTGACCCGGTACAACACCGCAGAGGTCTTCGTGTCGGTTCGTCACGACGCGCTGGGGCGGGGTGTGTCGATCATGGTCGTCATGCCGCGAACCCGCTTCTCGGGGGCCTTCCGGCGCGAATTCGAAGCATCGCTGGCGAAGCGCTACAAGGTCGAGGTCCTCAACTACCATCTGGCGTTGAGCGCCGGCGACCAGGCGCGCCTGCACTTCTACCTGGGCGGTCCGGCGAAGCGGCTGGCGGAGATCGACTGGCGCGATCTGAAGGCCACCGTAACGAGCCTGACCAGGTCGTGGCTGGACGAGGTGCGGGACCTTTTGAGCCAGGTGCGCCAATCCGACGAGGCCCGGCGCATGGCGCGTCACTACGCGGGTGCGTTTGCGCCGGAATACCGTGCCGCCACAGAGCCGTCCGCGGCGGTCAGGGACATCGCCGAGCTCGAGGCCATGAAGGTCGACGGACGCATGGAATCGGTCCGCTTCTTCGAGCACGCGGAGACGGTCGATGGCTGCGAACTCAAGATCTATATCCGTGAGCATCAGATCGTGCTGTCCGATTTCATGCCGGTGCTGGAGAACTGCGGGCTCCGCATCATCAACGTTTCGCTGTTCGAGCTGCGGGAGGGGGGCGGTCACGCCGACTCGTCGATCTACAGCTTCGAGGTACAGACGGCGGACGGAAGCAGGATCGACACCGACGCGCGCGGGGCGGTTCTGTCGGAAGCGATCCTGGCGATCCGCAACGGCGACGCCACGAACGACGGATTCAACCGTCTGATCCGACCCACGGGGATGGCCTGGCGCGAGGTCGAGGTGCTGCGCGCATACGCCTACTACGCCTTCCAGATCGGGGCGGTGCCCAGCCGGCAGGTGTTGCGCGCCGCGCTCGACAGTCATCCGGGGATCGGCGTGCTTCTGTTCCGGCTCTTCGAGGCGAAGTTCGACCCGGACGGCGCCGCGGCCGGGGAGGCGGAGATCCGCGAGGCCAGAGCCGCCGAGCTCGCCGGCCGCATCGCCGAAGAACTGGTCGGAGTGAGCTCGCTCGCCCACGATCGTGCGCTGAGGTCGTTCCAGAAGGTGATCGAGGCGACGGTGCGAACGAACTACTATCGGACCGGTGGGCGGACGCCGACGGTGCGGTCGGGGGGAGTCCCGTACATCTCGTTCAAGTTCGACTCCGAGCTTCTGGAGAGCGTGGTCAGGAGCCGTCTCAAGTACGAGGTGTGGGTACGGTCTTCGAGGATGGAGGGCATCCACCTCCGCGGGGCGTCGGTTGCCCGCGGCGGGATACGCCACTCGGATCGCCCGGACGATTTCCGGACCGAGGTGTTGGGGCTCGTCCTGACGCAGATGGTCAAGAACGCGGTGATCGTGCCCAGCGGGTCGAAGGGCGGCTTCGTCTGCCTGCGATCACTGCCCGACAGGGACGCCATGGCCCACGAGGCCCGTGAACAGTACTGCACCCTGATGCGCGGACTGCTGGACATCACGGACAACCTCAACGGCGAATCCGCGCCCCCCGACCGCGTGGTCCGGTACGACGGCTTCGACCCCTACCTCGTCGTCGCGGCGGACAAGGGCACCGCTCCGTTCTCGGACACGGCAAACGGTGTGGCGGCAGATTATGGTTTCTGGCTGGACGACGCCTTCGCCTCGGGCGGCTCCAACGGCTACGACCACAAGAAGGTGGGCATCACGGCGGGCGGCGCCTGGGAGTCGGTGAAGCGGCATTTCCGGGAGATGGGCAGGAACATCCAGGAGGACCCCTTCACGGTGGCGGGCATCGGCGACATGAGCGGCGATGTGTTCGGCAACGGGATGCTGCTCTCGCGGGCGATCCGCCTCGTGGCGGCGTTCGACCACCGGCATGTCTTCCTCGATCCGAACCCGGACACGGAAGCCTCCTTCAGGGAGCGCGAGAGGCTCTTCCTGCTGGGCCGCTCCTCCTGGGACGACTACGACCGCGACAAGCTCTCGCAGAGCGGGATGATCGTCCCGCGGGGGGTGAAGTCGGTCGAGCTGAACGACGACGTCCGGGCCGCGCTGGGCCTGGATCCCGATGTGGCGACCCTGGACGGCGAGAGTCTTATCCGGGCCGTGCTGGCAGCGCCTGTCGACCTGCTCTGGAACGGTGGGATCGGCACCTACGTGAAGGCGTCCACCGAGAGCCATGCCGACGCCGGGGACGCGTCGAACGACGCGGTCCGCATCGACGTCGGTGATCTCAGGGCCAAGGTGGTGGGCGAGGGGGGGAACCTGGGATTCACCCAGGCCGCCCGGGTCGAGTACGCGCTCGGCGGTGGGCGGATCAACACCGATGCGCTCGACAACTCGGGTGGGGTGAACCTCTCGGATCGGGAAGTCAACCTCAAGATTCTCCTGAACGAGGCGCTGGGCGCCGGGCTGGTGACGCGCGAGGAGCGCAACGAGCTCCTGCACCGCCTCACGGACACGGTCGCCTCGCTCGTGCTCGCGGACAACGAGTCCGGCTGCCAGGCGGTGTCGCTGGACGAGTACCGCGCCCGCCGCGGCATGGACCACTACTGGGCGCTGATGGGACACCTTGCGCGCGCCGGCCTCCTTGACCGCGACGCGGAGGGACTGCCCTCCTGGGATGAACTGACCGCGCGCCGGGAGGCGAACCAGTCGCTCACCCGACCGGAACTGTCCGTTCTGCTGGCCTACGCAAAACTGTACCTGAAGTCGGCACTGCTCGCTTCGGATCTCCCCGACGACCCCTCGGCCTCCGACTATTTCCACGGTTACTTCCCACGCGAGGCCATGGAGCTGGTGGGTCTGGAGCGGGCCGCCAACCACCGTCTGCGCCGTGAGATCGTGGCCTGTCAGCTGACCAATGACCTCGTCGACCTCATGGGATCCGTGTTCATCGACCGCCTGATGCGCGAGACCGGCCGTGGCGCTGCGGAAATCGCGCGGGCGTGGCTGGTGGCCGCGCGGCTGACCCGGCATGATTCGCTGCTCGCGGACATCCGGTCGCGCGAAGGACAGGTGTCAGCGGCGGTAACCTATCGCTGGACGATGGGTCTGGCGCGGGTGCTCGAACGGACGACGCGCTGGGTGTTGACCAACTGCGACCCGGAGGAGTCGACCACCGCCCTCATCGAGGGAAGTCTGAACGGTCTCGAAGCCCTGCGCGGGCAGTTCCACGAGATCGTGGCCGGAGAGGACCGGGAGATCTTCGAGGGGGGGGTTGCCGCGCTGATGCCCCAGGCGGGGGACGAGGCCTTTGTCCGGAATCTCGTCGCCCTGCGCTTCCTCGATCACCTGCTCGAGATTCTCCGCCTGGCCCGAACCACCGGCACGAATCCCGTGAGCGCCGCGCGGGTCTACTACTGGGTCACCGAGGAGCTCCGGATTCCGTGGCTGACCGGCTGTATCGAGCGGGCGAGCGGCGACGGCAAGTGGCAGCAGCGCTGGGCGCTGGGGCTGATCAACGACCTGGGTGCGATTCGGCGAAACCTCACGCAGAACGCGCTTGCGGGGCAGACAGCTCTTGCGGGGGCGCTCGGCTTCGAGGAGGACGAGTCGCAGCTGACCCGGTTCCACGACATCCTGACCGAGGTCGAGGCCGAGGAGCCGGTCAGCCTGGCAGGGCTGTCGGTCGCGATCCAGCAGATCCGCTATCTGGCGTTGAGGCGGTAGGCACCACGGAGGGTGCTCCGGACTCCGGCCGGGCCGATCAGCTGACGGTTGAATGCAGGCCCGCGCCCGTCGCCACGTCCAGCAGCACTCCCTCCTTGACGCCCACGCTCGGCACAACGATCTGGTTTGCGCGGGCAACGTCGGCGAAGTGCCGATAGACCAGCGCCGCCGGCAGGATGACGTCGGCCCGGTCGGGACGCAGCCGCAGTTCGTGGATCGTCTCGGGGACGGTCATGGCCGTGAGGAGGTGGATGACGGCGTCGAGGCGGTTGATGGGCAGCAGCGCGAGCTTAAGCGGATCGACGTAGCTGAGCGCGAGTTCGGCGATGGCCTCGATGTTGCCGCCGGTCGCCGCGAATGCAGTGGGACCCGGGTAGGCCTCCGGGGGCGGAATCGTGAGGGAACGGAGTTGGCGCCCCACCCACGCGCGCAGCGAGTCGTGGCAGCCCTCCGCCTCGGCCAGGGTCTCCAGGAGGCGCACGGTGCCGACGCGGTAGGACTCGCTCCACAGGATGCCCGTGTCGTCCACGAGCGAGACTTCGACGCTTCCGCCGCCCAGGTCCACCAGGATCCAGCGCCCCTGGGAGAGATCGACGCGGCTGCGCACGGCCAGGTGGACGAGGCGGGCCTCCTCCGCTCCGCTGATCGGCTCCAGCACGATGCCGGATTCCTCCCGGACTCTGTCCAGGAAACTGCTGCGGTTGGCTGCCTCGCGGGTCGCGCTGGTTGCGACCGCGCGGTATCGGGCGACGCTCAGCGCGTCGATCTCGCGCCGGAAGAGGCGGAAGGCGGCCACGGCCCAGTCCATGGTTTCTTCGTCCAGCTCCGCGTGCGTGAAGACGCGGTGTCCCAGGCGGATCGGCTGGCGGATCTTGTGGACGACGGTGTACGAGCCCGGACCGATGAAGTCGGCTGCGACGAAGCGGATGGCGTTGGAACCGGCGTCGATGGCGGCTACGCGCACCGGGAACGGCGCCGATTCGGTCACGGAGGTCCTTCGGCGTCCTGGCCGTCGTTTTCCGCGCCGCCGCCCATATAGGGGATCACGGCATCGCGCGCCGGCCAGAAGCGCCACAGGTACCAGATCAACACGGGCAGCGAAACGAAGACAAGGAGGAACCCGAGCCAGCCATCACCCACCATGACCCCGCTCGTGTCGGAACCGCCCGGCAGGTACATGCCGACGGTTGCGATCGCGTTGTTCGTCGCGTGGAACACGATCGGGACGATCAGCGTGCGGGTCTGGAAGTACAGGATGGCCGCGACCAGTCCGACGAAGCCGATTCCGATGACGTTCGCGTGCAGGAACCCGAACGCGACGGCCGAAACCACGATCCCGGCCCGCACACCCCACTTGACTCCCCAGCGGCTGACCAGAACGCCCCGGAAGGTCAGCTCTTCGACGACCGGGGCCGCGCCGACCACGATGAAGATCATGAAGATGTCGTGACCCGGGTTCCCCGCCGGCCTCTCGGGCAGCATCTGCACAAGCAAGGTCAGCAGATCCGGCGCCGCGCGGGACAGAATCCAGGCGACGAGCTCCCACGACCCGTATGAAAACGCGATGGTCACGGCCAGCAGGGCGCCCGTGACGGCCCAGTCGTGCCCATCGGGTACACGCCCGATCAGTCGTCCGAGGTCGACCCCGGCACGGCGGCACGCCCAGAGGAGCCATGCGACCATGCCGCCGTAGCCCGCAAGCATTATCAGGACCTGCCTGGTCGCGAGGTCGTCGTCGGACGCGCTTCCAGTGGCGAAGCCGACGATCCTTGCCGCCAGGAGCAGCACCAACAGAATGGCCACGCCCGCGGCGACCACGCACGGGATGAGCCAGCGGCTGCGCAGGCGGTCGAACGGATTGTCCGGCGCCGTGTCTCCGAATTCGGTCGTCAGCTCACCGGCCTCCGGTTCGCGGCCCCGTAGTGAATCCCGTTGAAGAGAAGCGGGAAGGTGCCGTGCGGCTGCGACCGGAAGGTGATCTTGGGGCCGAAGAGGAAGAGCTTCCCCGCGCCGATGTCCGCCTCGATCATGCTCGTGCCGCCTTCGAGGTGCTCCTGGCCCCACGCCCAGCCGCTCACCAGGGGCTCGGCGGAGTCGTACCACGCCAGTCGCCGCACGTTCGTCGCGCCGTCGTCGATCTGGAAGACCGGACTGTGACTGTGCAGCACATGTACACGCTCGCCCAGACCGTGCGTGATCGGGCTGCCGTGCTCCATCCGGATGTCGTGGATCGATCCCGGCGTGAAGTAGTCGTCCCGGCTCAGCGGGTTTCCGTCGTCGTCGACCAGGAAGTTGGTGAGGGGAAGGCCGAGCTGGCTACCCAGGGCCGTGGACGACCCGACCGCGACCACCGCCCCACCGTTCTCCACGAACTCGCGGAGCGCGGGCAGGCTCGTTTCATCGCTCAGCGAGCCCACCCGGCCGCGCAACGAATCCGGCAGGCTGGCCAGGAAGTCCTCGCTGGGTCCGCCGCCGAAGCGGAAGCCCCGCCCGCCGCCCAGGGCGCCGTCGGGCAGGATGATCACGTCGAAGCGATCGTTCAGATTGCCCGCGTCGATGTCGGGCGGGTAGACGACCTCGAAGTTGAACTCGAAGTCCTCCAGCACGTAGCGGGTCCACCCCGACGGCATCGAGCCGCCGTAGCGGTCCCAGAGGCCGACCCGCGCGTGGGTCAGTTCGAACGTGGCCTCGGGGGCAGCGGTGACGCCGTGGAAGGAGATTCCCAGTTGGGCGGCCCATTCTCCCAGCCGGGACCGCGTGGTGGCCGACGCCGGAATGTAGAAGGCACCGGGCGCGAACGAGACGCCCGCCGCGTCGAACGTCCCTTCGATCCAATGCACCTCTCCTCCGGCGGCGAGCACGCGGTTGACGGCCGTAAAGGCCTCGTTGACGTGATCGACCACGTAGCCGGTAGGAGAATCGGGCCCCGACACCGTACCGGGCGGCGCGTCGGCCAGCCACGCGATCGGCTCGAAGGGGCCGCTGAAGCCGTCGAGCACGCGGTCGAATTCGACGCCCATCTGGAGCGCGAGCGTCCAGCCGGCGTTGTCGTAGGGCGCGATCGGCGGACCGCCCGGGTACTGGAAGTCGTTGGGGTGGTTCTGCGGCTCGAACATGTCGATCACGTGGGGCCGGAAGGCCTGGGCGGTGACCACGACGTACGAGCCCTCGGGGTAGTCCTTGCCCGCGACGGTGAAGTCGGCGGTGGCCCTGTGCACGGTGACGCCGTTCTTGAGGAGCGCGTTCACGAAGCGCGTGGCGGTGGGGAAGCCTCGCTGGTCGGACGGCAGAATGTACCCGCGGGCGTCGCGCTTCGTGGCGTCGCGCAGGTGGGCCTCATACTCCTCCAGCGATCCGCGCGGGCCCACATCCTCGGCCACCTGGTCGATCCACTTCGGCAGAACGGTCCAGGAGTCGCGGCTGCCCCGCTCGATCGAGTTCATTCCCATGCGCCAGATGTTGAACAAAAGGTGTTCGCGGTTGCGCGACGCGTAGTCGAGTACGGCGCGGTTGGCCGTCTGCGAATAGTCGACGGACTGGCGGAAATGCCAGCGCCCCGGGGTGACCGGGAGGGGCAGGTCGGCGTGCGTGATCTGGCGGTTCGGGAGGAAGGGGATCTCGATGGGCGTGGGGTGGCCGATCGTCTCGGTGAGGAGGCCGATCATGTTCTTGAAGTAGGGAGTGGTGCGCAGGCCGCCGTTCCACCAGGTGGAGTAGCTGGCGCCCCGCCGCATGGTGGTTCCGCCCTTGCCCTCCATGACCATGCGGTGGTGCATGGCGGAACCGACCTGGTCGAGGCTGGTGATGATGAGGGGGTCGAGGTTGTGGTTCGGCGGATCCCGGAACGGGGGGGCGAACATGACCGTGCCCTGCGGGCCCGTCTGGTGGTGGTTGTAGACGATCTGGGGGAACCACTCGCGGTAGACGACCCGGTTCATGTTCTCGGACTCGGAGAGCGAGGCCATGTAGAAGTCGCGGTTGTTGTCGTGCCCGGCGTACTTGTTGTAGAGGACCGGGACACCCTGCGTGGTGCGGTCGAGGGGATCGTCGTGGCGCATGTACCAGTTGGCGACCAGCGCGTGGCCGTCGGGGTTGGCGTGGGTGGCCAGAAGGATCACGTCGTCGAGGAAACGCATCGTCTCCGCGTCGTCCCGGCTGACCATCTGCCACACGAGTTCCATGAGCTGCTGGATGCCGAGCACCTCGGTGGCGTGGAGGCCCCCGTCGATCCAGACGACGGCCTTGCCTTCGGCGGCCAACTCGCGGGCTTCCTCCTCGCTGACGCCCTCGGCGTGAGCAAGGCGGCGCGCGATGTCCCTGTAGCGTTCGAGATCGGGCCGGTTTGCGGGCGACGTGATGGTCGCCATCCACTGTTCGCGACCCTCCTCGGAGAGACCGATCGATTCCAGCGTCATGCGGTCCGACTGCTCCGCGAGGAGCTGCCAGTACTCGGTCAGCCCTTCGTAGTTGACAAGCTGATAGTCGGTGCCGAGGCGGTAGCCGAACTGCTGCTCCGGCGTGGTAAGCTGCGCGGAGGCGCGTGCGTGGGGCGCGGCCAGGGCCGCCATGGTAAGAAGGGCGGCGACGGGGGCTGCGATTCCGGATGCAGGAAGTTTGCTGCGGCCTGCTGTCATGGGGTCCTCGAATCTTCGGGCTGGCTGGGTCGCGAGTGTGATCTCACAGCCTACAGTAGCGCGGACCCGTTGGGCGGGGAAAGCCCCCGGAACCTCCGGGACACGACCCGCTATTCGCCGCTCAATGCATCTTCCAGCGCGTCGAACGGCAGTACGGCGCACCTGACCCGGCTTGGGAAGCGCTTTACCCCGGCCAGGGCCCGAAGATCGCCCAGTGCGCTCGGCAACCGGGGGCCATCCGGAGCCAGGCCCTCGGCGAACGTCTTCCGCAAGCCCGCCACCTCCGCCACCTCCCGGCCGCCCACCAGGGTGGTGAGAATCGAAGCCGCGGCCTGCGAGATTGCGCACCCGCGCCCGTCGAACGTCACCTCGACAATGCGGCCGTCTTCGACGCGCGCCCACATGCGCACGGTATCCCCGCAGAAGGGGTTGTGCGCGTGTCCGCCGGTGGCGGGGGGGTCGAGGGCGCCGCGATTGCGAGGCCGCCGGAAATGATCCCGGATGACCGCCTGTTGAAGCTCGTCGCTGGGGGTTGCCGCCAAGGTTGCGTTCCGTGCCGCCAGGGGTAGCTTCCAGTCCCATGGACCAGTCGAACAGCACGAACACGAACGCGGATCCGGTTCTCGCGCAAGCGGCAGCGTGGCTGGGAGAGGGACGCCGGGTTGCGCTCGCCACGGTCACGCGCACCTGGGGATCGGCCCCGCGACGCGCCGGAAGCCACATGGCGATCGCCGCGAGCGGGGACTTCTCGGGGTCCGTATCGGGCGGGTGTATCGAGGGCGCAGTGATCCAGACGGCGCTCGAAGTAATCGAGACGGGCGAGCCGCGCACGATGGAATTCGGGGTCACGAACGAGATGGCGTGGGAGGTGGGGCTGGCCTGCGGAGGCAGGGTGCATCTGTTCATCGAGCCGGTCGCGGGGTAGCCGCCCGGATGCGGGAGAGGGTGGGCAGGGAGGCCGCCGGGTGAAGGCGGCGGTGTTGCGGCGCGTGGTCGAAGCGCAGAGGGCGGGGCGCGACGTGTTGCTGGCGACCTGTTTGACCGACGGTGTGCAGGAACTGATCGAGGCTGGAGAAGCATCCCGGCTGCCGATGCTCGACGGCGCGCTGATCGCCGAGGTGTTGCGCGTCGGCGAGTCGCGGACGCTGGAGACGCCGCAGGGCACCGTTTTTCTGCGTCCCTACATTCGCGCACCACGGATAATCGTCGTGGGCGCGGTCCACATCGCCCAGGCGCTTGTGGCGATCGCGACGCTGGCGGGCTTTCGCGTGACGGTGCTCGATCCGCGGGAGGGCTTCGCCACGGCGAAGCGGTTCCCCGGAGCGGCGCTCCTGCGGCGGTGGCCCGACGAGGCGATGACGACCCTCCTGCCGGACCGGCGCACCGCCGTCGTCGCCCTTACCCACGATCCCAAGATCGACGATCCGGCGCTGGTGGCCGCGCTGGAGAGCGACGCGTTCTACGTCGGCGCGCTGGGGAGCCGCAAGACGCAGGGCGCCAGGCGGGAGCGGCTTGGCGCTCTCGGCTTCACCGACGCCGACCTCGACCGCATCCACGGCCCAATTGGTCTGCCGATCGGGGCGCGCACCCCCGAGGAGATCGCGGTGGCGGTGCTGGCGGAGGTGATCGGTGCGCTGCGTCTGTAGTGTCGGCCCCCTGGGACACGACACCAGGGACTCAGCGTGAGGCAGTGATGCGAGGCGGCGTACCCAGCCGCTCGGCCGCCGTCCCGAGCACGGATTCTACCGCGCAGGCCCGCTCCAGGAGAAGGTAATCGCCACCCGAGGGGCCGATGAGCTGCAGGCCGACGGGGATGCCGTGCTCGTCGAGGCCGGCCGGGAGGCTCACCGCGCACATGTCCAGCATGCTCGCCGGACCGGTGCCGGACAGCATGTCGCGGTTGACCGCGCGGTAGACGTCCAGTTGGGACAGGGCGGAGAGCGGGGGCGGGGTGATGGGGAGGGTGGGAGTGGCGAGCAGATCGATGTTCCGGGCTTCGATCGTGGCGTGAATGCTCTTCGAGAGTCGGCGTCGCGCGCGCAGGACGGCCACGTAGTCCACGGCGCTCACGTCCCGGGCGGACTCCAGCCGCTTGCCCACGGTGGGGTCGAGGATCGGAGTCCACCCGGGAAGATCCCGTTCCAGCGACTCGAAGCGCTCCGGCTGCACCAGTTCGCCCGCCAGGTACCGCTCGCCGGCCTCCTCCAGTTCCGGGGCGTCGACTTCGCAGAGGTGCGCACCCGCCGCCACCAGTTCGTCGAGTGCGCGGCGGACGGCGGCGGCGATGTCGGGTGCGGCGCGATTCCACAGGCCCGAGCGGGGTAGGCCGATCCGGAGGCCGGCGACGGTCGTTGCCGGGTGACCGGGGTCGTCGGCTGGTGCGGCGGTGGCCCCGCTGGCCCCGGCAGCGCGATCCGGTTCGGATGCGTTGCCGGCAAGCACGTCGATCAGCCCGAACACGTAGCGGGAATCTGCAGCCGTGCGCGTCAGGAGCCCGACCGTGTCGAGGGTCGTGCTCAGGGGGACGACACCGCTGGTCGGCCACCGTCCCGTGGTGTGGCGGTGCCCCACTACCCCCGTCGCCGATGCCGGTATCCTGACCGATCCTCCCGTGTCGCTCCCCAGTGCGATGAGGGCCGATCCTTCCCACAGACTCACCCCCGCACCCGCCGAAGAGCCTCCCGGCGCGCGATGTTCGCCAGCGTCCCAGGGGTTCACGGGAGTACCCGTGTTGGGATTCAGGCCGACCCCTCCGAACGCCAGCTCCACCGTATGCGTCTTTCCGACGATCACGGCTCCGAGCTGACGCATGGCGCGGACCAGAAAGCCCTCGCGGCGCCACTCCGCGGGCAGTTCCCGCCTGGTTCCCGCACGGATCGGCAGGCCATCGACGCCGTACAGGTCCTTGACCGAGACGGTGAGTCCGGCGAGCGGTCCGGGATCCTCACCGCGCGCCACCGCCGCGTCGATCGCGCGGGCCTGGGTGCGGGCACCATCCGCGTCGAAGACGATATAGGCACCGAGATCACTCCCGTCGTGGCGACGGATGGCCTCTTCGGCAACGCTCAATGCGGTAGTGCGGCCGCGCCGGACGCGGTCGGCGATCCGCCGGAGGGATTCTGGGTTCATGGACTCGCAGTGGCGATGCAGCGTCGTTGGCGCCGGGGAATCGGAACAGGCGCCCCGCCACGCTGAAGCTGTGGAAGCGCACCGGGAATATCGGGCATGTTCACGCATGTCGCTACGCGTGTCCGTCCGTCGGACGGATCTTCAGCGCGTCCAGGTCTCGAAGAACCCGTCTCCGGTCTCGCGGACTGCCGAACCGCGCAGCCGGCCGGAAAGCACCGCCGTTCCGCGCATCTGGAAGAAGAGGGGATCCGGGTTGCCCGCCGCGACCGGCACCTGCGTGGCCCGCGCGTGGCTGATCGTGACCCGGAGCGCCAGGGAGTCGGCGCCGTTCGTCGCGAGTATCGCAATCGATTCGGGGGCGGCCCACCGCTCGCCGCTCGGACGTTCGACACTCAATCGGCGAATCGGCAGGATGCCCGCGAAGCCGCTGTCGTCCGCCAGGTAGAGAATGCGCGACCCGTTGGCGTCGGTTCCGGTGGATTGCCGGGTCGCGTCTGACAAGGCGACACCTCCGTACAGCACCGAGTAGCCGCCCATGTGCGCGTGCCCCCAGTCCCAGGTGACGCCGGACCATGTGCCCCAGTTGTGGTCGTGGTACGTTCGGGCGCCGTCGAGCGACCGGCACCGGCTCCCCTCGCACACCTGGCCGGTTGCCACCGCATCGAGCAGCGGGACGGTGTAGCCGGATGCGATCTGCTCCGTGCCGATATCGACAGGTGGAAGGTACCGGCGCGAGCGGGCGGTGACCGTCAGGTCGATCCCGAGCGGCGCCCCGCCGGTTTCGGAGGGAATGGTGGCGTGGAGCCTGTAGGCGCCGTCGTCCCGGACGGCCACGCCGGACCCTCCGATCGTGAGGTTCGGCTCCCCCTCCGTGAAGCGGACCTCGGAGGCCGGCACGGTTTCGATGAATGCGCGTTCCGCGGTGCCCGGCTCCACGCGGGTCGCGAGCAGGCGTCCACCCCAGCGACCACCGGGGATTTCGCCGGCGACCATGTAGGTCAGGTAGAGCCATCCCGCGTTCGGGATCAGGACGTTGAAATAGTGCCACTCGGCCCACGTCGAGTCCGACGCGGCCGCGCCCCGGGGCAGGTGGAGCGCGTCCAGCGACCGGTACAGCTGGGCGTCGGACGGATCGCGCCAGCGGAGATCGGCGTCGAGATCCCGCCATGTACCCGCGATCAGCTCCGGTGAGACCGAGAGCTGCTCGGCGAGGGCCGGGATCGTGGCGCCGGCCGAGAGGGCCACCATCCCGGTATCCGCTTCGAGGTACAGCAACTCGTCCATGATCCAGGGCGCGGCCGCGTCGACCCGGTCCCTGAACCGGGTGCTCAGCACGTCGCGGTAGAGCAGGGACGCCTGTTCGATGGTGAAGAACATCGAGCTGACACCCCCGGTCTTGAGTGTCTCCAGGTCGATCCCCGCCGGGAGGACGACAAGGTCGCCGCCGCCCACGAGTTCCTTGTCCCTTGCCTGGTCCTCGAGCGCGCCGCCCACCGAGAGCAGGACGATCGTAACGCCGACGCCGAGGGCGTAGCCGGCCAGAAGCAGGACACCGCGCCCGGGGCGCTGGCGGAACGAGGCCCAGACGAGTCGCGCGATCACCCTTCGATCCGTCCGTCGACGACCTCGATGCGGCGGCGGGCCCCCTCCGCGAACTCCAGGTCGTGGGTGGCGACCACGAGCGTTGTGCCCGTGGCGTTGAGATCGCGAAAGAGGCCCAGCACGCGCCGCGAGGAGGCACGGTCGAGTTCGCCTGTGGGCTCGTCCGCCAGTACCAGCGCGGGTTGGTTGACGAGGGCGCGGGCAATCGCAACCCGCTGAAGCTGGCCTCCGGAGAGTTCGGAAGGACGATGTCGCAGGCGATCCGCGAGCCCCACGCGTTCGAGCACCGCGGCGGCACGCTCTCGGCGCTCCCCGCGCCTCACCCGCGCCGCGGCCAGCGGCAGCTCCACGTTCTCGAGCGCGGTGAGCATGGGCAACAGATGGAAGCGCTGGAACACGAGGCCGACTTCGCGGAGCCGCAGTGCGGCGCGCGCCTCCACCGTCATCTCCGCCAGGTTCCGGCCCAGAAACCGCACCTCACCCGCCGTGGCTACATCCACACCCCCAAGCAGGTGCAGCAGGGTCGACTTGCCCGATCCGCTCGGGCCGGTCACCGCGAGAAAATCGCCCTGTTCCACGGCAACCGAGATGCCCCGGAGCGCCCGCACGACCGTCGGACCCTGACGGTATTCGCGCGTGGCATCGCGCACGACGACGACCGTTCCCCGGCTCACGGCTCTTCCCGGTGCAGCAGCGTCGTTACCTCAAGCCGCGTTGCGCGCAATGCGGGCAGAAGTCCGGCGACCACGCCGGCGGCGACCACCAGGCCGTACGCGGCGGCCAGGGTCCCGGGACTCAGCACGAAGAAGCGCACGGTGGCGGGGAGCCCCGGGAAGTCCGCGAGAATCGACTCGAGGTAGTGCGCGACCGCGATCGAAAGCGCGATACCCAGCCCGCCACCGACACCGCACAGAACGGCGCTCTCGGCCGTCAGGTCGCCGACGATTCTCCGTCTCGACACGCCAATGGCGCGCAGTGCGGCGATGACTCCCAGCTGATCGCTCACGGATACGGCGCTGATCGTCCCGATGAGGAGCGAGGCCACCAGCAGGCTGACGCTGGCGAGGATCGCGGCCAGTTGCCGGAAGTACGAGAGCCGCTCGTCGACCTGCTCGGCGATGCCCGCCAGCGTCACCACCTCGACGCGGTCGGTCGCCGCCGTGATGGCCTCGCGGACGGAACCGGGGGCGTGGCCCTCCCGCAAGCGGATCATGGCGAACGAGGCCTGGTCCGTACGCGCCGAGAGCGCCTGGAGGTCGGCCAGTGGAAGGGCCACGGGCATGTCCCTCCGGGTGGCGAAGATGAACTCGGCCGTTCCGGAAACCACCGCGGTCGCGTCGCCTCCCCATGTGCCGAATCGGCTGCTGACACCGAGACGGAGACGGTCACCGGGGCGCGTGTCGAGGAGCGCGGCCAGCGCGGGGTCGATCAGGATTTCCCCGTCGCCGGGCGAGCGGCCCGCGAGCAGGGTGTAGAGACCTTCCTCGTCCGTATCCAGTCCCAGAGCCAGCGTCTGCCGCGAGGCGCGCAGTCCAGGCGACTCGTCGCCGTCGGCCATGATGGTCAGCGTCTGCGCCAGCACCGGGACCAGGTCCTGCACTCCGGCCACGGACTCCACCGTGTCACGAAGTCCCCCGATCCCCCGGATCGTGGCTTCCGTGTCGAAAGGCAGCGTCCCCCTGGGAGACAGGCGCAGCTCGTATCCCACGGATTCGAGAACCTCACTGAAGCTCCGTTGGATGCCGCCTCCCAGCATCAGCATGTCCGAGAGCATGGCGGTGGCCACGGTCACGCCGCCCAGGGTGAGCAAGGTGCGCAGCGGCCGAAGCCGGAGTTCGCGGATCGAGTTGAGGGCCAGCATCGTCACTCGGGGCCGTCGCCGCTCCGTGACGCATCGGGCGCGAACAACGCCGGCATGGACGGCTACGCTCCCAGCTGTTCGAGCGGGTCGGACGCGAACATTCGGAGACCCGCGACCACGCCCGCGGCCATTCCGAGCACCACGGCCAGCACGAGCGCCTGCACGACCATTTCACCCGTGACCACCGAGAACACCAGCGTCGTGTCGTAGGCGCGCTGGTAGTACGCGTTCACGACCGCCGACCCGGCGAAGCCCACACCCAGCCCGGCCCCTCCGCCGAGGGCGGACAGGAGCGCGGCCTCGGCAACCGTCCACCCCAGCAGAATCCGGCGCGGAATGCCCGCCAGGCGCGCCGCGGCCACAACGGTGCGCCTTTCCTGCACCTTGAGAACCATGATGCACGCCAGGAAGACCCCTCCCGCGACCAGCGTGATTCCGGCGATGGCCCGATGGAAACGGCTCACTACGCGAAAGGTCGCCGACGCCCGGTCGGTGACCTCGCTCGTGAGGAACACCTGCGTGCCGACCAGAAGCGGTTCCAGTTCGCCGGCGACAACCGCGGGATCGACTCCGCGACGAAGCTGTACCGTGAAGTAGTCCACATCGCCGGTGCGTCCGGCCAGCGTCTGGAGGTGAGGAAGGTGAAGCAGGACGCGGGGACGCGTGCCAATGAGCCGAGAGGGATCCGGTGGCGGCTCGAACAGACCCGCGACCCGGGCCGGGCACGGATTCACATCGGGCCGGGCGCGGACGAGGACCGTGGACCCGGTGCCGAGACCCGCTCGCGCCGCGTACGGCCGCTCGACGAGCATTTCGAGTTCAGCGGGACAAACGATTTCCTGCGCGCTTGCCTCTGCGACGAACGCGCATGCGCCAGCGACGATCCCCGCCGCCAGCGCGAGGACCACACCGGGCCGGAACAACCGGCCTACCGACTGCTGCCTGTTGCCGTCATTCCGTCGGGGAAGATCTGGTTCCACGCCGTCAGGAACCGCTTCATCTCCTCTTCCGTACCGATCGAGACGCGCAGGTAGTCCAGCATCGGCGGGAAGTCGCGGCCGACCGCCACGTCATGCTTGCGGAACTCGGCGCGGACCTCCGAAGCGGGCCGGCCGGTGTGCACCATGAAGAAATTGGTCTCGGAGGGAATGACCTCGAAGCCCTGGCCCCGGAGTTCATTCGCCGTGGCCTCGCGGAGCGAGATGGTCGTGTCCCTGACCCAGGCTTCGGACTCGTGGTCCTCGAGCGCGGCCACGCCCCCCCACTTGACGAGCGCGTTCACGCTGCCGGTGCTGTACACCCGCATCTCGTCGATCATCTCCTCGGGAGCGATTCCGTAACCGAGCCGGAGCCCCGCCATCCCGTAGATCTTCGAGAAGGTCCGGGTGACGAGCACCTTGCGGCCCTCCTTGATGTAGGGGACGGCCGTCGCGTAGGACGGATCCTGGACGAAGTGGTGGTAGGCCTCGTCGATCAGCACCGGAATATCCTCCGGGATGCCGTCGAGAAGTCGCCGGATGTCGTCGTCGCTCACGACCACCCCGGTCGGGTTGTTGGGGTTGCAGACGTAGACCATGCCGACATCGCGGTAGTTGCGCCTCGTGACCTTGATGAGGTCGTCGATATCCTGGGTGTGATCGCCGAGAAGCGGGCGGATGATCGCGTCGGCGTCGATCCCCGCCGCGGCACGATAGACCGTCAGGAACGTGGGCTCGACGCCAACGACCTTCTCGTCATGTTTCAGAAACGCGAGTCCGGCCACCTTGAGCGTCTCCCCCGACCCCGCGTTCATCATGATGTTCCGCGTCCCGACGCCATGGTGGTCCGCGATCTTCTCGAGGATGTCGCCGTCCGGATAGCCGTACCGGTTCGAGTATTTCCAGGCGGCATTCATGGACGCCATCATCTTGTCGGACGGACCGTAGGGATTCTCGTTCGAAGAGAGCTTCGCGAGGTCGTCGTAGGGATCGCGCGGCTCAAGCCCCGGAGGCGGCGGCCGGATTCCGGCGCCGAGTGCCGTGGCGGGCCGCAGGCCGAGGGCTCCCAGGGCCGCTGCGGCGCTGCCCATGAAATGTCGGCGAGAAAACCTGGTGTTCATGCTCTACTCTCCTCGATCGAACCGGTGACCGGCCCGTTGGCCGGTGCCTGTGAAACTGCGACGAACCAAGCGCCCGCGGGTGCATTTTAGGGGGGGACGGTACAGCGCGCCAGTAATCGGGCCCGGAAACACTTGGCGTCAAACGTCATTGCCACGTCCGCCATTTACGCCTATTTTGCCGCGATGGTCGGCTTATACTGCAAGAAGACGGAGACGAGGTGGCGGCTGAGGCAGGCGCTGGCCGACGCCGATTGCAGCGCGACGGACCGTCGGAAGACGTTTCAGGATCTCCTGCTCGGCGGGGTGAGCGTTGCCGTCGTGGCCCTGGAGCAGTTTTCCCACGACGATATCCGGTGGCTGCGAACGTTGTCCGCCCGGGGAGGACCCGCAGGGCCCTCGTTTCTCGTGGTCGTGCCGGTATCCCTGGAATGGGTGCGGTGGATGCGCTCGCCCGGCGACAACGAGTTCCAGATCGTCTGGGCCGAGGAGGCGCATGAGCGATTGATGCGCGTGGTCGCCCGAATCGACCCGTGGCACCAGGATCCCATGCGCCTTCTGGGCCGACGATTGCTCGCGAACCAAGTGCTTCACAGCTCGCTCGTAAAGGTGGTCCAACGGGTCTGCAGGACCGAGGCCGATGACGGGTCGCTGCTTCCGGTTACAAGCGTCGGCGAGTTGGCCGAGCACACCAGCATGAACCCGAGAGCTCTGCGGCGCTATTGGAACACGGAATCGCCGGTGCAGTGCACTCTGAAGGAACTCCTCAGCTGGGCGATTCTCCTCTGGGCACTGCGCGAGCGGCGGCTGGCCAAGTGGGACTCCGTTGCTCAGAGGCTGGGCTTGCGCCGACGCACGCTGGAACGATACAGCGCCCGTTTCCTGGACTGCACCCTGGTGGTGGCTGGACAGGATCCGCGGCGGGTCATCCGATCCTTCAGGGAATGGGCGTCAGCGGCCGTGATGCTGCCGGCCGCAGAGAATACGGAGCCGGGCGAACCGATATTCGTCCCCGCGGGATCGAACGGGCAGGTCGCGAGCGAGAGCGGGCCAGCGGTTCCCATGGTATCGTGGCCGGCGCCCCCGGGCTTCGTGCTTCCGCGGCAGGAGAAACAGGAGTTCATCGTCTTCAGCCAGCAACGGCCGCGACAACTCCACCCCTGGCGTTCGCTTCCGATGGCCTGACCGGGCCGGGAGAGCTACATGCGGCCGCTCAGCGCATCGGCCAGCTGCGCCAGACTGTCGAGGTTGTGCACAGGCCGGTGTTCATGCACCTCCGGTAGCAGAGCGCGGATGCCCGCGGCTCTGGGAGCGAAGTCCCGGTAGCGCAACAGAGGATTGAGCCAGACCAGTCTTCGGCAGGATTTGCGCAGGCGTCGTGCGTGTAGCCGAATACCTGCCCCGCCGTCCCGATCCAGTCCGTCGGTTACCAGCAGCACGACGGCCCCCTGCGCGAGGAGCCGGCGGGACCAGTTCAGGTTGAATGCGCCCAGGGCGGCTCCGATCCGCGTGCCGCCGTACCAGTCGGTGACGGTATCCCCGACGCGATCGAGCGCGCGGTCCACGTCGCGGTCCTTCAGGAGTCGCGTGATGTTGGTCAGGCGTGTGCCGAATACGAACGTATGCACGCGGTCGGCGGCGTTTGTGAGCGAGTGGAAGAAGTGGAGCAGAATCCTCGAATACGCCTCCATCGATCCCGAAATGTCGCACAGCGTCACCAGCACGGGACGTCGTGTCGCCATCGATCGGCGCTGGATCGGCAGCGGATTGCCGCCGGTGCGCACTGTCGTCCGCAGGGTGCGACGCAAGTCGATCAGACGTCCCCTCGGATCGGGACGGTGCCGGCGCGTGCGCACGGGCCGCAGGTCGAGTTCGAGCCTGCGCATCGCTTCCCGGGCTTGCCGTGTCTCGGCGGGCGTCATCTCCTCGAAGTCCTTGGTGCGGGACACCTCGTCGGGCGAGAACGCCATCCGCACCGCAATCTGCTCGGCCGGATCGCGTTCGAGCTCGCCGGAGGGCCGGTCCGTGGCCTCGTGTTCGGGGGCCAACCGGGCCGGCGCCTTGCTCGTCTGCTCTTCGGCCGGGATCTGCGAGCGCGACAACAGCGCGGCCAGCGCCTCGTCCGCCCCGAACGGGTCCCGCCAGAAGAGCCGGAATGCGCTCTCGAAGATGTGACGGTGCTCGTGACGCGAGACGAGTGCGCCGTGCAGCGCCCAGAAGAACTGCTGCCTGCTGGTGATGTCCACGGCGGCGAGCGCACGCGCGGCGGTGATCGTGTGACCGGGTCCCACGGGCAGCCCGGCCGCGCGCAGGAGACGCACGAAGTGCGCGACGTTTTCGGGGAGGCGGCCGGGGTGGGTGCGCGTGCCGGTCATGCTCAATCAATACGGCGCAACGTCGCCGCAGTCGATCCTTTCGCTTGCCCACTCATCCACTGCGGTCCTAACGTGCCCGACATTCCGCCTTCCCCTCCACGGTTGGAGTCCCGTGATGAAACCGATCGCCCTCCGGCATCCTGTTCGCCACTTCGCGTGTGCATTCTGCGTCGCGATTCCGAGTATTCTGAGTGCGGGACCGATCCTGGCACAGACCACGGAGCTGCAGCGTGGCCGCACTCTCTCGGAAACCATCTCCGCAGGCGACACCGCCCGCTACACGATCGACGCGGACGCAAACGAGTTCCTGCTCGGCGAAGTGAACCAGATTTCCATCGACGTCACGATCCGC
>LXNJ01000312.1_pt1 | contig 35474 bp, 29 predicted proteins | sample 809081 | NCBI WGS metagenome assembly LXNJ01 (sample SAMN04870510, study PRJNA318959) | sponge metagenome | biome: sponge; feature: marine sponge reef; material: water | host: Petrosia ficiformis | place: Greece: Milos, Mediterranean Sea | collected 2013-05-29 | depth 5-7 m | reverse complement strand
TCGGCGGTGTCCCGCCGTTCGGCCACGCCCGCAGGCTCGACACCTTCTGTGACCGGCGACTGCTGGACTTCGACGTGGTGTGGGCGGCGGCCGGCTCGCCCTTCGCCTGCTTCCCGGTCGCTCCCGCCGAGTTGGCGCGGCTGGCAGCGGCTTCCATCGTCGACATCGCCGCTGTGACGGTGAGTGGGCGCACCCCTTCGTAGACTCAGCGAAGACATGGCGATCATCGGCAAGCTCCTGCGCACGGGCGAGGGGCAGAAAATCAAGGCCCTGCAGGGTCTCGTTCCCCATATCGGCGACCTGGAACCGGAGATGCAGGCGCTGAGCGACGAGGAGTTGCAGGCCCGCACGCCCGCGCTCCGCGAGCGGCTCGCCAACGGCGCCGACCTCAACGACATCCTGGCGGAGGCGTTCGCCGTTGTCCGCGAGGCGTCGTGGCGCGTCATCGGGCAGCGTCACTACGACGTGCAGCTCATGGGTGGCGCGGCGCTGCACCTCGGGTGGGTGGCCGAGATGCGCACCGGCGAGGGCAAGACGCTGGTCTCCACCCTGCCGGTGTATCTCAACGGCCTCAGTGGCGACGGCGTCCACGTCGTCACCGTCAACGACTACCTGGCGAGCCGCGACGCCGACTGGATGGGGCAGATCCACCGCTGGCTGGGGCTGAGCCTCGGCCTGGTGGTCCCCGGGGTGCGCGATCAGGACTACAAGCGGGCGCAGTACGCCTGCGACATCACCTACGGCACCAACAACGAGTTCGGGTTCGACTACCTGCGCGACAACATGGCCCTCTCGGCCGCCGAGCAGGTGCAGCGGGGTCATCGCTACTGCATCGTGGACGAGATCGACTCGATCCTCATCGACGAGGCCCGCACACCGCTCATCATCAGCGGGCAGGTGGCCGAGGCCGCCAACACCTACTACCGCTTCGCCTCCATCGTCCGGCGGCTCGAGCGCGACGAGCACTACGAGGTGGACGAGGAGAAGCGGACGGTGGCACCCACCGAGGAGGGGGTCGGTGCCGTGGAGCGGGCGCTGGGGGTCGAGAACCTCTACGACTCGGTCCAGGTCAGCTACGTGCACCACCTCGGCGCGGCCCTGCGCGCCAAGGAGCTATACCGGCGCGACAAGGAGTACATCCTGAAGGACGGCGAGGTGAAGATCGTCGACGAGTTCACGGGGCGCATCCTGGACGGCCGGCGCTGGTCCGACGGCCTGCACCAGGCGATCGAGGCCAAGGAGGGCACCAAGATCCAGGAGGAGAACCAGACCCTCGCCACGATCACGCTGCAGAACTACTTCCGGCTCTACGAGAAGCTCGCCGGCATGACCGGTACGGCCCAGACCGAGGCCAACGAGCTCTTCAGCACCTACAACCTGCACGTGGTGTCGATCCCGACGCACAAGCCCATGGTCCGCGCCGACCAGCCCGATCTGGTGTTCCGCACCGAGGACGCCAAGTTCGAGGCCATCGTGGATGACATCGCCGAGCGAGTGGAGCGCGGCCAGCCGGTGCTGGTGGGCACCATCTCGGTGGAGAAGTCCGAGAAGCTCGCGAGCCACCTCACTCGCCGGGGTATCGGGCACGAGGTGCTGAACGCCAAACAGCACGCCCGCGAGGCCGAGATCATCGCCCAGGCCGGTCGCCTCAGTCGGGTGACGGTTGCCACCAACATGGCCGGACGCGGCGTCGACATCATTCTCGGCGGGAACCCCGAGGCGCTTGCCCGGAGGGACCTGCTGGCCGACGGCTACGACCCCGGTTCCAAAGAGTACCGGAGGGCCTATCCGAAGCTCCTGGAGCGCCACTCGGAGCAGTGCAGCACCGAGGGCGAGGTGATCAAGGAACTCGGGGGCGTCTACGTGATGGGGACCGAGCGCCACGAGAGCCGGCGCATCGACAACCAGCTCCGGGGTCGCTCGGGCCGCCAGGGCGACCCCGGCGAGAGCCGCTTCTACCTCTCCCTCGAAGACGAGCTCATGCGCATCTTCGCCACGGGCGCCATGGACTGGGTCATGTCCCGCTCGATGGAGGACGGCGTGCCCATCGAGTCCAAGATGGTGACCAAGTCCGTGGAGCGGGCCCAGACCACCGTCGAGCAGCGCAATGCCGAGACCCGCAAGAACGTGCTCCGCTACGACGAGGTGATGAACAATCAGCGCCGGGTCATCTACGAGCTGCGCGGCCAGATCCTGGCCGGGGCGGAGCTGCGCGAGCAGGCCCTCGAGCACCTGCGCGATGAGGTGGAGGCGATCGCCGCCGATCTGCCCGAGGACGATCCGTGGGACCACCGGAGCATCCTCACCACCGTCGGCAACCTGTGGCCCAGCGACCTGACGCCCGAGGACATCGCCGGGGAGCGGACGCCCGAGGAGCTCAGCGAGCGCCTGCTTGACGATGCCACCGCTCTCTACGCCCGGCGCGAGTCCGAGATCGGCGCGGAGGTGATGCGGGGCCTGGAACGCCAGGTGATGCTGCGTGTCATCGACCAGCACTGGCGCACGCATCTCTACGAGATGGACTACCTCAAGGAGGGCATCCATCTGCGTGCGGCGGGCCAGAAGGATCCGCTGAGCGAGTGGCAGCGTGAGGGGTTCGAGATGTTCGGCGACCTCATGAAGCGCATCAGGCGGGACTTCGTGCGCATGATCACGCACATCCAGGTGGTGAAGCCGGAGCGCGAGCAGGCGTCGGTGACCCGGAACGTCACCTACTCGGGCCCGACCGATCCCTCCGAGGCGCCCAGTGCGCTGGCACAGGCTGCCGCGGCAGCCGCCGGGGTGCCGCTCGCGGGATCCAAGACCGCGCCCGCAGCCGCCTCGGCGGGGCGGTCGGCCACCGGTACCGCCACGCTGGTCCGCAGCGCCGCGGAGAAGACCGGCCGCAACGCGCCGTGTCCGTGCGGTTCGGGCAAGAAGTACAAGCTCTGCTGCGGTCGCTGAGCGACCCGAGGCCAGCTCCATGCACCGCGTGCCGATCGTGAGTCCCGCCCCTGGCAACAGGCCGGTGAGGCGCCCGTGAAGGAGGACTTCACCGAGGCTCTTGCCGGACTCCGACGCCGTCTCGAGCAGTCGGAGCACTACCTGGGGCTCGCCGGGCTGCGCAGTCGCCGGCCCGCGCTGGAGGCCGAGGCGGCGCGCCCGGAGCTCTGGGACGATCCCGAGCGGGCGCGCCGGGTGGCCCAGGAGCTGGCGGCGGTGAACGACGACATCGCCGGCTTCGAGCGCCTCCAGGCCCGCCTCGAGGACGCGGAGACGCTCTGGCAGCTGGCCACCGAACTCGAGGACGACTCGGTCCTCGCCGAGATCGTCGAGGCCATCGACTCCCTGCGGGTGGACTTCGACGGCCTCGAGCTGCGCTCGCTCCTCGCCGGCACCTACGACGAGCGGGATGCGGTCTGCCACATCCAGTCCGGCGAGGGGGGTACCGACTCCCAGGACTGGGCCTCGCTGCTGCTGCGCATGTACGGCCGCTGGGCGGAGCGCCGGGGCTTCAGCTTCGAGGTGGAGTCGGTGACCGAGGGCAAGGAGGCCGGGATCACCTCGGCGGAGTTCACCGTCAAGGGGCGCCACGCCTACGGCCTGTTGCGCAGCGAGCACGGCATCCACCGGCTCGTGCGTGTCTCGCCGTTCAACAAGGAGGGCAAGCGCCAGACGGCGTTCAGCTCGGTGAAGGTCGTGCCGTTCTTCCCCGAGATGGCCAAGGAGATCGAGATCGACGAGGGCGACCTGCGTATCGACACCTACCGTTCCTCGGGCGCCGGCGGCCAGCACGTCAACGTCACCGATTCGGCGGTGCGCATCACCCACCTGCCGACCGGCACGGTCACCTCCAGCCAGGCCCAGCGCAGCCAGCACCAGAACCGGGAACGCGCCATGCAGATGCTGGCCGCCAAGCTTCTGGACCTCGAGCGCCAGAAACGCACCGACGAGGTGGCGGAGATCGCCGGCGCGGCGCAGCGGATGGGCTTCGGAAGCCAGATCCGCTCCTACGTCCTCTACCCGTACCAGATGGTGAAGGACCTGCGCACCGAACACTCCACGTCGAACACCGAGGCCGTCCTGGACGGCGACATCGACGATTTCGTGGCCGCCTACCTGCGCTGGCACCGCGCCCAGGAGATCTCCGCCGGCTCCTGAGCGCCGGGCGTACCTCCGGCAGACGCGGAAGGGCGGGCCTGGCGGCCCGCCCTTCGTTCGTTGTGTCGGTTCAGTGTGGCGGGTCCGTGCCCGCCGGATTCTTGCCTAGGCGGCGTCGCGGGCGGCGGTCAGCCACTCGTCCACCTGTGGCCGGTTGCCCGCGATCCATTCGGCGGCGTGACGTCGCACGTCTGCTGGCGTGTCCTCACCATTGTCGTAGCGCAGGTTCTGCTTGGTGACGTCAACCACGTTGATCGTCACCAGCTCGAACAACGCCCTAGCAGCCGGGTTGGCATCCAGGAACGCCGAATTCGCCACGACCTGGATGTTGGCAGCCGGCCAGCCTGTGTAGCAGGGGTCGCCGGTGCAGTACTCGGGGCCGAGGGCCGCGGGCGGCAGGTGGTCGTAGTCGAACCCGTCCTCGGTCGATCCGTCGAGGACATTGTCGGCGGTACCCACCGAGAGCCACTTGACGTTGTCACCCGGAATCAACTGGGCGAGGTACCCGCTGGGAGACCAGGAGTAGGCGATCACCGGATCGCCGTCCGCGACGCGGCCCAAGGCATCGGCGAACATGGCCGAGTAGCCGGCGTGAACGGCTTCGAGGTTGTCCCAGCCGTTGAACTCGAACGTCTGCGCGGCGATCAGAGCGCAGTTCCACCCGTCCGGGCACGAGTAGATCTGGACGACGCCGTCCCCGGGTTCGTTGTCGGTGGCGTCATAGAGCGCAACGAGTTCGGGGTCGTCGTTGATCTGGCCGAGGCTGACGATGCCGTACTCCTCGACAACGGACTTGTTGGTCAGGAACCCTTCGAGACCGGCCCCTGCCATCAGCAGGCCGACTTCCTCGATGTGGTCCCCGATCAGTGAGCCGTCGGAGAGTTCGTCGTCCCAGAAGTTGATGTGGTTCGGCAGCCAGGCGTGGGCCCAGAAGTCCACCTCTCCTTCGGCGGCGGAGACGTAGAAGACTTCATTTGCCAACTCGGCGTCCGCCGGTTCGCTTACCTCGTAGCCGAGTTCCTCGAGCAGGTCGTGGAAGATTGCTGCGAAGAAGTACTCCGTCGACCAGCCGGCACGGGCCTGGGTAACCGACACGCCCGCCCCCGGGCTTGTGTACGCCTCCTCTGCCGCTATCTCTCCAAGTTCGGCTTGGGCGGCGGCGGCTTCGGTTTGGGCGGCAGCTGCATCCGCCTGGGCGGCGGCGGCCTCTGCCTGGGCGGCGGCGGCCTCCTGTTGGGCGGCGGCGGCCTCCTGTTGGGCGGCGGCTGCCTCTGCCTGGGCGGATTCGGCCTCCTGTTGGGCGGCGGCTGCTTGAGCGCTGGCAGACTCTGCCGCAGCTTGCGCGTCGGCGAGAGCCGCCTCGGCCTCGGCGATGGCCTCGGCGCTGCCGGAGGCGGTCGCCTGAGCCAGTTCGGCGGCGGCCTGAGCCTCGGTGGCGGCTGCAGCTGCCGCGTCCGCTGCGGCCGCAGCAGCATCCGCTGTCGCCCCGGCTGCGGATGCCCCTGCCTCCGCCGCTCCTGCTCTGGCATCCGCTGCGTCGGCACCTGCCTGGGCGCCCTGCGCGGCGGCCATTGCCGCGGAAGCCTCGCTCGAGGCGGCCGCGGCGGCGTCCTGCGCGACGGTGTCCTCGGCCGCGCAAGCCGCGGCGAGCAGCGCGAGAGTCGCGGCGAGCGCGACCCCGGCTGAAGTCCATTTCTTGCTGAAAGGTGTCATGGTGAGATCTCCCCGTGAACGACGTTGTCCGGAATCAGGTCCATCGTCGTGGACCCCCTAATGAGGGTGAGACTAGTCGGCGCTCCGCGCCGAAAGGTACGCGCCCCCGGATTGATCGGGATCGGCCTTGCCTCCGTTCCCGTTATCGATCTCGACATACACCTCTGCGCGGTGGAACTCGCTGAGCACGCCGCGCGTGCTGGCGAGCAGGGTTAGTCCGGCCGCGAGGCACAAGAACGCCCCCGCGCCGGTGACGAGTTTGGCGTCGGCGACTCGTGTGAGCGTTCCGATCCAGTCGAAGGCGATCATGATCAGACCCACGGCTGCGCCGGCGGTGGCCGTGCTCCAGATCCACTTGCGCCGCTCGTCGTGCCCGAACAGCCCTGAGGCAAGCAGCCCGAAGGCCGCGCCCGCGGCGGCGACGATGAGAGCGAGGTAGCCGAACCGGGGTCCGCGAGAAGTGAATCCATCGGTGACAACCTTCTCGGTGCGTTCCGCCTCGTTGATGAGAGCGGTCATCTTCAGTCTTGCCTCGGTACTGCCCTCCCCGCCCTCCGCAATCTGGCGCTCGAGTTCTTCTATCTCCGCGGCCAACTCGGGAGTGATGACCGATTCCGCCCGCTCGTCGAAGGTCCATCCGGAGAATCCGGCGATGACCACGACCGCGGCGGATGCGGCGATCGCCACGATCCGGCCGGTCGCCACCGTCCTGACCAGCGGGCGCCTGGATGTGAAGGGGGCGACCCGGATCCACAACGTGGCACCCACTGCAGCGACGGCCGCACCGATCAGCGCCAACCAGGCTCCGATGCCGTCGCTGTAGGCGGCGTTGCCAGCATGGGGGGTGGCCCAGAGATAGGCACCGGCCGAGACGAGCCCGCCGAGCGCGAACACCAGAGCGCCGTCGGCGCCGAGCCAGCGGGCACCCCAACCCGGCTTCCGGAGCGTCACCAGTGCAGCTGCGGCCACCAGCAGGCTGAAGCCCAGAACGGTGTATCCGTAGACCGAGCCACCCTCCGCCGCCAGGCCGTTGAAGCTGCGCCCGGCGAGGCTCTGATCGACGAACCGGCCATATCCCGAGATCAGGCCCGAGTCGGAGCCCCAGGTCAAGAACACCGAGACCACGCCGAGCGCGCCTCCCGCCAGAGCCAGCGTTGCGCTGCGGCGCTCGGCTGTGCCGGCAGGTGCGGGCTTGGCCTCCGTTGCAGCCACCGCTCCGATGGTCGCCGCCTCGGGCATCAGTGCCTCGGGGTTGAGGCGATGCCTCCAGGCCTTGCGAATCCTCGTCAGCAGGTACTCCCCGTCGCTGGCCTCGGTCTGTGAGATTCGGTCGAGAACCACTGCCACGATGAACAGCGCCAGACCGGAGGATGCCGCTTGCGCGGTCTCGAGGTTCTGCACCGCCTGGAACACGGGTCGCCCGAGGCCACCGGAGGCCATGATGGCGGCGATGCCGAGCATGGAGATCGACAGCAGCAGCGTCTGGTTGAGCCCGGTCATGATCGCGGGACGGGCCAACGGGAGCTGGACGTCGCGCAGCACGCGGCCCTCCGAGGCGCCGTAGGCGCGGCTGGCCTCCACCACGTCGGCCGGCACCTGGCGGATGCCGAGGTTGGTGAGACGGATGAGCGGGGGCAGGGCGAAGACCATCGTTACCATCGTGGCCGGCTCCGGGCCGATGCCGAAGAAGAAGATGATCGGCAGCATGTAGATGAACGGGTGGACCACCTGCATGGCGTCGAGCACCGGCCGGACCACGTTCCAAGCCCCGTCGAAGCGACCACACAGGATGCCCAGCGGGATCCCGATGACGGCGCAGAGCACCACGGCGACGATGATGATGCCGAGTGTGATCACCGTCTCCTTCCAGTACTCCGTGCCGAGGATGCCGCACAGGGCGAGGGACAGACCCACCGTGACGCCAACGCTGAATTTGCGGGTCAACGTGCCGATGACCAGGAACACCAAGCACACGGCGATCCAGGGCATGTCGGCGATCTCCCACCAGGGATGGTGCCCCGGCCCGTTCACGAAGTTGCGGAACAGGAACGTGAACGGCCACTCGATCACGTCCAGGACAGGGGCGAGGTTCTGGTCGATCCAGCTGACCATCTGCGTGATCCACGCCCCGAACGGGACGTCCCACTGGTCCAGGACGGCGTTGTCACCGACGCCCGGGTTCGTGGCCTGGGCGAGGATGCTCACATGTACACCTCTCGCTCGAACTTCTCCGAGAGGCTCTCCACACGCCCCATCTCCTCCATGATGAGACGGGGATCGAGGTTACCGAGCAGGGCTCCGGAGTCGTCGCAGGCCGCGATCGGCAGCCCCCTTCCCGCCAGTGCGTACACCTCGTTGAGGGAGTTCTCGCAGGAGCAGGTGGCGAAGTCGGTGCGCAGTGCTGCGGCGACATCGGTTGCACCCTCACTCGCCGCGCGCACCGCGTCGGCGACGGTCAGGACGGCTGTCGGCGCACCTCGCCGGTCGATCACGAAGGCGCCCGCTCTGTCGCCGAGCGCCGCCAACGCCGATTCCAACGTCATGTCGGCGGTCACGGGCGCCGGCGGGAGCATCACCTCGCTCACCAGGATCACGCGGCCCTGATCCACGTCCTGCACGAACTCGGCGACGTATCCGGTGGCGGGCTCGGTCAGGATCTCCGTGGGCGTGCCGACCTGGACGACGGCGCCGTCCTTCATGATGCACACACGGTCGCCGATGCGCAGCGCCTCGTTGAGGTCGTGGGTGATGAACAGGATCGTCTTCTGGAGTTCGCTCTGGATTTCCAGCATCTCGTCCTGCATCTGGCGGCGGATGAGGGGGTCCAAGGCGCTGAAGGCCTCGTCCATGAGCAGGATCTCGGGGTCGGAGGCAAGGGCGCGGGCCAGGCCGACCCGTTGCTGCATGCCGCCGGAGAGCTCCGAGGGCATGTTGTAGGCGTACGGGCCGAGCCCCACCAGCGACAAGGCTCGCATAGACGCCGCGTGTCGCTCGTCGCGGGCGACGCGCTGCACCTTCAGGCCGTATCCCACATTGTCGATGACGTTGCGGTGCGGGAAGAGCGCGAAGTGCTGGAACACCATGCCCATGTGTGTCCGCCGGAAGGCCTGCAACTCGGCGCCCTCGAGCGCCTGCACGTCGGTGCCGTTGACGGCCACCGAGCCGGCAGTGATGTCGATGAGCTTGTTGACCGTGCGCATGGCCGTGGACTTGCCGGAACCCGAGAGCCCCATCACCACGAACACTTCGCCCTTGTGCACGGAGAACGAGACGTCGTCGAGCCCCACCACGTGGCCGGTCTCGGCCTGCACCTCGTCCTTGGACATGCCCGAGCGCAGCAGATCGAAGGCCCGCCCGCGGGGCTGGGGTCCGAAAATCTTGTAGACCCCGTCGAGGATGATGACTTCGTCGCCGTTTTGGGACATGGTTACACGTTCTCGGCTCAAGCCCGGCGGTTCCGGGTTGGGCACGGCGGCATGCTAACCCAGGCGGCCTCGCCGTGTCGGCGCGAGACGGGTTCCGCTGCCCTTCGCACGGGTTCCGCTGCCCTTCGCACGGGTTCCGCTGCCCTTCGCAGGGGCGGTGGTAGCGTGATCTGGCCGGTGCGGACCCGGCGCATCAGGAGTCGGACAAGGTTGGGCGAAGTGCGGACGGCCGGCGTCACATGATCGAGTTGGACCAGGTCACGAAGATCTACAAGGGCGAGGTGCTCGCCCTGTACAGCGTCTCCTGCAAGATCGCCAAGGGCGACTTCGTGTTCCTCGTGGGGCCCTCGGGATCGGGCAAGTCCACGTTCCTCAAGCTGCTGAACCGCCAGGAGCAGCCCGATCAGGGTTCGGTGTGGATCGCCGGCAAGGAGGTCGGGTCGCTGCCGCGCGCCAGCGTCCCGAAGCTGCGCCGGCTGGTGGGCTGCATCTTCCAGGACTTCAAGCTGCTGCCCAACAAGACCGTCCACGAGAACGTGGCCTTCGCGCTCGAGGTGACCGGGCGCTCCCGCCAGCAGGTCCGCACGCAGGTTCCGTCCCTCCTGGAACTGGTGGGGCTGTCGAAGAAGACCCACAGCTACCCGCACGAACTCTCCGGCGGCGAGCAACAGCGCGTCTCCATCGCCCGGGCCTTCGTCAACCGCCCGCCGATCCTGCTGGCCGACGAGCCCACGGGGAACCTCGACAGTGACACCTCCAACGGCATCATGCGGCTGCTCGCCGAGATCAACAAGCGCGGCACGACGGTGGTCATGGCCACCCACGACCAGCACATCGTCAACGCGGCTCGCCGGCGGGTGCTGCGACTGGACCGGGGCAGGCTGACCGGCGACGAGGCCCAGGGCCGCTACTCCTAGGAACGCACCTTGGCACTCTCCCTCGGCTACGTCTTCCGCGAGACGCGTGGCAACCTGCGCTGGAACGTCACGCTCTTCGCCGCCACGATCGTCGCCGTCTGGGTGTCGCTGACGCTGTTCGGCTCGTCGCTGCTGATCCGCGAGGGCGTGGAGCAGGCCACGGGGCGCTGGCGCGGCGGCATCGAGTTCATCGTCTTCATGAACGCCGACGCCTCCGAGGCCCAGCACGCCGCCATCCGGGGCGCCCTCGACGAGAACCCCGAGATCGGCGGGTACGACTTCGTCGACCAGCAGGGCGCCTACAACGAGTTCATCACCGAGTTCTCCGACCGGCCCGAACTCATCGAGAACGTGACCCCGGAGATCCTGCCGCCCTCCTACCGGGTGAAACCCAGCGTCGACGACGCCGACGTGATCGAGGCCCTGGCGACGCAGTTCGACGCCCGGCCGGGGGTGCGCCAGGTGACGCTGCCGGTGGAGGTCATCCGCACGCTCCAGCAGAACAGCCAGAAGGTCAGCGTGTTCGTGCTCATCATCGCCATCGTGGTGCTGCTGGCGGCGCTGATGCTGATCGCCAACACCATCCGTACCGCCATCTTCGCCCGTCGGCAGGACATCGAGGTGATGAAGCTGGTCGGCGCCTCCAACTGGTACGTGCGATTGCCGTTCATGGTGGAGGGAACCATCCAGGGCGTCATCGGCGGCGCGTTGGCGATCCCGATGCTCTTCCTGATGAACAACCTGATGGCCGGCTTCGTGCAGGACGACTACCTGGAGTTGCTGCGGTCGCTGGTGGTGGACAGCGCCGTCGTGTGGAACACCTCCCTGCTCGTCACCGGTATCGGGGCCGCCGTCGGGGTGGTCGGATCGCTCGTGGCGGTGGGCCGCTTCCTGGACGTCTAGCCGCGGTCGCCCGGTCGGGGTTGCTCTGTCCGGTCGGGCCCGGCGGTGGCCGTCGTCGGGAGCGTCTGGCGAAATCGTTCTGCCGGCCGGTCCCGGCGCCCCCTCCCTGGGTTGTTGGTGGCGCCCGGTCGGGGGCCGGGGCGCCGTTTGCTCCTTCGGCTGGCGCAAGGCGTCGCAAGTCGGCACCCCGGGCCCCTCCTTCGGTATTGGGTAGCGCTCGGTCGGGCCCGGTGGTGGCCTTGGGGCTAATCTGCCGGTGATTCGGTCGGAGTCACGGAGGGAGGCCCACAATGGTGCAGAGCGTGCGAGGCGTGATCGCCCGGTCGAAGGGCGCGCCGGTCGAGATGGAGACGATCCTGGTGCCCGACCCCGGGCCCGGCGAGGCTCTCGTGGCGATCCAGGCCTGTGGGGTGTGCCACACCGATCTCCACTACCGCGAGGGCGCCATCAACGACGACTTCCCGTTCCTGCTGGGCCACGAGGCCGCAGGCCTCGTGGAGGCCGTGGGACCGGGCGTCGACGAGGTGGCACCCGGCGACTTCGTGATCATCAACTGGCGGGCCGTGTGCGGGCAGTGCCGGTCGTGCGCCCGGGGCCGGTCCCAATACTGCTTCGCCACGCACAACGCCCAGCAACCGATGACCCTGGCCGACGGCACCAAGTTGTCGCCGGCGCTGGGCATCGGGGCGTTCGTGGAGAAGACATTGGTTGCCGCCGGCCAGGCCACGAAGGTGAACCCCGAGGCCAGCGCGGCTGCGGCCGGGCTCCTGGGCTGCGGGGTCATGGCCGGACTGGGCGCCGCCATGAACACCGGCGGTGTGGGCCGGGGCGACTCGGTGGCCGTGTTCGGCTGCGGCGGCGTAGGCGACGCCGCCATCGAAGGTGCCCGCCTGGCCGGCGCTTCGACGATCGTCGCGGTGGACATCGACGACCGCAAGCTGGAGTGGGCCCGGCAGTTCGGCGCCACCCACACCGTCAACAGCCGCGAGACCGACCCCGTGGAGGCCATCCAGGAACTCACCGGCGGGAACGGCGTGGACGTGGCCATCGAGGCCATCGGCCTGCCCGAGACCTACCGGCAGTGTTTCGAGGCTCGCGACCTGGCCGGCACCGTCGTGCTGGTGGGCGTGCCGAACCCCACCGCCACCATCGAGCTGCCCTTCATCGAGGTGTTCGGACGGGGCGGAGCGCTGAAGTCCTCCTGGTACGGGGACTGCCTGCCCAGCCGCGACTTCCCGATGCTCATCGACCTGTACCTGCAGGGCCGGCTGAACCTGGACGGCTTCGTGAGCGAGACCATCGCCCTCGACGAGGTGGAGGAGGCGTTCCACAAGATGGAGCGCGGCGAGGTGCTGCGGTCCGTCGTCCTCATGGACTGAGTCCGGGCACACGCCGGGGACGCCACCCGGCCGTTGCGGTGGTGCAGATGGGTTCTCCGGCGCGGCCCCTGGAGGGAGTCCGCGTCCTCGAGTTGGGTGCCCTCGTGGCGGCTCCGTACTGCGGGATGCTGCTCGCCGATCTGGGCGCCGACGTCATCAAGGTGGAGCCTCCCGAGGGGGACATGGCGCGGCACTTCGCGCCGTTCGTGGCGGGGGAGAGCGCCTTCTTCATGTCCGTCAACCGCCGGAAGCGGAGTGTCGTCCTGGATCTCAAGCAACCCGAGGCAGTGGTGAGGGTGCATGACATCGTCAAGCAGGTCGATGTCGTCCTGCACAACTATCGAGTCGGCGTCGCCGAACGCATCGGGCTTGGCTACGACGAACTCAAGGCCCTCAATCCCGGGTTGGTCTACTGCGCCATCTCGGGCTTCGGACCAAGCGGCCCGATGGCGCACCGCCCCGCGATCGACCTCCTGTTTCAGGCCGAGTCCGGGATGATGGCGATCACCGGCGAGCGGGGCGGGCCACCGGTGAAGGTCGGGACGAACGCCGCGGACGTTTACGCAGCGACCACCGCAGCGGCCTGCATCAATGCCGCGCTGGTTGAACGGGGTCGCACGGGGCTGGGGACGCGCGTGGACGTGTCGCTTCGGGACGCATTCCTGGCGCTGCAGGCCTGTTGGTTCACGAGCTTCCTGGCCACCGGAGAGCAGCCCGAGCGGCTCGGCGCCGGGTCGCCGTTCACGGCCCCGACCGATGTCTTCCCGACGCTGGACGATTACATTGTCTTGGCTGTCGTGAACAGCAAGCACTGGCGGATCCTGTGCAGCGTGTTGGGCCTCGAGCACCTGGTGGACGATCCACGCTTCAACACCAACCAGGCGCGGGTCGAGAACTCGGCCGAACTTGGCGAGTTTGTGTCGGATGTGCTCACTACACGCTCGACCGAGCACTGGATCGGTGTGTTCGATGAAGCCGGCATTCCGGCGGGGCAGGTGTACGACTATCGGCGGGTCATCGAAGACGAGCAGATCCGTCACAACCAGATGGTGCTCGGCGTCGATCACCCCACTGCCGGCAGGGTGATGACGCAGGGGGTTCCGTTCTGGCTCGACGGCGAGAAGAACCCGGATTCCGCGCCGCCACCGACACTCGGCCAACACACGCGCGAGGTGCTGATCGAGTTGGGATGCCCGCCGGACGAGGCCGACAATCTCGCCGGCGTTCGCAAGGCCTACCGCAGAAGGAGCAATCGAGTTGACACAAAGTGAACTGCACGACGTTCTCTACGAAGTGGACGACGGATTGGCGTGGATCACGATCAATCGGCCCGAACGCCTCAACGCGTTTCGAGGGCGCACGATCGACGAGCTCATCCACTGCTTCAAGCTGGCCTGGGGTGATCCTGCCGTCGGCGTCATCGCGCTCACGGGCGCCGGGGAGCGAGCCTTCTGCGTCGGCGGAGATCAGAAGCAGCGTCTCGAGAGCGGCGACTACGGGCCGAGCGAGTACGGCGTCTTCCAGGACGAGTACCTGCAGCGCCTGATCCGGGACATCCCGAAGCCGGTGATCGCGGCGGTGAACGGGTACGCCATCGGCGGTGGCCAGGTACTGCACGTCGTGTGCGATCTCTCCATCGCGGCCGACCACGCCGTCTTCGGTCAGGCTGGCCCCCGAGTGGGATCGTTCGACGCCGGCTTCGGAACGGCCTACCTGGCGCGCCACGTCGGCGTTCGCCGTGCCCGCGAGATCTGGTACCTGTGCCGTCGCTACAGCGCCACGACGATGCTCGAGTGGGGCCTCGTCAATCAGGTGGTGCCGATGTCCGAACTGCGTGACGAGGTGCGCAAGTGGGCCGACGAGATGCTCGCGCTGTCTCCGGCGGCCCTGAAGTTCGTGAAGCACTCTTTCAACGCCGACACCGAATCGATCGCCGGCATCTCGGCCGTCGCATTCGACGGCCTGGCGGCGTTCGTGGACTCCGAGGAGGCCCAAGAGGGGGTCAGAGCCTTCAACGAGAAGCGCGATCCCGACTTCGGCAAGTTCCGTTGAGAGAGCGGCGGCGGGTGTTCGGCCTACCCGGCGAGATGTGAGAGTCGGTGTGACCCGTGGTGCCGGACGTCTATGACGAGATCGAGACGCTGCCGCGCGCCGAACTCACGGCGTTGCACGAGGACCTCTTCGCCGAACACTTCGACTACGTGATGGCCCACTCGGCGTTCTACCAGCGGAAGTTCGGCGCCGCGGCCAAGGGCGTCGATTCGCTTGATCGGTTGGTCGACCTGCCGTTCACCACGAAGGACGAGGTGAGGGAGAGCCTTCTCGCCAGGCCGCCGCTGGGCTTGCATGCGGCGGCGCCGCTCGAGGACGTCGTGCAGGTCCAGTCCTCGTCGGGCACCACCGGCATGCCAACCTTCGTCGGTGCGACCGCCGAGGACATCGAGACCTGGAACACGATGGGTGCTCGGGTGTTCTACGCCAACGGATTCCGGCCACACGACTGGGTGATGCACGCGTACGCCATGGGTCGCGGTTTCGTGGGCGGGCTCGTGAACGTCGAACACCTCCAGCATCTCGGGTGTTGCGTGATACCCCTCGGCGCGGAGGCCGGCAGCGAGCGGCTGCTGCGCGCCATCGACCACCTCCAGCCGGTGGCGATGTGTGGAACACCGTCGATGGTGTCTCATCTCGGCGCCGCTGCGCCCGGGGTCCTCGGCAAGTCGGCGAGCGAACTCTCGGTCCGGAAGATCTCCGTCGGCGGGGAGCCCGGCGCCGGCGAACCCGCCATTCGTGCGCAGATGGAGACGCTCTGGGCCGCGGACGTGCGCGACATGATGGGTGGCGCAGACTTCGGGAGCACCTACTGGGCGGAGTGCGACCGCAAGGAAGGGATGCACCTCTGCTCCCAGGGCGCCCTGCACGTCGAGATCGTCGACCCGGAGACGCTCGAGTCGCTATCCATCGCGGAGGGCACGACCGGGGAGCTCGTCTACACCACCTTGGCTCGGCGCGCCACGCCGCTGATCCGGTACCGGATGGGCGATCTGGTTACGGTCTCGGCGATGGGCTGCAGCTGTGGCCGGACCGGCTATCGCATCAAGGCCCACGGCCGCACCGACGACATGTTGATCGTTCGTGGCGTCAACGTGTTCCCGGCGGCCATCAAGGAGGTGGTGGTGGGGATGCGGCCCAGAACCACGGGCTACCTGAAGATCGATCTCGACTTTCCGGGCCACAGCACCTATGACCCTCTCAAGCTGCGTGTCGAGGTGGCGGGGCCGGACACCGGCGCGTTCGGTGGACTGGCGACCGAGATCGAGCGGCTGATCGGGAGCGTGCTGTCGGTCGGGACGGTCGTGTCGCTGGTGCCCGACGGCGCCATCGAGCGGCCAGGGGTGCAGAAGGAGAAGCTTGTTGAGCGCAATGCCCGCTGACGACGGACGACTGACGTGAGAGCCCTGCTGCTGGACGACTCGACCGGTTGGCTCGGTGAGATGTTCTCCGAGGGCGTCGAGGCAGGAGCTGTGCTCGCCGCGTGCGATCTGCCTGCCGACTGGCAAGCAGTGGAGGAGCGACTCGTCGACGCCTTTCACGTCGCACGCGACTGCGCAGCGCAGGGGACGCCGCTCGTCTACGTGGTGCACTCCGCGGACCTGCGCGGCATGAGGTCGGCGCCGGCGAGTGCGCTCGCCACCGCACTGATCGGCTGCGCCAGGGCGGTCGCATTCGAGTTCCAGCGTGAGGGGGTCGCTGCGAACGTCGTGGCGATACCCGACGATGTGGATCACGAGAGATCAGCGCGGGTCATCGGAGTCCTGCTGCGCGATCCGGTGCTCACGGGCGAGCTGGTGGACCTCGGGAACGCCAAGCTGGGGAAACTCCAGCCGTGAGTCTGTCGATCGTCACTGGCGCCGCGCGCGGGATCGGGCTCGAGATCGCCCGTCGACTGGCGGCCGACGGCCATGCGCTGCTCCTCGTCGACATCGCACCGACCGTGGAGGCCGCGGCGACGGACCTCGGCGCCGGCTCGATCTGCGTCGACCTGACGGAGCAGGCGGGCATCGAGGCCATTGCCGCGGTGGTGGAGGCCAGCGGCGAAGGGGTTCGATCGATCGTCAATAACGCCGGGATCACGCGTGATGCCCGCCTCACGAAGATGGCCGAGTCGGACTTCCGTGCCGTCCTCCGGGTCAACCTCGGTGCCGCGTACGCGCTGGTGGATCGGCTGCGCGGCGAACTGATCGATGGCAGTTCGATCACCTCGATGAGCTCCCGCGCCTATCTCGGGAGCTTCGGGCAGATCAACTACGTCGCATCCAAGGCCGGATTGGTGGGCTTGACGCGTGCCCTCGCTCGTGAGCTGGCCCCGCGGACGCGGGTCAATGCCGTCGCTCCGGGCTTCACCGACACGGCGATGACGCGGGCGGCCCCTGAAGCCGTCTGGGACAGGGTCGTACCGTCGATACCCATGAAGCGGGCCGGTAAGCCGACCGAGATCGCAGAAGTCGTCGCCTTCCTCGCGTCGCCCGCGGCCTCCTATGTCACCGGCCAGGTGGTATTCCCCTGCGGCGGGCGCAGCATCGTGTGACTCCCGGGACGGCTTCGTCGCTCGGCAGTTCAACGACGTGGGGAACGAGGCGGGAAAGTAGGGTGGCCGGCGGGACCAAAGGCAAAGGGGGCGCAGACATGACGTCGCTCGTTCGGTTTGTTGACTCTGTTGCGGGGCACGCCCGGCCGGGGGTGCTTGACGAGGACGGGGTGCACCCCATCGAGAGTGTCGACACCTTGGCCGCACTGCTGCACCACTCCGCGGACGAGATTCGCAACCAGATTGAGGCGGCTTGTGGCAATGCACCCGTCGACGGCGTGCCGCGGCTGCTGAGTCCGATCGATGGGGACACGCCCGTCTGGGGGGCCGGGGTGACCTACCGGGTGTCGCAGGAGGCGCGGATCGAGGAGAGTGGCGACGAGGACGTCTACGTCCGCGTGTACAACGCCGATCGTCCCGAGATGTTCCTGAAGTGCGTGGCCCACGAGGTCGTCACCGACGGCGAGCCGGTGGGGCGACGCCCGGACTCCGACAACGACACGCCGGAGCCCGAGTTGGCGCTCATGATCAACACCGACGGCGAGATCGTGGCCTACGGCGTCTGCAACGACATGTGCGCCCGCGCCATCGAGGGCGAGAACCCGCTGTACATCCCCCAGGCCAAGATCTTCGCCGGTTCCTGCGTGCTGGCACCGACGATGCGGCCCGCCTGGGAGGTGCCCGACGCCTACGACCTGACGATCAGGTTGCGGCTGAGCCGCGGCGCCGACGTGCTGTTCCGCGGTTCCACCTCCACCTCCGAACTGGCCCGAACGCTCGAGGAGTTGGTGGACTGCCTGTTCTGCGCCACGGCGTTTCCCGATGGCGTGGTGCTCTCCACCGGCACGTGCCTGGTGCCGCCGCTGGACTGCCCCAGCGAGGTCGGCGACATCATCGAGATCGCCATCGACGACATCGGCAGCATGCGCAACGTCGTCACGTCCACCGACGACGTCAAGCCGTGGCTGCACCGCCGCCACGCCGATCCGCTGGCGCCGTACGAGACCTGAGACCACCGCGCGGGGGCCCGGTCGGGGGCCGGGGTGCCGTTTGCTCCTTCGGCGCGGGCGCAAGGCGTCGCAAATCGGCCCCCCGGCTCCCTCCCTCGGTGTTCGCGGCGGCCCGGTCGGGGGTTGATCCGACCGGTTGGGTTCTCCGGTGGGTCCCGCGGCAGTCCTACACGAGCTGGCCGATGATGAGGGCCACACCGCCGGCGAGGGCGACGCTGAGCACCGCCGGTCGGAACCATGTGCGGTCGAGGAACGGCCGCACCACCCGCGAGATGGCCAGCCCGATGAACATGCCCGGCACCAGGTAACCCACCAGGGTGAGTTCGTGGAGGCCGAAGCGGTCCCGGGCCGCCAGCAGGCCGATCGCCACCGCACCCACGATGAAGATGTACGCCGAGGAGGTGGATCGCAGCGTCGGTGGGCGCATCTCGCTGAAGCAGATGCCCAGCGGCGCGCCCGGCAATGACGCGGCCATGCCCCCGAAGCTGCAGGTCAGGCCGCCGGCGATCTCGGTCCGGCGGGTCTGGCGCAGGCGGAAGCCTGCCAGCAGGACCAGTGCCGAGGTGACGGTGAGGATCCCGACCAGGAGAGCCAGAACCCCCAGGGGAACGAGTTCGACGACCGCCAGACCGCCCGCAAGGCCGAACGGGAGGCCCCAGAGCGCGTGGCGGAACGCCTGCCAGTCGATGTGCCTCCCCTCCACGATGATGTGCCGGATGCCGACGATCTGACCGACGATCAGCAGCGGTCCGGGGATGAACGTGGGGTCGATGGCGACCAGGGCCGGGGCGGCCACGAGCGACAGGCCCACGCCGACCGAGCCCTGCACGATGGCGCCGCCCGCCACCGCGGCGATGGAGAGGACGATCTCGACGGCGCTCAACGGGTCTCCCCTGAGCCCGAGCGCCGGGCCCAGATCGTGCCCTCGACCTCCCGGCAGGCGTACACCTCGATGTCGCCCTTGCGGTCGCGGCGGCCGGCGAGGTTCTCCTTCCAGCCGCTGCCGTCGGTCTCGAACGTCCAGAAGTGCGTGAGGCAGACGATCTCGTCGCCGGCCACCGTCCCGGAGTCGCCCAGATGTGACCACTGGTGGGGGCAGCGGGCATCCATCACGCAGGGAACGCCGCTCTGCGTACGCCACACCACCACGTCGGCCCCGTCGAGAGTCCTCTCGACGACCTCGCCGGGAGACACCGCCTCCGACGAGGCGATCGCATCCCAGTCGTCGGTCGTGGCGGCGCCGGCGTCGGAGCCGCCACCGTCCAAGGTGCCTACCGGATTGCCCGTCGTTGCTGCTGCTCAGCCGTTGGCGGCGTCGACCATCTCGACGATGCGTTCGGGGGTGGCGGGCAGGCGGCGGATGCGGATGCCGAGGGCGTCGTCGATGGCGGCGCAGATGGCTGAGGGCGCCATCATGCGTCCGGCTTCGCCGCCGCCCTTGATGCCGTAGGGGGTGTAGGGGCTGGGGGTCTCGTTGTGGCCGACGCGCAGGGTGGGGGAGTCCAGCGCGGAGGGGATGAGGTATTCGGCGAACGACGGGGTGCGCAGCACGCCGTCGGTGTCGTAGAGGAACTCCTCGAACAGGGTGCTGCCGAGGCCCTGCACGGTGCCGCCGATGACCTGGCCGCCGACGGAGCGCGGGTTGACGACGGTGCCGCAGTCGTGCACGGCGGTGTAGTCCAGGAACTCCACGCGCCCCGTCTCGGGATCCACCTCCACGACCACGACGTGGCTGGCGTGGCCGACGAAGGGGTAGAAGACCCCCAGGTTGGTGCGCTCGGGGTTGGGCATGGTCGTGTAGGGGTGGTCCTGGACGTGGCTGGCTTCGAGGCCGGTCTCGATCTCCTCGGGAAGGGAGTGCTTGAACATGTGGGCGGCCAGGGCGATCTCGGCGAGTTCCTTGCGTTGATCGGGGCTGCCGCGCACCGCGAAGCCGCCGTCCTCCCACACCAGGTCGTCCTCGTTGGCCTCCAGCAGGTGGGCGGCGATCTTGGCGGCCTTGGCCCGGATGCTCTGGGACGCACCCTCCACCGCGCCGCTCACCATGATCGTGAAGCGGCTGCCGCCGGGTCCGGTGGCGGGCATGCCCTGATTCGAGCCGGCGTACACCACCGACACGTCCTCGGGTTTGACGCCCAGCTCCTCGGCCACGAACTGCGCCACCATCGTCTCGGGGCTGTTGCCCCAGGAGGCGTTGGAGTACAGGGTGGCGGTCACCGCGCCCATGGCGTCCACCTTCAGGGTCACGCTCTCGGGGGCGCTGGTGACCGGCGCGGCGACCGGCTCGTCGAACCAGAACCAGAACTCGGTGGCGCTGAAGACGCTGCGCTCCTGGCAGGTGCACACGCCGATGCCGACGTGGCGGCCCTCGGCGCGCATCTCGGCCTGCCGCTTGCGCCAACCCTTGTAGTCCGACAGCTCCATGGTCTTGTTCAGCACGGCCTCGTAGTCGCCGCTGTCGTAGACGTTGCCGGTGGGGATGAAGTAGGGGAACTGGTCGGGCTGGATGAAGTTCATGCGCCGGATGTCGACGGGGTCCATGTCCAACTCGAGGGCCATGAGGTCCACCATGCGCTCCAGGATCCAGTTGCCGACCTCGGAGCCGAAGCCCCGGTAGGCGCCCTGCTGGCACTTGTTCGTGAGCACCGCGGTGAGGTCGTAGCCGATGCTGCTCATGCGGTACGGGCCCACGGCCTGAGCGAGGGAGTTGCCGTGCTGGCCCACGCCGAACTGGATGTAGGCGCCGTAGTTGTCGACCACCTTGTAGCGGGTGCTCAGCAGCGTGCCGTCGGAGCGGGCCGCCAGCTCCACCTCGTAGTAGCGGTCCGAGCCGTGGTGGTCGCCGTTGGCGATGTTGTCGAGGCGGTCCTGCATGAACTTCACCGGATGCCCGGTGACGCGGGCCATCATCGCCGCGATGGTGGCGGTCTTCACCTCGAAGAACTTGGCTCCAAAACTCCCGCCCGACGGGTGCGGTTGCAGGTCCAGCTTGTTGCTGGGCACCCGCAGGGTGTTGGCCAGCAGGAAGAGGAAATGCGTGAACGACATGGAGTTCACGTGGACGGTCATCATCCCGGTGGCGGCGTCGTAGTCGGCGACCGCCCCGACGGTCTCCAGCGGCTGGCCGCCCGAGCGGCCCCAGTGCAGGGTGTCGCGCACGATCACGTCAGCGGCGGCGAAGTCGCCGTCCACATCACCGAAGGTGAACTTGCGGTGGAACGGCACGTTGGAGCCCAGCGCCTCGTGGATCAACGGGGCGTCGTCGGTGAGGGCAGCGAGCATGTCGGTGAGCGGCTCGAGGGGTTCGTATTCGACTTCGATGAGTTCGGCGGCGTCCTCGGCGACGGCCCGGGAGGTGGCGGCCACCACGGCCACGCCCTCGCCCACGTAGCGCACCTTGTCGACCGCCAGGCAGTACCAGGTGTGCTTGTCCGGCTCCGGGCCGAAGTCGGGCATGGGGTTGACGTGGTCGGTGACGTTCTCGCTGGTGACGATGGCCACCACGCCGGGCACGGCCTCCGCCGCGGAGGTGTCGATGCTGAGGATCTTGGCGTGGGCCATGGTGCTGCGCGCCACGGCCACCTCCAGCATGTTCGGCACCTCGTAGTCGTCGATGTAGTTGCCTCGGCCCCGCAGGAACTTCGGGTCCTCGACGCGGGGGATGGACTTGCCGACCCACTCCAGGTGCTCGGGGTGTTGGCGTACTTCGGGGATGGTCATGTCAGTCCTCCTCTGCGCGCATTTCGGCGGCGGCGTCGAGCACGGCGTCGACGATGTACTGGTAGCCGGTGCAGCGGCACATGTTGCTGGAGATCCCCTCGCGTGCCTCTTCGGCGGTGAGGTTGGGGTTGTCGTTTATGAGTTCCAGGCTCCGCAGCAGCATCCCGGGTGTGCAGAACCCGCACTGCAGACCCTGGTGGCGCCGGAACGCCTCCTGCAGGGGATGCATCTCGGCGCCGGGGGCGAGGCTCTCCACGGTCTGGATGTCGGCGCCGTCGGCTTGGACGGCGAACATGATGCACGAGCGCACGCTGGCGCCGTCCAGCAGCACGGTGCATGCCCCGCAGGCGCCCTGCTCGCAGCCGAAGTGCACGCCCACCAGGCCCAGCTCGCGGCGCAGGAAATCCGCCAGCGACCGCCGGGATTCGACGGTGCCCGACGCGGCCGCGCCGTTGACGGTCACGCTGATCTCGTGGCTGCTCATGACGCACCTCCCGCCCGCTCGGCGGCCGCCGTCAGCGCCCGCCGGGTCAACACCCGGGCCAGCTTCTTGCGATAGGCGCCCGAGCCGAACGAATCCGACAGCGGTTCGATCCCGGTTGCCGCGGCCTCCGCTGCGGCTTCGAACGCCTCGGCGCCCGGCGCGGCGCCGACGAGGACCGCCTCGGCCTCGGTGCGGCGCAGCGGCACCTCCGCCACACCGCCCAGCACCACCGACGCCCGGTCGATGGCACCGCCGTCGACGTGGATCAGCACCGCCGCCAGAGCGATCGGCCAACTCTCCGCCGTCACGCTGAACTCCAAGAACCCATGCCCGGTCCCATCGGGCCAGGCGTCCACCGTCACACCGGTGACCAGCTCGCCCTCCTCCAGGGCCGTCGTGAAATAGCCCTCGAAGAAGTCCTCCGAAACAATCTCCCGCGTGCCGCCGGCGCCCCGCGCGGTGACGGTGCCGCCCTGGGCTTTGAACGCCGCGGGCATCTCCGCGCTCGGATCGGCGTGCGCGATGCTGCCCACCACCGTGCCCTGATGGCGCACCGGAACCTGACCCGCATTCGAAATCGCATCCGCCAGCACCGGCGCGATCGCCAGCGTGTCGGCGTGCAACTCCACGGTGCGCTGGCGGGCGCCCGCGCCGACATGCAGGCCGCCGCCGTTGACGCCGCAGCCCCCCAGATCCGGCGCCCGGGTGATGTCCACCAGGTGACCCGGCGCCGCCAACCGCAGATTCATCAACGGGATCAGACTCTGACCCCCCGCCAGGATCCGCGCATCGAATCCCAACTCGCCCAACAGAGCAGCCGCCTCCGCGGCCGACCCCGCCCGGTGATAGTCGAAAGGTGGCGACTTCATAGACCCTCCTCCGGAACGCTGATCAGGAACGTAGTTCGTGGGGGATGGGCATGCCATCTGCGCCGCCTCAGGCCGGCGCCCGCCTGGCCCTCCAGGACTCCTCGCCCCGGTTCAACGGCTCCCCGCATTCCCGGCCGCCCCCCTGGCCGGGAATGCAGGAAGCCTGCAGGGAAGACTCTCAGAGACGGACCGGGCAGGACACCTCGGCGCCGAACACCTCGTTGAGACGGCCGAAGGCGATCCAGCAGCCGATCGAGATGGTCATGTCCATCAGCAGATCCTCGCCGTAGATCTCGACGAGGCGGTCCATGAGTTCCTGGTCGATGGCCACGTGGTCGAGGGCGAACTTCTCGGTGTACTCGATGGCCAACCGCTCGGCGTCGCTGTAACCCTCGTAGCCGGCCCAGTCGGCGACGTTCAGGTAGTCCTCTTCGGTCAGGTCATGTTCCGCCAACGACGCAACCCGGGTGTCCAGTCAAACGACGCAGTGGTTGATCTGGGCGATCCGCATGCGCATCAACTCCCGCAGGCGCACCGGCATCTGGCTGTCGGCGTACACGGTGGAGATGAACGACCGCGCCGGCTTGGAGAGGTGTGGGCCGAGTTGCCAGACCCGCTTGTGCCGATCCTCGGGTCCGTCAGCAACGGGGATGCGCGGCAAGTGCCCTCCAGGGGTGGCGAGGCGACGGGAATCCAGTTCGGACACTAGTCCAGGATCGGCAGCCGGCCCCCGGTGCGCTAGAGGAGGCGCAGGCTCCGTGCTTTGGCGAGCGCCTCGATGCGATTGCGGGCCTGCAGCTTCTGCAGCAGCGACTGCACGTAGCTGCGCACCGTGTTCTCGGCAAGGTGCAACTCCTCGGCGATCTCCTTGCTGGTCCTGCCGAGGGCCATGATGCACAGCACCTCGTACTCGCGCAGGGTGAGCGATGCGCCAACGCCGTTGCGCGCCGCCAGATTCTTCGCCCGCGCTGCGGGAAGGTCCGTCAGGGAGGGGTCCACGAAGACGTTCCCCGCCAGGACGCTGCGCAACGCCTCGACGAGGTCCCGCGTCCCCTTCAGCACGATGCCGGTGGCGCCCGCGTTCAGGCATGCCCGCAGCGGTTCGGGGTCGTCGAAGGCTGTATGGATCACGACGGTCGATCCGGGTGAGGCGCCCAGCAGGGTGCGGCACAGCGGCGGCGCCAAGTGCTCGCCCAGCTTCAGGTCCAGGATCACGATGTCGGGCTGTAGTTGCCGTGCCAGCGCCTCGGCTGCAGCGGGGTCGGCGGCCTCGCCGACGAGTTGCAGGTCTGCGGTGCCAGCCAGGATCTGGCGCACCCCGTCGATGACGATCGGGTGATCGTCCACCACGAGCACGCTCGCCGGTGAGGTGGCGCCGTCTGCGGGTGCGATCTCACTCATCGGGGCGGGCTGTGTGATGCGTGCGGGCCGGGCCTCGTGCTCCCGGCGCTCATGCGCCGGCCGGCTCGCACGGCACCGTTATGCGCAGGGTCGCGCCGCCGTCATCGTTGGTGGTGAGTTCGAGGACGCCGCCGAGGTGCTCCACCCTTCCCAGCAGCGACGTGAGGCCCCAGTTGTGCTCGCCCCGGGGAATCGCGGTCAGCTCGAAGCCCTCGGGCAGCCCCTGGCCATCGTCCTGCACCACGAGGGTCACCGCCGCTTCGGCAAAGTGCAGCGTGACGACGACCATGTTGGCTTCGGCGTGCTGCTGGATGTTGTACAGCGCTTGACGGACGCCGGCCACGAGGGCCGTCTCGATCCGTGGCGGCAGCGCTCGGGCCGTGCCGCGCACGACGAGGTGGGTGACCAACTCTGCCCGGGATTCGAGATCGGCCAGCTCGCGCCGCAGCGCCACGGGGACCGTCTCGTGGGCCTCCGAAGGCGCCAGCGCCTCGAACGCCTCGCGCATGCGGCGCGCAGCCACGCGGGCCTGCTCCTCGATGTGCAGCGCGCTCTCGGCCATCGGCCCCTCCGAGGCCGACTGGGCCATCTGTGCCGCGGCCACGCCGATGCTGAACAGCAACTGCCCTACGTCGTCGTGCAGGTCGGAGGCGATGCGGAGGCGCTCCGCGTGCACCCGTTCCGAGAGCGCCCGCGAGGCCCGCATCGTGAGCGACATGAGCGGAGCGAAGCTCCCGGCAGTGGCTTGCAGGAGGGTCATGGCCCGGTCACCGAGCGATCCCACCGACCGCGTGGCCCCGTAGAGCACACCGAGAATGTCGCCTTCGTGCATGACGGGAACGGCGATCATCCCGCCGAGACCCTCGCCGCGGACGACGTCGGCGAACTCCTGTGAGATGCGCGGGTCGTTCAGGTAGTCCTGCACCGAGATCGGGCGTCGCTCCACAAGGGCCCGGCCGCCGAGGCCCTGTCCGGCAGGGATCCGTACGCCCCGGTAGCGCTGGGTACGTTCGCCGTTGACGCCAAGCATGCTGAGCATGCCGGCGTCCTCGTACACGGCAACAGAGGACAGCGGGACTTGCAGCAGCCGGTCGATCTCGCGCGCCGCCTGCTGGGCGAACGCCTCGGGGTCGAGGAACCCGCCGAGTCGCCTGGTGCTTTCCTCCAGACGGCGGCGGTCACCAAGGTCGGCGAGTGTCGTCACGGGGGTGCTCCCGGAGGCTTCGGTCTCAGAGCGCCGGGGGGCTCGGGAACCCGCCCACGAGCGATTCGTAAGTCTTCGCAGCCGCCAGGGCGGTCGTCTCGTCCCAGTAGCGGGCAACGAAGCTCATCCCCACTGGAAGCCCGTCGCTCAGGCCCGCCGGCACGTTTATCGTGGGGTGCCCGGTGACTGAGCAGGGCAGGGTGTTGGGGACCATCTCCAGCGCTCGCGCCACGTACTCCGAGACCGAGCAGTCCTCAGCCGGCAGCACGGTGGGCATCATGGGCAGCGTCGGGTAGCAGAGCACATCGCAACCCTCCAGAGCCCGGTCGTATGCCTGATTGATCAGCGGACGCACGTTCTGAGCCTTGGCGTAGCAGGACCCTCCCCCCAGGTTCAGCATGTACTGCCCGAAGAGGGCCACGTACTTCACGGAGTGGGAGACCTCGTTGCCGTGGCGCTGCCAGCCGTCTCTAAAGGCCTCCATGATCTCGGGGTTGTACTGGCCGCGGTGGTTCAGGCCGTAGCCGTTGCCGCGCAGCATCTGCCAGGCTCCTCCCTCGGTTGCGATCACGCTCCAGACCGCCGCGGCCCAGAGGTGTTCGGGGATCGAGACCTGCCGGACCTCGGCGCCGGCCGCCTCGAGGCGTCTCAGGGCGGCCCGCACCGTCTCGTCCACCTCGGCGTCGCTGTTGGGGTGGCCAAAGCCCTCCGCCACGACGGCGATGCGCAGATCCACCGGGTCGCGGTCGAGACCGACCGTGTAGTCGACTCCCGAGGGCGCCTGCAGCTGGCGGTGGTCCACTCCGTCGGGCCCGGCGATGGCCGTCAGCAGCAGCGCCACGTCGTCGACGGTGCGGGCGATCGGGCCGAGGTTGTCGATCGTGTACTCGATCGGGAATGCCCCCGTGTAGGGCACGAGTCCGTAGCTGGCCTTGATGCCCACGATGCCCGACCAGCCGGCCGGCATGCGCACCGATCCCCCCTGGTCGCCGGCGATTGCCATGTCCACCTGGCCGGTGGCCACCAGCACAGCGCTGCCGCACGACGAGCCACCGGCGGAACGGGAGGGATCCCACGGGTTGCGCACGGGACCGGTGGCGGCGGTGTGGCTGCCGCCGGAGAAGCACAGGTCCTCGCACACCGCCTTGCCGGCGATCTCGCCGCCCGCCTCGAGGATGCGCCGCACCACCGTGGCGTCGGCGCGGGGCACGAACCCTTCCAGGGTGGCCGAGCCGTTCATCATCGGCACGCCCGCCACATCCACGTTGTCCTTGATGGCGACGCGCCGCCCGGCCAGCGGGCCGTCCTGTCGCTCGCGCACGGCGCACTGGCGGTACCACGCGCCGAGAGGGTTGTCTGCGGGCTCGGGGCGCCAGGAGTGGCGTTCGGGGATCGCGGGTGCCTGCTGCTGGTAGAGGTCCTCGACGACGTCGTAGGCCGCCAGCGCCCCTGCCACCAACTCCCGGTAGGTGGCCAACTCGTCATCGCTCGGCGACAGCCCGAAGCCGGCGGCGATGGCTCCCAACTCGTCGGTGCTCGGAACCGGTACCCCCATGAGGCCTCCTCGGCGAGACGTCGCTGCCCGTAACCTACGACTCCCCGGCGCCGAGGTGTTACCCGCGTTTGCAGGTACTTGCGTTGGACAACGCGTTTGCTGTCGGCACGCCCCGAGCCGGACAGGATCCGGCGATCCGCCATCCTGGCGGGGACCCGTCATTCCGGCGGCGGTCAGTCACTCCGGCGGAGGCCGGAATCCGGGGTCGGCGCGCCCCTCGCCGGGTGACCGGTCGATGCGCCGTGACGGGTGTACTTTCCTCCGATGGCGCGGCCCAACGTCCTACTGGTGATGGCGGACCAGCTCGCACCGCATTTCACCGGTACCTACGGCCACCCGCTCGTGCGAACGCCGTCCCTCGACGCACTCGCCGAGCGCGGGACGCGTTTCGACGCGGCCTACTGCGGTTCGCCCCTGTGCGCCCCGTCCCGGTTCTCGATGCTGGCGGGTCGGCTGCCGTCGGAGATCGGCGCGTGGGACAACGCGGCGGAGTTCCCGGCCTCGGTTCCCACCTTCGTGCATCACCTCCGTCTCGCCGGCTACCGCACGGTCCTCTCGGGGAAGATGCACTTTGTGGGGCCCGATCAGCTGCACGGCTTCGAGGAGCGCCTCACGACCGACATCTATCCCGCCGACTTCGCCTGGACCCCCGACTGGGACGCCCCCGGTGAGCGGATCGGCAAGTGGTACCACAACATGGACAGCCTCGCCGAGGCCGGGCAGGCTCTGGCCACCTACCAGATCGACTACGACACCGAGGTCGGCCACGCCGCCGTGCGGCAGCTCTACGACATGGCGCGCCACGGCGACGAGCGGCCCTTCCTGCTGGTGGCGTCGTTCATTCACCCCCACGATCCCTACGTGGCGCGCCCGGAGTGGTGGGACCTCTACGACCACGACGCCATCGACCTGCCGGACGCACCGCCGGAGACCCTCGAGCCGCACGTCGAGCGCATCCGGCACGGCATCGAGGCCGACACAGTGGGTTACAGCGAGGCGCAGTGCCGCAACGCCCGCCACGGCTACTACGCCAACACCAGCTACTTCGACTCTTGGCTGGGACGGCTCGTCGATGTGTTGGCCGAGGTGGGCCAACTCGACCGGACCGTGGTGATCGCCACCAGCGATCACGGCGACATGCTCGGCGACCGGGGAACCTGGTTCAAGATGTGCTTCTACGAGCGGTCGACCCGGGTGCCCCTCGTGGTGGCGGGTCCCGACGTGGCCAACCGCAGCATCGGCAACGCCTGCTCCCTGGTTGATCTGTTCCCGACCCTGCTGGAAGTGACCGGCGCCGGCTCCGGAGCGGGATCAGCCGCCCCACTGGCCGGGCGCAGCCTCTGGGAGAGCGCCACGGGCGGGGAGGATCCCATCGACGAGGCGATCGGCGAATACACCGCAGAGATGACCTCGCACCCCATGTTCATGATCCGCCGCGGCCGCCACAAGTTCGTCGCTTGCGAGACCGACCCGCCGCTGCTGTACGACGTGGAGGCCGATCCGCTGGAGCGCACCAACCTCGCCACCGATCCCGGCCACGCCACCCTCGCGGCGGGTTTCGCGGCCGAGGTGGCCGAGCGCTGGGACGCCGCGGCGATCCGGGAGGCGGTTCTGGAGTCCCAGCGGGCCCGGCGGGTGCTGCACGAGGCCATGGACACCGGCGACCGGCACCACTGGGACTACGAACCGGTGCGCGACGCCGCCAACGAGTACGTCCGCAACCACATGGACTGGGCCGAGGCCGGTCCTCGGAGGCGCTACCCCCGTATCGGCTGACGCTTCCCGTCGCTGGTCGCGGCTCGGACTCCCGCGCCGCTGCATGTTGCCGGGCGCTCCCGCAACGGCGGCCGGTCAGCGGTTGCGGAGTTCGACGCGGCGGATCTTGCCGGAGACGGTCTTGGGCAGTTCGGCGGTGAATTCGATGCGGCGGGGGTACTTGTAGGGCGCGGTCGTTGCCTTGACGTGCTCCTGCAGTGCGGCGACAAGCCCGTCGCCGGCCTCGTAGCCCTCGGCGAGCACCACGAACGCCTTCACGATCTGGCCGCGGATCTCGTCGGGGACGCCCACCACGGCTGCCTCGGCCACGGCGGGATGTTCCAGCAGCGCCGACTCCACCTCGAACGGACCGATGCGGTAGGCGGAGGACAGGATGACGTCATCGGCGCGCCCGACGAACCAGAAGTAGCCGTCGCCGTCACGGATGCCGCGGTCGCCGGTCACGTACCAACCGTTGCGGTGCGCTGCGGCGTTGCGCTCGGGGTCGCGCCAGTACTCCCTGAACAGTCCGACCGGCCGCGTGGGTTCGACCCGCACGGCGATGTCGCCCTCGCTGCCGTCGGGCAGCTCACTCCCGGTCTCGTCGATGATCGCGACGTCGAAGCCCGGCACGGCGAGGCCCATCGATCCGGCCTTCACCGGAATCCCCGGCAGGTTCGCCACGACGTTCACAGTCTCGGTCTGGCCGTAGCCGTCGTGGATCAGGGTTCCCGTGGCCTCGTGCCACACCTTGATGACCTCGGGGTTCAGGGGCTCTCCGGCCGACGTGCAGTGGCGCAGGCCCGAGAAGTCGTAGGCGGCCAGATCCATCTGGGCGAACGCCCGGTACAGCGTGGGCGGCACGCAGAACGTCGTGACCCCCTCGGTGGCGATGATGCGCAGCATCCGGTCCAGGTCGGGCTTGCCGACGACGTTCCACATCAGCACCGCGGCGCCCATCCGCCACTGGCCGAAGAGCTTGCCCCAGGCGGCCTTGCCCCAGCCGGTGTCCGACACGGTCCAGTGCAGATCATCGGGCCGCAGGTCCTGCCAGAAGCGGGCGGTTACGTCGTGGCCAATGCCGTAGGAGGCGTGGGTGTGCAGCACCATCTTCGGGAGTGACTCGGTGCCGGAGGTGAAGTAGATGAGCATCGGATCGTCCGCGGCCGTGTCGTGGACCGGCGTCGAGGTCGGTGCGCCGGCGACCTCGGCGTCGAGGTTGGTCCAACCCGCGGCGGCGCCGCCTACGAGCACATGCCGCGACACCCCGGGACATTCGGGCAGTGCCGCACCGACCGCGGCAATTCCGACCGTGTCGGTCACCACCGTCGTGGCGTCGGCCACGTTCACCCTGTAGGTCACGTCGCGCGCGCTCAACTGCATTGTGGCCGGCATCGGCACGGCACCGAGATGCAGGCAGCCCAGCAGCACGTCGTACCACTGCACGATGCGCGGCAGCATCAGGAAGACCCGGTCGCCGGTGGTCACGCCGAGGCTGGCCAGCACCGCGGCGGTCGCGGTGACCCGGGCCGCGATCGTGGCGAAGTCGAAGCGCCGCGCCGTCAGGCCGTCGGGTTCCACCGCCACCAACGCCAGATCGTGGGGATGCGCGTGCGCCCGGCCATAAAGCACATCGCGGACGTAGTTGAAGTGGTCGGGAACCTCGAGGCGGAAGCTCCGCCGCAACTCCTCGTACTCGGCACGTGTTGGCATGGTTTCCATCCTGTGTCCGGATTGGCGGTCCGGCAACCTGTCCGTTGAAGCCTTGGCGGGGGTCGAGGTGCCGCTCTGCTCCTCGGTGCGAGGCGAAGAGTCGTCGCAGCCCGGCGCCCCGACCCCCGCCCTCGCGCAATGCTGGGTTGTCGGTCGATCAGACGGGGAGGCCGCACTCCCGGCTTATGACGAGGCGTTGGATCTCGCTGGTGCCCTCGCCGATCTCCAGGATCTTGGCATCACGGTAGAAGCGGCTCACGGGGCTCTCGTCCATGAACCCGTAGCCGCCGAAGACCTGGGTGGCCTCACGGGCGGTGGCCACGGCCGCCTCGCTGGCCGCCAGTTTGGCGATAGCCGCCGCCCGCCGGTAGGGCTTGCCCCCGTCGTAAAGGCGTGCAGCCTCGTAGGTCACCAGCCGCGACGTCTCAAGGGCCACCGCCATGTCGGCGCACTTGAAGGCAATGCCCTGATTGGCGCCGATGGGCCGTCCGAAGGCGTTGCGTTCGGAGGCGTAGGCGAGGCACTCGTCGAGGCACCCGGCGATGAGCCCGACGGCGAGAGCGGCGAAGGCGATACGCCCGGCGTCGAGGGTCCGCAGGAACTGGTGCACCCCCTGGCCCCGCTGCTCGCCGAGCAGGTGGTCGGCAGGCACGGCGCACTCGTCGAGAGTCAGGCCGTGGGTGTCCGAGGCATGCCAGCCCAACTTCCGGTACGGCGGTTCCACGGTGAAGCCGGGCGCGCCCGACGGCACGATGACGGCTGAGATCTCCTCGGGTCCGGTCCGGGCGGTGAGGGTGACGAGGCTCGTGATGGGCGTGCCGGAGTTGGTGATGAACGCTTTCGCCCCGTTGAGCACCCACTCTCCGCCGCCGGGGCCGTCGCGGAACTCGGCGCGTGTCTCGGTGGCGAACGCGTCCGAGCCGCCCCCGGGCTCGGTCAGTCCGAACCCCGACAGCGCCCGCCCCGCCACCAGGTCGGGCAGCCAGCGCTCCTTCTGGGCCTCGGTGCCGTAGCGATTGAGTGGCTCGGCTCCGAGGGTGCCCACCTCCACGGTGACGCCGAGCGACTGGTCCACCCGCCCGATCTCCTCGATGGCCAGGCACAGCGTGGTCATCCCGGCGTCGGCCCCACCCCAGCGCTCGGGGAAGATCAGCCCGAACAGGCCCAGGTGGCCCATTTCGAGGACCACATCGACCGGGAAGGTGTGCTCGCGGTCCCAGGTCTCGGCGTTCGGTGCGATGCGCTGCAGGGCGAAATCGCGGACCACCGCCCGGAACTCCTCCTGCTCGAGTGTGAACTGCATCGTGTCTCCTTCAGGCGTGTTCGATGGTGGCCTCGCCGTGCAGGCCCAGTTCGTCGATGGCGATCTCTCGCATCCGGAACTTCTGGATCTTTCCGGTCACGGTCATGGGGAAGTCACCGGTGAACTTGATGTATCGGGGGATCTTGTAGTGGGCGATCCGTCCCCTGCAGAACTCCCTGATGTCCTCGGCGGTGGTCGCCGTCTCGTGGCGCAGCTTTACCCAGGCCATCAACTCCTCGCCGTAGCGCTCGTCGGGGACGCCCACCACCGACACGTCGGCGATGTTGGGATGGGTGTAGAGGAACTCCTCCACCTCGCGGGGGTAGATGTTCTCGCCACCGCGGATGACCAGGTCCTTGATGCGTCCGACGATGTTGACGTAGCCCTCGGCGTCCATGGTGGCCAGGTCGCCGGTGTGCATCCAGCCGTCGCCGTCGATGGCTTCGGCGGTGCGTTCCGGGTCGTTCCAGTAGCCCTGCATCACCGAATAGCCGCGGGTCAGCAACTCGCCGGGGGTGCCGCGCGGGATGCATTCCTGCGTGGCCGGGTCGATGACCTGGATCTCCACGTGAGGATGGACGCGGCCGACCGTGGAGACCCGGGACTCGATGGAGTCGTCGTGGGTGCTCTGGGTGGACACCGGGGAGGTCTCGGTCATGCCGTAACAAATCGTTACCTCGCTCATGTGCATGTCGCTGACGACCCGCTTCATGACCTCCACCGGGCAGGGTGATCCGGCCATGATCCCAGTGCGCAGACTCGACAGGTCGTAGCCGGCGAAGTCCTCGTGTCCCAGAAGGGCGATGAACATCGTCGGCACCCCGTAGAGGCTGGTGCAGCGCTCGGCCTCGCAGGCCTCGAGCACCGCTGTGGCGCCGAAGGCCGCGCCCGGGATGACCATGCAGGCGCCGTGAGTCGTGCAGGCCAGGTTGCCCAGCACCATGCCGAAGCAGTGGTAGAACGGCACGGGGATGCAGACGCGGTCGGCGGGGGAGTAGCGGCAGCGCTCGCCGACGAAGAACCCGTTGTTCAGGATGTTGCGGTGGGTCAGCGTGGCGCCCTTCGGGAAGCCGGTCGTGCCGCTGGTGTACTGGATGTTGATCGGGTCTTCGGCGCTGAGGCCGGCGGCTCGCTCGGCCAACCGGTCGGCGCCGACGCTGCCTGCCCGCTCCAACAGCTCGGACCAGTCGCTTGGGCCCATCTGGGCGTCGTCAAGCCAGATCACCCGCCGGGTGGGGACGCGGTCGGCCACAGCCCCGTAGAGGGCCTCGTAGTCCGAGGTGGCGTGCGCACGGGCCGACACCAGCAGCGACACTCCGGACTGGCCGAGCGCGTACTCCAACTCGGCGGTGCGGTAGGCCGGGTTGATGTTCACGAGGATGGCTCCGATGGCCGCCGTGGCGTACTGCACCAGTACCCACTCGGCCCGGTTCGGGCTCCAGATGCCTACCCGGTCACCCTGCTGGACCCCCAGCGCCATGAGCCCCCGGGCCACCTCGCCGACGGCCTCGAGGAAGTCGCTGTAGCTGTATCGCACCCCCTGGTGGCACGACACGAGCGCCTCGGCATCGGGATGGGCGTGCGCCGTGGCGGTGAGGTTGCCGTAGATCGTGTCGCTGAGGAGCGCCGGGGTGGTCTCACCCGCGGCGTGGGATGGGTTCATGCGCCGGTTCTCCTTGTGTCCGAAATCCTGGGGCCGCTGCCGGAGCGGCTCGCTCTCCTCAGATGGCCATGTAGTGGCGCTGCTGGTCGCGGTCGGCGGCCAGTTCGGCGGTGTCGACGGTTGCCACAAGTTCGCCCTTCACCATGACATGCGCCCGCTCGGCCAGCCGGGCCGCGAAGTCCAGGTTCTGCTCCACCAGGACCAGGGCGATGTGCCGCTCGGCGCGGATGCGCGCAAGCACGGCGGCGATCTCACCCAGGATCGAGGGTTGGATGCCTTCGGAGGGCTCGTCCAGTAGCAGCAGCCGGGGTTGAGTGGCGAGCGCCCGCGCCAGTGCCAGGAGTTGCTGCTGGCCGCCGCTGAGGCTGCCCCCCTTGCTGTTTGCCATGGCGCTTAGCGTGGGGAACTCCTCCAGCAGGCGTTCGGCGGTGGCCGCCGCGGCGGCGGGCCGCTGGGCCGCGGGTCCGACGCGCAGGTTCTCCTGCACGGTGAGGCCGGCGAAGATGCCCCGGCCCTGGGGCACGTGGCTCACCCCCAGCCGTGCCCGCCGGAAGGCCGGCAACGACGAGACGTCGCGGCCGTCGAGGGTGATGCGACCGCTGTTCAGCGGGACCAGCCCGGCGATGCAGCGCAGCAGAGTGGACTTGCCCACGCCGTTGCGTCCCAGCACGGCCGTGCATTCGCCGGCGGTCACCTCCAGGGTCACCGCGTGGAGCACCTGCGTGGAGCCGTAGCCGGCCCTCACCTCAGCCAGCGTCAGCATCGGTTCGCCCGGTGGGTCCGTCGGCGCCGCGGCCCAGGTAGATGTTGAGCACTCGCTCGTCGCGGCTCAGTTCCTCGAAGGTCCCCTGCGTGAACATCCCGCCCATGTGCAGCACGCTGATGGGTGCGTCGAGCCGGCGCACGAACTCCATGTCGTGTTCGACCACCACGACGGTGGCGTGGCGGGCCAACTGGGCGATGAGCCGCTCGGTGCGCTCGGTCTCGTCCCGGGTCATGCCGGCGGTCGGCTCGTCCAGGAGGATCACCGAGGGGTTCGTGGCGAGCGCCATGCCGATCTCCAGCCACTGCCGCTGGCCGTGGGCGAGCGCGCCCACGGCCAGATCGGCCACCTCAGCGAGTCCCAATCGGGCCAGGATCCGGGCGGCTCGGGTCTGCGCCGCGTCCCGGTCACCGCTGGCGGCGTAGGCGGCCAACCAGACGTTCTCCTGCGCTGCCAGGGCGTCGTAGACGCTGGGCACCTGCATCTTGATGCCCAGACCCAGCCGGGCGCGCCGGTGCGGTCCGAGGCGCGTGATGTCCTCACCGTTCAACAGGATGGTGCCGGCCGTCACGCCGTGGTAGCCGGTCAGCACCCCGAAGAGGGTGCTCTTGCCGGCGCCGTTGGGTCCGATGATGCAGGAGGGCTGCCGCGGGGCGAACGCCAGGGTGACGTCGTCGAGGGCGGTGACACCGCCGAAGCGCTTGGATACCCCGTGCACCTCCAGCAACGCTCCCGGAGCGCCGTCGCCGTCCTCAATGGTCGTGCCAGCCTCGTCGCCGGCCCCTGCTCCCAACCAGACCTCGGCTTCGCCGCCGGGGTGCGTGCTCGCGGGGGTGGATGGGGGCCGGTCGTGCCGCGGGCCGGATTCCCGCACCCGCCGGGATGACGGGCCGGTGCCGGCGGGGTCGCCGCGGATCGCCGCGCCGGCGAGAGACGGGCGAACGCCCTCCCGCCACAGGCGGCCCAGGG